>Ga0105044_10006316_pt1 | contig 16287 bp, 35 predicted proteins | sample MAT01_FD_78092 | JGI IMG/M metagenome (GOLD analysis project Ga0105044, IMG submission 78092) | Freshwater microbial communities from Lake Fryxell liftoff mats and glacier meltwater in Antarctica - MAT-01 | ecosystem: Environmental > Aquatic > Freshwater > Ice > Liftoff microbial mat | place... | reverse complement strand
TTTCTGAAAGGCTAACTACTATATACCTGTTTACTTTTTTTTCTTCTTCCATAATTTTATTAGTTTGATAATTAAATAATATAGTTTATCAGTTTGACAATTGAATAAGATAGCACTACTAAAATTCCTATAGAAAATAGAATTGCTAATGGAATCCACAATGGACTCAACACCCACCACCAACTCCAATCAATTAAGTGTGTTAGTTTTAGTACTATTAATGTAATTGTAAGGAGTCCTGAGAATCCTACACCAGAATTGCGTTCTTTCATCTTAGTAGTTTATAAATGAAATAAAAAACTCCTATTAAAGGAGTCATATATATTAGAAATTCTTGTTTGTTTCCTATCAAGTTTGTGTTTACAATAATAAGTATCCCTATTATTGTAAATTGAAAAGTGTAAGTTAAACAAATAAGTTGAATGATATTCATATTCATTTTGATTTTGATTTTGTCAGTTTAAAAAGGAGCCTGTCTGGAATGGTTCGCCTGTCCAGGAACTCCACCTATTTTGTCTCGTTTAGCATCCTAAAGACTAATAGATTTTGTAGCACAAGAGGGATTTGAACCCTCAATCCTCAAGGGCATTGGTGTTTAAGACCAACATGTATTTCCAGTTCCATCATTGTGCCGTTTAGAGGCTATTACAAAATTTTTGATAGTGTTTGAGATGTTTTTTGTATGTTACTGTGGTTAATGTGGGTAGTTTTTTTGTGGGCATTGGTAATGTTTTAATACGTATTGTTCTTGCATATATGTTATATTGCTGTATGTTTCCCGCTTTTAAATGGTCTATTGCATATTCAAAAATTTCTAAAAAATTGAGTGGTGTATTAAGAAATACACTTCTTCTTTTACCTGTTGCTATATTGCTTGCATTAAATGCAGAGCCTTTTATTTGACAGATTGTATTTGTTGCAGCGCATCCGAAACAAACATCTTTTACTACTGCTCCGTATGTGAGCATGCTTACTGTCACCCAAGGTTTATTTAGGCCATCAATCATTGCTTGAACGATTTGTTTGGCACTCATGGATTGCACTTTTTGGCGAAATGTCATGGTGTTGATGTATTTAAATTAGAACGTTTTTATAGGTTCTTTTTTGAAGTAATTTTAAGTGGTTTGGTATTAGTGAGGGGGGTCTTTCTTTTTATTTGGTTTTTGGATTATTCTAAAAAACACGCTTTTGGGGATTTTGAAATTTATAACGTGTTGATTATCAAGGAGTTATGTGGTTGCTGGCAGGTCTTTACTCTTCATCATTAGGATTAACATTTATTAATATCATTATCGAGACCATGAAAAATGATAATATTGCAAGTGTTAGTGTTACTAACGCTATTGTGTTTATTACCATATAATATATTGTGTTGTTTTTTGTGAAGTCTGAAAGCCATAAACTTCCAGCAGAAACAAGCAGTAGCATTATACATGCTGCTATCTTTTTAATTTTCCTTTTTTTCATCTTGTATGTTTGTTGCAAATTTTAAGATATAGCGGAGTGTTCCGTTATTTTTAATGTTAAAATTTTCTTTTGTTTTCTTACATCCATGTTCGGCATAGTAAGATTTAACTTCAATGGGATTATACTTTCTTCTTTTTGCAGTACCTTTAAGAGAAGTACTCATTCTTTTCTCAGCAGGTACATCCATTGCATTATCTCTATTAGTACCTATTGCTATGTTTTCTTCTGAACAATCAGTTTTAATATCGTTGAGATGTCTGACCACTATTCCAGGTTCAAACATTTTTTCTTTGTACAATTGGTATGAGCAAAGCCTATGGAGATGAAGCCTGTGCCTTTTAGACTCAATCATTATAGATACATAAGGATAGCCCTGCTTATCCAATAAACATTTTCTTGGGCTATCCTTATAAAACATTGCTCCATTTTTTACACAATAGCCTTTATCAAAGGCGTGTCTAATTCTATTGTGTGGTGTCATGGTTATGCTTTAGTAGTATCTCATAATCTGCTATAGAAAGTATAACATACTTTTTTTTAACAGTGTTAAAAATAATTATATTGTTTTCCATAGGCAAATTCTCTCTCATACATTCTCCTATGAATTGCATCGCCAAATGATCTTTTGTCCATTTGGCGGATTCCATGCAACAATGTAAGTCACCAATGTACGGGGAGTAAATGTCTAACTCTTCCATGCTCACATTTGATTTAAGTCTTCAAATGTTTCGCGGAAAACTGCTTTGGGTACTATTTCTATTCTTGTAGTTCTGTTTGCATATAGCAACCCTCCTTGGCTAATGGTATAAACCCCAACAGTTCTAATTCTGTCTTTGCTTATTTCGTAAGCCTTTGTTAGGTTTGTGGTTTGACCTATCAAAGTTGTTTCGCTGGTGGCTTTGTCGGTTTGGAGAATTACTTGCAATTCTTCTTTTTCTTTTTTTGATCCGAACATCTGTAATAAATTTAAAAATGAATGATGTAATTCACACAAAGGCTACTCTTCAAAAAGTTGTTTGTTAAGTAGTTCCATCAACTCATAGACTTCTTTTACTTTCGTGATGTTGTACTGAATCTCCGCTGCAACAGAAAGGCTAAACTTTTCGGTAGTTGAGAGTGCCTTGTTTAATTCTGTCTGTAAGTTTGAAATTTGTTGGCGTACTGCCAATAAATCCGCTTGACCTTGCAATTTGGATTGGCCGATTATGAACTCTAATTTCGAGTCCACTTGGGTCTCCTGTCTGATTCGATCTTGATAATTCATCTTTTTTTTCTTGTAATTTTGAATGTGAAACGAAAGTTAAATCTCCCAAGTCCACGTACCAGTGGCCGTGAACAATGTCTTTAGCGCCTTTTTGTTGTTCTCCACCGTGTCCTTGGCGTATTTGACTATTGTAAATTGTGCATCTATAATCATGCAAAAATACTATTTCAAACAGTGTATCTTTTGACACACCACATGGTCTACTTTTGGAAGTTACAATATCTCCTACTTTATATTTTGGAAACTCTATAATAAAATAGTCAAATAAAGTCCATCTAAAGGTTAACGTGTTTTCTGGGCACCACCGTTCTACTCTACCAGAACCGTTTTTTATACAATCCGCCTCTGCGTCTGTGATTGTTTTTCCAAAGAGATAATCCATGTCAGGTGTATTCCACATGGGAACATTGTGAATGTTTCCATACTGTTGGATAAATTCTTGTTTTGTTTTTATTCTCCACATTCTATAATAAATTTAAAGGTGTGTAGACTTTTTTTACTCTTGGAGGTTTGGGCTTACGTCTGATTTCCATGTACTTATTATAAATAGCAGGTTCATTTGTACCTACTGGGGTGTTGTATAGTGCGCGCACCAGAGATTCTTCTCTGGCTATAATTTTATTGTTTGAATCCTTCGCATATTTGGTGGCGAAGCCTTCCCCAATCAGATTGGGTTTCCCTTGAACTGCATCATCGTATATTTTACAGATTGTTTTAGGGAATTGTTGGTAATTCCAAATTACCCAGTATTCACCTTCTTCAGTTTCAATACGCATATTGATCTTTTTTTTTAAGTTGTTAAAAATATATTGTTATCAGCACTCTTAGATTCAGGCATAATTGAATCCATAAGCACACTAAAACAATTGTCCAGAGTAATTTGTCATACCATTTCTTACTACTGGTTAGGCTCATTAGTAGTTATTTTCTTTCATTTTTTGTACAAGAAAATCTAACTCTTTAGAAGTTAGAAGTCTATGAAATCTTTCTTTCGGACGACTCACCAAATAGTTATTAAAGTAATCCACAAAAGATTCAAGGCATGTAAACTTTTTATTTTCATAAAAGAATCCTTGGAAAACTAATCCTGAAATAAAAGATATTCTTTTCTCTTGCCAAAACCCCCAATTACCTTCCGTTATAGTAGCGTCTGGGGTGTTAGAATTAATTTGCACTATAAATTTTCCAGATAATGTAGCCACATCACCTGTTGTTATTTTCATTTCCATTTTATATGTGTGAATAGGTTGATAGATTATACAACTTTATTCCAATGCGTTGTTATGCTCACCCTAATAGCATTGGAAAGGCAAAGCATGATTGCTTTGCAGATGGTAACCAAACTATTACAGTGTTTATAAGCCATTGTAAATGATTTGTTGTGTGAAAATTAAGAACTATTACTTTGTGTTAGATTAATGCACACAAAGTAATAGTTATTTAGTACTTTAAAAACTATATAATATATAGTTATCGGGATACTCAATTTTAAGTATCCCTGTTTTTTTGTAAATGTTCCAATGGGTTCCTTTAAACTTGTTGGGTGTTATCCACCTTCCTTCCCAAGGATGCCCGTTTATTAGTATTTCGTGGGAACGAAATACTACCAGGGTTGTCATCATTACGGAGTCTTCTCCGTTGGTTACGTTTTTATAAACACTTACCTCCTCTGTCACTAAAGGTGTGTTTCTTTGACAAGAACCTAAGGAAAGTAACACAATTAAAAAAAACAAACCATATCTTGTTTTTTGTGATACTTTTTTTATACACCTGGCTCCACCCAAACAAACAGGGTAAGATCCAGTTTCATCAGTAACCCACGCACAGGCTGAACATGCCATAATTAAATTGTTTGAATGTTTGAAAAATGTTTGTCGTGCTTAAACCTTAAAGAAGGGTAAGCACTATGAAGACAGACTATTAATTGCACCCATCTTGTGGTATTTGGTGACACCAGTCCTACTTTAATATTAATATAAAGAGGTCTATCTTTTCCTATTAGGAAGATAATATCCTTTCCATATTTTATGTAAGCCTTACTGGCAGTCTCTTGCTCAGTGCTCTCATCAGGTATTTGAATATCTTCATAAACAGAGGAGTATTCGTCAGGCGTTAGTTGCCTATTAATAATGAGTGCCCTCATATAATATTATAATGAACAAACCAAAACCATACTTGCCAAGCAAGTGCTGGGTAAAACACCCACCATTCACATGGAGAAACTCTAAGTTTGCCAATATAAAAACCAAAGCACCTTGCAGGTCTTAGGTTAATAATTAAGACACATGCACTTACAATAAGAATTGTAATATTAACTGTTGTCATTTGTTTACTTTTTTTTGCAAATTTAAATAAAAATATAGTTTTGTTTTTGTTTTCTCAGTGAGAAAGCCAGTGATATATTCCCCACAGAATTGATACAATCACTGACACTATTATTAAAATAATGTTTCGTTCTTTTCTTCCCATGTTAATCTCTTTACTCATGCAAATTACAGCAATCATAAGACGAAACACAAGAAGAATTGAAGTAAACACTGACACGCCAAAAATAATATGTACCATTTTTTTGTTTTAATTTTTTGTTAAATGTAGAGTTTTAAATTTTGAATTTAAAAGCCTTCTCAATATTGCTACTGAGAAGGCTTTTAAATTAATTCTTATTGCCGTGATCCCGGCTGGATTCAAACCAGCGACTTATTCATTAGAAGTGAATTACTCTATTCGGCTGAGTTACGGGACCAGTACACTTAACTATTTATTATTCCGGTACTTCCGTAATTGTTTTACGGTAAGGCTTACCCGTTTTGCTCACAACTATAACAAAGTATTTTCCCTTGCTTGTTTGATAAACAAGGAAACTTTTTTTGTTATTATCTGTGAACGTAAACCCCGTCAGGGTTGCATGTTTTACGAGTTCTGCCTCAGTTTTAGGTTTAGGTGGTACTTGTTGAAAGTTACCTTGAGCATCCTTCACTGCTCGAACCTGAGCAAAGGTTGTGAAGGAAATCAATGTAAATAAAATCAAAAAAAAGTTTTTCATACCCCTAGTCTGTGTGTGAATCTGCTTCATATTCCCTTCTTGCTTTATCGTAGTCTTCTTGTTTTAGTTCTACGGTAAAATAATTCGAAGAACCTTCTACATAGGTGAAGGACGTACCTTTTTTTATATACCTGAGAAAATCAAGGAAACTCTCAAGCGTAAAGAATGTTTGTTGTATCATTTTTTTAAAAGTTTATAAGTGAGATTGCTACTTAACATAAAGCAAGTAGACCCTATCAATAGGTCTATAAGTTTATGTTTAAGTTTTTGTTTTGAATTTCCTATTATGAACGTTGCTCCTAATGATAGGGCAACTGTACTATAACCTGCTGTGTGCCAGTAATCTCTTCCAAAATTACCAAACACTTCATCCTTATGAAGATTAATTTCTCCATTTAGATTTTTATACCTGTTACTAAGATAGTTTCTTTCCCATTGAGATGAGCCAAAAAAACTATACTTGTCTACACCCCATGCTTTTTCAAAAACACAAGCATCTGCATGATAGGCTTCTCTTCCTCCCCACAACATACCCGCTGTGGTATATGCAGACCAAGCCCCTGCTTTTTTCCAGGTTATCTTATACGTCTGTGCATTACAGGACAGGATGCCTATAAAGACTAAGATGAGAATAAAAAGGCAATAACCTTTTTTCTCAGAGGCATAACCTCTCATCTTTTCTTCCTGGGTTTTTTGTTCGGGGGTTAATCTCTTTTTTTTCCAGTTCTTACTCATACTTTTTCTTTTTAAAAAATAAAAACAAGAGATATATCACTACATCTCTTGTTACTTCCTTCATGAAAAATTCACCTTTCGACGGGGGTCTGGATTTGAACCATACTATATCTACTCTGTTAGCCTTATTGGATACATCCGTATGGCCCTGATCAGGATATTGTGCTACCGTTACACTACCCCCCGCATATTACTACTTATAGTATTTCAGTAATTAGTTACCTGCTTTGTAGCCTTTTAAAAATCCTTCCCTTTGGCCTAATCTAAACTGCCAATCTACATTACTTCCCTCTGGGACATTTAATGGGTATTCCTTTTCAACCAACTTTTCAACTTCCACTTCGATAGACAGATATGTTTCGACAAATTCATCGAATTCCATATTCTCTTCTTCATTGTAATAATCAACCCAATCAGGGGTTCCTTCACCATCTGAATTTTCATCCCACATTACAACAGATATTGCATTTGCGTAATCAGGAATGATGTTGTTCTCGTAAAGAAACAAGTGTTGATTAGCCAATGTGTTTCTAATTAGTAATGCTTGTTCTTCATCCTTCACATCGACAAAGAATGGTTTGCAAGGGACTTGTGGATAATGTAATACTCTTAACTTTTTTTTTATTTTTTGCATTTTTTTTTGTTTAAAAATAATTTTCAAATACCCCTGCGTACCCGACAACACTTAAACATCCACACTTTCGAAAAGCCGAAAGTTAGCCGTAATTGGTTACGAACTATGTTCAGCATCATACATTTTTATTATTTCAGCAATCGTTACTCTTTTGGGGTCAAATGGTGTATCATAGCCATATTTCATCATTAACCATATTTGGTCATCTTCATTTTTGAAGTTCCACCAACTACGGCTAACATCGGCTTGGCGAGGTTGGGGGTTTTGTTCTTTATTCATCATTTGTGGTTTTAATTAACGTTAGTAATAATTTGAGCGATTGTGCTTTTAAGTCCCCAACCTCGCCAAGCCGAGAAACGTTATGTGCAAGGCTACAATTGACCTCTTCTCAACAATTCTGATCTTATAAAAGCCAACGTTAGTTTGTCATCAATTTTTGATAACATTTTCTTAAGGGTTTCTGTGTCTAATTGTTTTAATAATTCCATTTTGTTTTTAAATTAAATTTAGTGCTGATAAACCGCCCAGCACATAACAGCGGTTTGGCAAGATTGGGGGTTGGTGGTTTATTGAACATTTGTGATAATAATTTGATGATTGTTTTTTAAGTCCTCCACTTGGCCAAGCCACAAGTTAGGCGCAATGCTAACGACGCTCATACTGCCACATAACTGCATTACAGTAATTGTGAACAGCACCTTCTGTCATCTTTGTTTTGTGGTTATGTTGCAAATGAATTGGATATTGCAAAAAGTTTTGTGGAAATAGTTTCCAGTTAATTTTTTTGTCTTTAATATTCTGTGGAGATTCTTCGTCTAAAGAGCATCCGCAATAATAACACAAACCTTTTTGTTCTTCAATATATTGCAACCTAACATTCTTTCTTTCGGTGGGGTCCAGTTTAGTGTAATCAATTGGTAATTTATACATTTTCAATCTATTTGTGAGAAAGACATTCCATTATTTTGACCGTTGATTTTCACCTATTGGCAAGCCCTATCGTTGGCTGCAAGGCTACCGTTCACGCCAACCTTTACCATATTTAATATTCATTTGTTTTCTTGCCTCTTGAATATCTAATTCCCTATCTTCACAAAGCCACACGTTAGTGGCAAGATAAAATATCCACCAATTCAACAGTTTTTACATTTGTAGGTTGCTTATCTAAATGGCTATTCCAACCCCCATATCTTTTTCGGGTGTCTTTTTCTGGTTTCATCCATTTATTACCATCCCAGTATAAAATCTTTTTAGTTCCGTTAATTTTGTAGTACCCATCTTCCAAAGTAACGCCAGCCACCAACAGCACATTTGCAATAGGCGGGGTTTCGTGGTTTAACGATGTTTCTGTTTTCATATTATATTTTGTTGTTATTTAATAAATTTGTTTTTATAAGTCCCGCACTTGATCAAGCCACAAGGTATAAGCCATTTTAAGAAACATGACACTACAATTTAATAGCATACAATTCGTTTTTAATTTTTATGAATTTACGTTTGATAAACTTATAGAATGTTTCGTAGGTATTTCCTTTTTCATAGAAAACTCTATCGTTGTTTTCAGAATGGTAAATAGTGATTTCAGGGATAGCACAAACATCACTACTTGGTATTGATACGGTAATAAACATATATATTCCAGCAAACGTAATTCCTAGTATTGGCATTTTGTGCAAAGAATTGCGATTAAAATACTTTTTGTAAAGTTCTGCGTTGATTTTCTCTACGGCCCCGAATGCTTCTATTTGTTCTTTTGTCATAATTTTTTGTTTAAAAATAATTTTTAAATACCCCTGTACACCCCCTAAACATCGCCAAACCGAGAAACGTTGTACGAGTTGAAAGTATTTCATTTGTTTTATTTAAAGGGTTTGCTTAAAGGCTACCTTGACACCATAACTTCAGAATCAGGGTACTGATAGCACGCATTTAAATACTTCTCTATAAACTCAACAAATACCTCATAAGAACCCCATCCGTTTTCAGGGTTAAACTTTTTATACCGTTCGGGTTCTGACTTTAGATTGTGCAATCCTTGTCTTAATGGTTCGATCAATTCATTTGCTTTTAATACATTTGGTCGCCAAAGGTGTTCGTAAATACAGGCATCCATTGCCATCTTACCCAAGTTGTGTGTAATGTTTGCTGAATAAACCTCCTTGGTTTCAGTTTCTTCTTGCTGAAAGGTTGCTGGTTTTCTATCAGGATTGCGACCGTTCCATTCTTCTTGTGTAATTTCTTTTGTTTGTCCATTTTCACGAACAAATATTCCAGATGAAGCCTTTTTTATTATAGGCTTTTTTACTAATAAATAGACATCTAAACTCATAATTTTTTTATTTAAGTCCCTGCCAATTGACAGCATAGCAGGTAACAAGCGACTTGGCGATATTGCCGTTTGGTATTTTAAGTTGTTTGACAAATAAAAAGGCTGCGATATTGCTACTGCAGCCTGATAATTAATCATCATGAAAATATATTTTTGGGGTGTTATTTACACCCCCTTCCGTATTTTACATCTGCCCAATCAGTATAATTTGGGTCAGGTGTGTAAAACTTAAAGGTTATTTCTTTGGGACTAACAAAGAATCTTGCACCCGATGTGCAATTAAATGTATCTTTTGCTACCCAAAGGCCAGCCCAACTTTGGGCCTGATTACCGAAGTTGGTGTAGGAATATACACCAATGGCGTTCGGCAGTAAAATAAGTCTAATGTTTGGATTAAATGTTGTATCACCTACAGGGTGATACACGTTCGCTTGGTATTGTAACCACTCGAACTTTTGCCAGCCGTACCACTGGCCTTCCCATTGGTATGGGTACAAGTTTTTTAGGGAATCTTCCCATGCTTGGCACGGGGAATCTATATTGGCAAACGGTTTGATGTCAAGGAATTGTTCCTTGACACACGAAGTGAATCCTATTAGGATTGACAGTAATAGGATTAGGAATTTTATCTGTTTCATATTTATTTTTTTTGTAAAATTAAAATTTATTTCTTTAATTATACTAACCCCTCTAAATCAAGCAATGATTTAACAAATGGGTTCTTTCTGCATTCTCCCCCATCTTTTAAATCTTGAGGTATTTTCTTAGGAGGATTTCTTTTTAAATCTTCCTTAACTTTTTTAAGAGCCTCTGCTCTTAAGAGTTCTTCTTTTTTACTAAGTTTCATACTCTTTCTTTATTTAAAAATGTTACCTCATTGCTGAGGTTGCACAATTATTTCACAAGTGTGTACGCAATTGTAAAATATAGGATTGTATATCAGTTATGCAGAGATTCAGCATAAATAACTTATTTACCAATATACAAAACGCATAGTATCCAACTATGCTGCCTTCATTTGAGTATAGGATATTATCAGTGCACATCTTAGCGGTGCTGAATTTCAACAGGACTGATTTAACTCAAACTTATCCCACTTAAGGGCTTACATTCTTCCTTTCGGAGAAATGTTAAAATACTTTAGATGAAAACATGATTCTTTTGCTGCTACTATCTGGTGGTCACTTATCTCCACTAAGTTATTTCAGACACAAAAGCCACGTTACTAACTGAATAGTTTTCTTGTCGGCTTAAACTATACCTATCATCTAAAGTAAAATTCAATATTCTTGGACACCAAGTAACTCCGATTACAGCCTTGCGAGCCTTATTTGCTGAGTTGTTCTATCAATTGCTTTAGATAGAGCCGGAGACTTTGGTGATGTTGTGAAGGTTTAAGTATATACACCTACAACTTATATACTTACATTGCGTTGAGAAATCTTACGTGATGTCTCTTTATTATTTTGAGACACCATTCTTCCACCTCTTCAAGAGGTTTGGTTATTGGGAACCGGATGGAGTAGTAATTGGTAATTGGTCTCCACGCTTGGTGGATACCCTCTACCCAGAGGTACTTTTTACCACTTAAAAAAAGTGGGATGTACTTCCCCTCCCCAATATTATTGGGCCATCCTTTTGTGTGGATGGTCAATTTGTATTGTGAAGGATCTATAAGCACAATAGCCTTGATGACGTGGCTTTGTGCTTCTTCAAGCGTCTTAAAATTAATGTAATTGTGTACGAACACATTTTTGTGTTCGTTATATCGAATTGTCCCATTAAAAAATGGGTATTCTTTGAGCCACCAAATCTGGCAGCGTTTTGTCCAGGTGATCATCTTTCTTTATTTCTGGGGTGTTTTTCACACCTTGTTTTGTAATCCCTTGCAAGGCGCGATACCCTTAGAAGGTTTACCGTACCTAATCCTTCATACAAATATCCCAGTTGCAGTCGGTTGTACTGCCACTTGAAATTGTTTGACCCTCTGTCTTCAGTCCACCCGTTTGGGTATTCTCTAAGGATGGACATGAATTTTTTCCAGACTGGAAGAGCCTGGATTAATAAGTTATGTAAGTTGGGATCATATTCCCCAACTAACATTTTTTTTTGTATTTTACACACAATATCCGTCAAGTTTGGCAGTAATATTCCTGCCAAACTGTCTGTATTGCATCCGTATTGGATGCCAGATATTTTTGTAACTTTTTCAGTCCAAGTCATTTTATTTTTTTTATGACGTGGGTTTATCTATTTAAGGTAAGATAAAGTAACCTGTTGCAGTTGAAGTGCAACTCTACACTTAAAAGTTTAATCCTCTTTACCCCGATGATTAGTGCAGGGGTGAATATCTTAACGTTGTGCGTCAAGGTATTCAGTTACTGTTTCATCGTGATGATGCACGAGTGCATCTTCCACGGTGTTAATGTTATTTTCCTCCATCCAGGTTGCCAGATGAAACAGTGACTGACCACTCAGGTCAGCCCATTCCGCGATCATTTGGTTTGTCAGTTTTGTTTCCATTAGTTGACGGGAATATTTGAACTTCAAGATTGAAATGCCGTTCTGGGCGCAGAATCTTTCGATCTGTTCTTGGGTGTGGTGTGTTGAGATTTTTAGTTTGTATTCCATTTTAAAGTATTGGCACTATCCTGCACGATAGTATTTAAAAGTTTCTAATTGGTATCTACGTGCAGGTAGATAGGTGATCCAATTAGATTTGTCTTTTCACCGAGTAAAGACAGAACTTGCTCACTATATTTATATCCCGTGTGTGACTGTATGGTTCACGGTTTAAAACAGGACTCTCAGGACTCTTAGAAGAATCACTGCACTAAAACTCCTAAGAGTCCTTTTTTTTAGTTTGACTTGATTGATTCTATCAAGTCTTCTGTTGCTGGGGTAACTAACCCCCTTTGTTTAGGTTTGACAATGCCCTGCAGTACGCTGCAGGGGCCCTCCAACTCCCTTTGTAATAGCGAGTTGGCATTTCAGAAACCAAGTCTTTCTGGAAGTCTCCTCCTCTAAAAAAACTTTCTCTGAAATGCTTAGCCCCAAACATGCTGAGATGGTTCGCAATGAGTGCCCAAAAGGGACACTTGATTGACGAACCATACAACGACTGTAGCCCAACAGCCTTGTAATAGTCTTGCCTGCTGTCGCATGTCTCTGCGATAGATGAAGTACCATTACAATGGTCATTGTCATTAAAGGAAAACAATCCATTAATGAACAATGGCTGTGCTGCCCCAAGTTTTTCAGCATAAGCATCAAGGTTAAAATCCTTGATGTTGGGGGACTTACAACTTTCAGCAGTTGCAAGTTTCTCAAACGCTACAAACTTGCGAGTTGCTTCCAGCCCTGCAAATCCACCTAAGAATTCCTTAGATGGATTTGAGGCGAAAGCCACCGCAATGTGGTTTTCGTCACCAGGTGTATACCAAAAGATATTACCTGATGACAGTATTATTTTCCACATCTCATCTGGTTTAGCAACTAAACAAATAAGGATATAATCTCACATCTAAATCACTTTTATCTAAGAGATATTAGTGGTAGATAGTATCCTTTGGAGGTTACTTAGTCTGATTATAACTGGTACGTTTTAACATTAAGATCGGTTGCTCATTCTTTCACTTGTAAGAAAGAACTTATGAACAAAATTTATCTTAAATTAAAAACGTAAGTCAATTATAAACTCTTAAGTAAGAGTCTCCAACTCTTTTCGTTAGGCAGTTGGTTCGCCTCTATAATTTACTCTATATAGTTTGAGTAGACTTTAATGCAGTCATTACACAAGATAGTTTTAATTCATATCTATGAATTGTCTTTAATTAAGTAGACAAAACTTTCTCAAATCTCGCTTGTATGAGATCCAATTGGTTGATTAAACCCGATAGGGACTTTAGACAAGTTTCTTGTATAACTCTTTACTTAAGTAATCAACTTAAGTGTCTCCCTTTTTCTGCTAAGGGTTTTTTTTTGTAGTCTGTTAGTTGCAGGACACTAATCAGTCGTCTTTGTTTACTGTGGGTAAGACGCTCCACTGGTGTATAATGAAATATATTCTTAAAATAAGAACAAGGGGATCAGCCTTGACTATCTCATGATCTTTGTTGTGCCCATGCTGGGCGTTTAAGTGTGAATTTTTTATAAAGCGAGACGGAAACCGAGGATGATGCTCCTGAAGTCCGGCGTGTTGTAGTTGCGAACGGCAGCGCGGCAGTACAGCGCGACGTGGTTCCAACTGCCGCCGTGGCGCACGCGGTACGAGTTTCCCTCGTATGTAGGATACGGTTTATATGTATCCTCACACCATTCTAAAACATTGCCGCTCATGTCGTACAGTCCCAATTCATTGGGTAATTTGCCGCCGACGGCGTGCGTTTTACTACCCGAATTGCCGGAATACCAAGCCACTGTATCGATATTGTTACTTCCGGCATAGAGATAACCCTTACTTTGGCTACCGCCTTGGGCAGCATATTCCCACTCAGATTCGGTGGGCAAACGGTAGTCAAGCCCGGTTAATTTGCGCAGGGCCGGCAGGAATTGCTGCGTGATATTGTCCCAGGAAACCTGCTCTACCGGAAGATTGTCGCCTTGAAAGTGGGATGGGTTGTTGCCCATCACGGCTTTCCACAAAGCCTGTGTCACCGGGTATTTTCCGAGGTGAAAATCGGAGAGATCTCCGTGTTTGTCACCCATGTTGGTGCCACCGGAGATTGGAACCATTTCCATTTCTATTTTCATTTTCATTTTTTCACGTGACCCCGCCGGGTTGGTTTTGTTTAGTTAAAAGCCGGGCGAGGTCTTATGAATAAACTTCAAATGAGCCATCCCAAAGATCGGGCGGTATTGGGGGGATTTCCCATACCTGCCACTTCGACAGGTAGCGGCCTTGCTCCCGTTCAAGCCATGATTCATCGGTTAACCATATTGTTCCTTCGATTGACCCCCCATAGGCTTGGGGGTCATACTCTTCATCGAGTGCAACAAGAAACATTTTGTACTCTTCTTTTGTGTGATTCAGAGGAAGTAAGATTACTTTCCCTATGAAAGTTACTGTTGCGCACTTTACTTGGAGGTCATTGAGGACCTCCAGCAATTCTTGTTTAGCGTTCATGGTTGTTAGTTTTTAATTACCAATATATATCAATTACATATTGGCCTTTGGCTAACAATCCCTTTTTGTGGAGATCGTTACCCAGTTCCCGAATATCTGGATAGAAGTCTCTATCCCAAAATAAATGTTCCCTTAGGCAAAGCACGCCAACTTGGCGGTTTACCCAGGTGTCAAACTCAACTCCCATTTCTGGGGTTTTGTTTAACCTTATTGTTGATGCGGGTGTGGGTACTTGAAGGTCAAACAGACCTTTGTCCCTGCACCCAGATTGTTGTTGAAAATTGTATGGTTTCCCATACACCTTCACAACAAGATCATCCCAATCCTTGACTGGGATGATGATTGGTTGTTCAGTGGATGCCATCCGGCTATTTAATCTGCAGGGACAAAGCGAGACGGAAACCAAGGTTGATGACCCGGGCGTCCGGCGTGTTGCCGTAGCGATTGGCGGCGCGGCAGTCCTGCGCGACGTTGTACCAACAGCCACCGCGAACCACGCGGTCCAAGCCTTTATCTGGCCCGGTCGGGTTTGTCTGCGCCCCTGAAGGATAATCTCCATACCAGTCAGCGCACCATTCCCACACGTTGCCACTCATGTCGAAAATCCCCAATCGGTTGGGGTGTTTCAGGCCAACAGGCTTGGTTTCGCGGCCGCTGTTTTCCGAAAACCAACCCACGTCTTTCAAGTGGTCACTACCTGCGTATTTGTAGCCTTCTGTGTGGTAATACCCACCACGTGCAGCGTATTCCCACTCCGCTTCTGTCGGGAGGCGGTAGTGGTGTCCTTCAAAGCGGGTGTTTTTTGTCATCAGGTTCAGTGCCTGCACAAACGCCTGGGCATCATCCCACGATACTGTTTCCACCGGGCGATTATCCCCTTGAAAATTTGAGGGGTTTTTGCCTTCCATCACGGCTTTCCACTCCGCCTGGGTCACTGGATATTTACCAATGTAAAAATCGGAGAGGGTGACCAGGTGCTGGGGTTTTTCATTTGCAAAAGCAGATTTGCCTTTGCTACCCAGCATAAAACTTCCCCCTTTTACGGGGGTCATTTCAAACTTATTCATTTCATTTTGTTTTTTTTGAATTTAATTTTAGGTCTATCTTACGACAGACCATGATTTACACAGATTCTGCAAGTCGAAAACCGATGACGTCGTACCGGCCGTCCGGCGTGACGTTGAAGCGATACGAGACGCGGCAGCCCCGCGCTCTGTTGAAGTAACTCCCACCGCGAACCACGCGATAAACGCCCTCTTCCGGCCCGCACGGGTTCAAAATCGCCTCTTTTTTATGGCATGATTCGTAATATTTTTCGTCAAACCAATCAGAACACCACTCCCAAACATTCCCACTCATGTCGAAAAGCCACAGTTCGTTGGCTTTTTTTTTGCCGACGGGATGGGTGCGGCAATTGTTTGAAGTCAGTTTTTCCAATTCCCAATCTTCGGAAAGCGGCTTGTCGCCCGAGTTTTTCCAGAACCAGCCCACTTCGTTCAAATCATTGCTGCCGGAAAAGTGGAAACCTTTGGACTGCGCGCCGCCCCGGGCGGCAAATTCCCACTCTGCTTCAGTAGGCAGGCGGTATTTTTTGCCAGGAAAACGGGCGTTGATTTTTTTGAGGAATTCCTGAACGTCGTTCCAGGAAACGTTTTCCACCGGGCAGTCGTCGCAATCTTTAGAAAATGTT
>Ga0105044_10006311_pt1 | contig 16294 bp, 15 predicted proteins | sample MAT01_FD_78092 | JGI IMG/M metagenome (GOLD analysis project Ga0105044, IMG submission 78092) | Freshwater microbial communities from Lake Fryxell liftoff mats and glacier meltwater in Antarctica - MAT-01 | ecosystem: Environmental > Aquatic > Freshwater > Ice > Liftoff microbial mat | place... | reverse complement strand
GGTCGAGACGATGGATCATCGGCCAGCGCCAGCGAGAGTGTCTCTGCGTCCAGTTCGCCCAGTCCATCCAGGACACAGATTGCGTGGACTCGCGCCGTCGGCCTGACTCCCTCTCCAACCATCGCTTTGAGAACCGGCACTGCTCCCGGTGGTCGCCTCCACAGCAACATCTGGTGAGCCAGATCGCGCACCGCTCCATTGGGACTATCCAACTGCGCGACGAGGGCTGCATCGCCGAGACCTTCGAGTATTGGAATCCTTGGCGATTCGGTCGTATCGGGCACGATCCGATAGATTCGCCCCATCTCCGCGCCGGCGCGAAGGTCGAGCGTTTTCTGCCACTTCAGCGGGATCCACTCGGGATGCTCGATCACAAAGCGATACATATCTGCGATCCAGAGCCCTCCATCCGGACCGGTGCGAACGGAGACGGGTCGCGACCACGGATCGGTCGAAGCGAAAAACTCGGAGTCGCGTTCGTCAGGATGCCGATCGGAGACAAAGGTCGCCCCCTTTGGTTCCAGAACCTGGCGACACACGAGGTTGTGGACCGGCTCACAGATGAAGGCGTTGCCATAAACCCCGTCACCGAGGAGAACATCACGGTAGATTGTCGGGCCACAGGCCGAAGTGAAACGATTCGCCCGGTCGAAGTCGTTGAACCGCTCCATCGTCGGACTCACCGGATAGACCGGCGCGGCACCCGGCTCTTTCGGAACATCGACGTAGGCCCGTGGCAAGGCGACGTCGGGATTCCGCCGCAAGAGGTGCCACGGATAGGGAACATGCCAGAGTGGATTGCTGTTATCGCAGCCGAACCAGTTGTCCCAATCGTCTCGGAAGCGCCCGCACTGGGTCCGGCCATTGAGTGGTTGGTGTTCTTTCGTGAAAGGATTGATACGCAGGTCGAATCCACGGATATCAACCTCCTCGCGGGTCTCCTCCGAGAGGATGACACCCCCGCCGTCCCCGTTCGCAACGTGGAGCCAGTTGTCGAGTCCCCAGGCGAGGCCATTGACCCGGTGCTGCTGATTGGATTTGGCAAATCCCTCATACCAGACCTCGCGTTTGTCGGCCTTGCCGTCACCGTCGCCGTCCTCGGCATAAAAAATTTCGGGCGCGGCAGTGACGAGGATGCCTTTATCCCAGACCTTCACCCCGGTCGGATAAGACAGTCCGTCGAGAAAGGTCGTCGCCTCGTCGTAGTCACCATCTCCGTCTGTGTCTGTCAGCACCTTGATGCGACCACCGGGTGTATCAAGCGGGTCACCCGGCTTGTCCCAGGTTGCCCCGTTCGGATAATCGCCCATCTCCACCACCCAGAGTCGGCCATCCGGCCCCCAATCAAAGGCGACCGGATCCATCACCAGCGGTTCGGCGGCAACGAGCTCGGCCCGATAGCCTGATGGCACCCGCATTGAGGCAAGGGCCGCCTCGGGGGATAGACCCTTTGCATCGTTGGACAAGGGAACCGTCTCCACCGAACCGAGCTCTCCGCTCATGGCCAGAATCAGCAGGATTGGCCAGTAGCGGATCAGATGGACGCGATTGAGAGGATTAAGCATAGGGGCGATGAATGTTCCGGTATTTCTTCACAAATCGTTCAGCAGGTAAAGCATCACCGCCCACTCAATGAGCGATAGGATTGCCTCCCCCCCCGCTCCCATCCCTCGGAAGGTGTGGGGTCGGAGAGCGGACTTGCGATAGCAAAGGCGAGGGATCAGCCGAGTCCCGGCACCTCCCAGCCGCTGCGGTAGGTGTGTTTGAGGAAACGATTCGCCTCGGACAAATTGGTAACGACGAGATTGTGGGAATCCCACGCGATCTCCCCTCCACTCCGATAGGCGACGTTTCCTAACAAAACCGTCTCAGTGAGCGGGCCGGCATAGGAGAATGGTGTCGCCGCTTGTCGCGACTCGCGGACGGCATCGACCCATTCCTGGTAGTGATTGTGGTCGGGTAGATCGGCCCACTGATAGTCAGCGAAACTCTCCTTCGGAAAGAGCTCCGGCATCTCGGGGAAACCCAAGAAGAGATTGCCCTTCTCACCGACAAAAAGAATCCCGTTGAGCGAACCCTTCCAATCCGCCGGAGCCTGGAACAGAGCGCGGTCAGGCTGGCGTCCGGCTTCATACCAACGGACCGTGACCGTTTCCGCGGTGAAATCGGTCCCCGGAAATGTGTAAAGGATCTCCGCCCAGGCCGGACCCGACTCGGCATGCGGCGGCGGGCCCTCGGCGGACACCGTGGTCGGAGGTCCCAGTCGCAACGCATCCACGATGGGATCGAGAATGTGGCAACCCATGTCGCCGGCCACCCCAGTGCCGAAATCCCACCACCCGCGCCAATGGAACGGATGGTAGGTCTTGTCCACCCAAGGCCGCTCTGGAGCCGTGCCGAGCCATTGATCCCAATGCACTGTCGCCGGTGGCTTACCGCCCGGAGAAGGGCGGTCGAGGCCCTGCTTCCAGTATGTGCCCGGTCGGTCGGTCCAGGCGTGAACTTCGCGGACCTTGCCGATGACCCGATCCTCGCGCAGGGCATGGACCGCGGTTTTGAGACGTTTCGTCGCGTGATGCTGGATGCCCATCTGCGTGATCACTCCGGTTTCTTTTGCAATCGCGGCAAGCATGCGAGCCTCATGGATCGTATGGGTGAGCGGCTTCTGAGTGTAACAGTGCAACCCCAGGCGCATCGCCGTCGCCGTGACCGGGGCGTGGGTGTGATCCGGAGTCGTCACCATGACGCCGTCGATACCCTTCTGCTCAAGCAGTTTGCGCCAATCGGTGTAGGTCTTCGCTGCGGGGAACTGGGCCTTCGCCTTAGCAAGACGATCCTCGTCAATGTCGCAGATCGCGACGATCTCGTTCCCTGGAGCGAGTTCCATCATATCGCCCCAGCCCTTTCCGCCGACCCCGACGCAGGCGATCGCAAGCTTGCGATTCGGTGAGGCTGCGGAAAGAATCGCAGGCGCCCCGTAGAGTCCGGCGAGCGTTGTGCCGGAGCGTTGCAGAAACGAGCGTCGGGTTGAGAGATTCATGGAGCGATCGTGAAAGAGGGTTGGGCCCTAGACAAGACCCCCTCTCGTCCGATTCGCGCCATTCTTGGCATCAGAGAGAGAGATGGCCGATGAAAGCCGCCCCCGCGATGGCGCCCTCTCTCACGCATGCAATGTTTCGGGGGAGAGCGGGAAGATCGATGGCGATGGCGGCCGATGGCGCGGACCGGCCCCGTCGTCGAATCGTCGTGGTCGAGTCCTTTTCCGTCATTGACCTCATTTCCACCGCTGTGTATGCGAAACCCGTTCAAATCCTCATCCCAGGTCTTCCCGCGCCGTAGCCCTGATCGCTCTGCTCATCTTCTGCTCGGTGAAAGCCGAGCCTGTTAAACCCGTCGCTGAATCTCCCTCTCTCAGCTCGAAGGGTGAGAAACGGCTTCTCCCAATCTCGGCCGCTCTGGGAGGAGCGAAGGAGCTATATCTCATCGTCTCCGACGAGGACGGGATGAGCTGTGACTGGGCCGATTGGATCGAACCGAAACTGGTGATAAAAGATGGTTCCGCCCGAGACCTGACCGGGTTGGATTGGAAAGAGGCCAGCCGCGGATCGGGCAAGGTTCAGAAGGGCAAGAGCAATGCCGACAAGGAACTCCTCGTCGGGGGCAAGGTCTATGAGAAAGGGATCGGAACGCACGCGCCTTCGACCATCGTGTTTGCCCATCCCGACGGCGTCGAGAAGTTCGAGTCACCCGTCGCGATCAAAGGTGGGGGAATGATACGGGACGGAAAGGCGAGCGTCCGCTTCCGCATCCACACGGAAAAGCCCCCCGTTTCGGCCACTGGTGCCCTCGATCCAGATGCACCGGCTCGGACCGGGGACATGGGTAACAGTTTGACCGGGGACATGGGTAACAGTTACTAGGGCGGGCCATGCCCCGGAAAACTGAGGCCCCAATGGAACAAAGACAACTTGCCATCCTCGCGAAGACTGGGGAATTCACCATTGCGGAGTTGAGCCGGGGGTTCGAGGCGTCGCGGCGGACAGCGCACAAGTGGATTGAGCGCTTCGAGCTTGGGGGCTTGAAGGTCCCGCCGACCGGACGTCGGGTAGATCCTAGAATTTAAAATTTTCACTCCCTCGCCCATCACCCCCTGGCGTGCAAATCACGACAACCCCGTTACCATTGCAAACGACCGCTGAGGCACGCTGCCTACTTTCATTCGCAAGTTCGCTGCGGCAAGGGTTCGGACCGGAACATGAGCGACAGTTCTCCAGGGCATGGCCCGCCCCAGTAATTGCTTCCTATGTCGAGGGCCGCTCGCGCCGCTTGGTTGTGAGGCTTGAACGGCTGGAGAGGGGGCGGGTAAAAGGCTTGCGCTCCATCATCCTGGCTTTGCGCTTAGGCGCTTCAGCATCGTTTCGAGCATGCGGCCATACTTGATGTAGCTGTCATACTGTTCCTTGGCTTTTTGTTCGGGAGAGAGATCATCGGCGGCACCTGCCCCATGGAAGACGACGGCGACGTGAGGTTCGATGCTGATGTAGCCGGAGTAGCCGGTGGCAATGAGATCCTGCATGATGCGCTCGGTCTGGCCTTCTCCTTCGCCAGGAAAGGTATAGACGGCATCGTTTTTGGCTTTGTCCCAGACGCCGTCTTTGACGTGGACATGAGCCATGAAGGGCTTCACAGCCTGATACATTTCCCAGGAGTCCTGTTTGTGGCCGGGCTTGTCACGGTCGTCGATGAAGACCGGGTTGCCGGTGTCAAAGACCCACTTCATACCGGGCACGGCCTCAGCCATCCGCTTCACATACATCGGGCTCATGCCACCCCAGTTCATGCAATTCTCATGCAGCACGGTGATGCCGGCATCAGCGAAGCGCTTGTTTACCTCCGTCATGCGACGGACGCGCTCGGGTGCGAACTGCTCTTCCAAATCCTCGCCGCCTTCGTCTTTGCACACTGCATAGCTCATGACGCGGATCATTTTGGCACCCAGACGCTGCATCCGTGGGATGGCACGGCTGATCTCTGCTTCGGTGATGCTGAAGTCGTCGGTAATCTTTTTTGCCCAGTTGCCGATGAGGGAGCCGAAGCCGCTGATCTTCATTCCCGTGTCCTCAAGACGGTTGACGACTTGGTTGAACGCGGTATCGGGGATCTCATGCAGGTTGCCCTTCACGCCGCCAATCTCGACGCCGCGTGATTCGATGCTGTCCCAACCGAGTTCCTGGTGGGCTTGAATTTGCACATCAAGGGATGCGCCTGCTTCGTCTGCGATGCCGGTGAGTTTGATCATAGTCGGGGTCAGGATGGGTTAGTTGGACTGATGGAGGTAGGACGAACGAGCGCAGGGAGCGGCCATTCAAAGCTTAGATCTAATCAGCAATGAAGCGCGATACCTTTTTGTATGCCAAGATCTCACTTTTATCTCGCACTAGATTACAATTTACGATTCGATCCTCTTTTCATGAATCTTTCCTCAAACCCCAGCCTCTCTGCCCATCACGGGCCGTGGTGGAAGTCGCTCACGCCCTATCACTGGTTTGTCTTTGCCATGGCCTCGCTGGCATGGCTATTCGACTGTCTCGACCAGCAAATCTTCCTCCTTTTCCGCCAGCAGGCCCTGGAGAACCTCCTTCCAGAGGGCACGGACCCGACCTCCATAAAGGCCTACGGCGGTTATGCGACCTCAATCTTCGTGGCGGGTTGGGCCACCGGCGGCCTCATCTTCGGTTCACTCGGCGACAAATATGGACGGGCCAAGATGCTGACCCTCACGGTGCTGCTCTATTCGGTGTTTACCGGCCTTTCAGCCTTGTCGCAGGGATGGCTTGATTTTGCTCTCTATCGCTTCATCACAGGCCTCGGAGTCGGAGGTGTCTTTGGTCTGGCCGTTGCGCTGGTGGCCGATTCGCTCCCTGATCACGCGCGGACGGGAGCCCTCGGATTGCTTCAGGCGCTGTCGGCAGTCGGGAACATCACGGCCGGGCTCATCAGCATGTGGATTGGCGGCCTGATCAAGGCAGAGACACTCAGTCCTGATACCGCGTGGAAGATGGCCTTCCTCATGGGTTCGGTCCCGGCCTTTCTTTGTGTCTTCATTCAATTTCGGCTGAAGGAACCTGAGAAGTGGGTCCAGGCCCATGCTCACAGCAAAGCAACTGGCAAAGGGATGGGGTCCTATCGAACTCTCCTCGGCGAAGCCCGCTGGCGCCGCCCCGCTTTGTTGGGGATGATGCTCTGTATTTCCGGCGTGATCGGGCTCTGGGGAATCGGATTTTTTTCCCCTGAACTGGTGGGAGACGTGATCTCCAATTCTCTGAGAGCAAAAGGTATCGCCGAAACCGAGATTGCCAGCGAAGCGGCCCACTGGAAGGGGATGAATAGTATCGTCCAGAATCTCGGAGCGTTCTTCGGCATGATCACCTTCGCGTGGGCGGCGCAACGGACAGGACGGAAGCCCGCCTTCACCATCTCCTTTCTCGGGGCGATGGTCGCGACCTGGGGTTATTTCGAATTCTTCAACGGCGTCGGGGACATCTGGATGAGCGCGGTCATGGGCTTCTTCCAGCTGGCCCTCTTTGCCGGGTTTGCCATTTACCTCCCCGAACTTTTTCCGACCAGCCTTCGCAGTACCGGAACGAGCTTCTGCTACAACGTGGGTCGCTTCCTCGCCGCCAGTGGTCCCTTCACGATGGGAGTCCTGCAGCAGGCCCTGGCGAAGGGTGCCACCACGCCAGAGGAGAAACTGAACGCCTTCCGCGAGACCTGCCAATGGATGAGTCTGATCTTCCTGCTTGGTTTGGTCGCGCTGTTCTTTCTAAAAGAGACCAAGGGCATGCCTCTCCCTGAGGAAACGGACACCGAACTCCCACCGACTCCGAGCCGCCCTTGACGAACCCTTACCCATGAGTGAGTCCGCTGGGACCGGCCGTTGCAGACTGTCAAGCCCGGGGTTTTTTACATGATACTTTCGGGCTGTTGACCTTTCCCGCAGTGTTTTCACAAGACTCAAGGGGCTGGCTTCTTTGGCGGCGCTCCAAAGAATCAATGAACCCGCTGCGTAAAGCTCCGCTTGACAAAGGCGCGGGAAAAAGTTTCTTACGGGCCGTCCTTTTTAGGAGGGGAGTAGTTGGCAGGGTAGCTCAGGGGTAGAGCAGAGGACTCATAAGCCTTTGGTCGGCGGTTCAAATCCGCCCCTTGCTACCACTCCTCGGGTCGCGGGTGGAGGGTTTTCAGACGGAAAGGGGGGGATCGTGTATCTCCCAAATTCGGGTCGAGTCGCCTCTTTCGAGCGCTGTGGTTCGCGTTTTCAAGCCGAACGCCATCCTTCGTTTCGCAACTTTTTAAAAATGAATCAAAATCCGGTTGCGGTGTGGTAGAGTCCATCTATATTCCCGCCCCCCGCCCAGCTAGCTCGTATCGCTGGGAGGTGGTTTCGTCCCCTAACGAGGACCCGGAGCAACCGCTCCAATTTTTCGAAGATTCCCCACTCAATTTCATAGAAACCTCATGCCTACGATCAATCAACTGGTGCGCAAAGGAAGAAAGGACAAGCCCACCAAGTCCAAGTCTCCCGCTCTGGAGAGCTGTCCGCAGCGTCGTGGGGTTTGTTTGCAGGTTTACACCCGGACGCCCAAGAAGCCCAACTCCGCGCTGCGGAAAGTGGCGAAAGTCCGTCTCACCAACGGCGAAGAAGTCATCGCCTACATCGGTGGTGAGGGGCACAATCTCCAAGAGCACTCCATCGTCCTGATCCGCGGTGGTCGGGTGAAGGATTTGCCTGGGGTCCGTTATCACATTGTCCGTGGAGCGCTCGATACCCTTGGCGTCGCCAAGCGTAGGCAATCGCGCTCCAAGTATGGAGCCAAACGACCGAAGGGATGATGCGCTGACTCCGGTCACACATTTCCCTCGGCGATACGAATGCTTTAGATTTAACTGAACCAATCCTATGTCCCGAAGAAAAAGAGTCCATACCAAGCCTGAGCGGCGCGATGCGCGCTACGACAGTTCTGTCGTGTGCAAATTGGTGTCGAAGGTCATGAGCAAAGGCAAACGAGCCCTCGCTGAGCGGATCGTCTATGCCGCGATTGATCGCGCCAATGAAAGCGTCGAGTCGGTCGATCCGGTCGAGGTCCTCAACCGCGCCGTCGAAAATTCCAAGCCTCGTGTCGAAGTGAAAAGCCGCCGTGTCGGTGGAGCTACCTATCAGGTGCCGCTTGAAGTTTCTTTGGACAGGCAAGAGTCCCTCGCGATGCGCTGGCTCGTGAATGCCGCCCGCAACCGCCGCGGAACCCCGATGCACATCGCCCTCGCCAATGAGATCCGCGATGCCAGCACCAACCAGGGAGCTGTCGTCCGCAAGCGTGACGAAGTTCACAAAATGGCTCAAGCAAACCGGGCATTCGCTCACTTCCGCTGGTAAGATCGTGCCCGCTGTCCTCCAGGTCCCTTCCGCACGCAACTCGATGAGTGCCGGTCCCAATTCCCCAGCTCGGGCTTTTGCCCTTGAGTCCACGCGGAACATCGGGATCATCGCGCACATCGATGCCGGAAAGACGACCTTGACGGAGCGGATCCTTTTTTATACCGGGGCGATCCACAAGATCGGGGAAGTCCATGACGGTCAGGCGACGACCGACTGGATGGAGCAAGAGCGCGAGCGTGGCATTACGATCACGTCCGCAGCAGTCACCTGCGAGTGGGTCCAGCGTGAGCAGGAGGGGGTCTTCAAGTCCTTCACCGGTCAGCGCCAGCGGGTCAACATCATTGATACTCCCGGCCACGTGGATTTTACCGCCGAGGTGGAGCGTTCCCTTCGGGTCCTTGACGGTGCGGTGGTGGTTTTTTGTGCGGTCGCCGGAGTGCAGCCGCAGTCCGAGACGGTCTGGCGTCAGGCCAACAAGTATAAGGTGCCTCGCCTTATCTTCGTCAACAAGATGGATCGGGTCGGGGCGAACTTTGCGAACGTTCTCGCGGATGTTCGGGAAAAGCTCGGAGCCACTGTAGTGCCGATCCTCATTCCGATCGGAGCGGAAGAGAATCTGAAAGGCCAGATCGACGTGGTGAACGGAGTGGCGGTCATGTATTCCGACGATGACAAGATCGGCTCGACTTACTCCGTGGTTCCGTTGACCGAGGAGCAGGCTGATCAAGCGGCTGCCGCTCGCCAGGAAATCCTCGATGTCCTTGTCGATGTGGATGACGAGATCGGTGGCAAGTTTCTCGCCGAAGAAGAAGTTAGCCCTGCCGATCTGAAGGCTGCCCTGCGCCGCGCCACGATCAAGAATGCTGTCATCCCGGCCATCGGCGGTTCCGCATTCAAAAACAAAGGCGTTCAATACCTGCTCGATGCCGTGGTCGATTATTTGCCGAGCCCGCTCGACATTCCCGCCGCCGAGGGGATGAAGCAGGACGACAAGACTGCGATCCTCAAGGCTGAGGCCAGTGACAAGGCTCCTTTCTGCGCTCTCGCGTTCAAACTTTGGTCCGACAAATTCGTCGGCAAACTGGTCTTTATCCGCGTGTATTCGGGCACTGTTTCGAAAGGCGACACCGTTTACAACTCCCGGACCGGACGCAAGGAGCGGGTTGGTCGCCTCATTCAGATCCAGTCCAACGATCATCGCGATGTGGACACCTGTTACGCAGGGGACATCGCGGCGATCGTCGGACCTAAGAATGTCCGCACCGGTGATACTCTCCATGTTGATGGGTTCGACATCATGCTTGAGCCGCCTGCTTTCCCGGAGCCGGTGATTTCCATGGCGGTCGAGCCAAAAACCACCGCTGATTCCGACAAGTTGGGCGAGGCCCTCGCTCGTCTCGCGGAAGAGGATCCGACCTTCGTGGTTTCCACCAACGAGGAGACCGGCCAGACGCTCATCGCCGGGATGGGTGAGCTGCATCTGGAAATCATCCAGTCGCGTCTCAGCCTCGAATTCGGTGTCTCCACCAACGCCGGCAAGCCACAGATTGCTTATCGCGAGAGTGTTACCAAGAGTGCTCCTGGCGAGTATAAGTTGATCAAGCAGACCGGCGGCAAAGGCCAGTATGGCCACGTCATTCTCCGCATCGCTCCCGGTGCTCGTGGATCGGGTTTTGTTTACGAAAACAAAGTGGTCGGTGGCGAAATTCCCAAAGATTTCCTCAAGGCCGTGGACCAAGGCGTGCGCGATGCTTTGACCAACGGCGTTATCATGAGCAGCCCGGTCGTCGATGTGAAAGTCGAAGTCCTCGGCGGTTCCAGCCACGATGTCGATTCCAACGAGCAGGCCTTCAAAATCGCCGCAATTCTCGCCGTGCGGGATGCCTTGGCCAATGCGGGTCCCGTGTTGCTTGAGCCCATCATGGCGGTGCGCGTTGATGTGCCCGATGAGTTCCAAGGTGACATCATCGGTGACATGAACCGCCGCCGCGGGCGCATCGTCGATGTGGATTCGCACGACGGATTGAGCCTGATCAAATCCGAAGTGCCGATGGCCGAGATGTTCGGCTACGCCACTGCGATGCGCAGCCTGTCGAAAGGACGGGCCAGTTTTTCGATGGAGCCATTGCGCTTCGAGGAGGTTCCCGCCGCCGTGGCGGAGAAGCTCACCGAGCATTATGCCTGACCTTTTTAAGATTAGGTGCCAACCCTTCAGAGACGCAAGTCCCGGGGAGCACCGCCGACGAAACCCATTTATCACTTAACCGAGACACACCATGCAGGGACAAAAAATCCGAATCCGCCTCCGCTCTTACGACGCCCGACTGCTTGACAAGTCAACCGCCGACATCGTCGAGACGGCCAAGCGCACCGGAGCGATCGTTTCGGGACCGATCCCGCTGCCGAATCGCATCGAAAAATTCAGCGTCAACCGTTCACCCCACGTGAACAAGAAGTCCGCCGAGCAGTTCGAGATTCGGACACACAAGCGCCTTCTGGAGATCCTTAACCCGCCGATGGCGACCGTTGAAGAACTGAAAAAACTGAACCTGCCCGCCGGAGTTGACATCACCGTCAAGATCTAGGCCTGAACATTTCCAAGGGACTACCCAACTGAGAACGAAAGGAACGTGCACATGAGCATTGGATTGATTGGAAAAAAAATCGGGATGACCCGTATCTTTGACGAGAATGGAGTGTCCGTTGCCGTCACCGTGATTGACGTCAGCGACAACATCTTCCTTCAAAAGAAGACGGATGAAAAGGACGGCTACAGTGCTGTCCAGATTGCCTACGACGCCCAGAAAGATTCGCGCCTCAACAAGGCGACCCAGGGTCACATGAAGGCCAACGGCGGCACCGCCAAGAGGAAGGTTCTCGAATTCCGCGTGGAAAACGACTCCCAGCTTCCCGAGGTGGCCCATCCGGGTATGGATCTCTTCGACGAAGGTCAGTGGGTCGATGTCGTCGGAACCAGCAAGGGTAAAGGTTTCCAGGGCGTCATGCGCCGTCACAACTTCAGTGGTCAGCCACAGACCCACGGTCACATGATGCACCGACGGCCCGGTGGTATCGGAGCTGGAACTGATCCGGGCCGCGTCTGGAAGGGCAAAGCGATGCCTGGTCGTCACGGGAATTTCCGTCGCACCGTCCAGAATTTGAAAATCGTCCAGAAGCGTAGCGAAGACAATGTGATCCTCGTGAGCGGGGCCGTTCCGGGCGCTCGCGGCGGGTATCTGGTCATTCGCCCCGCCAAGAAGAAGGAAGGTCCGGTGCGCGACCTTTCGGCAAAATCAGCCGTCGCCGCGTCACCCGTTGAGGTCACCACCGAAGGAGGCACCGAGAGCTGATCTGCTATCGAGCCCATCGACCTGATCGTTGCGTTCAAACCAGAAACCAGAAATTTTCCACCATGGCAGCAAAAGTTTTAGATGTGAAAGGTGCCGAGAGCGCCAAAATCCAACTGATCGACGATCCCAAGCGCGGGCTCCAGGCAGTTCACGACGTGATCGTTGCGATGCGGGCTAACCGCCGCAGCGGCACGGCCAATACCAAGACCCGCGGCGAAGTCGCGGCCACTGGTAAGAAGCCCTTCAAACAAAAAGGAACCGGGCGTGCTCGTCAGGGTGGTAATGCGTCTCCGATCCTTCGTGGTGGTGGTGTGGCCTTCGGCCCTCGTCCCCGCGACTATTCGAAGAAGGTCAACCGCTCGACCAAGCGCCTGGCGTTCGCCAAAGCATTGACCGAGCGCATTCTTGAGGGTGACGTCCTGACCGTGGCTGATTTTGCGATCGCTGATGGCAAGACCAAGAGCTTCGCGAATCAAGTCAACGAGCTTTCCGGTGGTGCCAAGCGCGTCCTCGTGGTGAGCGATAGCTTCACTGAAGAGACGAAACGTGCCGCCCGCAACTGCCAGTCGGCCCTGCTTATCTCGGCCCACGAAGTGAATACCGAGCAACTTCTTCATCACCACAAGATTCTCGTGGTCGAAAACGCCTTCAACACCTTGGCCGAGCGCACCGCGAACTAAGCCCCCAGCCCTGCAAACGAGATGAGAGACATTTTTCAGATTATCGAGACCATCCAGCTCAGTGAGAAAGCCACCATGCTTTCCGAAACGGAGAACGTGTATGTCTTCAAGGTGGATCACCGGGCCAACAAGCTGGAGATCCGTCACGCGGTCGAGAAGCTGTTCGGCAAGAAAGTCACCGAGGTGCGCACCGCCAACTATGCTGGTAAAAAGAAGCGCGAGCGTCGTGCGGATGCCGGTCGCGCCAAGCAATGGAAAAAGGCCTTCGTCCGCCTCGCGGACGGTGAGACCATCGAATACGCATAAGATTACTCCTACCATTTGATTTCCCATGGGTCTAAAATCCTTCAATCCAATCACCCCGGCGGGCCGCTACAAGCTGCTGCCCGATTTTGCCGAGATCACCAAGTCTTCTCCCGAGAAGTCTTTGTGCACTCCGCTTAAAAAGTCCGGTGGTCGCAACAACAATGGCCGGATCACCTGCCGTCACAAAGGCGGGGGTCACAAGCGCCAGTATCGCCTGATCGACTTCAAGCGCTCTCGTCGCGACGAGGCTGCGGATGTGATCGCGATCGAGTATGATCCCAATCGCACCGCTCGCATCGCTCTGATCGAGTATCCCGACAAAGCCCGTGCCTACATCCTCGCTCCTCGTGGTCTTGAGGTGGGGGCGAAGGTTTCCGCTGGAGAGTCAGCCCCGGTCAGACCCGGTTGCGCCCTTCCGCTCGGCAAAGTCCCGACCGGAACCAACATTCACAACGTCGAACTGACCCCCGGAAAAGGTGGCCAGGTTGCCCGAAGTGCCGGTCAGTCTTGTGTCCTTTCCAACCGTGAGGGCGACTATGCGCTGATTAAAATGCCTTCCGGCGAGATTCGCAAAATTCACACCAAGTGCTACGCCACCATCGGCGAAGTGGGGAACACTGATCACAACCAGGTCGTTAGCGCGAAGGCCGGACGGAGTCGTTGGTTGGGCATTCGGCCCACCGTGCGCGGTATGTGTATGAACCCCGTGGATCACCCAAATGGTGGTGGTGAGGGCAAGTCGAAATCCGGTGGTGGCCGCCAGCACCTCAAGAGTCCTTGGGGTCATGCCAAGGGCACCCGGACCCGTGAAAAATACAAGGGCAGCGACAAATTCATTGTCGAGCGCCGCCGCAACAAGAAACGCCGTCGTTAATCCACTTTTACCTGATATCTTATGGGCCGTTCACTGAAAAAAGGACCGTTTGTCGAAGACAAGCTCCTCCTCAAAATCGACGCGATGAATGCGACCGGACAGAAACGTCCGATCAAAACATGGTCGCGCCGCTCCATGGTTACCCCCGAATTCGTGGGGCACAACTTCCTCATCCACAACGGCAAGGAGTTCACCTCCGTGTTCATCACCGAAAACATGGTGGGACACAAGCTGGGCGAGTTTTCCCCGACCCGGAAGTTCAGTGGCCATAGCGGTCACAATCCGAAAATCAAAGGCTGATTCGTTTCCCTTCTTCCCCTCATCTGCACCATGCGGCTTCCAGGCGCCATCTACCAAAACTTCCTTCCTTTCTCCATCCGGGGATCGGTGGGTTTGCTGGTGGTCGCTGCGCTGCTGATCGTGGGTGGAGCGGGAACAGCCCAGTCTCAAAGCGAAGGAGGGGTTTCTCCCGAGGCGGCCCGTCTCAAGGCCGAACTCGCTGCGGCGCGGCAAACCATTGCCGAGCGCGATGCCTTGGTTGCATCCTATGAGTCGCAGCGCAAACTGCTCGTAGGCAGTGTCGCGGAAGCGGTTCGGGTCAGTGAAGAACAAATGGCGGCCTCCCGCGAAACAGAGCTGACTTTCCAGGCTCTCGGTGTTGACATACTTTCCCGCGAGCAGGGTGCCTTGGAGCAGCGTCTCATCAAAGCGGTTCGTGATCTCGACATCGCCCAGCAGCAACTCGAAGGAGCAGAGCAGGCTCTATTGTCTCTTTCGGAATCTTTTCTCACCTATCGGACGGCCACGACGGCGTCCGCTTCTCCTGAGGTGCAGCAGGCGGCGGAGCAGTCCCTCCGACTGTCCGATCAGGCCCTGCGCCGGATGCAGGGGAATGGCGACGATGAGCCCGCTGTCGCGGCAGGTGATTCGCAGGTCATCACTGTCGATCCTTCGATCGGACTGGTCGTGTTTGGTTCCGGTCGCCTCGACGGCTTGCGGGTGGGAACCCCGGTAACGATTTCCCGCCAGGAACGGCCGATCTTCACGGCTATGGTTGTTGATGTGCGGGACTCCATTGCCGGCGCGCTTTTGCAGGAGAAGGTTGCCGACGTGGAGGAAGTCCTCGTGGGCGACGGCGTGAAGCTTCATCCGAATCAACCCAATTTGTAATCTACCCAATCCTTTTTAGTCATGGACGTAACATCTACCTACAAATACGCACGGATCTCGGCTCGCAAAGCTCGGGACGTCGCTCGTGAGATCCAAGGGCTGTCGGCTTCGGCCGCCATCGACCTTCTGAAATTCACCCCGCGGAAGGCGGCGGAACTCTTCGGAAAAACGGTCAAGACGGCGCTCGCTGATGCGGAGAATAATTTCGAGATCCCCACAGAGGGGCTCTACGTGAAAAGCGCCGTCGTTGGTGATGGCCCCATGTTCAAGCGTTTCAAGGCGCGCGCCCGTGGATCGGCAGCAACGATTCGTAAGCGTACCGCGCACCTCACCGTCGTTTTGAGTGACGACCTTTCCGGCAAGGAAATTGAGCCGAGATCAGCCAAGGCCGCCGCGGCCTCGAAAAAAGCCGAGCCTGCCGCGAAGTCGGAGGCCAAAGCTCCCGACAAAGCAAAAAAGGCGTCGGCGAAGTCAGGAAAGGTTGACGGGCTGCTGGGAGTGGTGTATGACTCCGCCCCCCCGGAGGTTGACGATCTTAAGCTGATCAACGGAGTGGGTCCGAAGCTCGAGGAGAAGCTCAATTCGATCGGTGTTTACCGGTTTGAGCAGATTGCGAACTGGACCGAGGAGAACATCGCTCAATTCGATGAGCTGCTCTCTTCCAAGGGGCGCATCGAGAGTGACGAGTGGGTGGTGAAAGCGGCAGCGCTTCACACCGAGAAGTATAGCCAGTGATTTTCAGTAAACCTTTCGATACAATTCCGTTATGGGACAAAAAGTACATCCGATCGCTTTCCGCTTGGCGGTAACCAAAGACTGGCAGTCGCGTTGGTATGCTCCTGAGAGCACTTACGCCGACCAACTCCACGCTGACCTTAAGGTACGCAAGTATCTTGAGAAGCGCCTCCAAAAAGGGGCCGTGTCGCGGGTCATCATTGAACGTGCCTGGAATAGTGTGCGGGTCACCCTCCATACCTCCCGTCCTGGTATGATCATCGGCAAGCGCGGTCAGGAGATCGAAGTGATGACCGACGAAATCAGCAAAATGTGCGGCGGTGCCCAGGTGAAAATCGACATCACCGAGATCCGTCAGCCTGAGCTCGATGCGGCGTGGGTGGCGGCGCAGGTGGCGACCCAGCTTGAGCGGCGGGTTTCCTTCCGCCGTGCGATGAAGCGGGCGATTCAGACCTCGATGGATTTTGGAGCCGAAGGCATCCGGATTCGTTGTGCGGGACGACTGGGCGGTGCCGATATCGCGCGGGCTGAGCAGTATCGTGAGGGCAAAGTTCCTCTGCAGACTCTCCGGGTTCCGATTGATTATGGATTTACCGAGGCTGAGACCACCTGGGGTATCATCGGTGTCAAAGTTTGGGTGAATCGCAAGGAGCTCGCCCCCGGTGAAGAGCACAAGCAGCGCAGCGGCGGTGGCGGCGGCGGCAACCGCCGTGGCGGACCGGGCGGCGGTGGCGGTGGCGGTGGC
>Ga0105044_10006310_pt1 | contig 16294 bp, 16 predicted proteins | sample MAT01_FD_78092 | JGI IMG/M metagenome (GOLD analysis project Ga0105044, IMG submission 78092) | Freshwater microbial communities from Lake Fryxell liftoff mats and glacier meltwater in Antarctica - MAT-01 | ecosystem: Environmental > Aquatic > Freshwater > Ice > Liftoff microbial mat | place... | reverse complement strand
GGTGACATCGCCATCGGCGGCGTCGCCGAGGTGGGCTCGACCATCCAGTTCCACGTCCGGGACGCCGACAGCGCCGATGAGGACCTGCGCCACCTCCTGTCCGGCCACCAGGGCCGTGCCGCCCTCGTCTTCACCTGCAGCGGGCGGGGCAGCCACCTCTTCGGCGAGCCCGACCATGACGCCCGGCTGGTCCACGACCAGGTGGCCCGGGGCGCGGTCGCAGGGATGTCGTGTGCCGGTGAGCTCGGGCCGATCGGCAACCGGAACTTCGTGCACACCTTCACGGCCTCGGTGGTCCTGTTCGACGGCTGAAACGCTTCTCCCGCCTCGCCCGGCTGGGTAGGGTCCCAGGCCTACGGCTGGGGAGGCTGGTTTGACCCTCGAGGAACAGGCGATCAACGTCATCCGAGGCCTGTCGATGGACGGGCCGGAGGCGGCGGGGTCCGGGCACCAAGGCACGGCGATGGCCCTCGCGCCGCTCGCCCACGTGCTCTGGACGCGCGTCATGACCTATGACGCCGAGCACCCGGGGTGGCCCGACCGCGACCGCTTCGTGCTGTCGGCCGGCCACGCCTCGATCCTGCTCTACTCGATGCTCCACCTGACCGGCTCCGGGCTAACCCTGGAGGACATCAAGGCCTTCCGCCAGTGGGGCAGCGCCACGCCGGGCCACCCCGAGCGCAACCACACCCCGGGGGTGGAGGTCACCACCGGGCCGCTCGGTCAGGGCGTGGCCAACGGCGTGGGCATGGGCATCACCGAAGAGCGGCTGCGGGCCCGCTTCGGTCCTGAGCTCTGTGATCACCACACCTTCGTGATCTGTGGGGACGGCGACCTGTCCGAAGGGATCTCCCACGAGGTCGCCTCGCTGGCCGGCCACCTCGGTCTGGGTCGACTGGTGTACGTCTACGACGACAACCACATCTCCATCGACGGCCCCACCGAGCTGGCCCTCTCCGATGATGCGCCGGCCCGCTTCGGCGCCTACGGCTGGCATGTCGAGGACCTCGGCGAGGTGGCCAACGACACCGACGCCCTCGAGTCCGGCCTGCGCCGGGCGATGGCGGTCGAGGACGCGCCCTCGCTCCTCGTGGTCCGCAGCCACATCGGCTACCCGTCGCCCAAGTTCACCGACAGCCCGAAGGCCCACGGGAACCCCTTCGACGCGGCCGAGATCGCCGTGACCAAGCAGGTGATGGGCCTCCCGCCGGACCAGTCCTTCTACATCCCCGACGACGTGCTCGCCCTCTACCGGGAAGCCGGTCGGCGCGGTCGCCCGGCCCGGGAGGCCTGGGAGAAGCGCCTGGCGGACACCGACGACCGAAGGGTGGCCTTCGAGGCCGCGCTCGGCGGCCACGGGCTGGCCGGGTGGGCCGACGACCTCCCGTCGTGGGCCGTGGGCGCGAACGTGGCCACCCGCAAGGCCAGTGCGGCCTGCCTCAACGCCCTGCTCGACAAGGTGCCCGGCCTGGTCGGCGGTGGCGCCGACCTCACGGGCAACACCGGTACCGAGATCACCGACGGCGTTGCCTTCGGCCCCGAAGACCGCGCCGGTCGACAGTTCCACTGGGGCGTGCGCGAGCACGGCATGGGTGGGGTCATGACCGGCATGGCGCTGCACGGGGGGTCCCTCCCCGTCGGCGGCACGTTCCTCGTGTTCAGCGACTACATGCGCCCTGCGGTCCGGTTGGCGGCCCTGTCCAACGCCCACGTCATCTACTCCTGGAGCCACGACTCGGTCGGGGTCGGCGAGGACGGCCCCACGCACCAACCGGTCGAGCACATCGCCGCCCTGCGCGCCATCCCGAACCTGTGCGTGCTCCGCCCGGCCGACGCCAACGAGACCGCCGCCGCCTGGCGGGTCGCGGTCGATGCCAGCGGCCCGGTGGCGCTCATCCTCAGCCGGCAGGACCTCCCCGTGCTCGAGGGAACGGCGGATGGTGGGTTCGACAAGGGCGCCTACGTGTTGGCCGAGCCTGAGCGGGCTCCGGACCTCGTGCTGGTGGGCACCGGCAGCGAGGTGTCGCTGTGCGTCGCGACCGCCGAACTGCTCGCGGGAGAAGGCACCGCCTGCCGGGTCGTGTCCATGCCGTCCTGGGACCTCTTCGCGGCCCAGGACGACGCCTACCGGACCTCGGTCCTGCCCGAGGACGTGCCTTCGCTCTCGGTGGAGGCCGGCGTGACGTTCGGCTGGGAGCGCTGGGTGGACGCCCCGCACGGCCTGGACCGCTTCGGCGCCTCCGCGCCGGGGGCCGAGACCCTCGACAAGCTGGGCTTCAACCCGATGGCGGTGGCCGAGTCGGCCCGTCGTCTGCTCGCCTGATGCCCGTCGCCCGATCCGGAGGAACCCCATGACCAAGCTGCAGCGCCTCTACGACGAGCAGGGCCAGTCCCCCTGGCTGGACAACCTGCGCCGGGGCTGGATCACCGGCGGTGAGCTCCAGGACTGGGTCGACAAGGGCATCCGGGGGATCACCTCCAACCCTTCGATCTTCCAGAAGGCCATGGGCACGGGCGAGGACTATGACGCCCAGCTGACCGAGCTCGCCGGCCAGAGCATCGACGACGCCTACTGGGCGCTCGTCGTCCGCGACATCGAGGACGCCCTGGGCATCCTCCGTCCGGTGTACGACGCCAGTGGCGGCGAGGACGGCTATGTGTCGGTGGAGGTGGCCCCCGCCTTGGCCCGGGACACCGAGGGGACGATCACCGCGGCGCGCGAGTTGCACGAGCGCATCGCCGAGCTCAACCTCTACGTGAAGATCCCGGGCACCGCCGAGGGCATCCCGGCGATCCGCCAGATGATCGCCGAGGGTCGCAGCATCAACGTGACCCTGATCTTCTCCCTGGACCGCTACCGAGAGGTCATGGAGGCCTACCTGAGCGGCCTCGAGGCCTGTACCGGCGACCTGACGGCCATCAGCAGCGTGGCCTCCTTCTTCATCAGCCGGGTGGACACCGAGGTGGACCGGCGTCTGGACGAGATCGGCACGCCCGAGGCGCTGGCCCTGCGGGGACGGGCCGCCGTCGCCCAGGCCCAGGTGGCCTATGACCTGTTCCTGGCGACCTTCTCGGGGCCGCGGTGGGACGCGCTGGCCGAACGGGGGGCTCGGGTCCAGCGGCCGCTGTGGGCCTCCACGTCCACCAAGAACGAGGCCTACCCCGACACGCTCTACATCGATGCGCTCATCGGCCCCGACACCGTGAACACGGTTCCGGACGGGACGCTGGTGGCCTTCGAGGACCACGGCACCGTGGCCCGCACCATCGATGCCGATCCGGGCGCGGCCAAGGCCGTCCTGGCTGCGGTCGAGGCCGCCGGCGTGGACCTGGACGACGTCGGTCGTCGCCTGGAGGACGAGGGCGTGGCCGCCTTCGAGAAGTCCTTCGACGAGCTGTTGGGCACGCTCGGCGCCAAGGCCGAGCAGCTCGGCGCGGCCTGAGGCGCGAGTGGGTCCGGGCCGTGACCCCGACGTCGCCTAACGTCAGCGGCGTGTTCGGGGAGCTCGTGGTGGTCGACAGCGTCGCGGCGGAGTTCGCCGAGCGCGTCATCGAGGCGTTCCTGGCCCGACCGTCGGAGTTCTTCTCGCTGGTCCTGTCCGGCGGTGCGACGGCCCGCACGTGTTACGAGGGGCTGGCCGAGGCCGGCGGGGCGCAGATCGACTGGTGGCGGGTCGACGTGTACTGGGGCGATGAGCGCTGCGTGCCCCTGGACCACGAGGACTCCAACTACCGCCTCGGTCGCGAGGCCCTGCTCGAGGAGGTCGGGGCCGTCAACGCCAACTTCCCGATGCGGTGCGAGGACGGCCCGGACCGTTACCACCAGCTGGTGGGTGAGGTCGGCCAGTTCGACGTGATCCACCTCGGCCTCGGCGTCGACGGTCACACCGCGTCGCTCTTCCCGGGCTCTCCCGCCCTCGACGCCGACCCCGGTCGCCTGGTCGTGATGAACGAGGACCCCGCGGGCCACAACCGGTACCCCCGGGAGACCCTCACCTTCAGCGGCATCGAGCGGGCCCGATTGGCGCTGGTCACCGTGAGCGGGGCGGAGAAGGCCGAGGCCATGGCCGCCACCTTCGCCGGCGAGACCCCCGCCTCCCGCATCCGGGCCGAGCACGTGGTCTGGCTGGTCGACCGCGAGGCCGCCGCCCTCCTCAGCTGAGCGCCGGCTCCGGGCGAGGGAGGAGCCGGTCGACACCGACAGCGACGACCCAGGAGATGAGCGGGGCGACGACGAAGGCGCCGAGGTCGAGGCCGTTGGCCACCGTGAGCAGGTCGACGCCGGCGTCGAGCGTCCCGTCCCGGACCACCCCGAGCACGACGACGGCGACCAGGCCGGCCAGCGAGCCCACGATGACCGAGGCGCTCGCGGCCGCCCGCCGCAGGCCGAGGAAGACCGGGACCACCGTCGCGGCGGCGACGAGGTCGGCGATGAGGAAGAGGCGGAGGACGTCGTAGCCCTTCAGGGCGATGAGCACCGCGGGCACGGTGAGCAGGACGGTGATGACCTTGGCCCCGGTGAGGGAGAGCCGCCCGTCGCTGAGGTCCCGGTCGATCAGGGCGGCGAGGGCACTCTGCAGGGTGTCCACACTGGAGGCCACGAGGGCGATGGCCAGGACAGCCACGACGAGGATGATCACCTCGGGCAGGCCGTCGAGCAGGGCGAAGAACGGTACCGGGGAGGGCTCGGTTCCGCTGTCCGCGGCCAGGCCTCCGGCCACGAGCCCGGTGAAGCCGACCGGCAGGAGGACGAGGAAGGACAGGATGGCCGCGCCCCGACCCGCTCGGGTGACCGTTCCGGCATCGGTTGCGGACCAGGTCCGCTGCCAGTAGCCCTGGTGGAAGAGGTTGGCGGCGGTGATGGCTATGCCCAGGACGACGATGCTCTCCCAGCCCGCCCGGGAGAAGGTGTCCAGCCCGCCGTCGCGGGCGCGGGCCAGCGGGTCCTCGACGTGGAGGAACATGGCGACCACGGCCAGGGACACCAGGACCACGATCATCACGGCCTGGACCTGGTCCGTGCGCAGGGAGGCGGGCAGGCCGCCCCGGGCCGTGTAGGCCGCCGTGACCGCGGCCACCGCCACGATCGACACCCAGGGGTCGACCCCGCCCAGGAGGTCCATGACCCCGCCGATGGCGGTCAGCTCGGCGGTGATGAACATGAACATGTAGAAGACCGACACGAAGGCGACCCAGGCCTGAGCGGGTCGGCCGAAGCGCATCCGTACCCAGTCGGTCAGCGTGACCCCGTCGGGGGCGGCGGCCCGGATCTTCGGACCGAGCCAGGCGTAGGCCAGGAAGGGCAGGGCCCCGCCGATGGCGTAGCCGAGCACGCCCAGGATCCCGACCGCCTGGCCGACCTCGGGTGGGGCGAAGAGGATCCAGGACCCGAGGCCCGACGCCATGAACGCCAGAGCCAGGCGGTTGACCGACTGGCTGTCCCGGGCGGTGAGGTAGGCGTCGATGTCGCCGCTCCCGCCCGCGCCCCGGGCCACGAGGACGAGGGCGCCGAGCACCACGACGAGGGCCGCGAGGGCGAGCGAGGTCGAGATCACGGTGAGGACTCCCATCCGAAGTGGTCGATCGGGCCGTGGCCGGCGCCGAGGCGCCACTCGGCGCCGCCCCGGATGGCCCGGTCGATGAAGGCCTTCGCCTGCCGGAGGGCGGCGAGGGGATCGAGGCCCTGGGCGAGGCCCGCCGCGGTCGCGGAGGCGAACGAGCAGCCCGTGCCGTGGACGTTGGGGGTGTCGATGCGTGCACTGGTGAGGACGGAGTCGCCCGACGAGTGGGCTACAGCGTCGGTGGCCGTCCCCTCCAGGTGCCCTCCCTTCACCACCACCCAGGCGTGGCCCTCGGCGCTCAGTTCCCGGGCCGCGGCGGCGGCGTCGGCTGCGGTCTCCAGGAGGCGACCCACGATGACGGAGGCCTCCAGGAGGTTGGGGGTGATGACCTCGGCGTGGGGGAAGAGCAGCTCGCGGTAGGCGGCTTCGGCGTCCTCGGCGAGCAGGCGGTCGCCGCTGCTGGCCACCATCACCGGGTCGATCACGAGGTGGGGTAGGTCGCCGGCCGCGGCCCGCCGGGCCACGAGCTCGACGATCTCGGCGGTGGCCAGCATGCCGGTCTTGACCGCGGCCACCGGGAGGTCGCTGAGGACGGCGTCGATCTGGGCCTCGACGGCCCGGGGGTCGAGCACGTCCACGCGGGTGACGGCCACGGTGTTCTGGCTGGTGACCGCCGTGATCGCCGTGGTGCCGAACACCCCGAGGGCGGCGAACACCTTCAGGTCGGCCTGGATGCCGGCGCCGCCGCCGGAATCGGACCCGGCGATGGTCAGGGCCACCGGCGGGGTCATGACGGCTCCTCCCGGTCGAGCAGGGCGCGGACGGCATCGGCCGGATCCTCGGCCCCCATCACCGCCCCCATCACCGCCACCCCGGCCGCACCGGCGGCGAGGCAGGAGCCGACCGTGGCGGCCTGGATCCCCCCCAGAGCGAGGACGGGGAGCTGGGCGTCGGCCAGGAGGGCGGCCATCCCGTCGACGCCGAGGGCCGGGCCGTGACCCGGCTTGCTGTCGGTGGCGAAGATCGGCGAGAGGGTGGCGTAGGCGGCGCCGTGGGCGGCGGCCCCCGCCAGCTCGACGGCGCCGTGACAGGAACGGCCGACGAGCAGGCCATCGTCCTCCGGCCACGGGTCGTCGGCCGCGAGGTGGACGGTGGTGGCGCCCAACTCCCGGGCCAGCACCGGGTCCGAGGCCACGATCAGCTCGGCGGCCCCGCAGGCCTCGGCCACCCGCTCCCCCAACGCCCGCCGCTGCGGGCCGGGCAGGGTCTTCTCCCGGTAGAGGATCGCCGTGGCCCCACCGGCGACGGCCGCGGCCACGGTGGCGGCCAGGTTGCGGCCGGCGGTGCGGGACTGATCCCGGTCGGTGAGGACGAGGAGGCGCATCAGACCTCAGGTCCCAACAGGTCGGGTCGGCCCTCGTCGGAGGTCGAGGCGGCGGCGTAGTGGCGACGGGGGATGCGGCCCGCCCGGCGGGCGAGGCGGCCGGCGACCACGGCGTGGGCCATGGCGTCGGCCATGGCGACGGGGTCCTGGGCCCGGGTCACCGCCGAGGCCAGCAGCACGGCGTCACAGCCCAACTCCATGGCGAGGGCCGCGTCGGATGCCGTTCCCACCCCCGCGTCGAGCACGACCGGCACCGTGGCCTGATCGACGATGAGGGCGATGTTGTACGGGTTGTTGATCCCCATGCCGCTGCCGATCGGCGAGCCCAAGGGCATGACCGCCGCACAGCCGAGACCTTCGAGGCGACGGGCGAGGATGGGGTCGTCGGTGGTGTAGGCCAGGACGGTGAAGCCGTCGTCGACCAGTTGCGCCGCGGCGACCACCAGCTCGATGGGGTCGGGCAGGAGCGTGCGATCGTCACCGATGACCTCCAGCTTCACCCAGTCGGTGGCGAAGGCCTCGCGGGCGAGGCGGGCCGTCCGCACGGCCTCGGTGGCCGTGTAGCAGCCGGCCGTGTTGGGCAGCACGGCAACCCCGAGGCGGTCGAGCACGTCGAGCACGGTGCGCGGGGCGGATGGGCCGACCCGACGCAGCGCGACGGTGACCAGCTCCGTGCCGGACGCCACCACGGCCCGCTCCAGCACGTCGAGGCTGGGCACCCCGCCCGTGCCCAGGATCAGTCGCGAGCTCAGCACCCGGTCGGCGATCACGAGGGAATCCGTCATCGCTGATGGTTCTTCGCCTGACGGCTCTTCGCCTGACGGCTCATCGCTCATCTCACCCTCCCTGGGCCGCGGTCAGGATCTCGAAGCGGTCCCCGTCGGCCGCCACGGTGTCGCTCCACTGGCTGCGGGGCACGACCTCTTCGTTGCGGGCCACCGCCACTCCTCGGGGGGAGTCACGATGGCGGGCCACGAGATCGGCCACGGTGGTGCCCTCCTCGAGGTCCTCGGTCTCGCCGTTGACGGTCACGCCCACCATCAGCGGGCCCTTGCGGCGGCGAAGCGCTCGGGTCCGAAGCCGGCGATCTCCGGGACGGCCGGCCCGACCCCGAACAGGCCGGCGACGGCGTCGGCGGTGACCGGGGTCAGCAGGATGCCGTTGCGGTGATGGCCCGTGGCCACGACGAGGCCCTCGACGGTGGTGGCGCCGACAACCGGCTCGTTGTCGGGCGAGCCCGGACGTAGGCCGGCCCCGATCTCGGCCAGTTCGAGATCCAGGAGGCCGGGCACGAGGACCGCGGCGTCGTGCAGCAGCTGGTGGATGCCCTCGACGGTGACGGTGGTGTCGAAGCCCTGTTCCTCGACGGTGGCGCCGACCACGATCCGCCCACTGGCCCGGGGCACGAGGTAGAGCGAACGGCCCCGCACGAGCCCCCGGACGTTGCCGGTCAACACCGGCTCGGCGGCGGGACCCTGGATGCGCAGGATCTGGCCCTTCACCGGACGCACCGGCGGCCGGGCCTCCGGCGGGAGCCCGTCGATGCGCGCCGACCAGGCCCCGGCGGCGAGGAGGACCCGTTCGGCCCCGATCACGGTGCCGTCGGCCAACGCCACGCCTGCGACGACACCGTGCTCGATGACGATCCGCCGCACCTCCCCACGGACGACGTCCACCCCGCGGCGGGTGAGGGCGCCGAGGAGGGCTTCGACCAGCAGCCGGTTGTCCGCCTGGTGATCGCCGATGACCCGCAGGCCGCGGCGGACCCCCGGGGCCAGAGCCGGCTCCACCGCCCGCGCCTGCGCGCCGGTGAGGGCCTCGGCGTCGAGGCCGAGACGGTCGAGATAGGCGCCGAGGTCGTCGAGCACCCGGGCGTCGTCGGCGTCGAGAGCGACCAGGAGGGACCCGCAGGTGCGGTAGCCCACGGGACTCCCGGCCTCGGCCTCCAGCTCTTCGGCGAACGCCGGCCACCGCTCCGCCCCCCGTCGGTTGAGGGCGAGCAGCCGGTCCTCGCCGTAGTGGGCTTCGGTGACCGGGGCCAACATCCCCGCCGAGGCATGGGTGGCCTGGGAGCCCGGCGCCGGGTCACACAGGGTGACGGCCAGGCCGCCCTGGGCCAGCCGCCACGCGGCGGACAGGCCGATGGCGCCGCCGCCGACCACCACCACGTCGGTGGGGTTCACCGGGCCGCCTCGATGGCGGCGAGGAGCTCGACGGTCGCCTGCCGGGCGTCGTCGGCCCGGCTGACGGCACCGACGACCGCGATGCCGTGGGCCCCGGTGGTCATGACCTCGGGCACGTGCCCGAGGGCGATGCCGGCGATGGCGATGACCGGCACGTCCACCGCCTCGGCCACGGCGGCGACCCCGGCCGGGCCGATCGGATCGGGCAGGTCGTCCTTGGTGGTGGTGAGGTAGGTCGGGCCCACGCCGAGGTAGTCCGCGCCGGCGAGGACCCGGGCGTGGCCGCTCTCGGGGTCGCGGGCCGTCGCCCCGATGATCGCCCCGGGGCCGAGCAGACGGCGGGCCACGGCGACGGGGAGGTCCCGGTCCCCGACGTGGACCCCGTCCGCCCCGCAGGCGAGGGCGATGTCCACGCGGTCGTCGATCAGGCAGGTCGCCCCCACCCCGTGGCACCGGGCCACGATCGCCTCGGCCAGCGCCAGCAGCGCCCGGTCGTCGAGCCTCTTCGCCCGGACCTGGATCACCGGCGCCCCGGCGTCCAGGGCGTCGTTGACGACATCGAGAGGGTGGGCGGGGGCGTCGAGGTCGGTCAGCACGTGGAGCCGTCCGATCACCTTGGTCATCCCTGCCTGCCCATGAAGCACTCCCTCCGCCGGCATGAACCGGATCAGGTCGACGGTCGGAGGTGCGTCACCCCCCTCTCAGCCCGGTGCCCCGGACTCCCGTTTGCCGGCCGAACCGTAGCGCGGCCCGTCAGCAACGGTCGGTAGGGTTCCGCGGGATGGCGATCCCCCTCCTGGCCCGGTCCCTCGAGGACCTCATGACGGAGGCCGCGGCGGTGCGCGACCTGGCCCACGGACGGCGGGTCACCTACTCCCCCAAGGTCTTCATCCCCCTCACCCGGCTGTGTCGCGACCGTTGTGGGTACTGCACCTTCGCCACCGCCCCGGCGCGGGTCGAGGCCGCGTACCTCGCCCCCGACCAGGTCCTGGAGGTCGCCCGGGCCGGGGCCGGGGCCGGTTGCCACGAAGCCCTCTTCACCCTTGGCGAGCGACCCGAGGAGCGGTATCCCGCCGCCCGCGAATGGCTGGACGACAACGGCTACGCGTCCACGGTGGACTACCTGGTGGCCATGTGCCGTCTGGTCATCAGCGAGACCCACCTGCTCCCCCACGCCAACGCCGGGGCGCTCTACCCCGACGAACTGGCTGCGCTGCGGGCCGTGTCCCCCTCCCAGGGGATGATGCTGGAGACCCTGGCGGCGGTGCCGGCCCACGAGGGTTCCCCCGACAAGGAGCCGGCCCGGCGCCTGGCCACCCTCGAAGCCGCCGGTGCGCTGGCCATCCCCTTCACGACGGGGATCCTGGTCGGCATCGGCGAGAGCCGGGAGGACCGGGTCGAGGCGCTGGAGGCCATCGCCGCCAGCCACCGCCGGCACGGCCACGTGCAGGAGGTCATCGTCCAGAACTTCCTGCCCAAGGCCGGAACGGCCATGCACAAGGCGGACCCGTGCCCGCCGGAGGACTACCTCGAGGCCATCGCCCTGGCCCGCCTGATCCTGCCCCCTGAGGTGCACGTCCAGGCCCCGCCCAACCTGTCCGACGACTTCGGTCGGCTCCTCGACGCCGGGATCGACGACTGGGGCGGCGTCTCCCCCGTCACCGCGGACCACGTCAACCCCGAGCGGCCCTGGCCCGCCGTCGAGCGCCTGCGGGAGGTCACCGAGGCGGCCGAGCACGTGCTGGCGCCCCGACTCACCGTCTACCCCGAGTACGCCCTCGACCCCGGGCGCTGGCTCGATGACGGGCTCCGGTTCCCGGTCCTGGACCACAGCGACGCCGAGGCCCTCGGCCGCGACGACCAGTGGTACTCCGGGGCGGAGGCGGCCCCGCCCGTGCTGGTGCCGGGCCCGACCTCGACCACCGGGCCCGTCGCCGCCATCCTCGAAGGGGTGGTGGCCGGCCACGAGGTGACCGAGAACGAGATCGTCACCCTCTTCTCGGCCCGAGGCCCCGAGGTGACCGCGGTGGCCGCGGTGGCCGACGAGTTGCGCCGGCAGGCCGTCGGTGACGTCGTGACCTTCGTCCACAACCGGAACATCAACTACACGAACGTCTGCACCTTCAAGTGCCGGTTCTGTGGGTTCTCCAAGGGCCCGCTGTCGCTCAACCTCCGGGGCAACCCGTACCTGCTGACCCTGGAGGAGATCGCGGATCGGGTGCGGGAGGCGGCCGACCTCGGGGCCACCGAGGTCTGCCTCCAGGGCGGCATCCACCCCGACTTCGACGGCGACTACTACATCGACGTGGCCCGGGCCGTGCACGACGCCGTGCCCGAGATGCACATCCACGGCTTCACCGCCCTGGAGGTCACCGAGGGGGCCAAGCGCCTCGGCGAGCCCCTGGCCCACTACCTGGTCCGCCTCCAGGAAGCCGGGCTCAAGACCCTGCCCGGCACGGCGGCGGAGATCCTCGACGACGAGGTCCGGGCCGTGCTCTGCCCCGACAAGATCAACACCGAGGAGTGGCTGGAGGCCCACCGCACGGCGCACAGCGTGGGCCTGCGCTCCAACATCACGATCATGTTCGGCGCCATCGAGCAGCCCCGTTCCTGGGCCCGCCACCTCGTCCGCACCCGGGACCTCCAGAAGGAGACCGGGGGTTTCACCGAGTTCGTGCCCTTGCCCTTCGTGCACATGGCCACCCCGATGTACCTCCAGCGCAAGGCCCGGCGGGGCCCGACCTTCCGCGAGGTCGTGCTCATGCACGCCATCGGCCGGATCACCTATCGCGGCCTGATCGACAACATCCAGTGCTCCTGGGTGAAGCTCGGCGCGGGCGGGGCCCGCCAGCTCCTGCAGGCCGGGGTCAACGACCTCGGCGGGACGCTCATGGACGAGAACATCTCCCGGGCCGCCGGAGCCGAGCACGGCCAAGGCCTCGAGGAGGCCGATTTCCGGGAGATCGTCGAGCCCCTCGGTCGTCGCCTCGAGCAGCGCACGACCCTCTACGGCCGGGTGGCGCCGGCTTGAGCCGCCGGGTCAAGACGGGGTCGGAGGCCATCGACCGGCAGATCGAGGGCCTGCTCGACGAGTGCGGGGCCACCGAGGACCGCGATCTCCTCTTCGACATCATCGCGTCGGGCGTGCTCCTCGCCGGCGACGACAGCGATCGCCTGGACCTCAAGATCACGGCCGCCACGTTGGCCGAGATGCGGACGGCCTTCAACGCCTTCGCCCCCTATCGCGACCAGCCCAAGGTCACCATCTTCGGCTCGGCCCGGATCCTGGCCGACGATCCGCTCTACCTGGCCGCCCGGGACGCGGCCGCCCTCCTGGCGGCCGAGGGCTGGATGGTGATCACCGGCGCCGGTCCCGGGATCATGGCCGCCGGCCTGGAGGGCGCCGGCCGGGAGAAGTCCTTCGGGGTGAACATCCGGCTCCCGTTCGAACAGGAGGCCAACGAGTTCATCCTGGGCGACGAGAAGTTGATCTCGATGAAGTACTTCTTCACCCGCAAGCTGGAGCTGGTGAAGGAGTCCCAGGGCTTCATCTGCCTGCCCGGCGGGTTCGGGACCCTGGACGAGACCTTCGAGCTGCTCACCCTCCAGCAGACCGGCAAGTCGGTGCCCACGCCCATCGTCTTCCTGGACGAGCCGGGCGGGTCCTATTGGGAGGGCTGGCGCCGGTTCACGCTCGACCACGTCGCGGCCGGGGGCTACATCTCCGCCGAAGACCTGGGCATCGTGACCATCACCGATGACGTCGCGGTGGCCGTCGAGGCGGTGCTGCGCTTCTACCGCAACTTCCGGTCGATCCGGTGGGTGGGCAAGACCCTCGTCGTCCGCCTCGTCGCCGAGCCCACCGATGCCGAAGTGGCGATGCTGAACGACGAGTACGGGGCCATGTTGGCCAAGACGGGCCGGATCGAGCGCCGCGGCCCGCTCCCGCCGGAGATCAAGGACGGCGAGCACCTGGACCAGCCCCGCCTGGTGATGGATTTCGACATCCGCCACTTCGGGCAGCTGCACGCCTTCATCCATCGTCTCAACGCCCTGGGCTCGGCCCCGGCGACCACGCCGGTGCTGAGCGACCCGCCCCGGGGCTGAGCCGCCCGTCCGCGTCGGTCAGTCGACCGTCCAGGCGCTGTCATCGGGCTCCTGCAGGAGGCCCACGGCCTTGTCCACGGCCCGCCGGGCGCGGGTGAGGCGCCGCTCGTCCACGGGCAGCTCGTGGCCCCCCGCATCGATGGACTCGCGCAGGCGTTGGATGGCCAGATCGGCCATTTCCTCGCTGATCGCCTCCAGGCGGTGACGGATGTCATCGAACTCTCCGGCCATGGGCGTCAGTTTGGCTCACGGGGAGGCGGTTTCAGCCGACCGGACATGCAATGGGTGCCTTCTCCGCACAGGAGCTGCAACGAACCGCGGTCGCGGGCGGGATGTTGTTCCCGGCCCACGTCCTGGACCAGTTCGTCGCCGCCATCGACTCCGGCAAGCACGTGATCCTCACCGGGCCCCCGGGGACCGGGAAGACCACGCTGGCCTACATGGGCGCCGAAGTCGCCCAGCGGGCGATGCTCTGCGCCGGCTACCTGCCGACCACGGCCACCACCGAGTGGACCACCTACGAGACGATCGGGGGCCTCCAGCCGACGGCCGAGGGCCTGATCTTCCGACCCGGGCTCTTCGTGGACGCCATCGAGAGCGGGCGCTGGCTGGTCATCGACGAGCTCAACCGCTCGAACTTCGACCGGGCGTTCGGCCAGCTCTTCACGGTGCTGTCCGGCCAGCCGGTCGTCCTGCCGTTCAAGCGCAAGGGCACACCGAACCCGCTGTCGATCGTGCCCGCCGGGGTGGAGCCCCCGCCGCACACCGATGTCATCCGCCTGCCCAGCAAGTGGCGGATCGTGGCCACGATGAACGTGTTCGACAAGAACCTGCTCTTCGAGATGTCCTACGCCCTCATGCGCCGCTTCGCCTTCATCGAGGTGGGCGCCCCCGATGACGAGTCCTACCGCCGCCTCCTGGACGGTCCCGGTGAGATCGTCAGCCGCCTCCTGTGCCTGCGGAAGTTCACCGACCTCGGCCCTGCGGTCTACCTGGACGCGGCCAAGTACGCCGCCCGGCGCTCCCAGGACGGGCCCACCCCGTCACGGTTGCTGTACGAGGTCTTCTACGCCTACTTCCTGCCCCAGTTCGAAGGTTTCGACGACCTGCGGGCGACCAAGCTCTACCGGACCATCGAGGGCCTCTTCGACCCGCCCGAGCAGGCCGAGGTCCAGCGGACGATGGGCGAGGTCCTGGGTGTCGAGCTCGCCCTCTGATCCCCTGGCCGGCCGGTCCCGCCCACCCTCGGCCGGCCCGGATCGGGAACCGTCCCCCGGCGAGCGCACGGCCACCCACGAGCTCTGGGAACTGCTGCGTCGACCCTTCAACGTCGTCGAGGCCGTCGACTCCGTGCTCGGCCTCTCCCCCAACGTCGTCAAGCAGCTCACCGGGGCGATGGTGGCGACCTGCGCCGAGGCCGAGGCCCTCCTGAGCGCCACCCCGCACACGATCCGCTCGCTCTCCATCTCGATGAGCAACCAGCCCGAGGAGTGCCGGGGCGAGCTCCGCGGTCCGGTGCTCTGGTCCGAGACGTTCTCGTGCCGGTCCTCCAGCCCGGGCCGCAACGATGTCTACGTCTGTGCCGCTCCCTCCCGGGCCTATGACATCCCCGAGAACCGGGTGCTGGTGGCCGCGCTGTTGAGCGTGCGGGACGCCGGGCGCTCGGTCGACACCATCTCGGCCCGCTCCTATGACGACGACACCCTGCGCAAGGCCCGCTACAACGGCCAGCGGGCCAGTCGCTTCCTCGAGCACCGGGCGCTGTCCTCGGTGGCCCGTCACCGTCCCAGCCCCCGGGAGATCCGGCGGGCCCGGTCGGGCAACCGGCGCTCGACCTACACCCCGGCCCTGACCATGCTGGCCCGGGCCGCGGATCCCCTCGAGGCCGACGACATCCTGCCGTTCTGTGACCGACGCACCCGGGCCCAGCACGCCGTGCTGGTGTCGATCGTGCGGGCGCTGCGCCGTCGGGGCCACACCGTCGAGCCGTTCCGGGCCGTGGCGGGCACGCTGCAGTCCGGCCTGCTGCGCTACCACCACCCCCGTCGGCGCGGCGACCGCAGCCGACCCAGCGGCATCCTCGTCGGGCGGGTCCTGGTGGACGTGCCCGAGCGGGTGCGGGACCGCAACCGGGAGCGGGCCGAGCACGCGCTGTTGGCGCGGTCCGGAGGACGTCCGGCGATCGTGGTCATGGACCCGAGCGACGTGGAGCGCGCCATCGACCTGGCGCTGGGGGAACCCGCCGGCAGGGCCGCCACGGGCTGAGGGATCAGGTCTGGCTCAGCCGGCCCAGTCCTCTTCCTTCAGGGCCTCGGCGGCGAGGCACCAGCTGGCGTGATCGTCGCCGGGCTCGGCCCCGCACTCCGCGCACGGCTGCTGATCGGTGCCCTCGAGCACGTCGTCGAACTCGGTCCTCGTGTGCTTCAACGCACGGGCCTCTTCGAAGCGGCGATGTCGACCCTTCTTCATGGGTTGCTACTCACGGGGCGCTCTCCCCAGCCTGGCGTGCCTGGAGATCAGATTGTAGCGGTGTCACCGGGACGTGCGAACGCACCTCGAGGACCAGCTCGCCGTGGTCGAAGGCGACAGCCACCGAGCCGTCCACCAGGCCGTCGAGGGCCTGGCCCACGACCTCGGCCCGCCAACCCGAACGCAGGCGGGAGGTGCCGTCGCCGGTCAGGTAGCTCTCGATGTCGTGGCGGGTGGCGAGCATGCCGGGGTCGAGGTCGAGGTCCCGCGCGTGCTGGGCCAGCCAGGCCGACCCCAGGGTCGCCGCCGGGCGCAGGTCCCGCCGCAGCTCCGGGGCGCTGTCCTCGGCCGGCGGCTCGGCCACCAGGCCGGCCTCCACGGCGTCGAGGATGGACCGACCCACGGCGCCCTTGCTGACACCTTTGTCGACGCCGCGCACATCGGCGAGGTCCTCGGGAGTACGCGGGGCCCGCTGGGCGATGGCCACGATGGCGAGGTCGGACAGGACGTGACGGACGGGTCGGTTGACCTCGGCGGCCCGGCGCTCGCGCCACGCCCCAACGCTCCGGGCGACGGCGGCCGGCCGGTCC
>Ga0105044_10006308_pt1 | contig 16296 bp, 13 predicted proteins | sample MAT01_FD_78092 | JGI IMG/M metagenome (GOLD analysis project Ga0105044, IMG submission 78092) | Freshwater microbial communities from Lake Fryxell liftoff mats and glacier meltwater in Antarctica - MAT-01 | ecosystem: Environmental > Aquatic > Freshwater > Ice > Liftoff microbial mat | place... | reverse complement strand
TGCAGCCACAAGTCGGACGAGCGGCGGGTTGACGCGATACAGTCCAAAGTTGTGCAACTCGTAATCGTCTCAGCCTCCGCGCTCACGTCGCCGAAAACTGTTCCGTTTTCATATCGAATGGAGAGCCCTCAGATCACGCAAGCGGGGGACATGGTGACATTCGATGTAGAACTCGTTAACACGGGAAATCGTCCCCTGAAAATTGAGAAGGTTCGACCGGGATGTGGCTGCACGATTGCCACTTTTACAGAAGGTTCAATTTCGCCCGGCCATTCGGGAAACGTATCCCTGAAAATGAACCTACGCCGCTTGGACCGCATTATTTCTCAGCAAGAATTCGCGGGCGGTTTCAGAAACGTGGATGTCACGGCAGATGTTTTTGGTGACTTCGTGCAGGACACCTCCGCGAAATTCCTGCCAATTCGCGTTAGACATCGCGTGCGTATGCCCGTCCAATTGACAACTCCGCTTGGGATCGTCGTGGGACCGTTGGACCTTGGTGAACAACATTCTGAGCATGAAATTCCCGTGCTGCTCGACGCTGGTGTCATCAAGATCGACGTGGACTCTTTGATTGCCGGATGCCGAGTTGAAGTGGATATTCACCAACTCAGTGACGGTGAAGTCGGAAAACCCAACGAAACCGATGGTCGGCACAATGCGTTGATCCGCGTCTCCTGTGACCACGCAATGATATCGGAGGTCATGAAGGGCGACTCCAGTGTCATGCGTCTCATGGCATTTCATTGCAGCGACGAACAGGGGCAGGCATTTCCGGAGGTGAAATTGCCTCTGACAGTCTCAGTGGATCAGCCTCTGAAGATTAGACCGCGACACGTTTTGTTTGGCCCGATGCAACCCGCGCAACCGATCACCCGTACGATTCATGTGGAATCAGACCAGCCAGTGGCTTCTTTGAGCGTCGAGCGTGAATCCGATGCCTGCCCGGTGCAGTGTGAGATTAAGACTGTCGATCTCGGAAAGGGCAACTTTGATGTGTCCGTTGCGGCTGTGGCCGATACGGCTGGCACGTTCCCGATTCGTTTGAGTGCAATCGCAGAGCTGACGGATGGCGGCGTTCGAACGAGTCCGATTTTTCTGACAGTGCATGTTCGGGGAGAGAAGTGATGAGGCGGATTTCGGGGGTCATGATCACGATTGTAGCTCTAGCCGCTGTTGGAGTCCCTTTTCAACCCTTGACATTTGGTGACGATGCGTCCGCCTTTGAAGCCGCCTGGAACCAACGCCGGACTGTGGCTCCGTACGTGCGATGCCGTACGGAGACAGTGCGGGTTATTCGGGCCAATAGTCTTGGGGAAGACTTCAACTTCCCCGCCAAAGAAATGATCGTCGATGAGGATCGCGAGTTCCTTGTCGATACGGCCCGCCGACGCATCCGAAGTGAAAGCAACTATTTCATTTGTGTTCATGGAAAGTCGTTACAAAAACGACATGCGATTACGCTCTTTACGCCGGAGCGTATCGTCAGTTACACGCTTTCTATGGATGGCACTGCGGCTGCTATGTCTATGCCAACAATCTATGAAACGCCGGACCGGACCCGTGGGCGCACATTAGATGCCTTGTTTTGCTTTGAACCGCCGATGTGGGCTTTAGGCTTTATGACTTCTGCGGACATCGATCGACGGAAAATGGAAAAACGGGACTTGGAGTTCTTCACGGACAGTAAACATGGCATGGTCGTGAGCCCGAAAGAAAATCCACTTCTTCGCTACGATGTTGACCGCGATATGGGCTTCGGGTTTACGCGATGCGTTCTTTACGCACCAGATTCAAAAACTTTTGAGGCAGATACCGCTGGTCTTTCCATCGACGTCACATGGCAACGGGTTGATCAAGGCTGGTACCCACAGAATTGGCAATGTAATATTGGCTCCGAACAAAGGAGTACCAAAGTGGCGGCATGGGAGTTTCTTGATCACGTCCCCGATGACCTCTGGGAGGAACCAAAGGGTGTTAGAGAACCGGGGCGGCTGATCTACACCAAGGATGGCGCTCGGCGGCTGGACAATGACCTGGTGATTATCCCGGCGGGGAGTTACGAAAAACCCAGATCGTGGTTCAATAGTGTGGTTGTTCTGGCACTGGTTGGTGTCGTCGCCAGTGTAGTGTATTGGCGTAGGAAAGCTCATGCCTCTGCGGGAGATCGCGTGAAATGAGATCAAGTCGAAACCAGCGATTCGCCCTGTTAGCAGCCGTATTTTCTGCGATTCACGTCGTTGGGATGACCAGCGCTGTATCGGACGAAAATGCGTCCGCATTTGGAGCCGCCTGGAACCAACGCAGGACTGTGGCTCCGTACGTTCGTTGCCAAATGGAAACCGTCAGGGTAATTGGTGCCCGGAGTCTTGGAGTGGATTTTGATTTTCCGCTTGAGGAGATGACCGTTGACGAAGAGAGTGAGTTTCTGGTCGATACTTCGCGACAAAGAATTCGATCTGAATCGCGTTACTTTTTTATGGCTGGAAAGACCTTGCAAAAACGACATGCAGTAACACTGTACACGCCGAAAAGTATTGTCAGCTATACACTTTCGATGGACGGAACGAGCGCGCCGATGTCTATGCCAACCATCTATGAAACGCCGGATCACAGTCGCGAACGTAGACTGGATGGGATTTTTCATTTTGAACCCCCGATATGGGCACTGGGGTATTTGAACGCCGCTGACATCGACAGACCTGAATTCGATGGACGCTCTCTCGATTTCCGCCAGCACGGTGCGCACACATTAATAATTAGTCCGAAGAAAGTGCCATTTCTTCGCTATGACGTGGACGCTACAAAGGACTTTGCATTAACGCGATGTGCTCTTTATTCGCCAGACTCAACGACATTTGATGTCGGTCAATCGGATCTATCAATTGATGTAACGTGGCAGCAGCTTCCAGAGGGGTGGTATCCCCAGAGTTGGCAGCGTGATTTAAGCAATGAAACGAAGAGTACTCGCGTTGCGAAATGGGAATTTCTCCAGCATGTTGCCGATGACCTGTGGGACGAACTGAACGGTGTGCGAGAACCAGGGCGACTGGTCTACACAAAAGACGGTGCTCGTCGACTGGATAATGATTTGGCGATTATTCCAGCGGGGAGTTATGAGAAGCCCGGATCGTGGTTCAATAGTGTGGTTGTTCTGGCACTGGTTGGTCTTGCCGCCAGTGTTCTGTGGTGGCGTAGAAAGACCCGGTCTGCATGACCAACAATTGCATCGGTCATCCGGCAACCGCAGTGACGGCGGCAATCAGCCGTGAGCGGTCCGGCTTCGATCGTGTCCTGGTTGCGACGACAAATGACCGACCGCAAATTCCAACGGTCTGTGGTCTGGTTGTTGGTCTATATTTGTCTATGTCTGTTCATTTTTCGAGAGTCTCTGTCCTCCCCATTCACGACGGTCCCTACAGGACCCACTTATGCTGCGACTGTTCCACTTCTGAATATGTGGACGATTTGGTGGAACTGCGAGCAACTTCGGCAGAGCTTCCCCGGATACTGGGACGCGCCGATCTTCTTTCCGGAACGTGGCACGTTCGCATTTTCTGAACCCCAGCCGATCTTAATGTTGTTCGCGCCTGTGTACTGGCTCACCGGATCGCTTGCGTTCACTTACAAGGTTTGGTTGATTCTCGGATTGTCATTGAATGGCCTGCTGTCGTACCTGTTTCTCCGGAGCCTGGAAGTCGAGAGTTTTCTGGCTGGCACCGGCGGAATCATGATCGTAATGTTGCCTGCCATATTCCGGGAACTGGATGCCGTACAGATCACTCATATCTGGCCCGTGATCTGGACTCTGCTTGCGTATCGTCAGTTACTCCAGTACCCAAGTTTGTGCCGCGGCATTCAGTCAGGATTTGCGTTTGGCGCTTGCTTTCTTGTAAGTGTCCACCAGGGATTCTTGTTCACCATGATCATAGGAATTGCTGGGATTATTCCCTTGTGCTTCCAGCGCCGTCAGAAAGTGTGGAAGTCGGCTGCCATCGGCGTGTTGGTTGCCACCGCAATGATTGCTCCATTAGCAAATTCGATGCGAGGCCGCCTTGAGAAACAGAGTTTCGTGCGTTCCGAATCGACTGTGGCTCGGAATTCGGCGGCGCCACAGGATTATCTCCGAAGACCTACACGAGTCATGGAAGAAGAGCATCCCAAACGCGGACGTTCGCTTTCTGTCGGCGTTACGAAATACTGTTTAGCGATTGTTGCAATGGCAGGCATTCTTCGTCTTCGGAAGCGGCCATGGACATTGGTGCTGTTCGCGTTAGCCACAACATCGTTCGCGTTTTCACTGGGACCGAATCTGTCTGTTTGTGGTATCCAACCGTGGTCTGTTATGTACGACGCGCTGCCTTGGGTGCAAAAGATCCGTTCGCCGATTCGATTCGCAATTATGGCTCAGATGTCAATCGTCTTCCTCGCGGTGATCGGGCTCCACGAAATCTGCATCATCTTTGGCAGGGGCTCGGGCCGAGAAGTTCGAAGACTCGCAATGTTCTTTTGCGCCGCTGTTGCAACTCTTGAGTCGCTTCCGCCTTCAATCCCAATTGTCCGCGTGGGCGATGATCGTGTCCCGATTAAATGGGCCGGTGCCCTCGAACAGTTAAGCCGTCCGGGTGATGGCGTGTTGTGTCTGCCGATGACATCGGGGCCATCGGTGAGATCCCTTGAGGTCGAGGCGCGTTGGATGCTTGTCGGTACGCAACATCATTGCCACCTTGTGAATGGGTATTCCGGTTTCTTTCCGGCACAATACGTTTCATTCGCAGCGGAAGTGGCAGATCGCGGTCTTACTCAGAAGTCTCTTGATCAACTTCGCGGTTATGGAGTTCAATGGATCGCGGTTGAGCGGAGCTGGAAATGGCGTCCGAATCTTTTAACCCTGATTGGGAATCCCAAGCCAGTGTACACGGGAGACGGCGATGTGGATCTTTTTCGGATTGGACTACCGACTCTGTAAGGCAAGATATAATGCTGCTTTACGCCGGACGTCAAAAAATGTCCAAGGCCAGCAAGGGAGCAGCACAAGCCGACGAGCCGTGCATCGCAGCATGATAAGCAGCGGCGGCTTGGCACGCCGAATCCTCAGCGAAAGAAAACGTCGAAGGCGAAGGTCCCGCTGACCGGCGCGATGGCGAATCTGGTTAAGTCGATGGCGAGCATACTGGATGCCCGCCATGGCGTTCCGGCTTTCGATCATCATGGCCGAGATGATGCTGGCGGATTCTCCTGTCCTATGCGGTGGGTCCGATTTGCATGCCGATCTCCAGTCGCTGCTCTTCGAACCATCGTTATCTCGTCACTGATGCGGATTCTTCGCCGATCAGTGCTTCGGTCACCGAATCGCTGGCGACACGCAATCGCAGACGCTGGTTACCTTCGCGAGTACAGCGACCGTGGATCACGAATTGGACATCAGTCGCGGCATCGATCGTGGGGATCGATCGGAAGATCAGCACGCCGTGCTCCGCGATATGTTTCGTCGGACCTTCTGCATCGATAAATTCAAAACCGGCAGGCAATTCGCAGGACACGCCAACGTTGGCTGCCTCGCGAGTTCCCGTGTTCCGAATCTGGACTTCCCAACTGATTTCTTCACCGACGCGAAGTTCACGATGGTCAGCGACAATCTTCATGGCGAGTGCGGCGGTGCCAATCACGTTTGACGTCAACTCGCAGGTCGTCACCTGGCCATGTTCTGAAATTACTCCGGCCTTATGAGCCACTTCGCCGGTTTCGTTGGCCTTCATGGTCACAATGAAGTTACTGGAATCATTCGGCTGCAACGTGCCCACGAACCATTCGACCGCGTTGTCAGTCTCAACAAACTTTCCGCCGCGATCAGCCGACACGAAAGTAAAGCCGACAGGAATAATGTACTTCGCACGCACATTGGTCGATTGCACATTGCCGCCGTTGCTGACTGTCAACGTGTAATCCTCTGAACGTCCGGCGATTTGCTCCTGCGGTCCGGCGAGTGCGATGGCCAGTTGAGGTTCTGCCACGACGATTGCAGTTGTCGTCTGATCCGAAAGGCCGCCATCCGCCAGAACGCGAACTGCCAGTTGCTGATCTCCTCCCTGAACCGCAGTCAGACTTAGTCGAGCTTGCCGCGATTCACCGGGATTGAGTGTGCCAATTTCGATGGTGAGCAAACTGCCATTGCGGTGTTCCAGACCTTCCGGAACCGCCGCCTGAATGACGACATTGTTCGCCAGCCCGGTGCCCGGATTGCTGACGCGAACGATGTAACCAACCTGCTGACCGATTTCGACGTTGTCAGGGCCGGAGACGACTACGCCTATCATGGGCTCCTGGACTGCGAACTGTGACGACGATGTTCCTGTCAGGCGGACATAAGCATCCAGTCGCACATCGCCTCGTGTCTGCGGAATAACTTTGAGCATTATGGAACGCGACTGGCCTGGCTGCAATTCGCCAAATGTCCATGTCGGCATTTCCGAACCTTCGACGGCTGCCGGTCGAGCCTCGACAACTTCCACATTCGGCGGAATCACGGCTTCGGCCACTACGCTGCGGACAATCGTCTGGCTGGTGTTCTTGACCACCAGTTCAACGTCACATTCCTGCCCAACGTTAAATCCACCGTGCTTAATCCATTGAACCGTCACACCGGGTGACTGAGGACCACTGTTTTCGTCGGACATCACGGGAGCAGGCTCAGCGACATCCGCCGCAACGTCGTGCGATGCCCCAGTCGGACGAGCGGGTTTTCGAGGAGCACCTGCCACATCGGGTCCATGGAGCAGCGGTGCGGCGGAATCATCTGGAGAATCAAGGTCGAATTCAGCCGGAGCTTTACCTTGTTTTGCAGAATTTGCTGTGCCGAGAAATTCTTCGAATTGGCTTGCTCCATTGGTGGGATTCGGCTCAGTCGCGACCATCCTGACCTTCTTCGCGGATGATGGTTCCGCGTCCGGGGAAAAAGCGGCGCTGCGAACGCCGCCTGTCCGTGGTGCATCAGATTCGTCCGGGGAGAAAGCGACGGTCGAGATCTGAGCAGGCTGTGCTTTCTGAGTGGCTGTCAGAGCAGGCTGAAGCGGTTGAGGCTGTACGACAGCGATGACAGTATTCGGAGCATTATCCTGGCGCGCGGCGGAGACAGGCTGTTCCCCATCGACTCGTGTTTTCGCCCTTTCCCGCATCGGAATTGTGGCGGGCGAGTCAGGCTTTGTTGAAACATCGGCCGCCGACCCTTCGGCGGTGGGCGAGAAATATGTCACCGAAGATTTTTCCGGAGCTTTGACCGCGGACTTTTCCGCGCGCCTTAACGGACGACTCTGCGCCGCTGTTCGATGTTGTTCGCGACCCCATGCGCTAAACGGATCCTTTTCCTGAGCGACACTCGGAATGGTTCCAAAAACTGCAAGGCAGAGAACTGTCAACAGAGATCGACGAAGTGGCATAATTCATCTCCGGTAAGCGCAAGGCTCACACAGTGGTTCGACGTGTACTTGAGAATGGCTGGTAAAACCTCTACTCATCAATTTTTCGACCGGATTGAAGATGCCGCTTGAAGCAATTTGTCAATATGTATCGATTGTGACGGTTGTGACAGTCCTACCGATTCTGAGGTCAGTGGCAGATCGGCAGATGTTGCCGACGTTTGTGGCATTCTCTGGCAGGGATCAGGCGCTATTCCGGTGTTGTTGCGAGCACGACCCCGACAAGCAGGTCGTACGCAGCATGACAGCCGACCGTAATCCCAAAACCGCGGAGCAGGAAAATCCCGGCAAAAAAGAGGCCAGCGGCGGCGCGGAAGGAAAACGCGAACAGGTTCAGTGCTTCCGCAGACGGACCGACGTGATGCGCCACCGCAAACAAAAAGCTCGTGCAGATCGCCGCCATCACCGCCGCCCATTTCGATGGAAATTCAAACATTCGGAAGAGCATAAAGGCTGCTGGAACCAGCAGCAGACGGAACATCACCTCTTCATAGACGCCAGCACCGATATATGAGACGGCTCTTGTCACCGGCCCGACGGAATTCAGCAGTGCCGCAGAAGGCGCCTGTTGCATGGCCAACTGTCGGAACAAAATGTCGTGACACTGGCCGACTGCTACCAAACCGATCGCCAGGAGCAAACTCTCGGCCAGCATTCCGAGCTGGGTCTCAAATCGGACCTGCCATGGATTCTTGCGCAGGACGTGCCATGTGAGCAGCATCGTGACGACAATTCCGGGCAGCAGCACTCCCTGTCCAAAACCCAGCTGTGACAACACGGACCGCATCCAGGAATCCGCACCGTTCCGCACGACATCCGGTTGATCCTGTCCCATCACCAGCACGCCAAATTCATAGACCACGATCCACGGCATCAGGAACAGCAGACTGGACAACGGCGTACGCGCGTCGCTCCAGTAGTCCGGAACTGCTGGTTGAGAATCTTCGTCGTGCATAAAGGAGGTTATCGGTTCTTTTGCGACGCTTGCGACGGGAGTCGCGCATGAACCGTTTCAGACACTCGCACAGACAGGCCGCAGACCGGCAGATACTGCCGTCGGTTGTTATTCATCACGTGCGAACAGCGTAAGTGAGGCTGTCGGAGAATTGGGTAGGGCGAAATGTGGACGTCTCATCCGTGCCTGGGTGAATTGCGGTAGTTCGGCCGCGTCGTTCGCTGTTCCATCGTGCCAGCGAAGTTTGTGTGTGAGCACAATGGCGGCATCGTCCGTGACCGCCGCATCTTCAATGCGCGTCTCAGAATTCTTAAGTGGCAGACCCAGCGTCTGGCAGATAGCACGAGCCATGGCAATGTCTTCAACACCGATGGAGTTTGCTTCGATCGCAATGGAAAGGCCTCCGTAAAATTCCTCAATCGCCGGTGGCAAAATGCAATTCCCAGCGGTCTGAGACAAAGTATCGATCGCCGTCAGGACATTCCCGGCAAGATTGATCAGCCGCGACACTTCTTCGGCCGGACCAGTGATCGCCGTATGCTGCATCCACTGCGGTTCCGCAAACACGGAGGTATTGTGATCCCGCCCGGCAAACTCCAGCAGATCCGACGACTGGGCCTGCAGCGTTTGAGCGACAATGTCAGCTCCTCGCACATCCGGCAGCAACGTCACGCCTGAAAAAACAGCCAGTCGCGCCTGTTCCAGTGACCATGATGCCCGCGACGATATGTGATCATTCGCGAGCAGGATTCGATGGCCAGGCTCCGGCAGCAGCAGCATGCCGGACGGCAACGCCTGGGTTTCCCGAGCGATGACGTCGCAAAGTTCCCACAGGCCGTCGTTCCCGGGCGAGCGGTCCAGCAACAGTCGCTGAAGGTGCCGCATCAGCGATGCCTGTGATTCCAGACGCCAGATCTGATTTTCCAGGCGATCGGTCCACCGTCGTTGAGTCTGCAGCAGGCTTCTGATATCGGCACACAATTCGCTGATTCGCTGATCGCTGGCTGATTCGGCATTCAGCATTACGGCATCTGCGACGCGCGACACGTCTCGAATCTGTTCTCGAAGCCTGGACAACGATCCTCGCGTCGCGAACGGATGACTGAAGGGCCCGGCAGCGCGGCGATTGGCGAATTGCAGCTGATCCTGCAGGACCTTAAGTCGTCGCGAACGACGCATGGTCTCGGGAGTCTGCACGAATTCTTCCGCCAGTCGCAGGCAAGCAGTTTCGGTCACGGGCAACCTCAGGAAAAGTGTGCTCTCGCCGCAACGTCTCTCCGCTTGTGTCGCAGACGAATTCCAGGTCCATGGGCCGCCGTTCCCAGTTCGCTGATTCGGCAATCACTGCCGGACCGCCGCAAAGAATTCCGAAGAAATAGCTTTGGCAGGATAGAAGGCAGTTTGACGTGGTTGCCTGTTGAATGAGCTGATTCGAATGAACCACCTGAGTCGCTCAAAGCAAATGCAGCTGTTGTGCCTGGTATGCAGAACTCCCCGCAGATGTGCCGATGCACTTAGCCAGGTCACTTACCTGAATCCTTATCGAGACACCTCCATGCGCGAAGTCGCTGTTGAGCTGCGGACACTGGACCAGATTGCAACCCTGCTGATGGAACAGCAGAGTTGTTGTCCGGCGTCCAGCGATGCTGCGACGCTGCCGTCCGTCGATGGTGTGATGTCCATTGTCCGCGATCTGCGGAGCCTGTTGTTTCCGGGGGTGCATGCCGCTGATGGCGTGAGTCTGATGCCAGGCGTCAAGGGCGTGCGACTGCAACTGCTGCCAATTCAGACGAGAATGAATCGTGAAATCGCGAGGGCGCTGGAACATTCACGACAGGCTCAGGTACGAATTCACAATGCAGAACCACAAGCATCCGTCGGGACATACAACAATTTGTCCGCAGCGACATTGCTGACAGCAGCATTCCTGAGTCGCCTGCCGGAGCTGCAGCAGACGCTGGCCAGCGATGTTGCTGCGGCTTTCAACGGAGATCCGGCGGCGAAGACTCAGGAAGAAATTGTGCTGTGCTATCCGGGGATCGAAGCCATCACTGTCTATCGCATCGCCCATGAGCTCCTGGTGCTGGGCGTTCCATATCTTCCCCGAATCATGACCGAGTGGGCTCATCGCGAAACAGGCATCGATATTCATCCCGGTGCCAGAATTGGCGGATCGTTCTTCATTGACCACGGGACGGGTGTCGTCATCGGCGAGACGTGTGAGATCGGTTCACAAGTCACGCTGTATCAGGGGGTGACTCTGGGAGCCTGGTCGTTTCCGCGCGATGACGAGGGAAACCTGGTTCGAGGGACCAAGCGCCACCCGACGCTGGAAGATCGCGTCACTGTGTACAGCAACGCCACAATTCTGGGAGGCACAACGGTGGTTGGTGCCGGTTCGCTGATCGGTTCCAGTGTCACGCTCAATCGCAGCGTACCGCCGAATACGATCGTGACAATTGAAAAGCCATCACTGAAGTTTCGCGAAGCCGCGTAACGTGCGATGGTTGTTTTCGACAGACATTGATGTCCGCAAAACAGGTAAACTCCCTTATGCTTTTCTGATCATTCAACGACAGAGGATTGGTGACGGACCGCGTGTAATAAAGGTGGGTAGAACCTTTGTTCCGCCAGCACGGCCCGTTCGTCGTAGGATCCGCCTCTGTCAGGGGTCACGTCAATTCGAGTCGGGACGCCGCGAAGCAGTTCGAAATGCGTGTGCAATCGCCACTTGACCATGCCGCTGCCGGTCTTAGCTTTTCGGAACGACGCTTCCATGATTTGCAGCAAAGCAGCGATCCGGTCTCATTCTTCGGCAGGTTTTATGGTGAACTGTGATACGCATCCACAGTGCCATGCACTTACAGAGAACAGTGCCATGCACTTACAGAGAACATTATCTTCGTCGGCAATCGCAGCTTGATGGCCCCTCAAATACCGTATGCGGTTCCCGACACCTTTGCCGCCGCACAATTCAATTGTCTCTAAACCCTCAGGAGTTCTTAATCCAATTCTCGCGCTTTGATTGGTTCCAGCCCATAATTGTGAACTGCTGTGCAACCGCGCTGATCAGAAGTGAGCTGAGCTGTTGCCCGGTGAGGACCGTCAACCACGGTAATCATGTTAACCTGGCCTGGAAGTGAATCGACCAGGAACCGGCATTCGATGGTGAGTTCTTCGGGCATCGAATAATGTGGCACAGAGACGACAGTTACGTCCGGCATACGATCTTTAGGGTCGATCGAGGTCCTGTCAGGGCTGGATGATACACCCCGCATTGGTGCGCTAGCGCTCTCTGGCCTGGTCGGAATCAGGTTGGTTCCCTGCACGTCGCCGCCGGAAAGTTCTAATTCGAAATAGGCCCACACGTTGCGCGCGTCGATCTCCATGCCGACCCAGTGCAGCCGGCATTGATCCAGTCCTTTCCCACTCACTGAGAACCGGGACTTGATGTACTCCTGCAACAGCCGTTCGGAGTCTTCGGCTGTTTCCAGATTGATGCGTCGCTTGTGGAGCTGCGAAAGTTCGTCGTCGATCTGTAATCCGGGAAGCTGTAATGCGACCTCAAAGCGGCCGTAATCCCGATTCCATTCCATTTCTGTAAAGGTCGAATGGAATGGATGTCCTGCAGCTGCCGAACGTATGGTGACGATCGCCTGAACGACCAGCAGCACGAGCAATCGAATCAACTTCGGAATCGGTACCGGCTGAATCATGGCTGAGCCTTCCCGCCGTCTGCCGGAGCTTCAGTCTTCTTTTCGTTTTCCTTCGTGCCAAGACCTGCCTTCTGCATCTCATTTTGCGATCGTTTGCGGTCCTGGAACAACTTGAACCGACTCGACTTGATCCGGGGCGGAAAGTAGTTGTTATTTCGATCCACATCGGCTGTTTCCAGATCAGGATCCAGCTCCACGGACTGAATCACTTTTTCGCTGATGATCAGCTTTGAACAGTGAACGCTGTCGCGCACCCAGAGTTCCGCCGGATATCGGAGGACGCCTGATGAGTCGTCATCGTACGTAACTTTCAGAATCACCGGCATCACCAGACCGCCGATGTTTTTCAGATCGACGATGTAGAAATTTGACCTGGTCTTCAGCAGCTCAGTCTCACGCGGCTTGAGGCCCGCAAGGAGCGTTTCAAATGACTTCTTGTCTTCCTCCGAGACTTTCAGGTCATCGAACGAATTGTAGAAATCTTTGAGATCCGGGAACGCATCGACCAGCTTTGGCAGTTGTTTGTTGCGTTGTTCCGAAAGAGTCTCAGGTTCCTTGCTGCGTTCCGCTCGTTTCTCCTGGGCTTCCCGAGCAGGATCACCGTCGCTCAATGTGTAGTGGCGCACATTTGTTATTTCAATATCCACATGATCGGTCGTGTAGAACCAACCATGCCAGAACCAGTCCAGATCGACGCCGCTGGCATCTTCCATCGTGCGGAAGAAATCAGCGGGATACGGACGTTTGAATTTCCATCGTCGTGAATATTCACGAAATGCAAAATCAAACAAATCCCGCCCCAGCACAGTCTCACGCAGAATATTCAGCGCCGTCGCGGGTTTTGCATAGGCATTGTTACCGAACTGCAGGATGGACTCGGAGTTTGTCATGATGGGCACCTGACCTGTGCTGTTCATGTATCCGGTAATGTCTTCAGGCTCGCCTCGTTCTGCCGGATAGTCTTCTTCCCATTCCACTTCTGCAAGGTATTGCAGGAACGTATTGAGGCCTTCATCCATCCATGTCCATTGACGTTCATCACTGTTGACGATCATCGGGAAGTAATTGTGACCGACCTCATGGATGACGACCATGATCAGGCCATACTTTGTGCGCGCCGAATAGGTTCCGTCCTTTTCCGGTCGAGGTCCGTTAAAGCAGATCATGGGGTATTCCATGCCGCCCACCGGACCATTGACGGAAATTGCCACTGGCCAGGGATAATTGAACGTATATCTGGAATAGACTTTCAGAGTATGCACGATGGCTCGAGTGGAATACTTGCTCCAGAGCGGCTCGCCTTCATTCGGGTAGTACGACATGGCCATGACTTTGTTGCCACCGCTGTCATGTCCGATTGCATCCCAGATAAATTTGCGTGATGAGGCGAATGCAAAGTCGCGCACATTGTCCGCCTTGAAGATCCAGGTCTTTTTCCCCTGAGTGCCTTCTGCCTGATTGGCTTTCGCCTCGTCCGGCGTCACGATAAATACAGGATCGACGGCCGATTTCGCCTGTTCGAGCCGCTGTCTCTGAACTTCTGTCAGAACCTCGGCAGGGTTCTGCAATTCCCCGGTTGACGCCACAACGTGATCGTCCGGTACTGTGATGCGAACGACGTAATTTCCGAACTCCAGAGTGAATTCTCCCTGGCCCAGATATTCCTTGTGCTGCCACCCGGTCAGATCGGAGTAGGCACAGAGACGTGGAAACCACTGCGCCATTTCGTAGATATAGTTTTTATCCTCTTCGAAATACTCAAAGCCCGTCCGCCCGGAAATCAAACGCGAATTATTGATGCTGTAATTCCACGAAACTGAGAATCGCGTTGTTTGCCCGGGCCGCAGGTCCGCTGGCAGATCAATCCGCATGCAGGTGCGCACAATTGTAAAGTTCAGCTTTTGATTCGTCTCTGCATCTTTCACTTCCGTAATCTCCAGATGTCCCGGAAAGGTCTCTGCCGTCAGCAGGGAATCGAGCTCCCGGGATGAGATCCCATTCGATAATGACGGGGCGTTGTCAGAAGTGCGACCGTTTGCCTGCGGATGAAATAAGTTGGCGTCCAGCTGTAACCAAAGATAGGTCAGCGAATCCGGCGAGTTGTTGGCATAATTGATGGTCTCTCGTCCGACGATGCGTTGTGTCTGGTCGTCCAGTTCAACGTCGATGTCGTAATCGACTTTCTGTTGCCAGTACTCGTGCCCAGGAGCACCCGACGCTGTTCGATTGCCATTCGGTGTGGGAAGAATTTCTTCCAGCTGCCGAAAAGCATCAGGCTGCTGGTACTTGCTGTTCTTCACTGCCTGGGCCAAGGCCAGAGTAGCCGACTGGGCCAACAGGACAATCACCACCACCGACGCCATCCCGGCAGCGAATCCTCGTTGCACCCGATATGAAATCATGAAGCGACCTGACTGTTTACCTGACAAAAGTGTACCAAGGGCCTGCCGAAAAACGTCTGATGTGGCATCGTGACGATCATAAAGCCGGACCAGACTGGTCTGCCAATACGCATCAGGAATAGTCCGAGGATATCTTCGGGCCTGAAGACTGTGCAAGCATGAAACCCTTTCCGGATGCCAACAATCTCCGATTGGCAGTCGATGCTGGCGCAGCAGTCTCAGAACGACCGTCCGGACCAGAATTTCATGGTCAGAGGACCACTGTCACCGCAGTCTCATGCCCGTTTTTTATGCAGCCTGTCACTTCCATCGCAAATGCATAGCTCAAATGGGTCAAATGGTGGGGTCAAATGAGGACACAGTGTGCCGGGGTAAAACCATTTTGGAATAGAGAAAGAATCTTACGAGGAAAGTTTAGCCAATTACTTCGGCCGTCAGCGGAGGGGCGGACCGGGTGACCGGACTGTCTTGAGCGTCCGTGCGAAGGGTAACGCAGGCCAGCCATTGAGCTCCCGGTTTTGTGATTGAACAGGGGCACCACTTCCGTGTGCCGATCCTGTTGTGTCAGGGAGAAGGCCACATCGAGCGTACCGTTATTGGTAAGGTGCGAACGAACACGGCGGAGTCCGAGAACCTGTGCATGCGTGGACATTCCAAACGCGCCTGTGTTCTCTGGAAAACGGGGCGGGAAGTCCGGTTGGTTTCCAATGGCAACGAGAAACGATGAATCTCGCTGGCGGAACGGTCAGCAAACGTTTCAGACGGAAAGGCTGACATGAACGCCAACCGCCCGAGTTGAGCTTGCCTCACGATGAAGCAAGGCGGGCAGATGAGTCCATCGTATGTGCGACGTCGGGGAACAATGCTGCTGCTGAAGCACCTGCGGAGTGGATCGAGGAAAGTGGCCCGAAAAGATTGAACACCGTGCCAGGAGGAACGACGTGCATGCCGACTTGCCCCGGACACCGAGCCGGACTCAACGCAAGTCAAGCGGGCTGCATGGCGTGCGTGAAGCTGTTGACACGATGGAACAAAGAAAGGAACAAACAAAGGTGCCAGAAACCGAATATGCCAATTTCAGTGGAATCGGTTCCTGCCACCTTTTGTGATGCCCTTGCCACCTTTTGTGATGCCTGGCGTGCGCTGTTATGGTTCCTCAGTCCATATTCCGGCGCGCGTTCGACGCTTGAACCATCTGAAGAATCGTCTGCTGTTCCAGCTCATTGAAAAAAGGCCACGCTTCAACAACGGCTCGCAGCTCGGGACTGAATTCGGTTGCCCCACTATGAGCCCCACCACTTCCAGAGAACGCCATTTCCCCTGCAATTTCTCCGCTTTTTCGAGTCCCTACGAGTTAACTTTGGACACGAAGTCCATCTGCAGACCCGCGTAAAACTCCAGGTTTTTCGCGGACTTGTTCGTTTTCTGATATGTCAGCTTGTGCCATTTTGCACGGCTGTGAGGCCACTGTTTCCGCAAGGGCTCGTCAAAACTCCTGAATCGTCTCAAGGCAACACGGGCAGTGGAGCTGCGGCCCTGGGAACTGCGGCACGGTAGTCATAACCCAGACATGCGGCCACAGTTGCCGCAATCTGCGACTGTGTTACGGTGGTGCCGCGTATTATCTGATGCGGTGTATCCGGTCCCATGACCGCCATCCAGATGTACTCGCAATCCTCGATCTTCTCTCCGTGATTCTTCCAGTCGATGCGATTGTCTCCGCGACCGTGGTCGGTGGTCACAATCAG
>Ga0105044_10006307_pt1 | contig 16297 bp, 20 predicted proteins | sample MAT01_FD_78092 | JGI IMG/M metagenome (GOLD analysis project Ga0105044, IMG submission 78092) | Freshwater microbial communities from Lake Fryxell liftoff mats and glacier meltwater in Antarctica - MAT-01 | ecosystem: Environmental > Aquatic > Freshwater > Ice > Liftoff microbial mat | place... | reverse complement strand
TTCTGGCGGAGAGGGTGGGATTTGAACCCACGGACCCCTTTGAGGGGGTCACCGCATTAGCAGTGCGGCCCCTTCGACCTGACTCGGGCACCTCTCCGTGCGACAGACTATCGCTCGAACTCGTACGGTCCCACCGAGAATCGTCGCAGCTTGTGCGGCCGTTATGCGTCGCCTTCTGGGCCGAGGTCGCCCGCCCATGGCGGTGCGCAGGTGTACGGCTTGGTCCACGGCCCGCGTGCGCAGAACACCCAGAGGTCGCTGGCGGCGTCGGCACAGTTGGCCATGCTTTCCTTCACATTGTCGGTGTTCCACCCGCGTCGGCCCAGCTGACTGTTCGGTTCGAACATGCCGGCGAGCGCGTTGAGCTGGAAGCTGCAGTGGCTGTCGTCGCGGGTCTGGGCGTTTTGGTTGACAGCGCGATAGTCGCAGCCGCCCTCGCGTGAGGCGATGTAGATGAAGAACTGTTGTGTGGCGAGGTCGGCGCCGTCTTTGGCGAACTCGCGAGCGACGGTGTCGGCGTCTTCGCGTGAGCAGAAGCGGTGGTTCCCAAAGACCGGAATGCCGTTGGCGAGACGGAAGTTGGGTTCGGCCTGAACACTGGCCGGCCACCAGGCGCCGCCGCTGAAGGTGTCATTGCCTTGGTCGATGACGAAACCGCTCCAGATGCCCAGCGCTGCCAGGGTTTGCGTGTCGGCGACACCGCTTGGGACCAGTGGTGGCGTCTGCAGTTGGTAGTTGTTGACAGCCGCTGCGGTGTCCTTGCCATAGGAACCGTCGATTGCGCCGCCGAACAGGAACTTCGCCTGCAGCACGCGCTGAACGCACTCCGCAGAAGCGCCCCGGTCGCCCGGGTTGACCGGGGCATCGGCCAGGCAGGTTGGCGGTGGGGCGTTGTCGACGCCGGAGTAGATACCCATCTCGATGAGCGTGTGCGACCCTGCGTTTCCATTGGGGGTGAGCGGCGGGTGCGCCTGCTGGAACCTGATGACGGCCTGGAAGGTGGCCTGGTCATAGGTGCCCGACACAAGGCCTTTGTACAGGCCGGTCCAGAGCAACGTCCACTGCACGCAGACCACGCTGCCACCGGTGCTGCCGACGACCAGCTCGGCGTCGGACACGCAATTTCCCATCTCGGGCACATCAGCACGAACGACGGGCGCACCGAGGTACTGGGTAGCGGCCACCACGGCAACGAGTGCCGACGCCCGGATAAGTGTGCGCACGGAATCATTCTGGCGTCCGGCAGCCCCGATCAGACGGTCACCGGTTTGTGACACGTGTTTGCCGATCTGCGCATCTCACCATGCCCAGCAGTGGTGTGGGACAACTTCCCGACCCGTCCGCGTCATTTCCGTCTGACGGTCGCCTCTCGTCCCCGGACAACGAAGACGACTGGATGGGTGATGACAACTATTGAGACCTTGCGGGTGCGTCCTGCGTCGACTACAGACCGGGTAGTGGCGGCGTGGGTCGCAGCACACCCGGTGGTGCGTCACTCAGTTGTTGCGGCCATTGTGACTTCGTGTGCGCTCGGCAGTGCGCTTCCGATGCCGTATGCAGTTCGATGGAGCGTGGCTGTGGTCGGTGCGATGTTGGCTCTGGCCGCTCTGGTAGATGTTCGCGAGTACAAGTTGCCGAATGGGCTGTTGGTTGCAGCCTTGGTTGCGGTGTTCGCTGGTGTGCTGTCGACGATGAACGCCGCTCTTCTGACCTGCGCCGCGTCGGGCACGGTGCTCGCAGGTGGCGTCATGCTGCTGGTACGGATGACTCGCGGTGTCGGCATGGGCGACGTGAAGATGGCCGCGGTGATAGGTGCCAGCACCGGAGCTACGACGGTGGTGGCGGCCCCCCTCGCCATCGCCGTCGCAGCGCTCGTTGCCGTGGCGTATGGCTTGCTGGCCCGCCGCCAGCGGGTGCCGCTCGGCCCTGCTCTGTGGGTCGGGTGGGCGCTCTCCTTGGCTGCCGTCGCTGCCGGATGGTTGTCATGACGACCAAGCCGGGCAGGGCACGCAGTCGAGTTCGCACCCAGTGGTTAGCGCTGGGTGCGGCGCTGGTGGTGCTGGCTGGTGTGCTGGTCGCGTGGGCGCTGTCGAGCGCCTCCGATCGCGTGCGGGTGGTGCAGCTCGCTCAAGCGGTGCAGGTCGGCGAGCCGATCGAGGCTGCGGACCTGACGTTGGCCAGCGTGGCGTATGACGATGGGGTACAGGGTCTAGTGCCCGCCGACGGGCTCGACACGCTCGTGGGCCGTGTTGCCGCGATCGACCTCCGTACCGGAGTGCTGATGCAAGTGGGTATGTGGCGCGATGCCACTCACATCGCAGTCGGAGAGGAGAGCGTGGGTGCGCTTCTCAAAGTTGGCCGCTTCCCCGATGGGCTCGCGCGTGGGGACGTAGCGCTCGCTGCGCCCGTCGCGTCGGTCGCGTCGGTCGATGTAACGGTGGTGGCAACTTCGATTGCAGTGAGGGTGCTCGACGTTCGGGCAAGTGACGGTGGCGATCTCACGGTCACCCTCGCCGTACCCGCAGCGCAATCGATAGCAGTCGCCCAGTTGGCGGCAACAGATCAGCTACTGCTCATCGGCCGGCCGTCGGTGGCCGACCGGGCAGCTGTCATCTCGCCGGTCGGGCCATGATCGTCGCAATTGGCTCCTGGCGTGGCGTCGGCGCCACTACTGCCTCGCTGCTGGCGGCAACCTGCATTGCTGCGATCGACGAGAACGGCTCATGGTTGGTGGAGGCGGACCCTGCTGGCGGAGTATTGGCGGGGCGCATCGCAGCGCCCCTGCAGTTCATCGGAGGACTCGAGCGAGTCGCCTTCCCCACAGAGAGCACGTCGGTCACCGAGTCGTTCATGGCAGCAGCACACTTGACGGGCGGTGTGCGTGTCGTCCTTGGGCCGGCCGACCCGTTTCAGGCATTCGCCTGCCACCGACCGCGAATGCCGTGGGCGTCAGCGCTACGCGACCTGCCCGGTTCAGTGATCGTGGATGTCGGAACCGTGCGCGCCGGTAGTCCCATCTGGCCGGTGTTGGCCCAGGCGGATGCCGTGTTGTTGGTCGCCTCGCCGGAGGCCAGCGCTGCAGTCGCCGCCGTCGAGTGGGTGAAGACCGCTGGTCGAATCTCGCCCGCCGACCCTGGCCTGTTGGGCACGCCGGTGTCCATCGTGTTCGTTGAATCACCTGCGGGTATCGCGTTCCCGAAGGCCACGTTACGAGCCGAACTGGCCGACCGGTGTGGCGGTTGGCTGCCGTGGGAACCGACAACAGTCGACCTCGTTCACCGCGGTGCCGCTCTGAGCGATCGTCGCTTGCGTCGCAGTGCCCTCATGAGCGCTGTCAGCCAGATGATGGCGCAACTGATGACGCAACTGATGGCGACGCAGGCGGTGGAACTGCGATGACCGACGATGAATTGGATCTCCTTGTCGTTGACGTTCGCCGGCAATGGGGTGAACGTCTACCGGTGCCCGTCCGCGACGAAACTCCGTGCGAGCGCGATCTCCGGGAAGAGATGACCCGAGATGTTCTCGAGCGGGTGGTGCTACCGGAGCTGGAGCATCAGCGCGTGGTGGCGCGCCAATCTCCGCTTTCTGGTGACGAACACGCCGCCTTGGTCGATCTGGCGATCTCGGAGATTTTCGGACTACCGCGTCTCTTGACAGTGCTGCGCGACCCGAATGTCACCGACGTTTTGGTGTTCGGCGCCGATCATGTGCGCGTCGAGCGCGGCGACGGCACTCGCCAGTTTCTGCCGCCACTGGTACGGCGCGATCGCGACCTCGAGCGAATCATCTACGACACTGCGACGTCTCGTCGCCGACCGTTCAACCGCGAGAACCCATTCGTCGATCTTGAGTTGGAGCCAGGTGTGCGCTTCCACGGCGAAGGCTTCGACGTGGTGCAGCGGCCGCTGGTGACAATTCGACGTGCAGCCGTGTTTGGGATGTCGCTGTCGGATCTAGCCGACCGGGGCATGCTCGATCAAGGTGCAGTCGCGTTGTTGCGTGCAGCTATCGCCGCTGACATGAACATCGTGGTGTGCGGCCGAATGGGCTCGGGGAAGACGACGGTATTGCGGTCGCTGGTTGCCGAAGTTGATGAGCACGACGTCATCATCACCGTTGAGACCGACTTCGAACTGAACATTGCCAAAATGGGTCATCACCGCTATGTGCATGCGTACCAGGCGCGTGTGCCCAGTACGAACGGCGGTGTGGGTATCTCATGCCACGACATGATGATCCCGGCCTTGCGAACTCGCGCCGACTGGATAGTCGTCGGCGAAGTGCGCGGCGCTGAGGGTGGTGCGCTCGTGCAGGCGATGTCGATCGGCCAGGGAGCGATGGCAACGGTCCACGGTGGAACGGCCAAGGATGGTGTCGAACGGCTGGCGGAGCTGATCGCATACCACAACGAGATTGACCTCAAGATGGCGCGCTGGCAGGTCTACCGGAGCGTCGACCTGGTGGTGCACGTCACCGGCGACAACCACGGTGGGCGGTATGTCACCGAGATCGTCTCGCCATCGGTCGAGGATGATGGGACGCGCTTCATCGTGCATCGCCTGTTCAGCCCACGATCCGCTGCACCCGACCGTCGGGCTCGGCCGGCTTCCGAGCCGCAACGTCCCATGCTCGAGCGTCTGTACGCGACGACGCCATCGTTCTCCATCGATTGGTGGCTCGGATCCGGCGAAACGCACGCGCCGTTGCGTGCCGGTCGTAGCTCGGGTGTGGCATGTTCACCACACCGGCAGGCGGTGTAGCGATGCTCGCCATGCTCCCGCCAGGCGCAACTGCGTTCGCTGTCTGTGCGCTCCTGGTTGCCGCGTTGTTCTCCGCAACTCGCGCCGCCTCTCCCCACCGTGAACGCAGCGCATCCGCATCGACGCCGTCGATGTTGGCGGGTATCGCCGGCAATCGGATCGCTGTTGGTCTTGCAGCCGGATTCCTGGTCCTACTCGCCACCCGGTGGCTGATGTTGGCGTTGTTGGTCGGGCTCCTCGTGGTCGTCTGGGATCGGTTGCTGCACGACACGCGGGCCGAGGACGAGCGCCGACGCGTCGAGGGCATCGCAAAGTGGTTGGAGGATCTTCGCGACACGTTGCGTGGTTCGGCAATTGGGGCCGAGGAGGCGTTGGAGCAAGTCGCAGTTCGGCCACCGGATGCCATCGCTGGTCCACTCCGTACGTTTGCGCATCGCCGCCGCCAGGGTTTCCGAACCGAGGACGCGTTGGCCGACCTTGCCGAGGAGCTCGCCCACCCCACCGCCGACGCGGCGGTCGCAGCGATCCGTCTCGTCATCGGCGGCTCGACGAGCGCAGGCCGTCTCTACGGCACAGTGAGCGCGTTGGCGGCAGCGGCGCGAGACGAAGTGACGGCGCGCGAGCGAATCGACCGGACACGAGCGGTGTACCAATCCAGCATGAAACGGCTGGTCAGTCTCGTCGGCCTGCTGGTGGCGTACCTCCGGTTCGTCGGAGGTGATCTGCTGACTCCGTACGACTCAGCGGTGGGGCAGGTCGTGCTGTTGTTGCCGCTCGGACTGTGGATGGGCTGCGTGGTGTGGCTTCGTTCGCTGTGCCGCTACGAACTACCGCGTCGCTCTCGCATTACCGGCTCCACCGGAGCACTGCGGTGAACTATCTGCAGGTTGGAGCAGCGGTGGGCTTGTTGATCGCCAGCGGCCTGTGGTGCATGGCTCGTTCGTTGCAGCGTGCGCCTCGTTCGCTGGCGGTGACGAGGCACCGTATGTATGGCAGCGGGCGTGCGGTTCAGTTCGGAGAACAGCGACGCGCGCCTTGGATGGATTCGCTGTCGGACGGCGCGCCGGGTCGGTGGGCGTTGCGCCACTTCGGTATTGGTCTAGAAGTGCTTGGCCTCACTCCAGCCGACGTGGTGACCAGGGTCCTGACTTCAGGTGGCGTCACGTTGTTCGCTGTCGTCAGCGCGATTTCGGGATTGAGGGCGCTCGGCGTTCTTGGGTCTTCGCTGTTGTGGCCTCTGCTTGCGATATCGCTCCCGATACTCGCCGGTTGGGTGTCGATCTGCGATATCACCGACAAGGCCGACCGACGGAATCGCGAGTTACGTCAAGCCGCCAACGACTTCGTGCAGCTCGTCGCAGTTGGTCTCACTACGGACCAGAGTGTCGAGGAGGCAATTCGCTTCGCGCTTGCAGTCGGAGCCAGCGATGCGTTCGACGCTCTGCGGGACGAGCTGAACACCGCCCCACAGCGTGGTGTGCCGGTGTGGGAAGCGCTCGACGAGTTCGGTCGCAGGTTTGGTGTGCGCGAGCTCGGTGAGTTCGCTGCATCGATCGAGCGTCAGGGCCTTCAGGGGGTGTCGATCAGCGACACGGTCGCGTCACTCGCTACCTCTATGCGCTCGAAGGCGCTCGACGAGTTGGAACGCGAAGCCGACAGGGCCAACGCGAATCTGTCCGGCCCGACAATCGGCTTCGTGGTCACCACGATCGTGTTCTTGGCGTATCCGCTCGCGCATCGCATCAGCGCAGCGTTCGGTGGCTAGTCACGGCGGGGCACCCCTGCAGCGGTGCACACAGGCAGTCCAGCGCAACAACTACAACATGAAGGGATTCGACGATGAACGAACAACTGCTTCCATTGGCAGTGTGGGTCCAGGTGGCCTACGGCGAGGTGCGGCTGCGGACATGGCAGGCATGGACGGCTCGTCACGAGGAAGACGGTGTCGATGAGGCCGTTACGAAGATGATCTGGCTTGCTGTCGGAATCGTGGTCGCCATCGCAGCCACGACGTTCTTCATGGCGAAGTTCAACCAGGCCAAGGACAATGTCCCCGATCCGATCGTGCCGTAGTCGTGTGCCCGCAACATCGCCACGCCACCAATGACGGAGACTGCAATCAGCGATCTTGCGATCGTGGCGCGGTCGACATCTCGATTCAGATGCTGTTCGGTCTGATGTTCGTCATGTTCGTGATGCTGCTGGTGTTCGAGGCAGTCACGTATTGGCACGCCCGAAATGTGCTCGACGACGCGGCAGCCGAAGGCGCTCGTGTGGCGGCTGCGTTTGACGGCACATGTGCCGCCGGCGTTGCTGCCGCGCGTGCCGTCGTTGCACGAACGGCAGGGAGTTGGGCTGACGTTCTGGACGTCGACTGCACCGACGGCGCGATCGTCACGGTCACTGTGTCTGGCCGCACCCCCGGTGTCTTGGGAAGCGGTATGGGCTTTCGAGCGCAAGCCACCGAGATAGCCCCGAAGGAGGCGTGACGTGCATATGACGCTGACTGGCGAGGATGGCGTTGCCACTCCGGTCGAGATGATGTACCTGCTTGTCTTCTGCCTTGTGGCGGTCCTGTTCGTCGGGTTCCTCGGGCGATTGCAGGCCGCAGGAGTCGAGGTCACGAACGCCGCTCAGGCGGCGGCCCGTGCTGCCTCTCAGGCGCCCAGCTCCGAGCTTGCACAGCATTCGGCTGAGCAGGTCGTCGCAGCCTCGACTCTCGGTCAGCGGTGCGTTGGTGGAGCGCTGGTCGACCTCTCGTTCGCGCCATCATCGTCTGGTTCCTGGCAGGGCGGGTCGGTGACGGTCCGGGTGTCGTGCACAGTCGACAACGAATCACTTGCCGGCGTGTGGGCTCCCGGTTCACGCACGGTCACGATGGATGACACGCAGCCGATTGATCGGTACCAGCGATGATGGCAGCCGAACGTGACAGGGGCGCCATCTCAGTGGTGATGGTCATTCTGCTGGTGATGGTCTTTGGCGGTGCAGGTTTGGTTGTCGATGGCGGTCGGGCACTTGTCGCTCGTCGTCATGCGTCGAACACGGCGGAGGCCGCGGCCCGTGCCGCAGTATCCACAGGCTCGCCGGTGACAGGTTTCAACCCCGACGCCGCCCGTGCAGCCGCGTTGAGCTACGCGGCTCGCGCCGGGGTCCCCACAGTCGACGTTCGAGTCGAAGTTGGAGCCGACTTCGTGACGGTCACCATCGTTGAACGCCGTGACACCGTATTCCTGATTCTCGGTGGCGAGGAGACCATGACGGTCCAGGCCTCGGGCACCGCCCGAGTGACGTATTCGGAATGAAAAACATGAGAGGTGAATCGTGATGCAGTTCTCGCGTGCGCTACTTCGGGCACTCGCATTCGTCACGCTGACGGTACTGCTCGTCGGCGTGCCGGTGGTGCTGTTCCGGCTCGTTGGAGTTCCGGTTCCCCGCGCTCACGAACTGCGTGCAGCATGGCAGTACCACCAGATCGACAGCGACTTTGTTCTGCGAATCGGCGCTGCCGTCTTCGCCGTACTTTGGCTGTGGTTTGCATCGACGGCAATCGCTGAGTTGTGGCGCGTGATCGCTTGGCGCTGCGCACGGCACGGCACGCGATTGTCTCCATTACCCCCTGGCCCCGTGGGGTTGGTTCGCGCTCTCGTCCGCTTCATCCTGGTGTCGTCGGTGACAGCGACGGCGACGTTCGGCAGTTTTCTGCCGTCAGTCCGCGCTGTGGTGGCATTGCCTGTTGTGCGGCCCGTCGCCGCAATGTCAGCTGATGCGTCGGGCCCGTCGTTCTCCGGCGCACGCACGATGACGGCGCCGACACATCGTGCAGTTGGCCGCGAGACCCCTTTCTCACTGGCGGCTGTGTTGGGCCGTGCCGAGTTGCGCGAGACCATCATCGAGCTGAACCTCGGCCGGATAGGACCGGATGGGAGGGCGTGGCAAGGCGGCGTGTTCCCAGCCGGAATGGAAGTCTCGCTTCCCGAGGAGCATGTGGTTCGCACGCCCATGGGCCCCGCGCACGAGGTCGTCAGCGGTGACTCGTATTGGGATATCGCCGATGCTCACCTTGTTGTCGAGCTGGATCGAGCTGCAACAGATCGTGAAGTGATGGAGTACACCGAGTCACTGATGTCGTTGAACCATCAGCTGCTCGGCCATCGTGATCCAGCGCTGATCCTTCCTGGTGAGTTGGTCGTGTTCACCACCGCCAATGCAGCACCAACAGACGACGTAGTCAGCGATATCGCGGTCGCCGATCCGCCGATCGTGGTGGTGCCGGATGTGGTGGTGCCGGATGTGGTGGTGCCGGATGTGGTGGTGCCGGATGTGGTGGTGCCGGATGTGGTGGTGCCGGATGTGGTGGTGCTGGCGCCCGTCTTTCCCCCACCTGGTGGGGGGCCAGTGTTGAGGTCGCCTTCCGGTCCGCGGTCGATGTCGATCCCCGCTCCTGCCGCCACCGCCGGCAGTACGTTGCCGTTCACGGCTGGCCTGGGTGCTGCGCTGATGATGTCCGCTGGCGCTGTTGGTTTACTCGAATCTCGGCGCCGGCGAAAGCTTCGATCTGCGACGATCGGTACCCGGTTACTGATGCCATCACCGTTGCAGATGCGTAGTGAGGTGCTGCTGCGCTCACTCAATGCGCAGGAACGTTTGGCGCGACTGGATCTGGCGTTGCGGTCGGCTGCACCTTCACTCGCTGCACAAGCGGCTTTCGTGCAGGCGGCCGTGATGTACGACACTGGTGATGTCTGCCTGTTCCTTCGCGGGTCGGCGACACCCGCGCTGGCAGAGTGGAAGGTCGATCTGCACGCCAACACTTGGCGATTGCCCGGTGCCGTTTCACTGGAGGCTCTGGCCGGCCATGCTCGACAGTGCGCTCAGCCCTGCCCGGCAATGGTGCACATTGGCGGCGTACCCGAAGGCGGTGAGCTGTTCGTCGACCTTGAGGCCGTCGGAGTCTTCGCAGTCCACTCCCCACACTCGGCTGCGATTCTGCGCAGCATTGCGGCGTCGTTGGCAGTGTCGCCCTTCGTCGAAGCGGCGCGGGTCTTTACGGTTGGGCTCGAGGATATGGGGCTCGGTTCGCCGAATTGTGAGTCAGTCGACTCGCTCGGCGCAGCGCTGGACGCGGCGGCCATCTCGTTGGGGAGCACGAGTCACCTGGCGCGTGACGCAAGCACGTTTGCCCTTCGCGTATCGGGGGCCGGCGGCGAGGCCTGGGAACCGTCAGTCGTGGTTGCGCTCGTGGATGACAGCGGTATTGCGCTGGACGGTGAGCTTCGCGCCGCCTCCGCCGGCGGTAGAGGGCTGGCAGTGGTCATTGGCTCCGAGGATCTGCTGGCTCGCGGCCCCACTGTCACGGACGCGATCAGTGCGTCGTGGGTGCTGAGCTGTACCAGCGGCCAGCACACGCTGGAACCGCTGGGCCTCAGCGTGCAGCCTGTCGGCGTCAGCGATGAAGACGTGGTCGCGCTGCGCGTTGTTCTCGACGTCGCCGAGCCGAGCCCCAGTCTCGGGCTACTTGCTTCGCTGCTCGACAGCGTGCCATCCACTGCCGTTCCGTTCGAGGCCACGCCATGCGGGGCCGGAGCGCCCTCTTTCGTCGCCGCTCACGTGGCGCCGTTCGTGGAGCCGAGTTGGTCACTGATGGTGAGTGTGCTTGGCCCGGTGCAGGTTGTCTCAGCGACGGGTGTGCGTGCAGATTGTGAGCGATCCAAGGCGACCGAGCTGATCGTGTGGCTGAGCCAACATCGCGAGCGGCCGACCCGCTCAGCTGCCCGGACAGCCTTGTGGGACCTCGATGTGCGCGACGCCACGTTCGCCAACGTGGTCAGCGACGCTCGCCGTGCTCTGGCTCGTGCTGCTGCACCTGCGGAGGGCGAAGAGTGGATCGCGCGCACGCTGACCGAGAGTCTCCCGTTGCACTCGGGTGTTGTGACCGACGCCGAGGTCCTCGCGTTGCGTGTCGCACATTCTCGCGGGCTTGCGTCGTTGGATGCGATCGACGTGCTGCGACCCGGCGTCGAGTTTTTGCTAGGTCTGCCGTTCGCCGGCACCACCTATCTCTGGACTGACGCCGAGGGCGTGACGTCGTCGCTAATTTTGCTGGCGACTGGCGCCGCGACCGAATTGGCGAACCACTATCTCCTCCTCGGCGACGTCGATGGTGTGTTCTGGGCAACCGGCCAAGGGCTGAAAGTGCTCAGCGGTCACGAAGAACTCATCGCCCTCCGCATGCGTGCGCATGCCCGTCGTGGTGATCTCTCCGGAGTGCGCGGCGAATGGGAGAGCTACGAGCGCGCGATCGCTGCCGACCCGTGGGCCGCCGCCGAGCCTGCTCTCAAACTCGTCGCCCTACGGCGCGAGCTACTGACCAACCACTCCCACCAGGAGGTGTGACATGCAAGTCCGATCACTCACCGCAGCCGTCATCGCAACCGCACTCTCACTTGCCGCCTGTGGCGGTGGCACCGCCGACCCGGTTGCACCGCCGGAGCTGGCTGCCCCATTGGCCACCTCGGCACCACTGATCACCTCTGCGGCTGCGGCTGTGACCACGGTGCTGCTCGAGTCGACGACCATCGCGTCAACGACCATCGAAGCCCCCCCGACGATTGCCACCATGCCGCCGACAGTGGCCGTTGCGGAGGGCAGCCCGATGCTGTCGCCCGATGGCCCCTGGACGCTGGTCGCGTCAGCGCCGGGTATCAACAGCGTCGGTCTGATCTATGAGCTGATGCCCAAGCTGTGGGTCTTCCTGCCGACGCAGGAGGACCGCCCCAACGGCTATTACTGGACATTCAACGAGAAGGACCGCCCAGCGATCGAGGGCTACATCAAGGCGCTGCTGACGCGCTATCGCTCCACCGATTCCGTCCCCGCCACCCTTGACGACGAAGGCTGGGATCTGTACTACACGCCCGAGAACGCAGCAATCATCAAGCCCAAGTACCAGGCAAAGTCCGATAGGGGTGAGTACACGGATCTCGATCTCGGGGTCATTCTGAGACCAACGGTCATCGAGGACTATCGCACCGACGACTACACCATCGTGGTCGACTGCGAGATCGACGGTGCGGTATTACGGAACGCGGACGGCACCTACGCCGCGAGTGCAACTCCAGGAATCATGCACACCGGATATGCGGCGGGGATGCTCCGTGTGGACGGGATCTGGAAGCTTGACGGGTTCAGCATTGCCGATGTGGCGTGCACATGAGGCGCCACGCGCGGGCAATCGCAGTATGTGTCCTTTCACTCGGAATTTGGCACGCGGAGGCCGACGCCGGACAATCAGGTGATGCGGGCGGTCCAATCACCGTCGCCGGGCCGCGGACGGTTTCGTACTACGACGAGACGGGCGGGTTGCGATCGACGACGAACATTCCTGGTGGTTCGGCATTGAGGAGCTTTGGTGGCCCGAAGTCGGCGTGCGAGTTCACTGCTGCCGTTGCTGGCGCCACCTCCGACCATCAGCCGTACGAAGTTGGCCAGGTCGTCTCCAGTACGCGTTGGGTCTTCAGTGAAGACGTCCAGATCCCGAACTTCGAGAGTCCTGGGCCGACCGGGCACGTCGTCGTGGGCGCTGGCCCCTTGGGCGCAGCGAGGCGATTGTTCGCGGTCTCGTGCGATACCACCTCCAACTTTGTCGAGCTGCTGTGGATCAGCGTCTACGACCCCTTCTTCGACCCGCGTCCTGCCGGGAGCGACTTGGTCAACAACCTGCAACTCATTCCGCCCACCATCTACCAGAACCCAGTCATCGATCTGTGGGGCGGGCTGATCACTCGATATCCATCATGGCTGGCGATTGCGCCTGCTGCATGGCAGCGGCAGCAGTCGCCGGTGAGGTACGTACGGGGCTGGACGGTGTACCTCTCCACCCAGCCACGCACGCTCGCGTTCGACGTCGACTTCATACCGAATCCTGCGAAACCGTCGCCAGCGTTTCACGAGGTCGTGCCGTGCGTGGCTGAAGGTGCTGCCGACTCGGTCGCCGCCGATGCCCTGTCGTTTCCAATGATGCCGCTGCTTGTCGATCACTCCGAGCCCGGAGTCAACGGAGCGTGCACGTGGACGCCGCCGGGGCCGGGCACGGTCACCATCCAGGCGCGCGTCACCAACACCGTGACTCTGTGGGTCAGCGGCTACACCGAAGCAATGCCCGACTACACCTGGGTCGGCCCCGCCAACACCTTTCGCGTCGGTGAACTCTCCGCCGTGAACACCAACACCTGATCGGCACCCCGTCAAACGGTTCCGGCGGGGCGCCGTCCCCGACTCCGCCGTCCCCGACTCCGCCGTCCCCGACTCCGGAACCTACGCCACCCATTTGCGCGCGCAAGGACCATCTGGGTTGGAGTGGTCCCAAATGCGGTTTTGGGTGTCGTGAGTTCCGGATTCCGGAACATTCCGGTGCGACCCAGAAAAACGCACGATCCGCGACGACCTCCGCCACCACCTCGAAGCCATCAACCAACTCGACCCGACGAACGCAACGCGATCCGCACCGGCGATGAAGCGTTGCTCGAGGCCGAATGCCGTGGTGAAGAAACGCACGGTCTCTGCAACATCGTTGACGTAGAAGATGGTGTAGCCGAGTGAGATGGTCATCGGGATGCCTTTCTGTCGATACTCATGACGGTACGACAACACGGCGACAGCGGAATGTCGGAGTTTGTCAGATTTCTTGACCTCACCCACCCGAGCTTGTTAGCTGAAGTGGTGAATCGTTTGGAGCGGATGTTCGCGATCAGTGAGGTGATCCGACAATCGGGTCGACAGCCAGTGCCTGCGGCCCGTCTGGCTGACCGTTTCGAAGTGTCGAGACGGACCATTGAACGCGATCTGGCCAGCCTGCGAGATGCGGGGGCTCCGTTGATCAGCGAACCAGGCCGCAACGGCGGCGCAGTGAGTCTCGATGCGGCCGCCGGCTTGGTGGTAGCGCTCTCGGCCCCACAGGTCACGGCGTTGTTGATGGCTGTCGCGATCGCTGGGGTGGACATGCCCTACTCCAACGACGCTGCGCTGGGTGCCGCAATCTTGCTTGACGGCCTCGGGTCGAACACCAGAGCCCACGTTGAAGACCTCCGTAGTCGCGTCAGGAGCCTGCGAGCGTCACCAACCGTAAGCCCGCGAATTCGGCGAACGGTCGAAGAAGCAGTTCGACTCGGCGTGGTGGTGAATATCACCTACCTCGATGCAGAGTCCAAGCTGACCGAGCGAAGTGTGGAGGCCATCGGCTTCTACTGCGGCGAAGAAGGATGGTTTCTCAACGGTTGGTGCGAACTACGCCAGGCCGGACGGATCTTTCGGCTCGATCGCATCAAGTCGGCATACTGCACCCGCCGCTACGTCAAACATCGCGATGTCGATGACGTTCTCGGATGGGTCCCCGACGAAGTCGTCACGCCGTAGCCCTTGCCAGCGCGAAGCCCGACGGCTCACCTGTTGTCCGGACCGCTAGCCGAGCCGGTTGGAGATCAGGGTCCGGAGACTCTCGATAGGCGGCTCGACGTGATCGAGGGCGGACCGGATCGCCTCGGCCGTCTCGTTGACGGTGTGTTTGGCGAGCCGTTCGGTGGTCCCCCACGACCGGCCTTCGCCGACGAGGTGTTCGACGCTCACGGCGTCGATGTGGCTTTGGCCCGCAACGCGCATGCCGAGCGTCTCGTCCACTGGCCGTCCGTCCGACCTTGTTTGGTAGAGCCGGGTGGACATGGCTTCGTACACGGGCGTGAGGCTGACTCTCTCGTCGTCGTCGAATCTCAGTGAGACATTCTTGCCGTGCATGTCGGCGTTGCCGATCGCAACAGTGAAGGTGACGAGTTGGAGGAGCGGGGTGAGTTGTCCGCCGTTCGCTGCGAGCGCACTGGCGATGTTCCGCAGTGTCGGTCCGCTTCGGTCCGTCTGGTACTTGTTGGTCGGATCGACGATCGTTGCTTGGCAGCCGTCTTCTTGATGGATTCGTGTCGTTCGCGAGTCGCCGCTCACGCGGTCGAATCGTTCGGAGACGAGGACCCGAACGCCGGCGAACTCCTCGATCGTCGTGGTGGCCGCCGGCAGCCCGGCAGCCGCGGCGAGGTGTTGACAGTACGCCTCGTTGTCGACCGTACTGTCGTGCAGGTCGCGCACCGCCGGTTTCAAGATGTGCGTCGACGGCGCGCCGTCCCGGCGATGCCACCTGTCACCGACTCGTGTCAGCAAGAGCTTGCTCTGGTTGCCCGGCAGCGAAACGCGGAACCCTGCCTCGACCCCCATCGGTGATGTCGGAAGGGAGCGGAGCAGCGCCGAGATCTCCTGCTCGGACAGAGCCGGCCCGACTTGCTCGTCGTCGTACGCAGAACCCTCGGCCCGCAACGAGAGCGCGCCGGCGCAGTCCTTGCCGAGCACGGTCAGCAGACCGTAGTCATCGGCAGCGTTGAGTTCCAGTTCGTCGGCGATCATCGCCCGAATCTGCCCCTCCGGCAGAAGTCCCCGGAGCCACGTGCGAGCATGGCGGTCGTCGTACGGCCTCGCCCGCACCGGCAGGGATACAGAGATCGGGCGGGCGCCATCGCGGTATGTGAGGCTGAGCTTGCCTCGGCGCTGGGCAACGACGCCGTGGACGGTTCCGTCGCGCCAGATCAGCAGGTCGGAGCTCACGGCCGCCGCCGTGGGCGGATGACGAGTTCCAGGTCGAGCGCATTCAGCATTCGAAGTAGCCGCCCCAACGTTTCCGTTGAGGTGTTGCTCTCGAACTTCGACACGTATGTCCGGTGGACGTCGGCGAGGTCGGCGAGGCCCGCTTGGTCGACGCCGCGGTGTTCACGGAAGCGTCGGATCGCGCTGCCGACGTGGGCGGAGCCCGTCACCACGATCTCGTTGTTCTGATTTGCAGACATAGCGACATAGCCGTCTTCATGTTCTGATCCACGGGCACGACCGGCAGCAGGTCGGCGGCGACGTCGGCGGCGACGTCGCGTTCGAAGCCAATTCGGGGCGGACAGATGTTCACCCAGACCCAACGCATCCGATCGGCGGCGCTTTTCGACGCATCCTCGCTCCACGGCAATGACGACCAGTCGGTTCGAGCACATGCAGCGAACTCACTCCACATGCCTTTTTGGTGGTCGTCGCTGCAACCGGGGGCGCGCCGCCGACCAACGGCGATGTGCGTGCGCGTCTCGTCGTTGGCCACTTTCTGGTGTGATCACTTTGCGCCCCTTCGTCCTGCCCACGAATGCTTGCCAGCACGATCGCTTCTCCTGCGCTACGGCGCGCATCTCGTGAGCACGACGAACTGGCGACGGTTCGGCGCACGTACAGCCTTGACGAGGCTGCTGCGACCCTTTGGATCTCGCGTACCACCGCGTATGAGTGCGTGAAGACGAACGAGCTTGCGGCGCTGCGCTTCCGCGGACGCATCGTCATCTCGACCGCCGTGATCGATGCATGCCATCTACCTGGTGTTATGTGGAGCCGGGTAAGGGAATCGAACCCTTGACCTACGCATTACAAGTGCGTTGCTCTGCCAGCTGAGCTAACCCGGCGACTCG
>Ga0105044_10006304_pt1 | contig 16302 bp, 12 predicted proteins | sample MAT01_FD_78092 | JGI IMG/M metagenome (GOLD analysis project Ga0105044, IMG submission 78092) | Freshwater microbial communities from Lake Fryxell liftoff mats and glacier meltwater in Antarctica - MAT-01 | ecosystem: Environmental > Aquatic > Freshwater > Ice > Liftoff microbial mat | place... | reverse complement strand
TTGGAGACAAAATCAGAATTGTCGGTTCGTAGGTCTGGCTATTTGCATTAAAGGCCAAAACTGTCCATAAAGCTATTGTCAGTAATATTTTAGTCAATCGTGTCATTTTCATATTGGCGCTAACAGGTGTATATGCGCTATCGCGTAGCGTATTATATTTATATGTCAAGGTCATCTAGCGGGCTTGGTATATTTTTTATTTGATTGGTGCTTACATGTGTATATATTTCTGTTGTTTTAATGCTGCTATGGCCAAGCAAAACTTGAATATACCGCGTGTCTGTGCCAGCTTCAAGTAAATGGGTTGCATAAGAATGCCTAAGCCAATGCATAGTTACTGGTTTTGTTATTCCTGCTAAAGTTACAGATTTTTTTAATACCTGCTGTGCACTTCGGCTACTATAAATTTTTCCGGGATGATCTCCTTCTATAACAAAGGTTTTAGGCCTATATAACTTGAAATATTGCTTCAGCATACTTTCAATGATTTGAGGTAGGCCAATTACTCGATCCTTATAGCCTTTCGACAGTTTGATATGTATGGTTTTACGGTCGAAATCAATATCTGAAATTCGCAGGTTTATTAACTCACCTATTCTTAATCCACACGCATACACAAAACTCAGCATCGTTTTATGCTTTACATTCTTTGTATGTTGCAAAAGCAACTGTACTTCCTGCTTACTCAACACATTTGGCAACTTTTTCTCTCTCCTAGGCCGCTCCAACATGTCGGTTTCAACCCTTAAACCAAATATCATCTTCAAAAATAATTTAAGTGCATTTACAAATTGGTTCTGATACGTTAACGACAAATGTCGCTTCAATATATAGGTTGTATTAAAAGTTATAAATTCCTGTTTAGTTATTTTTGATGGATCAGCATTTGGGTTTGCCCTAAAATATACTTCAACACATGCCGTATAAACTGATATGGTATTTTCACTATAATGTTTATACCGGAGCCAATCTTCAAATTGCTGTATTTCGGCACTGCGTGATGCAGATATTGGTGGTAATAAAGTTGGTTTTAAATTGTTTTTTGGCGAAATTATCGCTTCCTTTAATGCCGATAAATCTAACCACGCTTGCTCTTTAAAACTAGTGAATAATTTATTTAAATTTGTTTGATTAATTGGAATATACCAACACTTATTGCTGTAACTGAACTGGCAACCTGCCTCACGCGCACAAGCAATTAGTTGGCTGTCGTACTTAAAATACAAACCGTAGTGCTCGGCACCTTTGTGTGTAAGCGGTTTAATAATAATTGTTTTCTGCATAGGATAAAGAATAAATAAACCTAAATTAGTATTTATTTTTAACCCAAATTAAGCAATGGAAATACTACCCGCCTATTTTTTAATAAAAGCCAATGTTTCAAGCCAATAAAATGCGCTTTTCTAGTTGTTTGCTGCTCAGGTTAAACCTAGCATAAGTAATGGAAGTTGTAACATCTTGTAGTTTGTAATAAAATCAACTATTTCAAGTAATTAACATGCGTTTTTCAAATTGTTTGCTATTCAGTTTAAACTCAACTAAATAAATAGGTTGTTTAATTTGCTAATTTCTATTGATTAATTTGGGTTAAATCCAACTAAATAAATAGTTTGATTGATTTGATTATATCTATTGCCTAAATAGAATTGAAACAACAACTGCTCACATAGCCCTGATCCCGATTGCTATCGGAAAGCGGATACCCCACAAACCTTATCCGCTTTAAGGGAGGTTGAGGAGCAGGAGCGAAAAGCAGGTGCAAAATGCCTATGGAACAACTACAGTTGCTGCTTCAATTAAACTGAGCATTAGCAATGGCAATCGTTATACCTTATGGCTTGTAGTAAATTCAGCTATTTGCTGCCAATAACATGCTCTTTTCAAACTGTTTGCTATTCAGGCTAAACCCAACTAAATAAATAGTTTGGTTAATTTGCTCATGTACATTGCTTAATGTGGATTAAAAAAACAGGTATATTGCAGGAATAATGAAAAAGAATTAGCTACTAATTGTAAAATATACAAAAAGTATTAAATTTGATTGAAAATAGCGATTTTTTAAGTCATAAATGGCCAAATGTTGGGGAAAAGATTAAACAAAATAGTTAGTTTGCTCGCTTTGAGTGCTTTGGTGCCAATGTTTAGTTTTGGGCAAATAGATACGAACAAAACTGTTGCTACGCCTGAGGTTGGCCTTTTTCCGAAAAAATCGCCCGATGAGTTATATCGTGTTGCCGTTTCAGGATTCTATCGATTTTATGGCACCCAATCAAGAAATTTTGTTCCTTACATGCTTACTGGCAATGGATTACAAACCGCTCCAGCCAAGCAACTTTTTATTGGCGACGACAGTCAGTTACCAACTTTACAACTCAATATTTCGGGACGACCTACGCTTAAAACAGCATGGGCTTTCGACATTTATACTTACCAATATTTAAATGGGGGCTTGGGCAGCGCTTATGGCATCCAAACCGCTGACAGCCTGCGCCCAAGCATTCAGAATCCGCTTGAAGGAACACGTTTAGGTGGTAGCATGATTCTGAATTTAGGTATCAATTTTACAGCTACGCACGAAACTTCGTTTGGTGCTTTTACAGTGCGCACAGGCGGAATTCAATGGCATGTTTTATCTGATTTAACAATGGGTTCTTTTAGGGGATATAATCGTTTTACCTTATTTGAACGCAACCCTTGGGACCCAATTACGAATTCAGTTTTTGCTCGTTACGACAAATATTATAACGAGGGCGCAATTGACCAGGATGCTCGTTGGGGTAATCGCGCATTTAAAGGTTTTGCACTTGATGCAGCTAGCTTGCCAGGCAATTTTAAAGCGAAATTATTAGTGGGCAAAACAGAATTAAATGGCGGATTTGGTGCAACACCTAATATGTCGTACGGCGGTCAAATTGTTAAGCAATTAAATACGGGCAGATTATATGCTATTAACACTATAAATAGTATTACCTATGCCGACAGTTTGGCAACTGCAAAAGTTGGATTTAATACTGTTACTTTTGAAGTGTATGAAAAAATAAAAGCATTTAGCATTCATCTCGAAGCAGGTGGTGGTCAATATTTTAGTCCGCTCAACAACCAAGGCTGGGGCGAAATGATTAGTGCAACATTAACATCTCCAATTAAAAAAAATATTCCTGTAATTAGTTTACATGGTTTTAGAATTGCTCCTGAAGTATTTAATAACAATGCTGTATTTTTAAATAGTAGTGTTGTTGAATATACTACAAATGATATTCCGGCAGGCTCAATTGGCAGCAGCGCAGTTTTGCGTCCAACTGGCAGCGCTATGCTACACATGGGTATGATGTCGAATAATCGCCAAGGTGTCGATTTAAACATTGAACGAACTTGGGAAAATATTTCATTTAATGTTGGTATTGGTATGACGGGAGAAATAACACCTGTTTCGAATGTTATAACGTACGGACATCCCGTAAATAATTTAACTCGTTCACGTTTTTGGCGATTTGCTTATCCAACTAATGTGGGGCCTTATGATAGATACTCAATTATTTTTAGAGATGTTTATGAAACAGTTAATTTGAGCGACGACAGCTCAGGTGTTGCTATATTCAAAAAATATTTTTCGGTATTTGAGCCGCAAATAAAATTTAAATCTATCTTGTTTAATAAACCTGTTTATGTTTTCTTTCTTGGATACTACAGTACTGCACAGCGCAATTGGAGTGCAATTCCAGTATTTAATGAAGATGCATATATTCGGCAGTACGCAAGTGAAATTGAAGTATATTACAGCATAACAAATGGCTTGGTGTTATCAGGTTATTACGGTTATGAAAGAACCTTGGGCAATTATCAAACTGATATTGATGAAGAAACACGCAAGCCGCGCAATCAAACCGGCAATGGTTATGGCGCAGGCTTGGATATTGATTTAGGTAGAAATGCCATTTTATATGTGCGCAATCGCTGGGCAAATTTTGAAGATGCCAGCTTTGCCGACGATACATTTAGAAGTCAGGAAACTATAGTTGAATTAAAAATATTTTTCTAGTGAAAAAATCAAAAAAAATAATTTTTACGCTCATACTTGGCTGCACCATAACAATGGTTGAAGCACAAACAGAGGTGAAAAAATTCAGTTTAAACGGAACGGCCCGTACACTCGCGTTTATGGACAACCTTTCGCAAGATGTTGCTGTAGCGGATACCGTAACTGCTCCAAAAAGTTTATCGTCGCACACGATGGTGGACTTAGGCATGTTAATAAGGCCGGGCGACAATATCGCCATACAAAGTACTGTTCGCATACGCAACGATTTTGGTGGATTTTGGGGCTCTGGTGTTACATTCGATGTGCGCGAATTATATGTAAAAGGTGTAGTGAAAGATGTTGTGCGCTATCAAGTTGGCGATTTACAATACAAATTAACGCCTTACACATTTTATAATAACAACATCGAATTAAATGCATTTACCCCTAAGGTATTTTCACATTTATCGGATCAAATTGCTTACGATAATTTTTATTTAAACGATAATACTTGGAGACAACAAGGTGCATCGGTTGATTTTGGTGTTGTATTTAAAAAATACATTGATGAAATAAATTGGAATTTATATACTGGAAGAGTTTTAACTACTAATGGTGGTGGTTCGCCAGACCGTTTATTTACCGCAGCTAATATAACGATGTTGCAAAGTAAATATTTATCGCTGGGTGTAAACTATACTAACTTATACGATTTTGCAGGCACATCTGCTAATCCCGAAAACTTAAAAAATCCAGTTGTATCGGGCACAGCTAATGCACAATATACCATTGCCGATTTTTTAATATCTGCAACAGGCGAAATAGGTAGTTCAAATTCCGAAATATTAAATGATAGCCTTGCACCTGTATTAAATGATAAATTTTTCGATACAAAAATAAAAGTGGCTTATACACCTTGGCAACTTGGTATTTATTTGCGCATGAAAAGTGTAGGTGCCGATTTTAGAAGTCCAGGTGCTCAAACAAAACGCATCGACTTTAATAGCGCGCCAGCTGCTTTCGAGCGCATTACAAACGACCAAGTTATACGCGAATTAACTACATTAGATTTATTGCGCGAAGCCGATTTATATAATTTGCAATTACAAAGTGGATTGATGGCATTTGACCCAAAGTACGATAATATTACGCCATACGGCGATGCTAGTCCGAACCGTCAAGGATATGAAATAGGAATAAATTGGTTGGGATGGAAAAATGCAGTGAAATTAAATGCTGCTTATTTAGCACAAACTGAAATTCGCGGACAAGGCACATTAAATTTAAGAGATTTTACGCGGATGGAAGTGAGTGGTGAAATTGCCATTAATGAATTGTTAAAGTGGGAAAAATCAATTTCATTTCAAGCAGCAATGCGCAGCGATAAAACAAACAGACCTGGCGAAGGTGGAGTGCCTTCGATAGATTTAACAACAGATATTATTAGCATTGGCCTTTCAGCAAATGTGGTGTCTGATTTCGAAATTTTAGTTGGCATGCAGCAACATACCTTCGCGGGATTGGAATTTACTAATCAAGTAAATGCCTACGATGAGATAATCAACTTTAACGAATATACAGTTGATGGCAGCCAGCAGATAATTGGCGGTGGCTTGCGATGGAATTTTTCTGAAAAAGCTTACTTAATGGGTCAGTATAACCAACTTTCGTGGAACAATAATGTAGCTGACGATGTTTTACCATCGTATACCATTGGCAATTTTGCATTTATTTACAGTATGAAATTTTAAGCGATATGAAAAAAATATTTCTGCCTCTATTTTCGGCGATAGTTTTACTGTCATCTTGTACAACAGATAATACAGCATACGACGGGCCATCGCTTACCGATATTTATGGTGAATTTAGTTTACTAAACACACTATCGGTTAGCAGCACAGCAATTGATTTTTCAACCGGACAAACATTAAGTTGTGGAGCTGAATTTTCGAAAAATGTAAATTGGAAAATTGAAATTACAGGTCAAACTTCAGGCGGCGTAAATACCATTGAAGGATTTTCAAGAATAATTGATGCAACAAATGCTATTTGGGATGGCTCTGCATCAACATTACCAATGTTTAGGGCTGAAGAATGTGTTGTAATGCTCACCATCGAAAACGAAGTTGACACCCTTTACCAAAATGTAACCGTAACAGGTACAAAACCAATTGTAGGCTTATTATTATCAGATTTTGAAGCGGAATGGAATCCCGGATGGAGCTCTTTTATTCAGACAGGTGCCGATATGAGTTTTATAATTACCGATGCAGATGCTGCCGGTCAAGGTGCTAAATATTACGATATGGGTGGAACTGTAGATTGGGATTGGTTACTTGGTTTAATAGATATTCCTGCAACGGCGTATGGAACGCCAGCTTTTACATTAAACGCAAATCCTAATGTTGTTTATTTTAATGTATTGTTGTCAAAAATTCCTAGCATAACAAATGGTATTGTATTATTCCAATTTCGTGAAGATGACAATAGCGATGGTGTATATACTGAAGGTGAAGAGGATTTATTTTCGATAGAAATAAAATTAACTAGTAATGATGGATGGCAATTAATTAGTTATAAATATGCAGATTTACCAACTTTAGTAAATGGCACTGCAGTTGAACCAATTGGCAATGGCATTTATGAACCTCAAAAATTAATGCAAGTTTCTATTTTAATGTTAGCGAATCCAGTTACAGGATATTCGCAAGCTTATATGGATATGTTATTATTTACCGAAAACGAACCATTTAAACCATAATGGTGCATATCAACAAAATAGTTATAGGCATTTTAACAGCAGGAATTATTATTTCCAGCTTATCGTCGTGTGCAGTTAAACCTGTTGCGGTTTACGACAATGCTAATACAAGTAGTAATGTTGAGCATATAAAAAATATGTATGCCATTAATATTTTCTCCGATTATATTACCAGCGAATTATGGAAAACAGCAGACAGCGCTTGTATTCAAGTTACCAATGTTTTTGATAAAAGCATGATTGGTGCTGGAGGTTTATATATAAAATGGAACAGAACTTCTGGTGGATGCGATTGGATTGGCGTTGGTATTGGTTGGGACGGATGGAATGCGAAAAATTTTCAGGAAATTTATAATGAAGCTGCCATTCAATTTATGGTGCGCTCTCCAAAAGGAATTCAACCTGGCCTGCCATGGGCTATGGCTTTAGAAGATTTTAGTGGAGGGCAAGCATGGGCAGGCGTATTCGCTAATTTTATTGAAGGTGGCAAAATAACAGAGCAGTGGACTAAAGTTCAAATACCGTTAACGGCATTCGACTTTAATCAATTTGATGCAGATGTTACAAGCATAAAACAAATTGTAATTCAATTCGAATCAGAGGGGGCAATATATTTAGATGATATACGTATTGTTCCAACACAAACAGTGCAATCAAAATTAGTTGAAGTGCCTTTTGCAACTGCAACAACAGTTGTTGATGGTATAAAAGATAACATATTTAAAGGCAATGGATTTGTATTAGAAAACAGCATTGTTTGGATGGCAGTTAATGAAAAAAATGTAATGCTGTATGCCGAAATTAATGATGCAACACCATTACAAAATAAAAATTCTGGAAAAGACATCTGGAATGGCGATGGTTTAGAAATTGCCTTTTCTACGAATGCAACAGCCGCAAAAAACAGGAAATCATTATTATTATCTGATCAACATATTGGTATAGTGGCAACTACATCGCCAACAATTTGGAATTGGCGCGCACAACAAAACGCAAAAGGTAATGTAATTACTAAGCAAACAGCAAACGGATATATTATTGAAGCAGTAATTCCTATGGACCAATTTATTGCATCGCCATTTAGTGCTGGTAATACTTATAATGTGGAAGTGGCAATTGACGCCGGCACTACCGCTAAAGGAAGAGAAAAACAATATCGTTGGAATAATCCTTATAACGAAGGATTTAATACTTCGCCGCAGTTATGGGGGCAAATGTTAATTACGAATGAAACTGTTACAAAATAATTTCAAGCCATTAATAACACATTGTAGTGTTATAATTTGTTTTACTGCAACAACATTACATGCACAATCAACTATTAATATTGATGCATTAATTGCAAAGATGACCATCGAAGAAAAAGTTGGTCAAATGACGCAATTAAATTTAGATGTTGTATGCGAAGGTGATATTTATAAATTAGTAGAGCCCCATCATATTGATCCTGCAAAATTAAATAAGGCATTAATTGAATATCATGTTGGTTCCATTTTAAATTGCGGCGGTCACGCTTACGGTTTAACCCAATGGCATACAATTATAAATGAAATTCAAACTGTTGCTACTACAAAAACGCGATTAAAAATTCCGATTGTTTATGGTATCGATGCTATTCACGGTGCTAATTACACTTTGGGCTCAACGCTATTTCCACAGCCACTTGCACAAGCAGCAAGCTGGAATCCCGAATTGGTGGAAAAAGGCGCAGCTATTACAGCGTATGAAGTTAGAGCTACAGGCATACCTTGGAATTTTTCTCCGGTTTTAGATTTAGGCAGAGACCCACGTTGGTCGCGCTTGTTCGAAACATACGGAGAAGATGTGTTGTTAGCAAAAACTATGGGATTAGCAGCCATTAAAGGATACCAAGGAAATAACATTGGCGATGCCTATCATGTTGCGGCATGTATGAAACATTTTTTAGGCTATAGCATGCCACGAACTGGTAAAGACAGAACACCAGTTTATATTGATGATATTCAATTGCGTGAATATTTTTTACCAACATTTCAAGCTGCCATAAATGCAAATGCAGCTACGCTGATGATAAACAGTGGCGAATTAAATGGTATTCCTGTGCATGCCGATAAACAAATACTAACCAACTTATTACGCAATGAACTTGGCTTTAAAGGTGTGGCTGTTACCGATTGGGAAGATATAATGAAATTAAATAATATTCACATGGTTGCACCTACTTTAAAAGATGCCGTTTATATGGCTGTTGATGCAGGTATTGACATGTGTATGGTTCCAAATGATTATAATTTCACCATTCTACTTACTGAATTAGTAAAAGAAGGAAAAATTTCGGAAGCAAGATTAGACATCTCTGTAAAGCGCATTCTTGAATTAAAAAAACAATTGGGTTTATTTGAACAACCATTTACGCCAGCAACAACCGATTACAAAAAATTTGGCTCTGACGAATTTGCCGAAGCGTCCAAAAATATGGCGCAAGAATCTATCACGCTATTAAAAAATAAAAATCAGGTATTACCACTTAAAGCCGAAACAAAAATATTTATAACCGGTCCCGCAGCAAATAGTATGACTTGGCTAAACGGTGCATGGACCAGAACTTGGCAAGGCGTTGACACAATATGGAACGACCAAACTAAATACACCATTCGCGATGCATTTGCAGGCGCAACAAGCAATTATATTAATGCTGATGTCATATTAACTGCCCAAGGATACGATCGCATTATAACCGCTGCTAAAGCGTCGGATGTAATTATGGTATGCCTTGGAGAAATACCATCAACCGAAAAAGTTGGTGATATTGATGCATTAACGTTACCAGCAAATCAGCAACAAATAATTAGCATGTTGTCAGGTTTAGGCAAACCAATAATTTTAGTTTTAGTTGAAAATCGCCCATTAATTGTAAATGACATCGAGCCATTATGCGATGCGATAATTATGGCATACGAACCTGGCGATTATGGTGCATTAGCGCTGGAAGATATTGTTTATGGTAAAATAAATCCATCCGGAAAATTACCATTTACCTATCCACGTCACGAAGCATCTTTATTATGGTATGACCATAAACACACCGAAGCGTTAGACCAATCATTTGGCAGAAATGCATTTAATCCGCAATGGGAATTTGGTTTCGGTTTAAGCTATACCAATTTTGAATACAACAATTTAAAAGTGTCGACCGATACTTTAATAAAAGGCAATTTGCAAATAAGCATTGAAGTTACCAATACTGGAAAAGTAGCCGGCAAAGAAGTGGTTCAATTATACATTGCCGACAGATATGCAAGTATTACTCCATCGGTTAAACGCTTGCGCGGATTTAATAAAATCATGATTCAACCAGGTGAAAAACAAACGGTAACTTTTACGGTTAAGCCTGAAGATATTGCATTTGTTAATAAGGATTTACAATGGGTTGCAGAAGCAGGATGGTTTGATATATTTATTGGTGAAGAAAAATCAGCATTTTATCTTTCAAAATAATAATTATGAAAAATATATTTTTAATTACAATAGTAGCAATTGGATTAAGTGGTTGCCAGCAATCTGACCCATCAGATGTTCTAGGTCGTGTTGGCGATGTGGTTAATTTTTCAGGTTATGTTTGGGATGTTAAACACAACGAATATGCAGTTGGTCCTGGACCCAATTATTTTTCTAGATTTTATGAAGATATTTTTATTGATGAAAATGGATATCTGCACATGCGCATTGCCGAACATGATGGCAAATGGTATGCTACCGAAATTGTTGGCAGAGATACACTTGGCTATGGCACTTACACTTGGGTTATGCAAGCCGATTTAGAAAATATTCCTGAAAATATTACTGTTGGTTTATTTACATGGAATAATGAATCTTTTTATAGCGATGCGAATAGTGAAGTAGATATTGAATTTTCGAAATGGGGAAATCCCGATTTAGCAACTACACTGCATTATTCCGTTCAACCTGTCGCCTTTGGCCCCACATATCCTGAACGTTCACATAACGCGCTTACCCAACCTGGCGATTTAATTGGCGTTACTACGCATACTTTTACTTGGACCGATACACTCATAACCTGGGCAAGTTATATGGGCGATGTTGTTGACCCTTCAAAACAAACAGCATCGTGGTCGTTCAATTTAGATAATCCTGCCAGAATAAAATACGAAAATGGCAATGCCTCCGTTCCAATTGTAATTCCCGGCCCCGCCGAAGCAACAAATGCACGCATTAATTTTTGGATACTACCATGGATCGACCTCAAACCAACTGACGGTCTAGAGCAGGAGATTGTGGTGAGGAGTTTTAGTTATGTGGCGATGTGAGAATAGCGCTTCAGAATTGAGATGGAAGTAATAACATTTCAGATTTTGTACTAAAATCAGATACTTCAAGCCAATAACATGGTATTTTTCAATTGATAGCTAATCAGGTTAAACCCAACTAAATCAATAGTTTGGTTCATTTGCTACTGTCTATTGATTAATTAGGGTTAAAGCTTAATCTAGGTCAATTTTTGCCCACTTTCCATTAATCCGGTAATGCTGTCGATTGCAACAACCACTTGCTGCCTGCTTAGCTCTAAGCTTTTAATGTCGGCCAGACATAACTTTGGTCTGACAAAATCTAACTCCAGCCTATTAATTTTATCAGTCAGTGCTAAAATCTCAACCTGGTTACCAGCTATAATGATGTCAATAACTAACTGCCGGCTAAAAATTAGCAATTCCGGCACTTTCATTTCCTTATAATTTAACTTTGCGATCATGCTAAATTGGTCATATTTTGAATTTAAAATTTTGCTATATAATATGTAACTAACTCACAATCAAGTTGTTATGGATTAATTTAAATAACTACCTTTAGCACTTGCATGGATAACCTTCAAATATTACACCAACTTGTTAGATCCATGACACCAGATAACTTAGGTGCATTGGAGTATTTATTGGGTAATTCTAAAACGAAAACACATGCTGCTATTTTATTTGACATACTGAAAAATTTAGAAGAAAAAAACCTGCAACAAGCAATATCAGGTTGGCGAACCTATAAAGCCGTAAAACAACAATTAAGTTTTAAAGGTTTTGAAAATGCTAAAACAAGTCTCAAAACAAAAATATTAGAAGCCAAAACCATCAGTAACCGATATCAACTAGGTGGTATTGCAGAAAAAAATCTGCAAATCGCGGAAGTGTATATCCAACAGCAGAACTTAGAACAGGCCTATCTACTTTTAGGGGATACTATTGCCGATGTGACTATCTGTATACATCCAATTTATAAATTGCAAGTGTTGCACAAATTAATATGGTTACACCACCTAATTAATGTAAAAGGGAATCAAAAGCAACTTAAATATTTGACACAGCTTTTGGATAGCGCAGCTCACGACGTGAATCGATTTCATACTATTTACCAATTTAATTTAGAGGTTACCAATTTTTATAAACAAACATTAATTTTAAAAAGTGAAGAAAGTAAAATTAAGCTATCAGTATTAAATAAATCTAAGCTATTAGCTTTACATCCAGATGAAGTTGAACACACAACTGCCACCTATTTATTAAAAACCAAAAGCATGTTACAAAGTCTAAGTTTAGATACGGACACAATGCTTCAAACCATACAACTTTTATGCGCAAAGATGCGTGTTTATGAAGGCTACTATTTAAATTCAAGTTATTATATCAATTTTATTGCTGAGCATATTAATTTGAGTATACTGGCAGCCCAAAAAGATAATATAATTTTATTAGAATCCACTATTTCCTATGTACAGGCATTACTTGAAAAAGTAACTACGCATACATACGTCCCAGCTTTTAAAGCTCAATGTCAACTAGCATTTGCTTTATACTACTATTATAAAAATGATTTATTCCAATTAGAGCAGCAGCTGCAAATTGCGGATGACTCATTTTGTGCATTGAATATCCGCACGCCAAATATCATTCAAGACAATATCAAACTAACTTTAATGAAATGCTGGCTTACGTTAAATAATTTCGACCGTGTTACTTTTTGGTATGGCAAGCGCTCCGAAAAAAGCGCTATTGTTCGATTAGATACGTTTTATATTAAACACATTATATATTTCTGTGCTTGCTATGAACAAAGCAGTATTGATAAAACACAGAACAACATAACAGTGATAAATAATTGTGGCGCCATCTATATTGACCTATCAACAATGTATACACTGCGAAAAGCTAATTTACCATTAGAGCATACAGTAAATACAGCATTTAAAATATTGTCAAAAAATGCACCGATACAACATCATAAGAAAGCATTAAGCAACTTAAGTCAAAAGCTCACAAATCTCGCAATAGAAGGGCATACATATCAAGAACAATTTTACAGGATATTTGATTTAAGAAACTGGCTATTAAAGATGTTACAGAAATTAAGTAATTAAAACCGGCTTAAGCAATGGAAGTGATAACATCTTATAGCTTGAAATACAATCAGATGTTTCATTTCAATAATTGGCTGCTTTTAAAATGCTTGGTAATCAGCTTTAACCCAACTAAATTGATAGTTTGGTTGATTTACTAATGTGTTTTATTATTAATTCGGGTTAAAAAAAAGCAACCTCCGTTGCCGGAGGTTGACATTTTAGAAAGTTGGGATTATCCGTGGATAATTTCCCAAATCCATGCTAATAATGCACTCATGGTAATAAATACCTTTGTTGTTAAGGGGATGGGTATCATTCAGCCGACGCCATCCTTCTATTAGGAAAGTGCTGAACCGTAATAACGTTGAGCTAAGTGTTATTAAAGGGCAATTAGTGCGCTATTGCATTAATTACGAAAGTAAAATTACATGCAAGCCGCAGGCTGAAATAATGTTTTCTACCACCTCACATGAATAGACAACGAACGAACAAAGTAAGGAAACATACCTTTTTAAAAGTGCATTATTAATTCATTTTGAACAATTTGTCCAGATTATCTAAATCATTTCGACTGAGTTTAATCACTTTACCGTTGTCTAAAGTAATTTTCAACATTTTTTTATCAATCTTTTCGATGTGCTCAGTATTAATATAAAGTGATTTTGTTTTGAGAAACATAGCAGGTAAATCGTGGTAGGCTTGCAGTTGGTTTAACGATTTAGAAAGCACTTGAGTAGACCCCTCTAAATCATCGTCTTGTAAATAAACATATGAAAACCTAGCCCCTTGACCGGCACCCTTAAAACAATATATTTGTTGTAGCGGCATGCGCACAATCACACCATTTTTTTCCAAGTTCACTTTCTGCTTCATCGGGTTCGCTTCTAGCAAAGCCATTTTTGCTTCAAGTAAATCGTCTGGATGAAGAAATCGCATACCTTTTGCTTTGGATATCGCTTTTTTTAAATCGGCTAATGTATATGGTTTTCGAATATATTCCACAGTATTATATTCAAAAGCTTGTTCTGCATGTTTATCAGAATGAGTAATAAAAATGATTCGATGATCATCGTCTGGGATATTATCCAAAATTTCGAAACAAGTTTTACCATCGTTCAATATTACATCCATAAATATTAAATCAGCATTAAGCATCGGTAATTTATCCTTTGCATCTTCAACGGTAGGGCAAATGTCCAACAGGTCAATTGCCGGAAAATGCAACTCTAAAAGCAGTTTTAAATTATTCGCAGATTTTACTTCATTTTCTACAATAACACAGGTGTTGATTTGAAATTTCTTGTTTTGCATAAGTATTAGTTTAAGGTTAATTAAAGGTATTAGAAATGTTTTGAGATAAATTTTTGGCGGGGTCAAGATGCAAGTTGATTCAATAATCAAAAAAAAGTAAGTAATGCTCAGTAAAAATGACAAACACTAAAAACATTAGAAAAACCATTTTTAAAGCACCAGTATACAAAATGAAAAGTCTTAACTAAGGCTTAGTCAATTCAAGTTTAACATTCTTACAAAAACAACCTAATACAAAAATTAAATATGACCAATCGAACGAAGATTTTTGTGGTTTAGTATATTCCAATATAAAGTGGAGACTTTTATTAATTACTAAGTTATTGATTTTTTGCCGTCCCATCTTTCGCAAAAATATTAATACCTAAACCGAGGCCTAACCATGGTTTATTCTGATATAACCAACTTTGATTTAATTCTCCTGAAAACAAGTCCCAACCAACAAACAGGCCAATTTCGATATCATTACTAGATAACATTAAACCTGCCAACGGAGAAAATGCACTAGCATTAGTTTTTGTTAAAATTTGCCCCTGCGAAGTTGAACTATCAATTTCAATAGATGTTATGGAAGTTCCCAACAAAATTGTGCTAGGAATTTGGTTCCTACCACCAAATCTCTTTGTAATTGCTAGTGAAAGTCCTAAACTGGTATTTGAAGTTGCAAGAAAAGGAACATTTATGCCTTTAGTAGTTGTTGCAAAGCGCAATTTTACAGGTGTGGTTGGTACTCCAAGTGCAAGGCTCCATTCTTTTGGCAATTGATTCGTAATTATTCGAAAAACATTATAGTCTATTTTAAAGTAAATATACTTATAGTGTAAAATATTTTCATAATCCACGTTTTGTTGCCCCTTTGAGTCCGTTATTGTAGCATACGTATGCTCAGTTACAAATGAGTTATTGTATTGCTTACCTTGGCCTTTATTATTAAATGGTAATAGACTAACCACTACAAAATCTTTGCCTTCATCTATATAATCAACAGTAAATTTAAAATCCTTTTCAAGATTCTTTGGCACTTGACTTACATTGCCACCAACTTCATCGCAACTGAAGACAGTAAAATTTTGCGATAAAATATAAACTTCACCTAAGTTTATTTCTGACTGACCAATTACAATAATTATATTGGCGGTCATAATTAATGATAATAAGATTTTTTTCATAATTTGATTTTTAATTTGCAATAAAAAAATAGTTCAATTTATATAAAACATACCATTTGTATACCAATATGTATTAAATATTAAACAACATATAAATTTTTTTATATAATTTAATAATATAAAACTCACCTAAGAGGCGGAAGTAATAAGACAAATAACATTAGGCGCATTGGTCTAGGTATTTATCGTTATTTATTAATCCCATTACAAATAATCTTGCCCAAAATGGCAGGCTGTTCGGAATAATTAAGTCTAGCCTTCATGGCTTCGTTGGCTAATCGAACTTCCTCCTCCGCTTCTTTTATTTTTTTTGAGATTGGACTCGTTTGTGCCTCTTTTAGCAACTTCACCATGATTGCCAGTTTCACCGCTTTTACATTGTTCTCTTTTTGCTTCGTTGTCATTTTGCTTGGTTTTTATGTTAGTTAATATATCCGTTGGTAATATTTCAGGTCACAGTACGAATAAACCTGCCGAAAAGGGCAGGCAGGTCGGAATAAATACTTCTAGTTGTGTCCTACGCAAGGGAACTAAACATCATTAGTGTCTCAGTACGAATAAACCTGCCGAAAAGGGCAGGCAGGTCGGAATAAATACTTCTAGAAATATGAATGATGGTATATATTTTATCCAAATAAAGTCTCAGTACGAATAAACC
>Ga0105044_10006302_pt1 | contig 16306 bp, 13 predicted proteins | sample MAT01_FD_78092 | JGI IMG/M metagenome (GOLD analysis project Ga0105044, IMG submission 78092) | Freshwater microbial communities from Lake Fryxell liftoff mats and glacier meltwater in Antarctica - MAT-01 | ecosystem: Environmental > Aquatic > Freshwater > Ice > Liftoff microbial mat | place... | reverse complement strand
TTATGGAATTAAAAAATATGACAAGATAGTAAGTTTATAACATAATTAACTCAAAAAACTAAAATAAAATTACTATAGCCTTTTAGCAATGGCTAATTTGATAATCTTTTTGAAACTCATTACCCCAAAATATACAGTTACTTGTTTGGGCGGGTAAATAATCAAGTTGATCTAGAGGATTTGACGATGATTGCCATTAAACAATCTCCTTTCCACTAACTATAATCGCTTCAGATTCAGTTAACTTTATTTCAATAATTGCTTTTTTGTAGAAAATATCGCTTGTGTAGGTAACAATTCTAAACGGTTCGTAACTAAGGTTCGTTATTTCAAATTTCAGCTACAAATTCTAGGTAACTAGACTGATTAATTAACTGATATAAATAGAAATACAGTAAACAGATTCTACAGTATATTTAGAGAAGCAATTTATCTAGAGTAATTCTACAAAACTAAAGAATTCTTAGGAGGTATGGAGGTGGAATAAAGACTCTTTTGAGTTAGTTGACGATCTAAAATTAATTCTTAAATGTTATGGTAACTTTAATCTAGATTTGGAATCAAGAATAACTAACTCTTAGTCTAGAGGCTACCATTTTATGATTTTGTATTTGACTTACTTTGGGAATTCAGCAAAACATAAGATATGAATTTCTGGCTTATTTACCTAGTTTTTTTTCTTCCAGTTGCTATTAAAGAAGTTATATTTTGGACATTTCTCTGGCAAAACAAAGAATACCGCGGCGATAAAATGCTAGATTATCTAAGCTTACCTGAATCAAAAAAGGTGATTTTTAATATCTGGACATTGCTTCGGCTTGCTGGAATAGTGTTTTTTTCTATTAGTCTGATTTTTAATTTAGAGATTACTGCGATAATTTACTTGATTCTTGGTGTTTGGATATGTGAATTTTTGGTTTTTATTAGCAAATTTTTCTTAAAAAAGAAACTCTTATTTCCCAAATTTACAAGCAAAGCCACGGCTTTATTTACACTCTCAGTTCTTAGTATTTTTCTAATTCCGTTTTTATTCTATAATCCTGAGGTTGTCGACGAGTGGTTTCTATTTTTGATCTCATTTATTTCTTTATCGATTCCTTTTTTAGTAGGTTACTGGGCTTTGATCCTTTTTCCATTTGATTATTACACTAAAAACAAACTATTCCAATCTGCAAAAAAATACCGTGATAGTTTAGGAAATCTAGAAGTAATAGCTATTTCTGGAGCCTACGGTAAAACCACTACCAAAGAAATTTTGGCCTATTTCCTAGAAAATACAACTAAGAAAAATAGTCAAAGTAATTATTTGACAGCGAAAACTATCAAAAACCAAAATTCAAATATTAGCTGTGCTCGTCAAACTCTGAAACTAGACCCAAAATCGGATTTTTTTCTATGTGAATTAGGAGCTTATAGTCGAGGTGATGGAAGCGAAATCTGTCAGTTTATCCATCCAAATAGCAGTATCATTACAGGACTGAATTATCAGCATTTTAGTCTTTTTGGAAGTGAAGAAAACATAATCCTAACAGAAAGTGAATCTATAAATTTCTTGAAACCTGGAAGCCTGCTAATCCTAAACTGGAGCAGCCCGATGTGTAGAAAAATCAATCTCAGGCCGGATCTAAAAGTAATTAAATGTGGAATAGAAGCTGAAAATAACCTTGAAGATGATTTTGATTATTTTGCAAAAAACATTGTTTTTGACGGCAAAGCAACTGCTTTTAAACTGGTTAATCACGGGGAAACCTACGATCTTGAGACCAACCTTTTAACAAAGGGAAGTGTCCAAAACATTCTTCATTCTATTGCCTATTGCTGGGAAAGTGGAATAGAAATCCCAAATCTTAAAAAATTATTGAAGAATATCCCGACAATTCCTGGTCGAGCTGAAGTGATAAAAAAAGACTGGGGCCAGATAATCTATAACCAGTATAATAACTCTGATGGAGTTAGGAATCTAGTGGAGCTAATTTCTCAAACCAAAACTAACAAAATAATTCTTTTTGATGATATTATGGAACTAGGTAAAAAGTCTTTTGATGAACATAATGAAATTGCCAAAGAAATAGCTAGTGCTAATCCTGCAAAAATAGTTCTGCTTGGAAGAAACTACTCGAATATTGTGAATAATTCACTAGTAGAGATGAAGTTTAAACCAGAAAATATATTGTTTTGGAACGAAAAAAATACAAACCTGATTAAAAAACAATTACGAGCAAATATATCCAAAAGTAAACTAGAAACTACTGTTTTACTAATGGGATATCAAAGCAAAAACTTTTTAGATTTGTAATGACCAACTATTTTTCAAAATTTAAGTTTATTAATCCCGAAGTAGGTCCCAACTATCAGTTTGGTGATTCGGTTACAGCTCTTAGAACCATACTTCTGCCATTTTCTTATAACTTAGGCACTTATGAAACTAGAGTAAAAAACTGGTTCCAAAAGAGATATGGAGTGAAAAATATTTGGCTTACTGATACATGTCGAGGTGGAATTTATTTATTATTAAAAAGTTTAAATTTGGATTCTGATTCAGAGGTTTTAGTGCAAGGATTTTCATGTATAGTAGTTCCAAATAGTGTTTTACAAGCGGGTTTAAAACCCATTTCATGTGATATATCGAAAATAGATTTCAACTTTGATTTGGAAAAAATAGAATCAAAAATCACTAAAAAAACAAAAGTCTGGATAATCCAGCATAATTTTGGGTTAGTTTCAAATATCCCTAAAATCCTAGATATCTGTCAAAGATATAATTTGATACTTATTGAAGACTGTGCTCACAGTCTAGGTGCAAAATTCACTCTTGATGATAAAGAATATGAGGTTGGAAATATCGGAAATGCGGCTGTCTTTAGTTTTGGTAGAGACAAAATTATCTCAACTACATCGGGAGGATTAACTATAATAAACCCAAATAGCCTAGTTTCCAAAAAGTCCGAAACCAAGCTTGATTATTCAGGGTGGATCTGCGAATTGGAAAAGAATTACAGTCTACTTGAAAACACTAGCAAGTCTAAATCATTACAGTTTTTACTTTATCCAATTTTGTTTATTTTTTTTATCAAGCCCTTTTATCATTTTGGTTTAGGTAAGCTCGTAGCCTGGCTAAACAATCGTTTTAGACTCACTGGTGAAGTGTACACTAACTCTGAAAAAAAAGCTATTTCCATGGAATTTCCAGTACCCCAAAAATACTCAAGAAATCTATATCCTTTACTTTGGAATCAATTGCAAAAAGTAGATATTTACAACTCCCATCGCCGAAATTTAGCTAAAATATACACTTCAGAGCTGAATTTACCTTTCAATAAAAACAACGTTTATTTACGCTTTCCGTTATACCTGGGGGATTTTACTAAATCTGAGAATCTAGAAAAAAATCAAACTTTATACAAAAATATTAAAATTAACCTAAGAAAAAATGGAATTTTTATTGGCACCTGGTATAATGCAGTTTTTTTGGGAAGTACTATTAAGAATGAACATATTTATGGTTATAAAAAAGTTGATTTACCCAATATCGACAATTTAATCTCGAACCAAGTAATAAACCTCCCAACAAATATAAATACTACAATTTCTGACGCTAAAAGAATAATTCATATAATTAAAAACCTCTAAATATGCAAAAAATAGAAACCAGCAATTTTGATAATTTACCTGCAAAAACAGTGAAATATAACGCTTTTAAAAGTGTCAGATATGCTATTACAGGTATTTATACAGCCTTTTCCAGAGAACCAAATTTAACATTTCAGGTTTTAGTGGGGTTGTCTTTTTCTCTTCTTGGAATAGCAACGGGACGCTGGATTACAGCAATGGCAAATCTAATTTTGATGGGTATTGTCATTAGTCTAGAGATGATAAATACGGTTGTGGAGACACTTTGCGACTTAGTGCACCCTGATTACCATCCTAAAGTCAAGATCATCAAAGACATGGCTGCTGGAGCAGTTTTAATAGTAGCTTTGGTATGGCTTGTGGTTATAATTTACCAAATTTTAATAATTTTTGTTTTCAAAAACGTCCCTTTCTAGCTTGACATTTGCTTAAAAATAAGTTGTTTTAACTAGCATATTATGTCCTTTGTCAGCTTAAAACAGAAAGATTTAGAAAAAGTACTTGGTCTTTGTAACCAGGTTAGTCCTAAAAGAAGTGATATAGATATCTTTACTTTTACCAAAATTGAAATCAAAGACTCTAAAATTAAATTTTCAGCTATTAATCCGAATTTGTTTTATGTAGCAAATATCGAGGCAAAAGACGCCGAACCTAAAAATTTAGATATTTCTTTTTTAATCAAAACTGACCTATTTGCAAGTAGCGTAAGCTTAATTAGTGATGAAAATATAGGCCTAGAAATCGACTTGGAAAAGTTAACTTTAGTGGTGCAAGGCTCCAAAGCTAAACACACACTTAGAATTGACACCCAAAACCTCAATGATTTCAATATTCCTCAGGAAATGCCAGAAAATATCAGAGCCAGTGTCAGGGTTTTGACTAGTGATTTAATCGAAGCAAATAAAGCAGCTCTAATATCCGTAGGTCAGCCCAAAAGCGTGTATCAGCCGGAATTTCTCAGTGTATGCTATACTCTATCTCCTGAAGAAAAAAAACTTACTGTGGTTGCTACTGATAGATACAGAATCACCAAAACAGTTCTAGTGGCAAATTATGATAAAGTCAGTGAAGAGCTCAAGGGTCAAAGTGTGAATTACTTGATTAATCCTAAGAACCTTCAATTGCTAGCTAGTTCCAGCGAGGATCAGGAATCAATTGAACTTTCATTTGAATCTGATTTCTTGTGGATAAAACTAGAAAATAGTATGCTAATCATTAGGTACGGAGACGGTAAATACCCTGACTATGACAAAATCATTCCTCAAAGTTTTTCTTGTAGTTTTTTGGTTTCAAACAAAGATCTTTTAGCTTCTCTCAGGCAAGTTTATCTTTTTGCAAAAACTAATGTAGTAAATAAATCAATTACATTAAAAATCAACCCCCAAAACAAAAAAATAATTTTTAGCACTCAAACCCAAGATGGTTACAGCAGTGAAAGCTCTCTGGAAATAGAAAACTACGAAGGTGTCCAAGAAGAATGGATTCAATCCTTCAATGCAGATTATCTCATCGAATACATTAATACTCAAACTTCAGAAAAACTTTTGTGGGAGTCAAACCCAGGAAAGCCGTCAGTACTTTCACCAGAGAATTCCAAAGAAAAACAGCTTTATCTAGTAAGTGGATTGAGGTAGGAAAAGAAACTTCAATTTTGCACACATTGCACTAAAAATAATAAATGGCTTATCATAACCGTCTTCGAGCCCAAGATTTAGCTTTTAAGAAGAGTAAAACTGGCAAAATTATTTTGTATCGGGCACTAAAAAACTTTGGACCCACAATTATAGTTTGTTGAATTACTAAAAAAACTTAGTATTTTTCTACTTCTAAAGTAATTTATCGAGTTACAAGCTTGCGGACAGTTAGAAAAAACAAAGTCGACTCCAAAATTAAACTGGTGTAGCCAGTAATCTGCAGAAAGCCAATGAATCTCTGCGGGTCTGGAACTATTCCAAACCTGGTATATAACACCCCATAAAGCAACCCATACACTGCAATACAAAGAAGACTAACCCTAGCAATATTCCCAAACTGACCTAGAAAGGACTGAAGTGTGAAACCAAGATTGGCAATTATCATTAGTCCAATACTGACTTGAGGGTAGGAATCTATAACCAAAAAATTAATAGCAAGCCAAGAAATCCAAAACTGAGCTGAAACTAAAACCAAATTAAAACCCACTAAAAACCATTTCTTTTTTTCAAGGGCGTCTTCTAAATTGCCAAAAGTAATAATGAAGGCTTTTAAAAATAACAAGATATTTGCAATTGCAATAATTAATGAATATATATTTGCATTATCCTTAAATTCCCTGGTAGAAACAAAAAAACTTAAAACTAGAATAAATGAAAGAATAAATGGTGCAAAAAGCTGATTTTTATTGATTTTTGGAAGGCGAAAAAGCACAGGCAGTTTTTTTTATTTAGGGAAATATCCTTGACTAAAAAGGCAAATAATATAAGAGTTTGTTCACTAGAATTTTTAACTTGTCAAACAGGTTAGTAGTAAATTTTAGTATCAATGGCGACGTGGCCGAGCGGTTAGGCAGAGGTCTGCAAAACCTTGTACACCAGTTCAAATCTGGTCGTTGCCTCCAATAAAAACTTTATTCTGACTTTCGAGTCAGTTTTTTTGTGTAGAAATATGGTCTAGAATAAAAACCAAAGTTATCTCTGACTTCACTACAAATAGTAAAACATTCCTTTAATAATCTACTTTCCAAACCAGCATTTACATCATCTTTAAATAGGTGTAAACTCAAAGAAGTATAATGTACCGCCGGTTAAATCTATTTATAAAAAAGAATATTCTTCAAAATTGGAGTTTTCGAATACTGCATCTATTGCTTGCTAGCGGATTATGGCTGGGGCTGTCACAACCTATTTTTAGTTTACTTAACTCTGAACTGATCAATAACCTCTATACCACTGATAAGCTAATGGTTAATAGTATCGACGCGGGACTACTACTTGGATTTTTCTTTGTTTATAGTTTATTCAATTTCAATCTCAATCTACTGGTTCAAAATTACAAATGGGACACATTTTTGTTTCTATTTAGCCTACTTTCGAGTATTTTTTTAGGTTTGATATCCCTAATATTTTTTCAAGAAAATTGGCCTTTTGTGCAGACCACTCTTTTTTTAATTTTGGACACAAATACCTCTGTACTTTGCAGGCTAGCAATTACGGATAGGGAAAACCGTTTTGTGCAAAAAGCCTTTGGGAAGTACGTAAACAAAGACCTCCTTGAAGAGCTGGTAGCCTCTCCCAGACAATTAAACTTGGCAGGTGAGGAAAAACTAATGACAGTGCTTTTTAGTGATATCCGGGGGTTTACTAGCCTTTCAGAAAAAATTCCAGCTAAAAAACTAGTAAATATTTTGAATGGATATTTGGACGAAATGAGCAAGATAATCCTTGAAAACAATGGTACAATTGATAAATTTATTGGTGATGCGGTGATGGCTTTTTGGAATGCTCCGATAAATGACGACAAACACTCAACTAATGCAGTTCTTACTGCAATTAACATGATAAATAGATTAGAAAATTTGAAAAAAACAAACCCTGATTTTAAAGCTCTAAATATTGGAATTGGGATAAATACAGGGGATATGGTGGTTGGAAATATTGGTAGTAGCCAAAGATTTAGCTACACAATTCTAGGCGACAATGTAAATCTAGGTTCACGGCTTGAAAGTTTAACAAAAAAATACAAAGTTCATATTCTAGTCTCCCAAAATACAGTAGATAACTATGTTCAAAATGGCGGACCAAAAATAATTTTTAGACTTTTAGACGAAATCATAGTCAAAGGTAAAACCCTCCCAATCAAAGTTTATCAACCATTATTTGAAAGCAAAAATAACTTGGAACTGAAAAACCATTACGAATTTGCTTTTAGCCTCTACCAAAGAGGGGTTTTTGGGGAAGCCTGGCATAAATTCCGGGATCTTAGTCGCAGTGGCGACCCTGTATCTCACATGATGATGCAGCGAATTAGTAAAATCCAACCTAATGTCATCTGGAAAGGTATTTGGAACTGGGATGAGAAGTAATTGGACATCGGCTCGTTTTTGTGCTGATGAACTTTTTAATTAAACCAAAGATTTCTGGACTTTATAGTAAGTAATTTGGCGATAATTTATCCTGGAATTTTTTTAATGGCTGGTAAAAAACATGATGCCAGGAAGCCTAGAAATGAGTTACGACAAAGAAAACGTAAGTCACAATATCTGAGAGACCGAGATTCTATAATTGAATTTATAGATTGGTTTAATCGCAGGAACAAAGATTAAGTAAAACAATGTTACAATAAACTTTATTACAACTGTTATAAATTTGAAATGATACTATTTTACTATAAATACAATACTTAACTAGGTAAAGTACTACTAAATCTTGACAAAGTGAGTTAATTCCACAGTTATTATTGAGACTTGGCGGTGTAGCTCAGTTGGTTAGAGCGTAGGACTCATAAGCCTAAGGTCGGTGGTTCGATCCCACTCACCGCTACCAAACACTTTTTTATTTCACGCGCTTGGCGTAAGTATCTAGAAAAGGTCTAAAAATACGGGAAACTGGATTGGCTTTTATTTGACCAAACGTAATTCTAGAATCTGCAGCAATTAAGTGCAGATATTTTTTTGCCCGAGTAACTCCCACGTAAGCCAGGCGAACCTCCTCTTCGATACCTCCAGCTTCAAAGAAACTATTTGAATGGGGTAGTAGCCCGTCCTCAATTCCAACTAGAAAAACTGTTTCAAACTCCAAACCTTTACTTTGATGTAAGCTCATGAGACTGATTTTGGGAGTTTTGTCCTCTTCAGCGTCACCATCTAGTTTTGACATTAAAGATACTTGAATTAGAAATTGACTCAACCGCGTACTTAAGGGTGCATCTTTTTCCTCATCAAAAGGATACATTAATGAATAAATCTCACCTATATTTTCAAGTCTAGTCTGAAGCTCATCTTTATTTGGATATTCACCCTTTAAATACCTAAAATATCCGACCGCTGTGAGTAAATCCTTGGTTAAATCAATCAGATTATCATGATTCTGCCAAACCGACTGCATTTTGTTTATTAGATCTAAAATCTGTTCTTGGTTTTTAGGAGCTAGGGGATATTCATAATCTTCTAGATAAGCCATTATCTTTTCTACGGTTTTAGCCCCTACCCCATCCAGAACTAAAGGCAAAAATCGACCTAAGCTCATTTTGTCTTCACCATTTGCAAGGAATTTAAGAATTGCAATTACATCTTTTATCTCTTTCCTATCCAAAAAACGTGTTCCAGAAACTAGTTTATAGGGAAGATTGTACTTCAAAAATGCCTCTTCTAGAGATCGACTCTGACTATGGGTTCGATAAAGTATCGCACAATTATTTAATTTTTTAAGGTTATGCCAGTTATAACTAGGTACCGACCAGCTATTTGACTGATAGTTACTCAGGCTAGAGGTAGGTGTAAAATCTTCAGTTTCTAAATACACATCAAACATTGAAGAAACTGGATCCAGGCTCTTATCAATGTGTTCCCATGGTTTTTGTTCTTCTTTGGGTGTAAACATGTTTGGATGATCAAAAAAGTCCTCAGGAACTAATTGTGGTTCGCTGGATTGAGGTGCAATTTTTTCAGATTCAGTTTCTACATATTGTTTATAGATTTGTTTAATTATGTACTCAGCTTCATCCCGCTCATTTCTAGCTAAATAATAATTCACCTGAACTTTATCAGGGTTTTGGGTAAACAGCTCTTTCTTTTTTTGATTAGGATTATGACTTAGTACTTTTTCTGCAAGATCCAGAATTGGCTGAGTGGAGCGATAATTCTGATTCAAAACTATCTCAGTTGCTCCTGGATATTCATTTTCAAAATTAAGAATAATTTCAATTTTTGAGCCTCTAAAACCATAAATACTCTGAGCGTCGTCTCCGACAACAAAGAGCGATCTGCTTTCATCTATCAAATTTTCCCTAGGACAAATCAATTTTACGATTTCGAGCTGAGCCTGGTTCGTATCCTGAAACTCGTCCACCATAACATGCCACCACCTGTCTCTAACAATTTCCAAAACATCCTGATTATCTCGCATTAGAATGTAGGGTAATAATAGCAAATCATCAAAATCAACTACTTGGTTTGATTTCAGTTTTTCCTCGTATTTGCGATAAACCTGGTGAAATACTGGCAAAAATTCCTTTGTTAATTTACGACTTTGATCAGCAATCAACAGCTCCTGCTTACATTGACTGATAAAATACTGCACCAGACTTGGTTGAAGGTTTTTTTCATTTACGTTTAATTCCTTGAGAATTTCTTTAATTATCTTTTTTTGGTCATCACTATCAAGAATACTAAATTCTTTCTTGAGATCTAACCTCTCTCCAAATTCCCGAAGCAGTTTTACCCCGAGTGAGTGAAAAGTAGAAAGGAGCGGACTTTGAATATAATCCTCTCTCCACGATGGAATATAAGGCAAATTTACCCCACTTTCTTGCAAAATACCACGAACCCTTTTGTTCATCTCTCCAGCGGCTTTGTTTGTAAAAGTCAGACACAAAATATGTCCTGGAATCTCACCTTTGCTGATTAAATAGGCTACCCTGCGTGTAAGTACCGCAGTTTTACCACTTCCTGCTCCAGCAATAACCAAAGTCGGTCCACTTATGGATCTTATGGCTTGGGTTTGTTTTGAGTTTAGGTTTTCAAAAATTTTAGCTTCGGTTTCATTCAAAATTTCTAGAGACATTTAGGAAAATATTAAGATAAAGCTATTTCAGTAGTAAAACTAGATAGCAAACAAAATTAGGTAAGTTCACTTTTAGGCTCTTACCCTAGTTCTTTTTTGTCAAAGTCCAAATAATTTTGATTTTAGAAGTATTAAAAATGCAATTCAAAATATTAGACAGTTAGTTTAAAATACCAAAAAAGTTCGGATCGAGATGAAAAAGATTGTAGTCAAATAATAACATTTACTAACTGTCGCGGAAGGATTACCTTTAGATATTAAAAAAAATTAAGATTACAAACGGGTTTTTAGAAGAGACTGAAAAATTCAAATACTTCTCCAGATTCCCTCAAAAATTCCTTTAAAAAAACTCGCAATTGCTTTGTTTTCAATGACCACGGCCTGAACTTGAATCGTGTTCCAAATAATAACTTTGTTTTCCATGATAAATAAATTACCTTCTGTTAGTTTAAAACTGACTGGTAAAAACTTGAGTTGTCTGAGTTCTTTTTCGTTATTTGGAGCTAATTCTTTCAAAAAACTGTTTTCAGGTCTTCCTAAAATTCTCACCCTAAGTTTTTTAATAATTCGTTTTTTCATCCATTCCCTAAAGTAATCTAAATAGATTATATCAATAAAATCCTCACCTTCACCAAGTACAACCAGTTCTTGCTCAGGTTTCAACTCCTCCAAAATTTGATTAAAAATACCCATAAACTGGGCTTTTCCTTCATAAACTTTGAAGATTGGTTTAGAGCTTGAGTTAAAAAAATTGGTTAATAGATCTGGTAAAAAGTCTGAAAAATCTTTACTAAGCCTACTAGTTTCAGCTTCTTGAAATTTAAGAAGACCTAAAATCTTACTTGGAGATTCCAGGTTCAATTCCCGGGCAGTGCCTTTTGAGTAGTTTAAAAGACCTTGTAATTGAAGCTTATCGAGTATTTGGTAAATTTTTACCCTGTTTGTACCGAATTTTAAGGCTAAATTTTTAATATTCAATTTCCTTGTTTCAAGTAGGCTTTGATATACTTCAATTTCCAGTAGCTCAAAACCAAGTTGGGCTAAAGCTTTTTCAAGTAGTTTAGATTTTGAATACATAATAAAGTTTACTTTAGTTAATTTAAAGGTATTTCTAGTTTAGTGTCAAAATATTTTTACATATTATTTGAAAATAATTAAGTTTTGTTTTATGAAGTATGTATGAATAATAGCACAAAACCTAAGTACAAATACGTTGCGGCCATGAAAAAAACTATGATAGCCTTTTATGGTGTGTCTGCCTATTTCACCAGAGCTTACCAGACTTTCGGGGAAAATCAAAAAATACAAAAGTTTTTAAAATGGCGAAATAATGAGATGATGGATGAGTTTTGGATTCCTGAGAGTAGTTTCCAGGAAATGAACAAACTTGGAGAGTCTTTTTTAAGGCCGGAGCACTTTACCTGGTATAAGGATTTGACCAGAGGTATTTTTCAAAAATCTCAGGAGCTGGTTGAAAAAGCTAATCAAATTGATTTTTCAAAGCTAAATAATTCAGAATTAATCAAATTTATTGAAGAAACTTGGGAATATACCCAACAAAACAGGAGTATTCAGGTCGTTCAAGAAACCGAGTGGCTCGCTTCAATCATAGCTAGACTTACAGAGCTACTCTCGCAAAATTTTTCAAACGAGAAAGCTGATGAAATTAGAGATATTCTAATACTTTCGTTTAAACCTGACTCAATAAAACTAGAGGAGCATAATTTCTATACATTCGTGATCAAAAACCCAAAACCAACTGATGAATCATTGCTAAAATACGCTTTTCTAAACGGCTGGCTAGTGACAAATACATTTTCTGACCGGGATATCATCCGATTTATGCAGTACAAACTGGAAAGTTTGCCGACTACAAACCTTGTTGAGCTAGAAAATACAATCAAAGAAGAACTATCGCAATATATTGAAAGAGAAAATCATTACCAAAAATTAATTCAAAATTTGGATTCTGAAATCGTTTATCTAGGTAGTATTTTGCGAGAATTTTCAGAAATTGCTTTGCAAGCTAAGTGCTTTACTCATTCTTTAGAAATTGTTTTCCAGCTTATAATTGCCAGGTTTATGAGTCAAAGATACGAAATTGATTATGATGATTTGGTCTACAACTATTTTCTTGGAGATTTGGTTGAACTGATTAAAAATAAACAGACTTTGAGCTTAGAAATCGTTGCTCGCAGAAAACAAGGCCTAGCGTTGATTTGTAAAGATGATAAGCTGGTTTTATATGAAGGTGCAGAAATTGTAGAGTATTGCAAAAATGAAGTCAAAGATTCTTTGCCAGATTTGAGTTTAAAAGAGCTCACTGGGATTGTAGGCTCAAAAGGTAAAGGAAACGTCCGAGGCAGGGCCAGAATTATCCAGATGGCAGATAGCTCGGCTCTAATGAAAGATCTGAAACGTTTTGAGGATGGTGATATTATAGTCACCGGAAATACTCAACCGCAAATCATGCCTATCGCCTACAAAGCAGGCGCAATAGTTACAAACGAAGGTGGGATCACGGCTCACGCAGCAATTATCTCACGGGAATTGGGAATACCATGTATCGTGGGTACAAAACACGCTACCAGAGTAATTAAAGATGGTGATATGCTAGAAATTGATATTGAAAACTCAAAAGTAAAAATACTAAATTAAACAATAATTATGTCAGAAATTAGAAATAATGATATTCTAAGTGTTAAGGTTAAGTCTACTATTTTACAAAGACATGCTGAGAGAATAATTTCTGGTAATCCATACAACTCACATCCAAATGTAGACATGCTTACACCAGAAGGTTTGCAACAGTGTGCTAGATTAGCGTCAGATTATAAAGAAACGATCGAAGGGCTTGATCCTAATTCTTTTCATGTTTTACCTTTTCAAACTGGCGGAAATTCTTTTGGGAGATATGCTTTGACAGCAGATCAAATTAGGATAGAGTTACAAAAAGCTTTTGAGAATAACCCCAAAGTAATCTTCATAGATTCAAAAGTCGACGGAATAAAAGCAATTACAGAAACTATACAAGGTATAACTGATTTAAGAGGTAGAACTTTAGTTGTTGGCTCATTTTCTAACTTTGGTGGGGGTATTCAACGCAAAGGAGATAAATGGACAGAAAATTGGGGTGGTGCGAATCCTTATGACGTGCTTGGATTCGATAAACCAGAGAATTTGGAAAAAATTGAAAAAATAATTGTTGAAAAGTATGGACAGAAAAAAATTAATGACTATCCTGGCTCCATAGGGTATAGACTATCAAGAGGTGAAAATGTTGCACCTCAAGAATTGGTGACTTATGCTAGAAAATATCTATCAAATAGTCATGGTGCAGGCGGAATATTCGGCTCTGCAATTAGAAATACTGGATATCAAAAAAACTCTGGAGAAAACCCGAATGTTCAGTCAAATGTTGATATGTTACAAGAACTATGGTTTGTGGATTATGCTAATGGTAAAGCCGATTATTATCCTGGCGAGCTTTATTCTAGAATAGTTGCGGCCAATGCTAGGTTGCAAAATTTTGTAAAAAAATTAGTCAGTAAAAACCCAGGTCGTCTGAATATTCCTGTGGAGCTTCATCCTGTGTATGTCGGTAGTGATCTCTTCTTGATAGGTATAGGAGCTTATTTACTTGGCGGTCAAACCCCACAAGGTACTTTAGCAGCTTACAAAGATTCGAGTTTGTTTAATTCAAATAGTTTTGGAACTGCAGAAAACCTTAAAATAAAAGAAAATCAAGATGGTAGTCAAATTCTAAAGTTTCGCGGAAAAGAATTTCCTACACCAAAACTTAACGGTACCAATTTAAACTAAAATTATGACAGTTTTAAATCTACAAAATGAAATTAATGATAAGGACTTTAATCGTCTCGGTGGCAAGAGCCAGAGTTTATATAAATTGATTTCGCACGGCTTTAGAGTTCCTGAGACTTTTACTATTACATCTAGTTGGAGTGAAAATATTTTGGCAGAAACTTTTGAGTCCGACTTGTATAAAGATTATGTAGAATTGGATATTTCAGACTATCAAAAAATTGAAGATTTTAGTCAAAAACTAATTATAATTACCACAAAAATTTTAGAAAAATATTCACTAGAAACTGAGGTTGATGGCCTAAACCTAGATCCGAAAAGACTCTATGCAGTTAGGTCGAGCGCAAATTGTGAAGATGGGGTAGAGAATTCTTTTGCCGGGCAGTTTGATTCTTTTTTGAATGTTGAAATTAAAGACATTGGAATTAGTGTAAAAAAATGCATTCTCTCGCTGTTTTCACCGCGGGTAATCTTTTATTTAAAAACAAATCAACTGAGTCTGAGAAACCTAACTATGGCCATAATAATTCAAGAAATGATACCTAGTGAGGTCGCTGGAGTAATGTTTACCAGACATCCTCTTAGCCAAAATCTCAGCCAGATTTATATTGAAGCTGTTTATGGGCTTGGTGAAGGAATCGTGTCCGGGAAATACAATACTGATAGTTACTTGGTCGACAAGAATAGTTTAGAAATATTGCACATTGAGGTAAGTCAGCAAACCAAGTATATTTCACCAGTTACAAATACTGAAATGGAAATTTCGCCCATATTACAGGAAATACCAAAGCTCTTAAAAAAAGAAATTATAGAGCTGGCAGATTTGGGTAAAAAAATAGAGAAAATTTATGATAATATTTCTGTGGATATTGAGTGGTCTTTGTTTGAGAATCAGCTCTACATTTTACAGGCAAGGCCTATAACGATGTAAAATATGACTTTTGGGTAGAAACTAATAGTTTTTCTGTGAGAGCAGCGTACTGCCAGCATTTTAAAATTACTAAATAGAGAAATCAAATTTGTTTTATCGTAGTTTAAGAACTTTTTGTTTGTTTAAAACTGTGGACTATTTTACCTTTTTGTTTCTCAAGATCCAAAAAAACTCTTTATGTCTTTACTTTCCTCCCTTTTCCGAACCACACATACCAGTTTATTACTAGAATCCCTGACCAAATTTGCATATCAGCAAGATTGAACTGACTAATATAAGCATTTATATAATCGGCTACATTACCATAGAGAATCCATTTTTCCAAAAAATTACTGTAAGCTCCAGCCATTACAAGGAGGCTAAAAATTGGAAATTTAGCCAACAGTTTGAAATAGATAAACGACAGAAAAAGAATAGCCAAGATTAAAACCGAACTCCAAAGCCCAAAACTAAATCCAAAAGGTTCGTAATTCGCCACATAATAAAGATTTCTAACACGAACGATCTGGGAGATACCTAGATTTAATCCCACTACCGCTAAAAAAATGAAAAAATGAAAAGTCGATCTTTGAAAAATGTTAAAATTGGATTTGGAAATCGAAGGTATTATAGATTCAATCTGAGGTGCCACAAAATCTAGACTCTGGTGCCTAACTTTATCTTTGAACTCATGTTTAATCTTTTTTGCAGACATCTAAGGGCATTATGAACTAACAACACTTTTTTGAAAAGGGGGTTATATTAGTGGAAGAACACTCCGTAGCATGCTCTGGTGATAATATAAGCTCATTCCTGAGTTTTGGTTGAGGATATACCTATTCCAATATTAAACCCTGCTACTTCAGGTAAATCTGTACTGGGATCAAAATTATTCGTTGTAACTCGCTCGAGAGAAAGCAGATTTTGTTTTTTTAATTGTTCTTCTCCAGTATATAATGATTCAATTGTTAAAATACTATTGTTACCATATTTGCTTTCCAAAGCTTTTCGCACTTTATCACTATCCCAACCTATGCCTGCAGTAGTAATTCTATAAAATCGCATACTAGCAGCTCCACTTTCTGATATCTGTCTTCTCTCACTATCACTGACTTGAGATCCAGTTCGTTCAGAAACTCTAAATCCAGTTAAACTCTGATTCTTTAAATAACTTTTAATATCTAGG
>Ga0105044_10006299_pt1 | contig 16310 bp, 12 predicted proteins | sample MAT01_FD_78092 | JGI IMG/M metagenome (GOLD analysis project Ga0105044, IMG submission 78092) | Freshwater microbial communities from Lake Fryxell liftoff mats and glacier meltwater in Antarctica - MAT-01 | ecosystem: Environmental > Aquatic > Freshwater > Ice > Liftoff microbial mat | place... | reverse complement strand
CATCTCGCGCTGGGTGTCGCCCGCGGGCACCCGTATCGAGAAGTTCATCAATGGTGAGAACATGCGTAGCCTCTTGGGCGCCCCGCGCGCGGACCAATGGCTGGGCGGCCTAGAGTCCAAATCCAACATGTTGGGCGACGGGGTGGTGAGCATGGATTCCGGTTGCGCAGCGGACGCCTCGGACACAGTGATCCTCAGTGGCGACCACCGAAGTTTGCTGTCGCGTCGCAACATCCTCGATTCGGTCCCGCTCTTTTCCTGCGATGCCGATCGACCCGAAGTGCCCGTGGCGATCCCGGTGATCGTGGAACGCCTGAACGCCGATGCATTGATGGCCGCAGGCGCGAAGTAGGCTGAAGTTCCTTTCGTTGTTCGCTTCCTGAGAAAATGGGGGCACATCGCTCCCTCGTCAAACAGTGCAGCGGAAGCAAGAATTCGAGCGCAAGCCTTGCATTCATGATGGTTTAGCGCTCCCCGCCGAGGCGATCCGCCCTCGAAACTTCAGGCCACCTTCATCGATCCGCAACGCCGCGGCTGGAACTCGCTTCCACCGCTGCCTGAAATTCGCTACCTTTCGCGCCATGACGCCCCCGCCCGGATTGCTTGCCGCGCCATTGCCTGGTCATGTCGTGCGCAGTCGCTGGCGCGCTGCAACGGCGCTGTCCGCCTTCGCCGTAGGGCTCGGTCTTGCCAAATTCGGGATCCACCTTGACGCCGGTTGGTGGCTTGTGCTCGCGGCGGCCACGGCGGGCGTGGTCGCGTTCGGGGCCGGCGGTAGAGGGGCCGCACCGAACCAAACGCGGCAAACAATCCAGGCATGGGTGGTCCGAATCGCTTTCGTGTTCGCGACCATTGCCGTGGGCGCAGCCTGGGGCACATTGCGCTGGCACGAGACACGGACGGATTCGGTCGCAAACGCTGCGGAAGGCTTGATGACAGTCGAAGCCATCGTGGAGACCTCGCCGCGAAGGGTCGTGCAGGCGCAGGATGGGCTTGATCGGTTTCGGATCCGGCCCGCGGCCCGGGCCTTCGTGGTGCGGAGCGTCGCCGTTCGCGGCTCAAATGGGCAGATGTCGCCGGCGTCGGGGCGGTTGTGGGTAAGTTTGCGGGGTGATGAACCGTGCACCGTCCAAGCCGGGAACACCATCCGCTTGACGGGCATGTTCGAAGCGGTGAAAGAGCCCTCAAACCCCGGACAGTTTGACCTTCGCCCGTGGTCCCGCGAGCGCGGCTTCGCGGGGAACATCGCGCTAAGCGGGCCCGGGTTGATGCAGGTCGTGGAGCGCGCCGGTTGGGTGCTCGGTGTGCAGGCGAGGTGGTTCGCGTGGCGCGAAACCCTCCGCGAGCGAGCCTTTGCGGTGGTGCGGTCGGCCAGCCGCACCGGCTCGGCCGAGTTTGGGACCGCGTCAGAGACCGATCTCCGTCGTGAGGCGCTGGTCGCGGGATTGATCCTGGGTGTTGAAGATCGTGCGAGCCCGCGGACGTGGAACCAGTTCACGACCCTCGGCCTGGCTCACGTGCTCACCGTGTCGGGCTTCCACCTCGTGGTCATGACGACGATGGCGGTGGCAGTGCTTCGATTGATGGGCGATATCGGGCGGCTCGAGCCGATGATGGTCAGCGCAGCAATCATGGCGTACCTCGTGCTGGTGCCCGCCGAGTCGCCGATTGTGCGGGCGGGCGTCCTGAGCCTCGCGGTGGTGGCCGCCGACAGCATCGGGCGAAAGTACGACCGGTTGACATTGTTGTTGTGGGTCGCGGTCGGGCTGCTCGTGTGGCGACCGATTGATCTCTTCTCGCTCGGCTTTCAACTCAGCGTTGGGTTGACGTTGGTCCTGATCGGTGGCGCGGCGTGGTTTCGTGATCGGCTGTTCGCCCCGGTCATCCGTGGAGTACGTGTGCCAAGGCTGAACCTGGCCTCCGTGCTGGCGGGCCACCTCAAAATGACGTTCGCCGCGGGCTTGATGTGCTGGTTGGTCTCCGCGGCATGGATCGCGCATGTGACAGGCATCTTCAGCCCGTTGGGGGTCGTGGCGACGGTCGTGCTCACCCCGCCATTGGTGGGCGCAATGTGGTTGGGCTTCGGCGCTTTGCTCGTGGGGATGGTCGTGCCGGACGTGGTGCCGGTGTGCGGGTCGGTCATGTCGATGATGGTCGACCCTGTTCTGGCAGCCGCAACAAAAGTGAACGGCTGGGGCTGGGCGAGCGTTCGAGTGCCCGAAATGGGGTTGATATGGACGGCCGCCGCGACCTTTCTTGCAGGCTGGTGGGTCAAGGGCGGGCGGTGGCGTCACGGACCGACAATCGCCATGACGGTGGTGGTGCTGGCGTGGGGCGGTTGGACTTGGAACTTTGGACAAAGACTGCCAACCGGAGATGCACTCCGCATCGATGTTCTGGATGTTTCGGACGGGTCTTGCTTGTTGGTGCGGAGCGGAAGGGCCGCAGTGCTGTGGGATTGCGGATCGATGCGGAGCGACGCCCGCGGCATGGAGTTGGTGCGGGCTCTGCGTGCTCTCGGCGTGTCAAGGGTTGAAGCGGCAGTCATCACCCACCCAGACCTCGACCACTTCAGCAGGCTGCCCGAGGTGGTCGAGGCCTTCGGGGTGCGACGGGTCTTGACATGCCAACGGTTTGTAGAGCAAGCAACTTCAGAAGTGGGGGTGGGAGTGGGGGCGCAATCGGCAGCCGCAGTCGTGATGCGGTTGATCGAGCAAGCCGGCGCGAAGGTCGAGGTCGTCACCGCTGGCGGGGCCTTGCAAGTGGGTACGGAGGGATGGAGCCTCACCTTTATCTCCCCCCCGAACGACGCCAAGTGGGAGCGCGACAACGACCATTCACTCGTGGCGATGGTGGGCGCTGCGGGCAACTCAGCAACCGTGCTGCTGACGGGCGACATCGAGGATGCGGCCATCGGACACCTGCGAGATTCCGGGCTGGTGCGCCAAGCAACGATCGTGGAGGTCCCGCATCATGGTTCGGCCCGGGCGGCGGCGATTGAGTTCGTGCAGAGTTTGCAGCCCCGGGTCATGATGCAATCATCCAGTTCGCGGCGCCAAGATGATGATCGGTGGCGCACCGTCCGCGACAGCGGCCTGTGGATGGCCACGTGCGAAGTGGGTGCGTTCTGCGTCGTGGTGAATGAAGACGGGGGCGTTCAGGTGCGGAGGGTCAGGTGAACGCCGTGGAGTGAGAACGACCCGTCACGGAACCAGAACGGACGACCGATGCGACGGGGTCAAAGTGGACAAGAAACACATGACTGCCACAACCCAAAGCACACCGACTCGGACCAAGGCAGTCAAGACGGTCGATTGAAGCGATCCCAAGCAGCCGCACGCGACCTCCGAACCGCTCAACATGATGACCGCCGTCAAGTAGAATCCAAAGGCTGAGAGCATCGCTACGTTGGCGATCTCGATCGCGAAACCCCAAGCGCTCCGGTACAACGTCGCGATTGCGAACAGCCCGCACAGAACGACCTCGATGGCGACGACGGACCACGAAACGCCGACGATGATCTTTACGGGAAGCACCCCGTGCCGGACCAACGCGCTTTCGAACACGTCCATTCAAGACTTGCTACCGGCCGCGAATCCGTAGATCCCGCAGAACGCAACCCGCGCCACGACAGAGCAGAACGACCTAAAACGCACCGCGGGCTCTTTTGCGGCGGTACCACCACCAGCCGAACACAACCGCGGCGACACCGCCGCCAACTACAAATACTGCCAGCCAACGCTTGAACTCGTTAGCCGCCGACGGGCTCCGGAACTCGCCGATAACCTTTCCGTCTGAATCGAGCATAATTCCTCTCGCCCGATCAAGCGTCAGTGAATTCTTGAGATCGATCGCGAGCGTGTCAACGTCAAGATCATTCAAGGGAGCCGCGAAAAGTACTTTTGATCGCGTGCCCGACCGTACGCCCGTTCTCGTATCTTCTCTTGAAACCGTGCACATCGTCGCGATGTGGCCAAAGGCGTCGTCGCCTCTCCAATCAGAGAACGCGAATGTGCGTGTTGCGAGCGAGTTTCCAATCTGCTGTACCGCTTCCTTGAGGCTCCACAAACCATCCCCTTGTCGAACCAGCGTGAGACGTAAGCCCGGAGTGGAGAACACAGCCACCCCGGCACCAGAGGGCGGCTCGGGTTTCATCTCGCCGTACGCCCCGGCGGCCGCCATGCGTGCCACAAACCACTCCGAGGTGAGGGGCAGGTCAGGGTGACGAAGGAGGGTCCAGTCTCCTCCACTAGATTCAAACGAGTTATCGCTCGGCCGCAATTGAACAAAGGTCGGCTCGCCGAGGCCGAGCGTTGTGGCGGCGTCCACGCCGGGAGTCCAAGGGTCCGGTGGGAGGTATGGCGAAAGAACATCCACTTGCGGTGGCGTAACACCGGGAGCAAAGACTGTCTCTCGAAATCCTCGCGGCCAAGCATAAAAACGATCGACAACGCCGCTTACTAACGGATGCTCGACGGACTCATCGTGCCACCGGATACGGATTGCGGGGAATTTCGTGAATCGGGCGTGCCAAGCCTCCAACTCGTTGGTCGGATCGCTGGAACCCGGTTGCGCAAAGATCGCAGTAACGGCCAACGCCGCCCAGACGAGCATGGCGATCAATTTTCCCCTCCTCCGCCACCCGGCAAGGTGTTGCACGGCGGACCGCCTGGATAACTGATGATCACTTCCCCGCTCGGGTCGGCAGCCCACGGTCCAATCGGCGCCCCAAGGGACACGCATGCAGTTCCCGCTCCGTTCATCACGCAGATGAACGGAGCGCACAGCCGCACCCGCACGACCGCGATCCCACAATCCAACATTGCTGTGCCGACCCGACAGGCATCCCCATCTTCACACCGCTCGCACGGTGAACAACTCGGCAGCGGCCCCTGTGCAAATGTGTACCCTGTAAGGTCATAACACACCCCAGTGGCAATCGGTGCAAACGCGAGCACGGCGATCCCCACTGCACGAAAGGCGGCAACTGGGCGGCGGACAGGTGAGCATCGTGGCATTAGAATTCTCCTTAAGTTCCCAGAATAACCGCCCCCCCCCCCTTGATGTCAAGTGCTTTTTCCACAATAATCAAAGAATGAGAAGTTTTCCGGCCACCGTTCCCGTTCGTGGTTTCTCAATCGTTGAACTGCTGGTCGTCATCGGCGTCGTGACCATCGTGCTCGGCCTCGCCGTTCCCGCCTTGTCCGAATCCAGGCAGTCGGTTATTCGTGCCAGGTGCCTGACAAACTGCCGCCAGAACGCTGCATTTGTGACTAGTTACGCTGCTGACCACGCAGACAGATTCCCGTCTTGGGAACCCGAGCCGCGAAGTCTCGAGTACGGATACTACCACAGCCAATCCAACCAACTCATGATGGGGAGCCGCTGGTCGAACTATTGCGGGATTCCCTTCCGCGATGGAATTCTCTATTGCCCCGGAAACGCAAACGGGCGCCGAAGCAAGAGTTCAGGCCCGGCCAACGACGGATGGGAACGCTTGGACTACGCCGTCACCTCGTCCGTGTGGATAGACCCCAACTACTTGGATCCCGGTCGAACACCAGCATCCCTCGTCTCCAGTTTGGGCGGCAAGGTTCAACGCTTGTCATCCGTCGCTTTCCCTTCATCCAAGGTGGACGTCTTCGAGGACCAAGTGTTTCACGCGTGGTCCGGAGTTGTGCGAGCAGGCACCGAACTGGGCTTCCTGCATTATCTCAACAACCCGAAAGGTGGATCAGTCTCGTTCTTTGACGGCCACGCTCGAAACGGGTTTGCCCGCGAGTCACAAGCCCTCGATAGAAAACCATTCTGGTTTCCTCGCCCGTATTGCACGACGCCTTGGGGGATCTGGGGGCGTGACTTCACAGCACCTTGAACCGCTTTGCCGAACCAGAGACCATGCGGTCAACCAAGGGTGTTTACGCGGCAGCCGTTCTCGCTGATCTGCGTTCCTCCGCTTTAGGCCGCACCATAATGTTCCCCGATGGTGAACGACTCAGGACATCGAGACAAGCCCGAGAACGATCAAACTCCGAGTGACCCTCAAGCGCGGCCCGCCGTCGTGCTTCTTTCGGGCGGCTTGGACAGCGCAACGGTGCTGGCCGTGGCAATCTCCCAGGGCTTCCGGTGTCACTGCCTCAGTTTCGATTATGGGCAGCGGCATCGTTCAGAACTGCGGGCTGCCGCGGCCGTGGCGAAGCACCTAGGAGCGACGGAGCACGTCGTCATGTCGCTGGACTTGCGGGCGTTCGGCGGTTCGGCCCTCACGGCCGATATTGATGTGCCAAAAGACCGCAGCGGATCGTCGATGGGGGACGGCATCCCCGTAACCTACGTGCCCGCCCGGAACCTCATCTTCCTCTCCATCGCGATGGGCCTTGCGGAGGTTCGGCGGGCGGGTGACATTTTTATCGGCGTCAACGCCGTCGACTATTCCGGTTATCCGGATTGTCGTCCCGAGTTTGTCGAGAGTTTTCAGCGGACGGCCAACCTCGCAACCAAGGTGGGCGTCGATGCGCTCGGTGCCGGTCGGCTCGGCCTCCGCATCGAGGCTCCGCTGGTGAACCTCAGCAAAGCCCAGATCATCCGGCTTGGGCGAGGCCTCGGAGTGGACTATTCGCTCACGCACTCGTGCTACGACCCCGACCCATCGGGCCAGCCCTGCGGACGGTGCGATTCATGCGTGCTGCGGCGCGAGGGATTCGCGGCAGCCGGAATGAACGATCAGCAATCAGAGATCCGATAGCGGTCGGCTCATTTCCTTCCGTCCGGGCTGCTTGGGGCAGGGTTCGGAGCGGCGGTCGCGGGTGTTTCGGTGCCCGCTCCCGGCTCGATCCTGGCCCGAAGTGCCCCGGCCCGTTCCATGATGCCCCTCTCGAACTCCTCCGGCGATTGCGTCGTTTCGAGGGTCGGTTGCAGCACAAAGTGCCAGGGCACCACCGTATCGATATCTATCGGAATGGCGGTCGCAACAAAGTCAAACGGCGGATACTCATAGATCGGGGCCGTCGCGGTCGCCGTGGTTCGAAGGGGTTCAAAGCCGGTCTTTTCCACCCGCACGTCGTACTCGCCGTAGTAGGTGAATTCGGCCTCAAGCGGGGTCCGGCCCAGTTCGACATCGTTGATGAAAACGCCGGCCCCAGTGGGGTCCGAGGTGATGGAAACCCGCCGCTCCAGGCAGCCCCCAAGGCCGGACAGGAGCACGAGTGCAACCAAACGAGAAACGGCGTGGGAGAGCTTCATACGGAGAAGAGTGTAATCGACCTTTTGGGAAAGGGTCGAAGCCGATCGAAAGTGTGCCTGTAACAGCCCTCCGAAACCCGCCGAACGCGCGGGCCAGAGGCGCATATTCAAGATTGGTTCGATGGAAACCTCGTTCCGGGCTCCCGATGCGCCCGCGAGCAGGGCATAATTGGACCCGCCCGCCAGAACCTCTGGAGTTCCCAAGGCGACCGAGTTGGACCGTCGCACGAGGCGACTTTCGAAGGATCAGACCCGCATGAACCGCACGACCGCATGTTTGGCTCCCCTCGTTGTGCTCCTGAGCGGCTCGGCCGCGCTGGCCCAATTGGTGGTCCCTCCCACATCGCAACCCACGACGGCACCTGAGTTTGTGCTCGCCCCAGAGCCGCCCCCGCCCACTCCGCAGCCACCCCGTGCAGTCGCCAATCCGGCCCGGGCTCGGCCGGTTCAGGAGCCACTGCCAGTCCTCGAATACAAGCGCTTGGCTGAGGTTGACCCGGCGACCGGCGCGTTCAAGTCCCTCGACAAACCCGCCGAGTGGATGGCCGTTGAGCGCAACCCGATGCTCACGCCCGAGGATTTCGAGAAGTTCAAGCCCGCCATGGAGCGACGCAAAGAAGCCTATGAAAACCTCGTGGTCACCAACTTCGAACTTCTCGACCAACTCGATCGGGGCCTGCTCACCAAGGCCGACCCATCGATGAAGGAGGAATTTGGCGGCATTGTGCGGGCCACCAAGCCCTTGATGACCCCCAATGCCCCGTCGGCTCTCGCGGGCGATCTTGAGCGGCTGGGCCTCGTCACCAATGTCCAGTCCCGGTTCAGTCAGAAGATCGCCAACGAGTACTCCGCCGACCTTATTGCCGGCCCCGAGAAAGTCGCCAAGGGCGAGAAGGGTGACCCCGGCCAAAGCATGGTCGCGATCTACAAGCAAAGGCTTGAGGAACCCATCTACGTCTACCACCAAATGCAGATCGAGGCCAGCCAACACCTGCCCTACCTCATCCAGGAAGTGTATGTCCCGCAAGACCTTATCGACCGCCTGATGACCTATGCCGCTCGCATCACCCCCACCACCTCCGATGCCGATCGCATCACCATCATGCGCGAGATGGAAGCAACGCTGAACATCGACCAGCGCAAGGGTTTTTACCACGCCCTTCGCTTCCTGCGACCCAAGATCGCCGAGATGAAGGCCGCTGCCCCCACGGCCAAGTAAGCCAGCCTCGATTCTTATGCATCCCAAGCCCGTCCCAACCTAAGGGGCGGTTTTTTTATTGGACTGCTCATGGCCTGGTGTTCGGACAGTGTTCGAGCGTCGGAGTCTCCGGCAAATCCCCTTTATTGCAAATTTTCGTCCCAACCGTCACAAACGGGTGGCATTCTCTCAAATCTGGCGCACATTTATGGTGCGAGCCGCAATGGGGCTCGGGCGACTGGTTCGAGTTGGTGCGATGGACTCTCTCCCCTTCGCGCTGGGCTTCGGGCAGGTCGGTGGATGGGCGATTCGGGTCGCCGGTCCGGTTCAGGGTGCAATTCCGAGGATCTCTCTCCTCCTCAGATCGCACCAAGGGCTCCAACGAATGTTCGGGCGGGTTCGTGGCGTGGAAACACCCAACAGGTGTCTCATTGCCCAAAGCGATCGAAGGGACTGTCCATGCGGATTCTTCACTACGTCGAATCAACAGACTCCACGATGGGTGGCGTGCCCCGCTTCGTCCAGGATGCCTCGAGGGTGATGGCCTCCGAAGGTCACCCCTCGACGATTCTGACGTGCGATCACACCGACACCCCGAACGAGTGGATCGCGGCGGAAGTGGGCGGCACCAACACCGGTGATGTCAGCCTTCCGCGCGTGGTCAACTTCGGACTTCCCTCGCTCCTCTCCAAACTCCTCGGCCCCGCACAGATGCGGATCGCCCGAGAAGAAGTCAAGAAGGCCGATGTGGTTCACCTCCACTGCGTCTGGTCGCCGAGCACGCTCCAGATCGGTGCCATCTGCCGCGACTTGGGTGTGCCTTATGTGGTGTCATGCCACGGCATGTTGGACGACTGGTCGATGGAGCAGAGTTCGCTCAAGAAGAAGGTCTATCACACCCTCGGTGGCCGCGTCCTCCTCGAGAAGGCCGCCCGCGTTCACTGCACCGCGCCCGCAGAACTCGATCAATCTAAGAAGTGGTTCCCAAACGGTTCGGAAGCGATTATCCCCTACCTGATGGACCTCGAACCCTTCCGTGACCTTCCCGGCCCCGAGTTGGCCCGGAGGAAGTTCTCGATGCTGGGCAACGGTGGCGAGCCCACCGTTCTCTTCCTGTCCCGCATCCACTACAAGAAGGGGCCGGAACTGCTCCTGCACGCCGCCGCCAGCCTCCGCAACGAAGGCATCCGAGGCAAGGTGGCCTTCGCCGGTACCGGCGAAGAGTCCTATCTCGCTTCCCTCCGAGCCCTCGCCACCAAACTGAACCTCGATGAAAACGTGCATTTCCTCGGGCAGGTGAAGGGCAAAGAGAAGTTGAGCCTCTATCAATCGGCCGACCTCTTCGTGCTGCCCACAAGCCAAGAAAACTTCGGCCTGGTCCTCATCGAAGCGCTCGCGTGCGGAACCCCTCTTATCACCACCAAGGGCGTGGATATCTGGAAAGATGTTCAGCAGAGCGGGGCCGGCGAAATCGTCGATCAGGTGCCCGCGAAGTTGGCCGGGGCCATCAGCACCCTGCTCCGCGATGAAACGCTCCGTCGTTCGATGGCCGCGAAGGCCCGGCCTTGGGTTTTCGAAACGTTCGATGAACGCCGCCTGACAGCCCGCTATGAAAATCTCTACCACACCTGCGCCGACACCGTGCGCACCGCGCCGCTCGCCGGCAAGGCCCGTATGGGCGGTGGAAGCGGATGGCGCACCATCGCTCCCGCATACGCCCACCACAGTTGAGAGACCGGTCGCGAATCCTCATGGAGGGGAGCGCGAGCGGAAGTGAGGTCTGGCTCATCCACGAGGGTCAAACTTGTGGGGGTCGAATCCGGAAGGGTCAGCCGGGTTGATCGAGCGAAGATGGGGGATAGAGCGGATAGCCCGGGCGATGCGCCCGGGCTTGTCTGCTTTTGGGGGAATGTCGGTGGTTCATGAAACCCGAGGCTCGTCTGGTTTCGTGCCACCGGCACACGGGCCCCTCTAGAATGTCCCGGTGACCGAGATCATCATCATCTGCGTCCTCGTGTTCGTGATCGGCATCCCGTTCACGCTCTGGTGGTGGAAGCAGGCCGACAAGTGGGCCGATGCCGAACACCGCCGGTTCGAAGTCAAGAGCGACCCGCGCGAGCGCATCGTGGTGGCGGCTTCCCCGGATGTACATTCGACAAAGCAATCGAAGCCCGCCACGCCGGGTCCGTGACCCCCATCCCCTTGTACAGCAAGCCGTAGCAATCACGCAGCCAGATGAATCCCAGTAATTGCACTTAAAATCAGGAAGTCCCAGATTCTCGCAAGCGGGGCTTCGACCGCCGACATCCCGCAGGGGCTGCACTTTGGGCGAGGCCGTGATATCTTGCGTTTCAGGCAGTCGGCTCCCGCTCCCAGCCCGAAAGTGTGTTGCCGGCATGCGTCCGCCGCGGCGGGGGCTTCACAATCAAGGCGTTCCGTTTTCCGTTGAGTTCCCTGATTCTGAGTCGAAAGAGAAGAGGAGATTGCATCATGTTCAAGCGTGTTTCCACCGCGGCTGTCACCGCCTCATGCCTCATGTCGTGCCTGACAACGGCCGCAATGGCCGAGATCCGCACGATGGTCTGCTACATCAGCGGACGTCAGGAGGTTCCGGCCAATGCGAGCCTCTCGCAGGGGTGCGGCCGGTTTGTCATCGATACGGACGCCAACACCGTGTCCTACCGCATCACCCGGTCGCCTTTCGCGACCGCCGAGGTCGCCGCCCATATCCACGGATTCTCAGCCCCCGGCGTCAATTCCGGAGTGCTCCATAACCTCCCGGCCGGTGAACTCAAAGTAGGTGTCTGGAACTACGCCGAAGCCCAGGAGGCCGGCATCTTGAACGGCCAATGCTACGTGAACATCCACTCGACGGCCTTCCCCGGCGGCGAGATCCGCGGCCAGATCACCGATGCGGTCGCAGAACTCGACGGCGGGCAGGAAGTCCCCGCCAACGGCTCAACCGCCCGCGGCTTCGGCGTCGTCAACATCAATACCACCACCAACATCGCTCAAATCCACGTCGGGCTCAACGGTGTGGTCGGCGAAGTCGCGGCCCACATCCACGGCGTGGCGCGTCAGGGTGTCAACGGCCCCGTCGTCTTCGCCCTCCCCTTGGGTGCCGTCAAAACCGCCACTTGGAACTATCCCGAGGCCGTCGAGGCTGAACTGCTTAACGGCTTGCTCTACTTCAATGTGCACACGGCTGCTTTCCCCGGCGGTGAGATCCGCGGCCAGATCATTTCAAGCGTCAACGTCGTTGATCGCCTCCAAGAGGTGCCTCCCTCCGCCACGTCCTCAACCGGATGTGTGCTCTGCGGCATCGACCGGGCCAACAACTTCCTGACCTACGACCTCCGGATCAATTTGGTCGGAAGCACCCAGACGGCCGCACACATCCACGGGTTTGCGCCCGTCGGCATCAACGCCGGTGTTGTTCACGCAATCGGGGTCGGCAACCGCGTCCTCGGGGCTTGGAACTTCCCTGCCGTTGCGCTGCCCAATATCGGAAACGACCTCACCTACGTCAACGTGCACTCGAACGTCTTCCCGGGCGGCGAGATCCGCGGCCAACTCTTCTTTGATCCGCTCCCCCCGCCCCCGGTGACCTGCGCCTGGCAGACCGCCGGTACATGCGCGGCCGACTTTGACGGCGATGCCGACTTCGACTCAGATGACGTTGCTCGCTTCTTCACCGCCTTCGACACCTCCGAAAACTGCGCCGATGCCGACGGCGATGGCGACGTCGACTCTGACGATGTGATCGAATTCTTCAACAAGTGGGAATCGGGTTCCTGCTGAACCACGTTTCGATCGGCCTCATCCCCGTCGATTCCCGACCCACCCCCTCAACCAGCCCCTAACCCCACCGCCCGGCAGCAACCCTCTCGTTCACCACGAACGAGGGTTCCTGTCCGGGCGGTTCTATTATCCGAGCCAAACGCTTCGTCCCGTCCCACAACCCAACTTCCGTCCGCCACTCACCAACCCTTCCGACCCAACCCGCATCCATGGCCGCCATCAAACACACGCGAACGCTCCCCGAAACCGCCACCGAGGCAAGGTTCTTCAACCGAGATCTCTCTTGGCTTGAGTTCAACCGCCGCGTGCTCGCGCAGGCGGCCGATGGACGAGTGCCGCTCCTCGATCGGGTTCGATTCCTCGCCATTTTCACCAGCAACCTCGATGAGTTCTACATGAAGCGGGTGGGCTTGGTCAAGCGCCAGGTTCACGCGGGTGTCGACGCCCCCCAGCACGACGGGCTGACGCCCAGGCACCAACTCACCGCCATCCGCGCCTTCACTTCCGACCTGCAACGCGAGCAAACCCGCTTGTGGAGCCAGCACCTCCGCCCCGCCTTGGGCGACGCCGGAATCCACCTGCTCCGCTGGACCGACCTCTCCAACAAGGAGCGGTTGTGGGCCGAAGAGTGGTATCAAACCAACGTCTTCTCGGCCCTCACACCCCTCGCGGTAGATCCCGCCCACAGGTTCCCTTTCATCTCCAACCTCTCCGAGAACTTGGCCGTCACGGCCCGCGACCCGCGCGATGCCGACATTGCGCAATCCGATCGTGCCACCGGCGACCGGGGTTCAGAAATCCAGTACGCCCGCCTCAAACTCCCCAACGCCGTCCGGCGCTACATCGCGCTGCCCAAGGGTTCAGATTCCGACCGTCGGTTCGTGCTGCTTCGCGACATCATCCGTAACAACCTCAGCGAACTCTTCCCCGGCATGGTGCTCGATGAGCAGATGCACTTCCGCGTGACACGTTCGGCGGGCATCCAGAAGGACGATCTCGAAGCCGCGAACATCCTGCAATCCGTCGAGGCCGACATCAAGCAACGCAAGTTCGCGAGGGCCGTTCGCATGGAGATCGAGGAGGGCGCATCCCCGCAACTCTCGCGCTGGCTGCAGGACAACCTCAGCCTCGAGTCGCAGGACGTCTTTGAACTCCCTCAGGATGCCGATTATTCGGCCCTCACCGAACTCGCCGACATCGATCGGGCCGATCTGCGCGAAAAGCCCTGGAAACCGGTCGTCCCAGCCCGTCTCTCGGGAGAGCAGGCCGGCGACCGTAACCCGGCCAACTACTTCGCCGCCATCCGTCGGGGCGACATCCTCGTGCACCACCCGTACGAGAGTTTCACTGCCACGGTCGAGCGATTCATCGCCGCCGCCGCCAACGACCCCGATGTCGTGGCCATCAAGCAGACGCTCTACCGCACAAGCCGCGATTCACCGTTCATCGAGCACCTGGTGCGGGCCGCCGAAGCGGGCAAGCAAGTGGCCTGCCTTGTGGAATTGCGGGCCCGGTTTGATGAATCACGAAACGTGCTGTTCGCTCGCCGCCTCGAGAAGGCCGGTGTTCACGTGGCCTACGGCGTCATCGGCCTCAAGACCCACTGCAAGACCAGCCTCGTCGTGCGCAAAGAAAGCAAGGGTCTGCGCTGCTACGCCCACCTGGGGACAGGCAACTACCACTCCAAAACCGCTCAGTTGTACACCGACGTCGGCCTGCTGACGTGCGACCCGGCCATCACCGCCGACCTCGTGAACCTGTTCAACTACCTCACCGGCTTGGCCGCCGTGCAACGCTACGAAACGCTGCTGGTCGCCCCGTTCAGCATGCGGCAGCGCTTCAATCAGTTGATCGAACGCGAGGCCGACTTCGCCCGCGCGGGCAAGCCCGCCCGCATCGTCGCCAAGATCAACTCGATGGAAGATCGCGACATCACCGAACGGTTGTACGCCGCGAGCCAAGCAGGCGTCAAAATCACTCTCATTGTCCGCGGCTTCTGCTGCCTGCGGCCCGGCGTCAAGGGGCTCAGCGAGAACATCGAGGTCTTCTCGGTCATCGGGCGTTTCCTCGAACACAGCCGGATCTTCCACTTTTCGGCCGGCAAAGACAACCCGCTCGACGGTGAGTGGTACATCTCCAGCGCCGACTGGATGTACCGCAACCTCTCGAATAGGGTGGAGGCCGCCGTGCCCGTCCTCGACGACGAAGCCCGGCGCAAACTGCAACGCATCGTCGAGGTCATGCTCGCCGACCGCAGGCACGCCTGGACGCTCGACTCCGCCGGGTCCTACTCAAGGCGCGAACCCACGGGAACTGAATCGCCAGACTCGCCGGCGGTCATGGGCACATTCCAGACGCTCATGCGCGAGAGCGAACGAGCCTGACCCAACGCCCGGTGCGCAAACACCGCGTTTTCGCGAACACCTACTCGGCGATCTGCCTCAGCCGCTCCCGATACTTCCGCGCCAGTTCGGTCTGCTTGTTGGAAAGATCAATCTTCCGGCCGTCGATGTAAGCCGCCGTGATCTGCGTCCGAACCTCCATCGGGTCGCCGGTGGTGATGATTATCGACGCTCGCTTCCCCTTCTCGAGCGAGCCGTACATCTTCCCAATCCCCAAAATCGTCGCGGCATCGATCGTCAGACTCCGCAGGCCGTGCTCGTGGTCCAGACCGTGCTTGACGGCCGTCGCCACCGTGTACGGTGTGTTGCGCTCGTGGGCCGTGTCGTCGGCGTTCGCGATCGTGAACATCACACCAGCCGCCGCCAAGCGGGCGGGCAGCGTGAAGGCACTGTCATACGCCGCATCGTCCCGGCTCGGCATGTTGTGCGTCCCCATCACGATGACGGGGACATTCTCCGCCTTCAAGAGTTCGGCGCACCGATCCGCCTCACGCCCGCCCACAATCACCATCCTGAGGCCGCGTGCCTTGCCGAACGTGACGGCGGCGTTGATCTGCTCGGCATCGCTCGCTCTCACAAACACGGCCTCGGCCGGGGCTTCCTGGTTCCCTAAGTCTCCATCGTGGCCTTCAAACGCTCGAACAGGCACGACGCCGCCCATCGCCTCCCACCGCAGGTCGATCGGGCTGGTCGTATCCGTGATCCGAGACATCTGATACGCCGAAACCGTATCGAACACCCGCTCGATCGCTTGTACGGCCTCGCGCGCTTCCTTCCGCTGATCATCCTCGCTCGTCACCATCCCCGGGAACGTGAACGTCCGCATATTCGGCCAGCGCAACACCTGCCCCGAGCGCCGGACGATCGTGAGGTCATCCGTCGTCCATCCATCCAGCCGGATGATCGAAACCTGACCAGGCAACGGCCCGCCAAGCGGTGCGACCGCCGCGATGAGCACGCCGTTGCTCCGTGTGATCGGCAACAGCGTCGAGTCCGGATTCACCGCCGTGGCCGGGCACACCTCGGGCGTCACCCCGCCCAATTCGATGGTGTCCCACGTCTGCTGCACGGCCTGAATCTCGGTCAGGCCAAGTTGCGTCCACGGCGCGATCAGGCCCGGATAAATGTGCCCACCCCCGCAATCAAACGATGTATACCCCGCCCCGCCGGCCGCATCCGCAGGCCCCGGCGTCCCGCTCCCGATCTGCGTGATCACACCTTCAGAGAAAACAATGAAGCCATTCGCAATATCGTCGCCGACGATCGGATGAATGGCCGCGTTATAAAGACAGATCGTCCCGGTCTGCGGGGCCGCCTTGATGCCCAAGTCCTGCCCCGAGGCCAAGCCCGCCAAACCAGCGACAACCGCCGCCGCATACGCCGCGTGAAGAAGCGATCTCATCGTGAACCCTCCATCGAACGTTCCGCCATGTCCATCAACTGATCTTCCGAGAGTTCTTCGCAGCCGCAGACGCCCGGCCGGTGCGCACTAAGTCCGGCCGCCTTGGCCAGCATGTGCCGCCGTAATGCCCACGCCGCATCAGATTCTCCCTCCGATGGCTGTCGCCGGCGTCGCCCCTCACCGGGCGGGCCGCCCGGTCCTCCACCGTCCGCGGGTTTCTCGCCATCCGCCTCGCCCTTTTCGCCGTCCTTGTCCGAATCCTTCT
>Ga0105044_10006298_pt1 | contig 16310 bp, 15 predicted proteins | sample MAT01_FD_78092 | JGI IMG/M metagenome (GOLD analysis project Ga0105044, IMG submission 78092) | Freshwater microbial communities from Lake Fryxell liftoff mats and glacier meltwater in Antarctica - MAT-01 | ecosystem: Environmental > Aquatic > Freshwater > Ice > Liftoff microbial mat | place... | reverse complement strand
GCGACTTCCGCCCGGAAGACGCCGAAGCCGTTCACCGCTGGTTCAACAACCGTGAGGCGACCAAGACTCTGATGGAGCAGCGTGAATCCTTCAGCCTCGAGAATGCCCGCGGCTGGACCGCCCACGCCGCAAAGCAGGAGGGCGAGGACCGCAAGTACGCGATCGAGGTTCCAGGGACCGATCAAGCGATCGGTTTCACCGCCCTCTACGGGCTGTTCCGCCAGACGGCGCCAGAGCTCGGCGCCCTGATCGGTGACGAGGTGCGTGGCCGCGGGGTCGGCCGCTGGGCGGAGCGTCTCACCGTGACCAGAGCTTTCGAGGAATTCGGCGCCCACCGCGTCTACGGACGGATACCGGCATTCAATGCGGCGGCGAAGAAGGTGGTGGCGGCGCAGGGCTGGCAGTACGAAGGCAACATGCCGGACCACATCAGGCGTCCGGACGGAACCCTGCTCGACTGCGAGATCTGGGGTGTCTCCCCGGACCGGTTCTTCGATGCGGTATCGAAGTGGTAGCTGATCTTCTCGAAGACGGCGGCCGGGACGCCGTCTCTGACGAGTTCTTCCGTTGCGCCGGCTTCTTCGAAGCCGAAGGGGTCACCCACTCGCTGCGAATCGAGCTGGCGCAGGGCTATCTGGTCGCTCCGCTGATCGTCAGGCAGATCGAAGGCAGTGACCGGGTTGACGCCATTTCCCCGTACGGCTACCCCGGCTTCCGGGTGGTTGGCGGCGATCCCGCCGGGCCGGTCGATCCCGCCGCGCCGATTGCTCCCTTCGGGCCGGTGGACCCGTCGGCCATCGATTTCAGCCGGACCGGTCTGGTCACGGCTTTCGTTCGCCACTCCCTCGGTGGTGAGCCGCCTTTGGCGGGGGCGACGCCGAGGAACGTCTGCCTGGTGTCGGACCCGGAATTGCCACGCAAGAGCCGGGCCAGCGACCGGCAACAGATCCGCAAGAACCTGAAGCGAGGTTATGAGGTGGTTTTCGTTCCGGGCCCCGCGGCTGGCCCTGATGACCGGGCCGGGTTCTTCCGCGCCTACACGGAAACGATGGAAAGAACCGCGGCCGCGGAGCGGTACTTCTTCAGTGAGCTCTATTTCAACCTGATCCTGGATTCGGACAGGACCTGGCTGGCCCTGGCCAGAGACGCGGACGGAACGGTCGCCGCCGCCTCGATCGCCGCCCGCAGTGACGGCATGCTCCATTACTACCTCTCGGGAACCGCTGATTCGAATCTGCGTGATTCGCCGATGAAGAACGTGATCGAGTCGATGATCGAGTTCGGCGCCGCGCTCGACCTGCCCCTGAATCTCGGCGGAGGAATAACCCCGGGCGACCCCCTCGAGGAATTCAAGAGGGGTTTCGCCAACCGGGAGGAGCAATGGTTCACCTCGGAACTCATCTGCGACCCCACCGCCTACAGGGACCTGACTCCACCCGGAGCCGGGGATTATTTCCCGGCCTACCGCGCCCCCTGACCGGGACGGGACGCCTTCGTCCGTCAGGAGTCTTCGGTTGGGGCCAGATCTTCGAAGGAGGGGCCGCTGAGGGGTGGGAATATATCGATCGACTCGGGGGCGTCGGAATAATGCTCCACCGCGAAAGCTCGGATCGCGTCGAGGGTCTTGGCCCCTTCGTACTTTTCGCAGCCGATCAGATTGGTCCAGGAAGTGGCGGCGATCCTGTACGGCATGTCCGGATTCGGGAAGAGCAGGGCACCGCTGTAGGCGGAGTCATAGAGGCCCTTGATGTCCAGCTGATCCGCTTCTGTCAGGTCGGGGCTGTACTGGATCGCCACCCGACCGTGCTCGAGCGAATGGACCACGTCCTGGGGCGCGGGTGACTCGGCGTAGGCTCCATCCGCCTGCTGCAGCGGCGGACCGATATGCGGGCCCGAAGTCGGGGGCACCGTGCCGTAATCCGGCACATCATCGTCCCGCGTGAGGTGCTCACCACCTTCATCCGGCAGGTCCTGCCTCAATTCGCAACCGGCAAGCATCGCCGCCTCCGTCAGGTCCGTGGTTCCGGTCGCGACAGCGGTACCGATGCGGTTGTCCGGCTGCACCCCGTTCGTGCTGCCGCTGGAAGGCGTGGCGATGTGGGCCGAACCCGGATCCTCGTTGCCGCCCGCGGTCAACGCCAGGTAGATACCGCCGACTATCGCGATCAAAAGGACAGCTCCGATCAGGTAGCCGACCTTGGTCGGCGAGTTCCGGACCGGCGCGACAGACGGAGATGCCGGCCGCTCGGAACTCACGCCTGGACGGACTGGCCGCGGGCACCACGCCAGGGCTGAGCGGCACGTAAAGCTCCCAGCACGGCACGTGTCGCGGGTGCTTTGTTCAGGGCGTAGAAATGAATGCCCGGCGCGCCCGCGGCGAGCAACTCGGCACTCTGCTGGGCCGCATAAGCAACACCAAGGTTGAACTCGGCCTCGGCATCACCCTCCGCGGCGAGCATCGCCGTCTCCAGGGCCGACGGGATCGACGCGTCGCAGAGATCGCAGATCCTCTTTGTATGCGCGTAGCCGGTCACCGGGATGATGCCGGCCAGGATCGGCACGTTGATGCCCTTGCTGCGGGCTGTCTCGACGAAATCGAAGTAGGCGCGGTTGTCGAAGAAAAGCTGGGTGATCAGGAACTCCGCCCCGGCATCCACCTTTGTCTTCAGGTAAGTCAAGTCGGTGTCGAGGTCCGGCGCTTCCGGGTGAACCTCGGGAAAACAGGCGCCTCCGACCGAGAACTCGTACTTCGAAGTGATGAACGCAGTCAGGTCGGTGGCGCTGCCGAGACCACCCTCGGGCTGGACGAAGTCGGTTTCGCCACGAGGCGGGTCGCCCCGCAAGGCAAAGATGTTGTCGATTCCGACATCTCGCAAACGATCCAGGGTGGCCGTGAGGCCCTCGGTCGTCTCACCGACGCAGCTCAGGTGGGCCATCACCTCAAGGCCGACCTCTTCCTTCAGGGCGGTCGTGATGTCGACCGTTCCCTCTCGGGTCGAGCCACCCGCTCCGTAGGTCACCGATACGAAATCCAGGTCCAGGTCGGACAGCGTTCGGGCAGTTTCCAGCAACTGGACGCGGCCTTCATCCGTCTTCGGGGGGAAGAACTCAACCGAAAAAACCGGCCGGTTCGCACTGATGATCTCGCCGATGCGCATCAGGGAAGAGTAAAGGACTGCGGAAGTGAGGGACCCTCGGTCAGTCCGGTGCGAGACCGTGACCGGTGACCGCCAGCCAGATTGACCGCCTCAGGATCTCGGCATCGAGGCGCAGGGAACGGTTATCCACGTACTCGATGTCCAGCTCGATTCGTTCGTCCCAGGGGATCGCTGCCCGGCCCTGGACCTGTGCCCAGCCGGTGACCCCCGGCTTGACCTCATGCCGGCGGTGCTGCCGTTCCGTGTAACCGGAAACCTGGGCCGGAATCGTCGGCCGGGGGCCGACCAGGGCCATCTCGCCGCGCAGCACGTTGATCAGGTTGGGAAGCTCATCGAGCGAAGTCCGGCGCAACCAGCGCCCGATTCTCGTGACCCTGGGATCGTCCCGGCCGACGATCGTGCCGACCCCGACCGGGTCCGAACCGGGCACCATGGTGCGCAGTTTCAGCATCTCGAACTCACTGCCATGAAAGCCGACCCGGCGCTGCCGGTAGAGCGCTGAACCTCCACCATCCATCCGGATCAGGATCACCGCGACCAGCATCAACGGGGCGGTCAGAACCATCAGGGCCACCGTCAGCAGCAGTTCGAGGGGTCGGTTCAACGGGTACCTTCGGCTTTCTCCCAGTAGCCGGGAGGGCCGCCCCGCCACCGGTCCCACAGACCGAGCGCGATCGAGATCGTGGTCATGACGTAATAGCGGCAGATCCGGAACGGCAAAAGGTCCACCCAGCGGCCGAGCAGCGCGGCCAGCAGGATCACAACCTGGATGAACAGCGTCACTTCGTAGATCAGGCCCTGGCCGAACAGGACGATGTTGGTGACCAGAGCGATTAGATGAAGGGCCGGGGTCAGGTACCGAAGCAGGCGGTGCGAAACGACTTCGAAATAGAAAAGCACCGGATAACCACGCGGGTCGGCCATGCCTTCACCGACCACGATGTCCCAGAGCCCGACCATCATCCGCCGCTTGCGTGAAAGCTCACCCTCCATCGACGGGACCATCTTCTCCGAGGCCTGCGCCCGCGGCCGATAGAGCGAAGCCAGGCCTTTCTTCGCGAAAGCGAACGGGAAAGACAGGTCATGGCTGCCGGACGGTTTCAGGTCGATGTAGTCATCGGCCCTGACCGCGTAGATCGCACCATTGCCGGCAGTGATGCCGGCCAGACCCGACTCGAGTTCACGGACTTTCATCTCGTAACGCCAGTAAACGCCCTCCAGGTTGCCACCATCGGGACCGGTGAAACTGACCTGCCCGCAGACGTAGCCCACCCGGTCGTCACGGAACGGTTCGAGCAGCTGGGCGAGCGCGTCCGGCTGCCACTCCGAGTTCGCGTCCGAGAAAGCGAGTATCTGACCCTTCGCCGCGGCAGCGCCTGCGTTCTGGACCGTGATCTTGCCGCCACGCGGCAGGTCCAGCACCTGATCGGCGCCCGCTTCGGTTGCGATCGCGATCGTGGTATCGGTCGAGCCATCCGAAGCGACGATGATCTCCAGCAGCTCACGCGGATACTCGAGTGCGAGGGCGTTCTCGACCTTGGCCGCGATCACCGCCTCCTCGTTATACGCGGCGATGATCAGCGAAACCACCGGTAGCGCGGTTTCGTCGGTGTCGGTGTCATCGACCAGCGACGGGAAACGGCCAACCTTGCGGCCCCGCAGGTGGCCGGCACCGTTGCTGAAACCCAATGCCTGAAGCACCCAGAGGGCGGCCGTGTACCCGAAGTGGGTGTAGACGATCAGCCCGGCCGACAGCCAGAAGAGGATTGCGATCACGGTCATCATGCGCCGACCTCACGGTAGAGGTCGATCGTCTTCGCGGCGATCTCGTCCCAGGCAAACGGCCCACCGGCCGCAGCCGAGGCTTTTGCCGCGAGCGCAGCCCGGGCCGAATCATCGGTGACCAGTTCTTCCAGCGCCTGGGCCAGCCCGGCGGCGTCCCCGGGCTGGACCAGCCTCGCCGCGTCGTGTTCACGGGCGATGTCGCCGAGGCCGCCGACGTCCGAGATCACCATCGGCTTGCCGAAAGCAAGGCCGGTGTAGAGGACCCCGGACTGTTCACCATCGCGGTAAGGCAGGACCAGCAGATCCGCGCGGCGCATGATCGCCGGGATTTCCGTGTCCTGGATGAACCGAGGCAGCCAGCGCACCCTGACGTCGAGCTTGCCTGCCGCAGCCTCCAGCTCCGCGATGTCCATGCGCGGGTTGCCGACGATCCAGAGCTCGGCTCCCTTGATCCCCCGAAAAGCGTCGAGCAGGACATCGATGCCCTTGTAGGGACGCAACAGGCCGAAGAAAAGCACTACCGGACCCTCAGCCCCCTCGAGCTCGACCGGCAGTGGAGCTTCTTCCGGCAGGTCGGTGAGGTAATCGAAGGTTCCGTGGGGAATCACCCGTACCCGTTCCGCGGGAATACCGACCACATCCTTCATCCGGCGGGCACCCGTCTCGGAATGAACTATCACCGCGTCCATCGAAGCGAACAGATTCCGTACCGCGCGGACCTGGCGCGAACCCGGATCCGGCGGAAGGATGTAATGGGCGGTCATCACCCGGGGGCGCTTCGGTGAGATCAGGCGACGATCGAGCGAAGGAACGCTCAGCCACTGGTAGTGGGTCACGTCACCATCGATCATTCCGCGCAGTCGCAACATGTCACTGAGGTGCTCCGCGAACTTGAAAGGCACCCTCCCTTTCGCTTCGAGTCCGCGACGGGAGCTGCGGCGATAGAAGGTCTCTTGGACTTCGTAGCCGACCGGCTCCGGCACCGGGCCGTAAAGGAATTCCGAGGTGATCAGCTCGACTTCCGCGCCGGTCGCGGCCAGCGCCCGGGCGAGGGCCCGGTCGTATGGCGGAGTGAAGGCGGAAGGGTCGATCAGCTGAATGCGCACGCCTCTGATTATCGTGGAGGCTGTGGTTACAGACCTTTCCTACTGTGTCGTAAACAATGACGGCCGCGAATACCTGCTCGATTGCCTGGCCGCAATCGAGGGCCAGCGGGTGCCCGGACTTGCCACCGAAACGATCGTGCTCGACAACGCCTCGACCGATGGCTCGGTGGAAGCGGTGCGTGAAAGGTTCCCCGATGTCGAACTGATTGAACTGACCGAAAAAGTCGGCAAGGCCAGCAACGACACGACCCTGATGAAACACGCCAGAGGCCGGTACTGCCTGCTGCTGAACGAAGACTCGGAACTGAAGCCAGGTTCGGTCGCTGCGCTTTTCGGCGCGATGGAGGATGACCCCGGAGCAGGAGCGGCCGGAGCCCAGTTGTTCGACGGCGACGACAACCCTTACGCCTGCGCGTGGCGCTTCCCCGGGGTGAAGACAGCAGCCATCGGCGTCCTGTTCCTGCACGGCAGATACACCGTGGAAAGCAAGGGGGACGTGACCCGCAAGGCCGACTGGGCGCAGTCGAGCGCATTGATGGTTCGTTCTGATGCGGCCGAAAGAATCGGCTGGATGGACCCTCAGTTCTTCGTCTACTACGACGAATGCGATTTCTGCAAACGGCTGGCCGACGCCGGCCGGCACACCCTTTACGTTCCCGGCGCTCAGGCGATCCACCACAACCAGCTTTCGAACGACCTCAGTGCCGGCCTGCCACGGATCGTCGAGTTCCATCGCAACCGCGACCTTTACATGAAAAAGCACCACTCGAAACCGGCCGCCCTGGCCGTGCGGGTGCTGACCGCCTGGACCTACGGCCTGCGTACGGTCGCGTCAGTCTTCATCCCCGGTGCTCCCACCAGCATCTACCGGGCCCATACCCGTCAGGCTCTCTTCCCATACCGGGGAAAGAGCCTCCGGGACAATGCCCCACGGGCATGAATCGTCGCCGTGGGCCGGGCAGGTGCCCCCGGAGGGCTGCTGTCCCGGAGGCGGTGCCTGCCCGGTACGCGGCGACCGGTCCCGAGCCACCGAACCGTCAGTTCCTGAGGTCTTCGTTCATCTGTTCGACCTCGTAAACCTCCGAGAGACCCTGATCGCGTGAACTCTCCGACTCGGCCTCCTGGGCTCTGGCGGCCCGGATGCGGTCGATCAGCTCCCGCGGGTTCCGGGCCATCGCGAGGTACCGCTTCTCTTCCTCGCTGAAGAACCCGGTGAGAATCAGCGCGAGCGGCAGGCCGCAGACCAGCAGCGACCGGATCGCTAGGGCTGCAAAACCGTCGTTCGGTACGAACACCTCGCCGATCGCGATCAGAACCGCGCTCGACCCCACAACCTTCAGCAACCGCAGCCACTCGTAAGGAACCGGGAAAAGCCGCTGGGTGAAGATGTACATCAGGACCAGCACGATCGAGTATGAGATAACCAGCGAAACGGCGGCGCCGACGATGCCCCACACCGGGACCAGCAGCAGGTTGAGCCCGATGTTGGAAGCCACACCGGCCAGGGTCGCCGGGAAGTTGAACTCGGTGCGGCCGGTGCGGCCGAGCACCACCAGCAGCACCATGTAGATCGCGTAAAGGGCGGTGCCGGCGGCGACCGGACCGACCGCCTTGTAGGCCTCGAAGTACTCGGGTGCCGCGAAGACCCGGACGATCCACGGTGCAACCAGCCAGATCGCCGTGATCACGACGGCCATCACCACCACAAACCAGGTGACCACTGCGGAGTAGGCCCGGCGGGCATCGTCGTCGTCGACGATCGAATACGCGAGCGGCGGGAAAGCGAGCTGGAAACCGCGGACCAGCACGTTCACCGACTGCGAAACCTTGATCGCCAGGGAGTAGAGCCCCGCTTCGGCCAGGCCGAGAGTGCGGGCGATGATGATCCGGTCGACGAAACTGAGCGAATAGAGCGAAAGCTCGGCCGGCATGGTCGGCAGGCCGAACCGCATCATGCGCCGCAGCAACGGCAGGTCGGGGATCAGCGAGAGTCGTTTCCAGTGGTAGACGATCAGGCCGAGCACGAAGACGACGCCGGTGCCGAAGCTGCCGAGCAGCAAGCCCTCTGCCGCCATGTCGAGGAAAACCACGAGGACCACGGTCACCGGAATGGTGACCAGAACCGAAGCGACAGTGACCACGAAGAAGGCCTTCGAGCGTTCGTCGAGCCGGAAGATCGTCAGCAGGTACTCGGAAAGGGTCAATACCCACAGACCGCCAATCGCGATCCGGGCGAGCTCGGGTTCGGGCTTGCCGAGCAGCAGGTCGGAGATCGGCCCGGCGAAAGGCAGCAGCGCCAGCGCGACCACGGTCCCCGCCCAGAACAGGGTCGAGAACGAGGTGGCGACAACCTTGTCCGGGACCTCGTCGGTCTTGTAATAGAAACGCAGCAGCGCCTCGATCACGCCGAGCCTGATCACGATGCTGACCGCAACCACTGCCGCGAACATCACTTCCGCCGCCCCGTAATCGGCAGGGGTCAGGTATCGCGTGTAAAGCGGCAGCAGCGCCACCGCGATCAGCTTGGAGAGAATGCTGGCCGCCGTATAGGCGGCGCCTGTGCTCGCTAGGCGGCGGAGGTAGCCCGACATGGAAAGGCGAGGCTATAGCCGATTGCGATCAGGACCCAGGTAACCGGGTCGTCGAGAAACCCGGCATAGGTAATCGTATGGACGAGGACCGCGATGAAAGCGGCCAGCACCGCGGCGCGCGAAGCGGGCGGGCCACGCTCCCTGTCGCGGGCACCCGCGGGCGCGCCGAGCCCCGGCATGACCGCACGCATGCCGGCACTGAGCGCAGCCAGAGCGGCCACTATCAGGGCTGCATATACCGCGAGTCCGACCACACCCTGCTCGGCAGCCACGGTGACCGGTTCGGTGTGGGACTCGGTGACCGGCGCGTTGCCGTTGGTCTCCTCTTCCCGGAACGCCTCGGAGAACGCGCCGGAGCCATAACCGAAAACCGGCCGGTTCTCGAACAGGTCGATGCCGCCCTCGATCAGGTTGGCCCGACCGGCCGACTGAGCGTTTAGCCGGCTCAGATCGAGCTTGACCACACCGCCGGCGACGGTGGCAAAAAGCACGGTGCCGAGCACCAGCACACCGAGCCCGATCGCCACGAACCTGGCGCTCCAGCGAAGTGCGACCAGCGCCGCGAGGCCGGCCAGCAGGGCGATGAAACTCGACTGGGAGAACGTGATGACCAGGGCCAGCCAGAGGATCGCGGCCACAACGCAGAGAACGATCGCTTCATTGCGGCGGCGGGCCCAGGCGAGGGTCGCGGCAACCATCGTGATCGCGAGGGCGAGGTAGCGCCCGAAAACGTTCGGATCCCAGAACAGCGAGTTCACCCGGAAGTACACATTGAAATCATTGGTCCGGATCACCGTCTCGTTCCAGAGCAGGAACCGGAACTCGTGTTCGGCGAAAGCGATCAGTGAACAGAGCAGGGCGAGGCCGACGATCGCTGCCAGCACGGTGCGCAGGCGTTTGCCGGTCCATTCGACATCAACCATCAGGGCGAATACAACGGCAAACGGAACCAGGAAGAAACAGAGGTTCTGCAGACCGGTCGAACTGTCATCCGACCAGAAAAGGCCGAGCGCGTAAAGCACCACCGAAGCAGCAAGTAGCGGTTTGAGCCAGGCGGCTACTCCTTTCGGGGCGACCCGCTCCGGCCGGGCCGACATGCCGTCCTCAGGGCGGACCCACTGCTGCCAGGCGGAAGCGGCGACACCACCGGCCATGACCAGATAAAGCGGCATCAGCAGGTTGGCTTCTTCACCCCCGACCTCGAGCGGGACCCGGAAAGGCAGTGCGACCAGGATCAGGACCGGCATCATCAACGGCCATCGGTTGAAGACTGCCGCCAGGCCCGCGACCAGGCCGCCGACCACGATCAGCGCCGGAATCAGCAGGGCCGGCGAGTTCCTGAGTTCCGCCACCTGGGTCGCGTTCCACTGGTCACCGGCAATCAGGGCCGGAGCGAGGATCACGGCGAGCACCATCGCCGCGCCACGCCGACGGGACGAGCTGTCGACGATCGCAACTGCGGCGCAGCTCGCGGCAATGAGCCCGACGATCGGCTCGATCACTTGTCGCCACCCTTGGGCATATCTTCGATCGACTTCTTACCGTACGTCCACTTCAGCGCCTTTTCGCAGTTCGAACTCAACGGTTCGAAGTTGCGCAGGCGGATGCGGCCGGGCAGGTAAAGCTCCCGGTCGAGACCTTTCATCGTCACCCGGACGCGGTACCGGTCGGTGCGTGGAACCACCGCGTTGTCTTTCTTGCCGTTCCACCAGAGGGTGTGTTCCCGGTAACGCTTGAAGAAACGGTCTTCCTCCAGGGTGCGAATTGCCTTGCCGCCCGGACCGATGATCTCGACCGTGGCGTTGTCGCTCTTGGTCGTCCGGAAGTTGATCGACATGTTGTCCCGCCGGCAGTCACCGTTCGGGCTGAACACGGTCGGTTTGAAGGGATCCTCGGCGTTACGCAACCCCTGGCCGATGAACTCCACCCGGTCGATCACCAGTGGCTCCCGCTTCAGCCGCTGCGACCAGCCGAACGCTGCGACCGTGGCGACGAAAAGCAGTCCGATCGCGATCGGAGCCACCCATTTCAGGCGACCGGAGCGATCCGGACTATCCAAACCTCAACCGCCGGGAAGGGCCGAGTGGTTGGTGCCGATGATGGCAACAGCCATCGCTCCCGTGGTGATGTCCTCCACCTCGCTGATGATCGGCTCGGTCGCGTCGATGTCGACCGTCCGGCCGACCCTTTTCGCGGCAGCTTCATTGCCGGGCGTGTACATGACCACGCTGGAAGTGAATGTATCGGTCGCGTCGGTGACCGCTCCCATGCGGAAGCCTTCGTCTTCGAGCACAGTCGCGTAATCCTGGGCGAGTCCAACCTCGGCGCCACCGGTGCCGTTCAGCACGGCGACCCGGATGTCTGCGGGCTGGTTGCTGTCGCCACCGGCCTGCTTCGTGTTGCCCCCGCCCCCGGCACCGCCACCGGTGTCGTCACCACCGAGCAGCGTCGTGCCGGCGTAGGCGGCACCGGCGCCGAGCACCAGGACCGCAGCGATGATCGCGAGGATGCGACCGGTCCGCCCGAGGCGCTCCCAGAAAGACCCTTCGACCAGGCCCGTGCGTTCCATTCGGCGCTCTTCGCGCTCAGCCAGGACCTTCAGTTCCTCGGAGCGCTCTTCGGCGACGAGTTCGCTTACTTCACGGACTTCGGCGTCACGTTCGGGAGCGCCGCCGGCCCATTCACGGAGCCGGCGCAGGTCGCGGGCCTGGGAGAAAACGAGCATCGCGAGGACCACGGCTGCGAGCAGGGAAATAATTCCCGCGTAGCCGCCGACTGTCTGGATCACGTCTGTCACGTTCGTTCTACCAAAATTGATTCGTTTCCTGAAACGGGCAATCGAACATGCTCGTCCCCGGGACTAGACGGCAGCATGTTAGTCAGACGGCGTCTCTCAGGGAATCCGGACCGGGTCGCCGCCCGGTGAGTTGACGATTTCAACCAGTGTCTCGGCGAGGTTCGATTCGTCGCCGGTCTGGACCACCCGCTCCAGTCGGTCGAGTGTCGCTTCAACCCATTCCGCTTCGATCCGCTCGTCACGGACCGCCCGCATGATGCGTTTCGAGGCCGTCGGCTGGGGCCGTTCGTCTTCACCGAAAAGTTGTTCGTGGAGCTTCTCGCCGGGCCTCACCCCGGTGACTTCGATCGCGATGTCTTTCTCTGGTTCGTAGCCGGCCAGGCGGATCATGTTCTCGGCGAGGTCGACGATCCGGATCGGGTCGCCCATGTCGAGCACGAACACGTCGCCACGGGTGCTGCCGGTGTCGGCGGCGCGGATCACCAGCTGCACCGCTTCGGGGATCGTCATGAAGAACCGGGTCATGTCCGGGTGGGTGACCGTGACCGGCCCACCCTGCTCGATCTGGCGCCTGAATATCGGGACCACACTGCCGGACGAGCCGAGCACGTTGCCGAACCTCACGCTTACGAAACGGGTGTCACGGTGCCGTTCGCCGGCCGCGCCGATCGACCATTCGGCCAGCGCCTTGGAGGCACCCATGACCGTCTTCGGGTTGACCGCCTTGTCGGTCGAGATCAGGACGAAACGTTCGGCCTTCGCGGCGGCCGCCGTTTCGGCGGTGATGCGGGTGGCGATCGCGTTGTTGCGGATCGCCTCCAGCGGGTTCGACTCCATCAGCGGCACGTGTTTGTAGGCGGCGGCATGGAAAACGACGTTGGGTTTGAAGCGCTGCATAACTTCAAACATGCGCTCCGTTTCCTTGCAGTCGGCCAGTACCGCTTCGACCCGGCTGAAGTGCCGCTCGGAAACCATTTCGCGTTCGATCTGGAAGAGGTTGTCTTCGGCGTGGTCGAGCATGACCAGCAGCAGCGGGTTCACGGTCGCGATCTGGCGGCAGAGTTCCGAGCCGATCGACCCGCCTGCCCCCGTGACCAGCACCACCTGGTCCTCGAGGTAGGCCCCGACATGTTCCAGTTCAACCACCACCGGCTCCCGGCCGAGCACGTCTTCGACCTGGACCTCACGCAGCTGCTGGCTGAGCTGGACACCGCCGCGCAGCAGCTCGAACACGGTCGGCAGGGTCTTCACGCGGATCTGGCGGGCCCGGCAGGCGGCTACCACCTTCGCGCGCAGTGTTCCCGGTGCCGAAGGGATCGCGATAACCACCTCGTCCGGTTCGGTCTCGTCGAGAATGGTTTCGATCTCATCGGTGGTGCCGAGCACCGAGATTCCCTGGATGCGCATACCACGCATGCCGACGTTGTCGTCGACGAAACCGATCGCCATGTCACCGAGGTTGGGATTGAGGCGGAGTTCGCGGACCACCATCTGGCCACCTGATCCGGCGCCGACCACGAGGATCTCGCGGCCACGGACGATGCGCTGGCCGCGGTCGGGGCGCTCCTTGAACAGGCGGGTCCCGAGGCGGGCCCCGGCGATCAGCATCATGGTCAGCAGGAAGTCGGTCATCGCCACCGAGCGCGGCAGCGAGACGTTGAAGGGCTGGACAACACTGAAAATGCCGATCAGCAGCAGACTCGAGATCGTGACCGCCTGGACGATCCGGGCGATGTCACGGCCACCCACGAACCTCCACCACTTCTGGTAGAGCCCGAACAGGTAGAAGATCGCGACCTTGCCGATGATCACGAAAGCGACCGAATTGACGAACAGATCCATATACCGGTCGGGGATCGTTCCGGGTTCATCGAGGAAGCGAAGCTGGAAGGCAAGGAAATATGCGAGCGCGACCAGCAGGCCGTCTCCGGCCATCTGCCACACCTGGTACCGGCGCAAGTGGAAGTCTGGGCGTCGCATAGAACCTCCGAAGTCTAGTCGGGAATAGAGTCAGGCCTCTGATTTCCGGAACCAGTGACACACAGCGGGCAGTGATCCTCGGTCTGGTCCAGGGCCCGACCGAGCTGCTGCCGGTATCGAGTTCGGCCCACCTGGCGATGCTGCCGAAGCTCGCCGGATGGGATTGGGAACGCCTCGACCCGGAATTACGCAAGAGTTTCGAGATCGCCCTGCACGCCGGAGCCGCGATGGCCCTGCTGCTCACCAGGCGCAAGGAGATCGCCGAGGAGGTCGAAGCCTTCGACTTGCGCCGCGCCGTCGTCCTCGCCCTGTCTTTCCTGCCGGCGGCGGCGGTCGGGTACCGCTTCGAGCGGGTGATCGAATCCCGGCTCGGTGGCCCGGTCTCCACCGCCGCCGGGCTGATCGGTGGTGGCCTGCTGATGGTCCTGGCAGACCGCCGGCCCCAGGAACGGGGTCGCGGAGAAGCGAACGCAATCGACGGCCTTGCTCTCGGCGTGGCCCAGGCGGCGGCGCTGATGCCGGGTGTTTCACGCAACGGTGCGACCCTCACCGCCGCCCGGCTGCGGCGTTTCTCCCGGGACCAGGCCAATCTGCTTTCCCGCACCGTCGCCCTGCCGGTGATCCTCGGCGCGGTTGCACTGAAGGGCACCCGGCTGGCAAAACGTGGTGTCTCCGGCGAACAGCTCCGCTGGCTCGGCATCGGGGTCGCGACCTCGTTCGTATCGACCATGACCTCGAACGACCTGATCGAAATGGTCGAACGTGACCGGGCGCTGCGCCCGTACGCCCTCTACCGGATCGCTCTGGGGCTGGCAATTCTGATCGTGCTGAGCAACCGTCGTGAATCTCCTGTTGAATCGGATGTGATGAACGAGACTCAGACCGAGCCCGGAGGCCCCCCGAGATGAGCGAAGCACCCGAGACCCCCGACGCTTATGCCCAGGCCGGGGTGAGCCAGAGCGACGCCGACCGTGCGGTCAGCCTGCTCGTCGGAGCGCTGGCGAAGGCGGACATCGGCAGGCCTTCCCGCCAGGTCGACCTCAGTGGCCACTACGCCGCGGTCATGAAACTGGACGACACCACCGGCATCGCTCTCTCGACTGACGGAGTGGGTACCAAGCTGAAGGTGGCCGAAGAACTCGGCCGCTACGACACTGTTGGAATCGACTGCATCGCGATGAACGTCAACGACATCATCTGCGTTGGTGCCGAACCGATCGCGATGCTCGACTATCTCGCCGTCGAGAAGGCAGACCCTGAACAATGCGAGCAGATCGGTACCGGTCTCGCCCGCGGGGCGGAACTCGCCGGGATCGAGATTCCGGGAGGCGAACTCGCCCAGATGGGCGACCTGGTCAAGGGCTTCGACATCGCCGGCGCCTGCTTCGGCACAGTCCGGCTGGACGAGATCATCGACGGTTCGGCGGTCTCCCCCGGTGACATCGTGATCGGGCTGCCGTCTTCCGGTATCCACTCGAACGGCTACACCCTGGCCCGCAAGGCGCTCGGCGGCGAACACGGCCTTTCCTATGAGGACGACCGGCTCGGCAAACCGCTCGGCGAGATCCTGCTGGAGCCGACCGAGATCTATGTGAAAGCCGTGATGGACCTGCTGCGCTCCGAAGTGGCTGTTCACGGCCTCGCCCACCTCACCTCCGGTGGCCTCGACAACCTGCTGCGGCTGAAGTCCAATGTCACTTACGTGATCGACAACCCGCTCGAGCCGCAGCCGATCTTCAAGCTGATCCAGGAACGGGCTTCGGTTCCCGAGGACGAGATGTACGAAGTCTTCAACATGGGCTGCGGCTTCTGCTGCGTCGTCCCGGCCGAAGACGAAGCTGCCGCGCTGGCAATCCTGCAGGCCCATTACCCGGCGGCGCGGCGCATCGGCACCGTCGAGGCCGGGCCGCTCAAGGTCAACCGGTCCTGAGGCAGCAATGAAAGTCGCGATCCTGCTTTACGACGACTTCACTGCCCTCGACGCTATCGGGCCATATGAAGTGATTTCGAGGGTTCCAGGATGGGACCTCACTTTCGTCGCCAGGACGGCGGGACCACAGCAGACCGACTCCGGTGTGACTTCGGTCGAAGCCCGGTCGTCTTTCGTTGACTGCCCCGAGGCCGACATAGTGCTCGTGCCCGGTGGTCCGGGCAGCCGGGTGGTGATGAAGGACGAAAACACCCTCGACTGGCTGCGGCGGGTGGCAGCCGGCGCCCGCTGGGTCACCTCGGTCTGCACCGGGTCCCTCGTGCTCGCTGCCGCCGGCCTGCTGGACGGTAAACGCTGCACCACCTACTGGCTGTACCTCGAACAACTGCGAGAACTCGGGGCCGAGCCGGTGGCGGAGCGCGTAGTCATCGACGGCAACATCGTCACCGCGGCCGGGGTCTCGTCCGGGATCGACATGGCCCTTACCCTGGTCGCCGAAGCCGTGGCCCCGGAACTCGCCCAGGCGATCCAGCTGGGGATCGAATACGACCCGCAGCCACCGTTCGATTCCGGATCGCCAAAGTCCGCATCGGCCGAAACGGTCGAACTCGTCACCGGCATCGCCGCCCAGCAGGACGAGTGGCTGAGCGCCCGCCGCGCTGAGTGAGGTCTGACCCGCCGGGTAGGTTCAGGTAAGTGGATCAGATGCTGACGAATTTTTCCCGGAATCGGCTGTGTGACTACTACTCGGCCCGAGTAAGGGTAGGCTCGTCCATTCATGGGTTTTCGCAGGCTGGATCGGTAAAATAGTGGGACTCGACACTCATTCTCCGTCGAGAATTCTGTAGTGCCAGCGACCCCTCCCCCATCCAGCGCGCAGATGATCGGAACGGTCCTTTCCGATCGTTACCGACTCGAAGCCAAACTCGGCAGCGGCGGGATGTCGACCGTGTACCTGGCGAG
>Ga0105044_10006297_pt1 | contig 16311 bp, 14 predicted proteins | sample MAT01_FD_78092 | JGI IMG/M metagenome (GOLD analysis project Ga0105044, IMG submission 78092) | Freshwater microbial communities from Lake Fryxell liftoff mats and glacier meltwater in Antarctica - MAT-01 | ecosystem: Environmental > Aquatic > Freshwater > Ice > Liftoff microbial mat | place... | reverse complement strand
TACCATAGAAGGCGCCAATACCTGGACAGATAAAAAAGACAAAGTAAAGTTTGTGGCAACTTCGCCTGTAAAACCTGTTAAAGTATTCATCTCTGCAGAAACGGATCTTAAGACCCAAAAACCTGGTACACAGGTTGTATGGTCAACCGGTAGTTTTTAGTTTGGGAAAATATGTTTGAAAAAATAAAAAACCTTCATTGCTGAAGGTTTTTCATAGGGTAATTTTAATTCATGTACTTTGTATGTACATGGTTTTCATCGGGATATATTGGATTAGGTTTTGCTTAGGATAGCTGGATATTTAACAGTACAAAGATGCACAGCTTTAAAAGGATAATTTGTAATACAGGAAGGAAATTTATTGTAGAATTATTACGAGGGTATTTTTCCAACAGGGTGAATATTGGAGCACCGGTTGGTATTTTGCTAAATTACTGGTTAATAAAAAAAACGGTATTGCCACCATGAATGATTACAGATGAGATTTTTGAAAGCAAAAGTAAAGGAAAGTAGATTCAAGAAAAATTTGCCAGTTGGGAGATAAAAAAAGGGTAATATCATTTTTCATCCGCCTCCCTCCTTGCGGAGAGGGGCGGATAAATAATTTTGTATAATGTTTAGTAATTTAAATAACCTTTATTTTATAATTACTTTAATTCACTGTTTTATAAAACACTATTTCATAGAATGAGACATGCCGCTAAATACCAGTCCCACCTGAAAACGGCCCAAGTTATCTACAGGTGCGTTGGCAAGTGACTGCATATTACTACTTTTCCATGCCCTATCTTTAAAACTTCCCGAATAACCTGCCTGAAAACCGATGGAATTATTACATTTTGGCGCTTTTACAGTAAAACCAAATCCCAGGTTATATGTTGCAAAACTGTTTGTAAATTTCACCGGGCGAATATTGTTTTGTGTAGTTGATGAATTGAGCACATCATTGAAGTTTACGGATGAATTATCCTTGTTAAACCTAGCCTGGTAACCTTCAAAACCAATACCTACCAATGGATACAGCATGAATTTTTCGCTACGTATCACATCATACCCAAAGTTTAGCTGAGCACCCAAAAAACGCAGTGCACTGCTTTTTTTATCACGGTCGCCGCTCATACTGCTGCCCCCGGTAGCTGTAATGCCGGTGATAAAATTTTTCTTAACCATCATCGATCCCAGGCTAAGCGTGCCCATGTAGTCCCTTAATCCCTTGTATTGGGGAAAGGCGGCTATACTTTGATTAAGTCCTTCAAATTTCTGGAAACTGATACCTATGCTTTGGGTAGATATCGTTGGCATCTTTTGCCATTGCTTTTTGTCATTTTGTGCAAAACTGCTGAAAGAAAGTGCTGAAAAAAGAATTAGAAATGTAATTTTCATAAAGTTTATTTTTTTTCTTAATAAACATCTTTTAAGAAAATAGGTTTTCAAAAGCAACCCTTTTATAGTTTTATTAACAATAAATTTTGATGGAAGCATTCACTGATCCGTTGATTGAAAATGCTATACGTTTATAATTTAAAGATTTGGGGAAGGGAATCCCGCAAGTTTGCAGAACGCCAGCCAATCGTTAGTTGTGGTTATATATGAGCCATCAACATGGACGGAAAACCATTTGCTGTTCACTAAGCGCCTTTAAACCAGCGTTTAATAATTATAAACTTTCCGAATAAATTTTATGCCAACATATTTATTAGGTGCTGTATAGCCTGCAAATAAATCTTTTGCAAGTTTAGATTGAAATTCTGAACCTGCTTGCTGCCAAAATGCTTCCCACTTTATATCTTTGTTGTTTACAATATCCGTATTAATTTTTTCCAGTAATGGATCATTAATGATTTTTGAACCTACACTACGGCTTGCAATGATATGCGCATTTGGGTTTAGCTGAAATACTTTTAAAACCTGCTTATATCCTCCGCACGACCCAAGAAAAGCAAACTGGCATGATGGCGTAATTTTTTTCAAACTTTGGGGTAAATGGTAACTATGGCCCCGGTGTATAAAAGAAGTAATTTGATAACCCTCCTTATAAATTGCCTGCAGCATCTCATTCTGCGCCGAATCGCATCCGCCTTTTGTATTTGGTTTATTCATAAACACTTTAACCTTATTGCCCTTTTTAGAACTGAATACAACGTAATTCTCCATATCCCTTTTATCCCACATCTTTACATCGTAAGTAGTGAGGCTGCTGCTGAATGATGAAATTGCATCTTCATCATCATAAAAAAAACTAACCTGAACAATTTCGTTGTTTATTTTAAGGTTGCTTACTTTAAGCACATCATAAGTATAATCTGTTTCATTTTTATATTTGTCCATCAGCATATCTTTATAAACCTTAAATATACGTTGGTAAATAAGTTGATTTTTTACTTTAGGCTGTTTTTCAATGCTGCTTATTTGCTCAATAAGATTATCCTTCAAGCCTTGGCGGTTTCTGATCTCATAAAGTATTTCTGCCATTGTCATAGCATCTAAAATAATATCATTATCGCTAAGTTGTTTATTTGGAAGATTATTCAGGTATTTTACTAGATATTGGGTAATTTTTTCCTCATTCAGGTTATTTACAAGATCTGCTACAAGGCCGTAATCAGAAACATTGGATATAAACTTATCAAACTGATAATAATTAATTTCTTCAAAAAAATTATTTATCCCATCTTTCCCTGTTTTACCGGCCTCTTTCAGGAATTTTTTATAGAGGTATAAAAAACTTGATGTGTAAAGTGCGCTGCTGCCTTCCTGCACAAGATCATAACTTCCGGCCAGCATCAGAAAATATAATTCTTTGGCCGATAATGTATTTACTACCTCAAAGCGGATATTGTCAGGCGATTCGTGCAAGTCGTTGATTTGTTTGATGAAGTAATAATTACCAAATTTTTTATTTAAGGCTGTTATTGGTTGATGTAAAAATGAACTTATTTCAGGCTCGGGGCTTATATGAAGCATGATAGCTTCTTCAACAAATGCATGGTAATAATCCTGAGGTACAAGTGTTAGTTTTTTTACTTCTTCAGCGGTGTTTCTGTTTTGTAAAATAGCCAAGCTAAATGGCAGCAACTTATCGTAATAAGTATCGATTTTTACCTGGGATACCGCTTTAACAGTTATTTTATTACTTTTATTTACAAGTGAAGTGTAAAAAGTATCATTATTATTTAGTTTGTTGCAAAGTATAATTGGCGCAACATTAGCCAGTTCATACAGTAATGTGTCTCTGTAAGATTCGTATTTGGCAAATTCAATTCTGCTGGAGATAAAATAGGGTTCGTAAAACATTTCCCGCAAACTCACAATATCCATGATAGTATCTGCAACAAAAAGGCCCTCAAATACTGAGGCCATGATATTACTTTCTACATAGTTAATACCCATATACAAATTGGTAATAGAACCTTTTTTATAAACCTTTAAGGTGGAAAGAAAATTTGCGTTTAATGAAGGAATTCCTAGTGATGTTATAGAACCGGAATCAAGATTATTACGACTCACTTCAAAAAGTTTTGTAAGTATATCCTTTATTGGCCTGTTGTCAATCTTCAGTTTTTTCTTAACTAAAGAATCGCATGTAGTTGAATAAAAATGATCTATATTTTGTATGTATGCATTGTCAATGTATGTAGTCTTTAAGGTTTTCACCAATGCCGATTTCATCTTGGCATAAGCATTCTTGTCTTCAGAAGAGGAAGTAAAGGGAATAAGGAGTGTTAGTAAGAGTACCGCAACACGCATAGGCTTTGCTGCATTTTTAAAGGGGAGGATGTTTATTTGCTGTTTGCACATAATTTTACTTTTAACTTTGAATTTAAATAGGGTTTTATAAAGCTAAATAGTTAAAACATATCAATGTAAATGTCTTTGAAATACACTAAAAAAAACTATCCACAATATTATGGGGTTTTTTGAGTTTTATAATTAAAGCTCGGCTATTAGTTAAATTATTACTAAAGCCATGCCAGAATAAATAAAACAAGTACTATCCTTTAAAAAATGTGTAAATTTGTAAGAGATTTACCTGTACGAATTATTTTCTTTCTTTGAAACTTTGAAAACAATTTTCAACAAATTATGAGAGCATCGAATGGAGTATTTTATATTTTTATTTTGCTGATTTCATTCAGCTTACCAGGCTTTGCCTTTCATCAGGATATTGATATGACTGCAAAAGGAAGTATAGCTAATAATATTTCTTCTCCAAATCACCCTCGTAATAATACCAATACGTTTAACGCCGTTACAAAAGATGCTGTAAATGTAAAAGTTGATCGTGATACTTCATTTAATTCTATAGATACAAAATACAAGGCTGCCGTTGATCGTTTAAAACAACAAGCTGCTTCAATTGCAACTTATATAAAAGCATATAACTACTCTACCGAATATGTTTTCCTTATAGACATGTCTATCCCTTCCGGAAAAAACCGTTTTTTTGTTTATAACCTGAAAAAAGATTTATTGGAGTGTTCATCATTGGTAGCACATGGCTTTGGTTCTACAATAAAAGACAGTGAAGATCAACTCATATTTTCGAATAACAATTATAGTTTTAAAACTTCTATAGGCAAGTACAAAATAGGCAATTCTTATAACGGCACTTATGGTTTAGCTTACAAGCTATATGGTCTGGACAGTACCAATAGCAAAGCTTTTGAACGTGCCATTGTTTTGCATTCAGATGTTCATATTCCCAACAATGAAACTTATCCTTATAAAATTTTCCAAAGTGCCGGGTGCCCGGCTGTATCGCCCACTTTTCTCCCCACTTTAGGTAAGTATATTATGGGTTCCAAAAAGCCAATATTAATGTGGATTTACAATTGATCTGCAATAATCATTTTGGTTGTTTCAATAAAATATATCTTATTCTACAAAAGCTGCTTTATAGCAGCTTTTGTAGAATAAGGAAAGCCACCACTTTTTTACTACCCTTTATAAAATGCGCCAACCGGAGCAAAGCTGTGTAACATCTGTTGATCGTTCCTTAAAAAAATGAATCATTTTTTTCTATGGCTGAAAAAAAATCTTAGTGGAAGTTACTTACCAATTATTGATATTGAATATAAATTGGTTTTGGCGTAAAATTCAACAATTCGCCGGGTGTGTACATACCCGATGTATTTTTTTTAGAGTCGTTCTTGTAAAACAATTTAAAGCCAGTAAACTGCACCGGCTCTTTATAAATGTACCGGAGCCAGGTAGATCTTTTTAAAACCTTATTTCCAAAGCCATCCATATCCATTACTATTTGTACTTCGGGAACCGTTCTTATGTTTTTATAATCTGTTATCATGCCCTGTGTAAAACGATGAACCACCAAAACCTTGGGTGGAAGATGATATTTACGAACGAGGTCAACCAAAAAATTAATCGCATCATTGATATCAACTGCGGTGAACGTACCTATTTTTAACCCAGGTATTTCGCCGTTCTTCATCGAAAATTCCGGATCTATCCCAAGGTGAACATTGGGGAGTTGCAAATACTTTTCAAGCGCCGGCACTTCCTCTTTTACAGTGCTGTGCCCCACCTGTATATCTAAAAATACCAATGCATTTATTTGTTTTGCCCAATCCATAATGGTATCTATCTGATGAAAAGGCATACGCAAACGATACTTTCCACCTTTACCTGCTGCTCCCTGTGCCGTTGTAGCAATGTAATGTAAAGCAGGTAACGTTTTTACAGATGGGTCTGCAGCCTGCCATGCCGTTACTTCTCCTGCTAATTTTTTAAACATTTCATCTTTTGGAATCTCTCCTAAAATGCCCATTCGTTTTGAATATAAGTTGCCGTAAAATGCAATGACCCGGTTATCTGGAAAAATGGCACCGGGCAATGGATAAGGCGTCTCAACGGGCCATCTACCGGTTTTATCATAATTACTTAATGCCAGCATTTTTTTATTATAGTCTGCCGTATCTAATGCAGGGTTTGTGGCCAGGGTCGGCGCAGCACCAGTATCAATTGCTTTTGCACTATTTTTAGCAGTATCTGTTTTTACTGTACTGCTTATTTTATTTGCATCGGCCTTTATTACTCCGTTGCAACTGGTAGCGTATATTAAAACTAAGCTGGCAAGTAAATATGCGAAGAGAATTTTAAGCAATTTTTTAATAGGTTAACGGGGTGTAGCGGTGAAGTGCAATAACTATGCCTCATAAATAAAAATTGATTGTGTTATGGAATTGCATGCATGGCAGCCACATGCTGCCGTGCTAAAAATTGCTGGCGATATGCGGCTTGGGTTTCTTACCAGTTGGTGTCCACCAACCGATAGCATAAAATGTTTTGGTAAAGGATCTCTTAAATCTTTATTACTTCAGTAATTTCAGGAACAGGGGTTTCAACTTTAGGGAACCTTGCCAACCGGGAAAGATTATAAAATTAAATTAACTTCACTAAAACTAATCCTCATGCGCATTATAATATTGCTGGTTACGCCATTTAGTGCATTTGTTATACAAGCCCAGAACCTAAAATCGGGCGGCAAACTTAAACCAGAACAAGCCATCATGGACATCAGGCATTATACCATTGCCCTAGATGTGGACCCGATACATAAAACAATAAATGGTTATACAGAGATAGACCTTAACCTGCTAAAACCATCCGCAGGATTATTATTCGACCTCTGGCATGGACTTACTATTGCGCAGGTATTGGTTAACGGCAAGACAACCCCTTTTACACATACTACTGATGACCTGGTAAAAATTACAAGCCCGAAGGAGTTGCCTGCCGGAAAAGTAAAAGTAAAAATTGTCTATGGCGGTAAGCCGGGCATTGCCGAAAGAGCACCATGGATCGGCGGTTTTCAATGGGAAAAAGACAGCAAAGGAAATCCATGGATAGCCATTACCTGCCAGGGCGAAGGAGCAAAGATCTATTTTCCCTGCAAAGACCATCCAAGTGATGAACCTAATGAGGGTGCGGATATGATCATAACCGTTCCAAAGGGTTTGGTGGTTGCCGGTCCGGGACTGTTACAAAAAACCACTACAAAAAAAAATAAATCAACCTGGCACTGGAAGACCAATTATACCATTAGCAACTATTGCATTGTTTTTAATGTTGCCAATTACAAAGTAGTCAGTCGCACGTACACTACTATTGATGGCAACAAAGTACCGATGGAATATTATGTGTTGGAAGAGAACCTGGCGATGGCTGAAAAATTGCTCGACCTGTTTGAACAATCGAGCCATATCCATGAAAAATATTTTGGAGAATATCCCTGGGTAAAGGAACGCATAGCCGCTTCTGAAACGCCGCACCTGGGCATGGAGCACCAGACCAATATTGCTTATGGAAACAAATACAAATTTCAACAATTGGGTGGTAAAGATTTTGACTGGCTGCTGCATCATGAATACGGCCATGAGTGGTGGGCCAATAAAGTAACCAACCGCGACTGGGGGCATATGTGGATACAGGAAGGCATTTGTGTTTTTGGAGATGCGATGGCAACAAGAGAATTGGAAGGAGAAGCTGCCTACTTAAAAAGAATGCAACAAACGGCCAGGGCAACACAAAACAAACTGCCAGTGGTAAGGGGCGATGAAGTGGACAGTGACAGTGCCTACTATGCCGATATTTATGGCAAGGGCGCTTTCTTTATTCATACGCTGCGCTATGTTATGGGCGACGATGTCTTCTTCCCCACCCTTAAAAAGTTGGCTACAGCACCGCAGTACACCTATGATAATACCGTAGTAACAGCAGATGTGGAACAGCTTTTCAGCGGTGCTTATGGAAAAAGTATGAAGCCCTTATTCGATCTATTTTTATATACAACCGATAAACTGGAGATACATGTAAAGCAAACCGCCAATGATAAATATCTGGTTAAGCTGCAGAACATTGATATGCCCCTGCCTGTGAATATTGTTACGGATGCAGGTATGCAACGATTGATAGTAGATAAAAAAGGAATTACTGTAACCAGCAAAACTCCGCTGCAGGTTGACCCTGATGTTTTTTATTTGAAGAAATTGATACTGGAGTAAGAAAATAATTAAAAATGGTGAATGAAAATTAATAATTTGAAAACCAAACATCTAAAGGTTCGTGTAATCTCGAACCTTTAGATGTTTCTCATTTAACACAAATACGATCAGCTTATTGAAGTGATTTTAACCGAATGAAAAATCCATCCGCAACTTTCAGCCTTGGTATTCTGCTGCATGATCTCTGCACCATAGCTGTTAATATTTGCTTCGGGGTTTATTAATACGCTGATAACCTGCGATCCCGAAATGGAAATATCCTGGAATGTAGCTAAAGGATATTGAAATACCCGGAACTTATATACCTTCTGTGGCTCGTTCAAAGAAATAGTAAATTCAACCAGGTGCTTTTTGCCGGTAGTAATAGGATCAAACTCAACCTGCACCGAGGGGTATACTACTCCAGGAAAAGCAGAGCTGAAAGGGGCGATATTATTACTGGCAGCAGGGTCGGCAAGTACCATCATGGCGGAATACATACTCAGGAATTTTTTTCCTGTTCTTGGTTTGTTGGGGCTAAGGGTAACCGCTGTACTTAAAAGGCCTGTGCGTACCCCCAATTGTTTTGCAATAGCAACATCGGTTAGTTTTGCAGGTTTTAACGATGACAAAGCAGCCACATCGATTTTGAATTTTTTAAAAGCACCCACCCTGGAATTGTCAAATTTTTTTAAATCTGGCATAATGAATATTTTATTTGAGGTGAAAAATGATGAAATGCAAATAGCACATTAATAGGAAAAAAAATAACCTGTCAATGTCTTTTTGTACACGGGTCCCTTTTACTTCCGAATTTTGCCTTTTGCTTTTCGACTTTTTACTTTTACCTTTCAATCTACATTTACAGCTCAATGTTTAATTAATGCAAAACAGGAAAAAAATTTCTTAAAAAATTAGGTACAGCAATGCTGTTTGCCGGTTTACCTGCACTGGCAAATGCTAACCCTGATAGCAGTATGCATGCAGATGCAAAAGATTTCGAGGGAGAAGGTGCACCGGATGATGAGAAATTCTGGAAAAAAATAGCCCGGAAATATTACGATGTTTCTACTTCCTATATCAACCTCGAAAATGGCTATTATGGTATTCAGCCTAAGCCGGTACTGCATGCATTTCAAAAAAACATTATCATTGCTAATAAAGAAGCTTCCCGTTTTGCCCGCAAAGATTTTCCCGCAATAAATACATCGGTCAAAAAAGAACTGGCTGATTTCTTAGCCGTTTCTCCGGAGGAGATAATCATCACCCGCAATGCCACCGAAGCCCTGAACATAGCCATACAAGGTTATCCCTTTAAACCCGGTGATGAGGTATTATTAAATCAGCTCGATTATTTCAGCATGGTGGAAACTTTCAGGATGCTTGAAAAAAGAGGTCAGCTTGAAGTGAATGCATTTCAAATGCCTTTATTGCCTGCAAACGAAGATGAGATCGTGGAAGTTTATCGTAAACAAATAACAGCAGCCACAAAAGTTATTCTGCTTACACATGTATCCAACATAAACGGCCTCATTGTTCCTGTTGCCAAAATAGCTGCCATGGCAAAAGCTAAAGGGATTGACTGCATTGCTGATTCAGCACATGCCCTTGGACAAATAAATTTTAGCCTGCCCAAATTAGGTTGTGATTTTGTAGGACTCAATCTTCATAAATGGATTAGCAACACAGTTGGTGCCGGTGTGCTTTATGTAAAAAAAGAAAAGACCGCAGCAATGAGTGCATTATTTGGCGACGTTGCCGCTGCCGAAGATAGCATTAGCAAACTTGCGCATTTTGGTACTACGCCCTTTGCAGTCATCATGACCATACCTGACAGCTTATCTTTTCACCGCATGCTGGGGATAGATAAAATATCTGCCAGGTTGCATTACCTTAAAAGCACCTGGTTAAATGCTTTGAAAGATCATCCCAATGTAGAACTGGTTACACCTGCAGAAGCAGAACTGTCCTGCGCCATTGCTTCTTTCCGTATTGTAAATAAAACTTCAGTTGAAGTATCCGATCACCTTTTTAAGCAGCATAATATTTTTACAGTGAGCCGCACATTGGGTACACAAGGTTGCGTAAGGGTTACACCATCCCTATATAATTCTGTTGAGGACATTAATAAATTTGTAGAAGCCGTCAAATCTTTTGCTGGAGGTTAAAGGAGCATCTTTTTGCCGATGCCTCTCACAGGCGCATGTTCCCGCTTACTAAACTTATTTAGCAACAATGATAATTATGGAATTACTTTTTCATACCGGTTGTTGTATCACCAAACGGAACATTTGCAGCCAGCATTCTTATCAAAAAAAATGCGAATCAAATTATTTTATTCATCCTGTTAATTTATAAATTTCGGTTGGTAACAGCAACCAATATAAAATCATCTCAAATACCCTCCACACGGTATACATTATTAACCGCAGTTGATTATATTTATAGTCATGAAGATAATATTTGTTGTTTACCTGGTTATTGCGCTTATGCCTTTACAGGCACGGGGACAGGGTATGACTGCAAAGCAGGTATATCCCCGCTTAGGTAATATCAGTAATAAAGTGCAGGGTAACTATTTATTTGCAGGCTGTGTAAGTGGCAACTGCAATGATGGCGAGGGTGTTTTTGCAACGCTTAATATAACCTCATCCCAAACTGTAAGCGGTGGGGGAAGCCGGATAGGCTTGCTTTACAATATTTATACCGGTAGCTTTTTCAACAATGGTAAACAACTTAAGGGCAGGTGGACATTTATTGAAACTTCTGCTACACAGAAAAATGAAAAAAGGGATTATAAACCTGATGAAGATATTGACCTGGAGAAACAGGTATCGCAACTGGTTGTTTATTATAATGGAGAACTTGGATCATATACTGATCCGGCATCGAAAATACTTAATTACCATCCCCATGGAAAAGGCGATCATAACCAGTTAGCTGTACGATACGATTATGGATCCTTCAGCGGTACGTTCAAACAGGGAAAGCCTGTTGCAGCAACCATCCAATACAAACCAGGTGCAAAGCCTAAATCCTTCAGCGGTTTGGTAAATGAGTATGCCTACCCGCTGGTTGGCGAAGCAGTTACTGTTGAAGGCGCCAGCTATTCTGGCACTTTTCTTAACCAACAGTTTCATGGCATCGGCTTACTGAAAACGGCCGGGCAAATACAAAAAGGTTTGTTTAGCAATGGAAGATTTGTAAAAGATGACCCTGCCGTTTTTGTTCCATCAGCTTTATTAATGCAGCGTGTGGCAGAAACTACCGAACCCATTTTGAATATAACTCTGGGCTGGCAAAGAATGGGAATGGAAATTAATAATGTAAAATTAACGGGTGTGTTTTTAGATTCTGCCGGCAGCTCAATAAAAACCGATTACACCGGCAAGGCCATTTTTTACCAGGATACCAGGACATTTTTTATGGGCAATTTTAACGAAAGCTCGCCCACAGGTACTGGCTATCTTTTAATAGCAAATGGACATGACCGCAGCAATGAAATAGGCCTTGAGGAAACGATCCGGACGGGGCAGTTTGAAAAAGGTAATTTCATTTCGGGCGAATACCTATATGCCGCTTCTTATCCAAATACATCATCGCCGGAACTTGCTTTAACACCACTATACAGGCCTTATAAGCCTAAAACAATTGTACCCCCGGTACCCCGAATACCACAGCCCGACGATACCGAGCTGGAACTGGGACTTGATTACCTGGCAAACGGCTACCCCCAAAAAGCTGTTGAGCATTTCCTGCTTGCCTCAAATAAAGGCAATGCAGAAGCTGATTACCAGCTGGCTATGTGTTATGTAAATGGCGTAGGTGTTACCGATAGCTATGCAACTACATACTACTATCATTTAAAAGCCGCAAACGCCGGGCACGCAAGGGCTACGGGCTTTATAGGGTCTTTGTACCAGTGGGGGTCATCCCTGGCCTAAGACGAAGCAAAAGCTAAAGAGTGGTATAAAAAAGCTGCGGATGCCGGTGATGTTTTAAGCAAAAAAAATTATGCAGAAATGGTGCTTAAGGAGACATACCGGGCCTTGCGTGGGCTTGGACCTAAGATCGTTGAGATGAATTATACCGACAAGCGTTTTTACGATATGGTGGAAAAGGATATTGAAAAAGAGCTTAACCAAACCGTGGTCATCAATGGCAAAACGGTAAAAAAATATTTACCCGATTGGGCAGTGTCCGATAAGTGGATCGTGAACCATCGCCCTCAGGCGCCGGGCAATGTAAATTTTACTATTTTATTTTATATCCAGAAAACCATTGATCATGATATAGTGGTTTCCATCAAATCGGACCGGGGCAGTTTTTCGAGCTGTAAATTAGTGACCCGTTATACGGAGAATGTGTATTACAAAACCACCTGCAGCAACGATACCATCTCTATTGATCCCAACAGCTATTATTATTTCATGCTCACCCGGGATGAGACGGAATTCAAAAGTAAATTTCCGCTGGGTATAAAAATTGCCTGGGTGGTTCTGTTTAAACAAAAGCAGGAGTAGTGATCCTCACTGGCAGATATGCACCATAGCTTTCCTAAACCTTATTCTAGCGCCGGTTGAAAATTTAAATAGCAATAACTACTTTGCCTGTATGTTTTGCTTCGCCAAAATACTGAATTGCTGCGGCAGATTCGCTTAGGGAAAAAGGACCATCAATGATGGGTTTAATTTTACCTTCAGCATATAGTTTATGAATATAGTCAAGATCTCTGTTAGACTTTAGCGCAACTATATGCAACTGCTTTTTTGTAAACATGCCAATCCACCATTTAAAGATCAGCACCTGCAATATTCTGAACAAAAATCCGCCTACTGTAACATACTTACCATTTTTATTAAGCGAACGCAGGTAAGCAAATGGCCAGCGGGTTGTTTTTGCATCAATAACGAGATCGTACAACTTTCCGTTTTTTGTAAAATCCTGCTGCCGGTAATCAATCACATGATCAAATCCCAGTGAGCTCATCATTTCCAGCTTTTCTCCCGTATCCACACAGGTAACTTCGGCGTTGAATGTTTTAGCAATCTGCAATCCAAATGTACCTACTCCACCGCCGGCCCCATTTATTAAAATCTGCTGAACTGGCTGAATTTTTTCATTTTCTATAATGGCCTGGTATGCCAGCATGGATGCATGAGGAATTGCCGCTGCGTCTTCAAAACTCATCATCTCCGGTTTAAGCACAACCGCTTTTTCATTGATGCATATATACTCAGCAAAACTTCCAAAACCGTAATTAGAAATATCTCCATATACTTCATCTCCATTTTTAAAATGGCTCACGCTGCTGCCAACAGATTCCACAACACCCGCCAGTCCCATACCCGTTATCGGTCTTTTGGGCTTTGTTAATCCAAAAAGCAAACGGTATACATAAGGCTTGCCGCTTATTAAACTCCAGTCATAATCATTCACAGCGGTAGCATAAATTCTAATTAACACTTCATTCGATTTTGGCACCGGCTTAGCAACTTCAACAAATTGAAGATCGCTGCTGGCACCATATTTAGCACAAACAATTGCTTTCATAATTTAAGTTTAAGCTAATATAATTTAAATGGCTCAAAATCATTTGTAAATTGATCACGGGCACAGTTTCGCCACGCACGTTTACTGTTTTGCATCTCTGCCAGTTTTGGATGAAACCTTACGCCAAAAAATTGCAATAGTTGAGGAGGAGAAATAATTTCTTTTCCTATTTTTACATAAAAAAAACGTGTTAAAAACGTGTATTCCACAATCAACAGTGCTGCAACGGTATATTGATGTTTTCTATATTTTACAAACTGAACAGCCGGCACCAATAACTTACCTGGCGTTTCCGCATATCAATACTGCCATATCATTCTTTAAAGGGGTTTCAATTACCAGGGATGATCTTCACATTGGCATTAACGAAGATGGGCCTGCTAAAAATACCTGCGTGGAAATTTTAGGGAAATATACAAGGCCTGTAGTAGTTGATTTTAATGGTGTTTTTGAAGAAGTGGTCATTATTTTTAAACCTATGGGAATTAACAGGTTTATCAAAGGGAGTCTGCAGCAACTGGCTCCTGCTCATTCTCAGGCTTACCATGATAAAACTTGGACTGCTTTTTGCAAAGCGCTTTTTAAAGCAGAAAATAAAATTGAAATCCTGGAATCATTTTACTGGCACAGCTTACCATCCAGGAAGAATTTACGGCCATTGAACAATCATTGATCTATTTAGAAGATACTGAAACCTCTTACAGCCTGCAACAGGTAGCCAACAATTTGGGAATGAACCTGAAAACTTTTCAACGGCATTTTAAAAAGCACATGGCCTGCTCCCCTACTGAATACAAACGAATAGCCCGTTTTCGCAATGCCCTGCAGGCTGGAATTACGGAAAGGAAATAAAATCTTTAACCCGCATATCGTACGACAATAATTATTTTGATCAGTCTTATTTTATTAAAGAATTTAAAAGGCTTACTGGTTTAAATCCCAAAAAATTCTTCAGGCAGGTAACGCTTTTAGATGATGACAAGATTGTTTGGGAAATAATACCAAATATAATTTCATTATAGGCCTATGTGTGCTGGCTGAAATTATGTGCGAAGGCCTGGTGTGAAGGGATTTGGTAAATACCGATTGGACTAATTACAGAGTATAATCGGTATTAAATAGCCTGTCCTGAAAATACAATTTTGCGAATGCTGACTTCAGGAGTTTTGTATAAAAATATAAACGTATGAAATCTCCTTTTAGCAAGTTCCTGTACATTGGTTTTCTTTTATTGGGTGCCTACCAGGCAATGTTTTCAAGAGATTATATGCAGGCTGCGGCCTCTTTTGGTATTGGCCTTGCATTTGATCCATTTAACGTGGAGCAAAAATGGGGCGACAGGCCTGTTTGGCAAAAAGCGGTGTTGTTTGCTAATTTAGCCCTTGTTGCAGCTATGTTTGGGTTTGGTATTGGAATAAATGATAAGTAAGCTGGGCCGGTGCTGATAATAACAAAGTTGTCTGCCAGTTGGGGGCCCAACTGCAATAGCACCATATGGATTGCAAAAAACAAAAGCGTTCCAAAGATGCAAAAACCACGCAAATACAACATTGCTTACTCTGGTTGGGAAATAAGACTTCCGAAGTTAAAAAAAACTTCGGAAGTCTTTCCATAAAAAAATAAACATATCGCTTACCGCGTAATTGTACCGCTGGGCAATGCGCCGGTATTCAGTGTCATATTATAAGTAACATGGTCTAAGGCAGCGGCCGGTATGCTTGCAACCAATGGTTTTAACGTAAACGGAGCCGGACTGTTATCGGGCTCAGGCTCAACAGATATTACAGCCATGCCACCCGACAGATTGGTAGGGAAGGTAAAACCCACCGGTGCATTCAGCAAATAGTCTTCGCCGGGGAAAGGTGGCGCTCCCATAGTGCCGCTGAATGGTGCCGACAGATCGGCTGCCATGGTATTTGTGAAACGGCCGCTGGTAACGGCTTTTCCACCAACTACTGCCCAGCCCTCATACACCCAACCGGCGGGCAGGGTGGGTAAATTCAATCCCTTCATAGGCGTACCGGTGCCCAGGTCAATAAACCAAAGCCCGCTTTTTTCGTTGTTAGCAGGGCCATCGGTTGGTGTGGCTAAAATGTATTTGCCTGTGGCTGTACCAAAATTACTGCCCAGCGCCTTGGCATCGCCAACGCTGATGCTGGCGGTATTGGCGGTAAAACTACCCGACAAAATATGAGTGGCAGTGGGGGCAGGATTAGCATCAGGGTAGGGTTCAATCGTTAAAACAAAATCGGTGGCGGCGGCCAATTGGGCTTTGTCAATATCAAAAGCCGTTTGCGAAATAACACCGGCTGCATTTACCGTAAATATGCCTGTAGTTACGGGGGTTCCGCCAACAATCAGCCAGCCTTCGTAACGAAAATTGCTGCCCAGATCTTCCAGTCCGGTGATGTTGAGATTAATTTTTTGTGTTGTTAGTTCACTCTTTTTGCAGGCAGTAAATGCTGCCGCACAAAATAAAATAAACAGTAGGTTTTTTGTTTGTTTCATGATGCATGATTTTATGATGAATAAAATGTTAGTTTGTTACAGGGCATAGTTTGCCTGCTACCCGTTACAGGTATTTTTTTTGCCTTAAAAACTGGTCTTAGTTTTGGGTTAGTACAAGCTGCAGTCCTGTACTTGTTACCGGCAGCGATCCAATGCCGATTCCCTTTAAAGGAATTTGTATATATGGTTCTACACGGATATTAAGTTTTTTGCCCAACCCATGCTGGTAGCCTGCACCTAAATTAAGCTG
>Ga0105044_10006295_pt1 | contig 16316 bp, 10 predicted proteins | sample MAT01_FD_78092 | JGI IMG/M metagenome (GOLD analysis project Ga0105044, IMG submission 78092) | Freshwater microbial communities from Lake Fryxell liftoff mats and glacier meltwater in Antarctica - MAT-01 | ecosystem: Environmental > Aquatic > Freshwater > Ice > Liftoff microbial mat | place... | reverse complement strand
CTTGCGTACGGCGAGCGTGAAACTCGTCACGAACCTGCCGCTACTGGACACCACCGATCCGACCAACACGAAGTACAACTACGTTGACGGCGTGAAATCGCTGAGTCTGGTCCTCCCGTTCGGGCCGACCTTCTCGCAAGCCGTTATCAGCGACGATGGGCTTTTCGTCGCCTTCAACACGAAACTCGGGGCCGGGCAACTCGACGCGGCGTACATCACGAAGTCGATCTCACCGAACTCGACGGACATCACGCGGACGATCGATCCGGATCGGGGCAACACCACGCTCGACGTTTTCCGCTGGTCGTCGAAGTCGAACGAGATTCAGCTTTCCAGTCGCACGTTCGAAGGATCGAACCAAACCAACCAGGCGTTCGGCCGTCAATCCGAAGCGATCAATCCGGCGATCTCGTCGGATGGCACGGTGGTGTCGTTCCTCTCGATGCGCAGTGCGGAATCCGTACTGCCATTGCTTCCCGTACAAACTCCGGCGATCATCGATCAGCGATCGCGGCTGCGAGTATTCGACAACGGTGATACTTCGCAGGACTTGTTCCTCACGGACATGAGCGGCATCGACACGCCTGGCGGCGGGTCGTTCAAGACGACGGTGATTTCGAAGATCGGCTCGGGCTTCATTGCTTACGACACCGTCGCCACCACGACAGTCATCATCGGTGGGGTGGTCGTCACGCAGCCGATCCAAGTCGACGTGCAGACGTACACCACTGTTGGCGGATCGTCCCCCAACGGTGCCGTCACCGTCGATACGGCGGGGCGCTACCTCAGCGGCGATGGCTTCACCGCCGTGTACACCAGCGACTTAGATCCGTCCCTGCTCAATGCGCGGCAGTTCCGGGGGGTCTTGACGGCGACCGATCCGAGTATCCAGTTTGCATACCAATCCAGCAACGCCGCCACACGCCGACAGGAAGTCTACTGGACGCGCGTCGGAGCATCGAGCAGCTTTCAAAATGCCACTCGACTCGTCACTTCGTCCGTCGATAAAAATGCGACTGGACAGATCCGCTCGATCGGTGCCGGAGGCGGGTTCGCACAGAACGCGATCATCGCGCGGGACGACAGTTTGAACGTCGTATTCACAGCCAGTATTGGCACGTCCGATTCGAGCAGTCAGCTTGTCGCGGGTTTCACCGGCGATGTCAATCGCCAAGAAATTTACTCGCGGCGGATGATCGGGGAAATCGGCGACACCGCCACCCTCGTGACGGCCATCAACAAATCGACGAACAGCGCGGGCAACGGCACGTTACCGATCGGTAACGCGGTCACGAACGGCGTCGATCCGGCTTCGTACCAAGTTACGCCCGGTGGCGATAGCGTCGTCTTCACGAGTTCGAGTTCGAACCTCGTTTCGACGACCAAAGACGCGAATGCGGCCAACGACGTGTTCCTCAAAAACATCATCGGGAACGTGGCCGCCGGCAATTTGAAAGTCATCAGCGTTCGCCCCAACGGCACCCAGACGGGTTCGAAAGCAGCCACCCGCCCTTCGATTTCCAGCGATACCCAATACGTGACGTTCGAGAGCGCGGGCACCGATTACGTCAACCAGGCCGTTACGATCGTCGACGATACCAACGGCGTCTCGGACGTCTTCGTTCGCGATACCACCAGTTCGGCAACGGGCGTGGCGAGCGTGGTCGCGAACGGGGCAACGACGGGCAACGGGGCCTCGTCCGGTTCGTTCGTCGGTTCGAATGGAATCAGCGGGCGAGTCATCTTCAACAGCGTCGCAACGAACATCGATGCGCGATTCCCCATCACGCCGGGAAATACCGACGTCTATAGCAACGATCTGCCACTCCAAGGGTTAGGCAACACTCCGACGACCGATGCCCAACGCAAGGGTGCCGTCGCAGGGGGTCGCCTCGCCACGGCGGCCTTCGTCGAATTCACCGGCGCGGGTCTTACCACCGTTGGCGACCGATTCTCGCCGTTCCCCGGCTTCACGGGAGAACTCCGAGTCGCGACTGCGGATGTTACCGGCGATGGTGTCCTCGACATGGTCGTTGGCTCCGGCCCGGGCGGCGGACCGCGCGTCGTCGTCATCGATGGGGCCAGCGGCAAAACCGTCATGAACATCTTCGCCTTCGAAGCGACCTTCCTGGGCGGTGTCAACGTCACTGCAGCCGACTTCAACCGCGACGGGTTCGCGGACATCGTCATTGGGGCCGACGATGGCGGCGGTGCTCGCGTCAAGATCATCGATGGCAAGACCGGCGTCACGTTCGCCGACTTCTTCGTCTACGAGCCGTCCTTCCGTGGCGGCGTTCGCGTCGGCGTTGGCGATCTTGGAAAATTCACGACCGATCCGGTGACGGGCGCTACCATTATCCTTCCGACCGCCGATGGCGTGCCCGACCTGATTGCCGGAGCGGGCATCGGTGGCGGGCCGCGCGTTAGCGTGCTCGATGGTGTGTCGCTGACTAAGAATCGCGCCGACCGCATCACCGATTTCTTCGCATTCGAGAACAGCCTCCGCAACGGCGTCTACGTCGCGGGCGGCGACTTCAACAGCGACGGACTCAAGGACGTCGTAGTCGGGGCCGGGCCGGGCGGTGGTCCGCGCGTTCAGGTCTTCGATGGCAAGAGCCTCATCACCACGCCCGACGCGCCGGTATCACTCATCAACTTCTTCGCCTTCACCAACAGTTCCCGCAATGGCGTTCGCGTCGCCGTCAAGAACATCGACGGCGATGGCGTCCCCGATCTGCTCCTCGGAGAAGGATCCGGTAATATCTCGCGAGTTCGCACGTTCGCCGGCGGCCGACTCGACGCACTGAAAAGCCCGAACCTGCTCGACGACACCGTACTGTTCGACGACTTCGCGAGCCTCAACGGCGCGCAGGTCGGTTAAGAACAGAAGAATGTTTGAAGAGAGTATGCCCGCGGGGACCATTCCCGCGGGCTTTTTCTTGCGCCGTTCGTTACATTGGCCGAATCACAATCGCATCGCGAACGGAGGCCGTACGGTGAATCGCACAGTCAGAAAAATTCTACTCGCAATCGGCTGCGCGGTCGTCGCACTGGCCGTGGCGCTTTATCAGCAGCCCGAAACTGCGGCGGCACCGCGGGAAGACCTCAAGCCCGCCGCACACTGGGTCTTCGATAGCGAAGGGGTCTCATCGCGAAAAGTCACGGACCGCGCGGGCGTGCTACACGGCACCATTCTCGGCGAACCGACACTGAACAAAGACGCGAAATGCCTCGAATTCACCGACCCGAACGACGGCGTCAGCATTCGCGCAGCCGTGACGCCCGATGCAGAGTTTCTGCCTAAAGAAGCGTTTTCGATCGTCGCATGGGTTCGCGTCGACGAACCGGCCGAGTGGGGCGCGTTCCTCAGTTGCTTCCAAGACAACGGCCCGAAGGAGAAAGGTTTCGTCGTCGGGTTCAACAAGGCGAACTTTTACTTCGGCCTTGCCACAAAGGGCGGAGAAAGCGGCGAAGGGAAAATCACCTATCTGAACGGCACGACGAAGTACGAGCCGCGCCGCTGGTACCACGTGGCCGCCGTATACGACGGCAAGCAAATGCAACTCTACGTGAACGGCAAGCTCGACTCAGAGTCGAAAGAGCAATCCGGTGCTGTGAGATACGCGGACAAAGCGCCACTCGCGATCGGTCGCTATCGCGACGATGATGAAGATTATCCGATGGTCGGTGGCATCCGCGAAATCCTCTGGTGTCATCGGGCTGTCACTGCCGAACAACTCGTCGCACACTTTCAGGCCGACGCGAAACTCGCCAGCGCACCACCCGAAACCGTCGGCCCGAAGTTCGTCGTCGAGCCGTACCTGCAAAACGCGACGCGAACCGCAATGACGGTGATGTGCGAGACCGACACTCCAACGATCTGCGAACTCGAATACGGCGACACCTACCCACCGAAACTAACTGCAAAATCGGCAAAAGCCGACACGATGCACGAAATGCCACTGGCGAACCTCGTGCCGAAAACGAAGTACTTCTATCGGATGCGATGCACCGATGCCGATGGCAAGACGCTGTCCAGCCGTCCGCTGACGTTCATGACCGCCGTCGACGCCGACGATGCATGGAGTTTCGCCGTAATCGGCGATACCCAGCGCAATCCCGCGATCACGGGCAAGGTTGCAAAACTCATGTGGGAACGCCGTCCGCACTTCGTGATGCACTGCGGCGACGTGGTCGACGATGGCGCATCGAAAGTGCAATGGACGGGCGATTTGTTCAAGCCGTGCAACGAACTCTTCGGCCGCGTGCCGGTCTTCCCGTGCATCGGCAATCACGAAAAAAACCACCCGCACTACTACAAATACTTCAGCCTGCCGAAGCCCGAATATTTCTACAGCTACCAGTACGGCAACGCGGCCTTCTTCAGCATCGACACCAACGGGATTCGCACGGCAGACCTTCAACCCGGTGGCGCACAGTACGAATGGCTCGACAAGGCACTCGCCGCGTCCGATGCGAAATGGAAGATTTGCTACCATCACCACCCCGTATTTTCGTCGGACAGCGACGATTACGGCAACACGGCAAAAGCGAAGTCGACCGATGGCGACGTGCGACTGAAATCGCTACAACCCCTTTACGAGAAGCATAATGTCGATGTCGTGTTCAACGGGCACATCCACCTTTACGAACGCTCGTGGCCGATTCGCGGCGGCAAAGTCGATCAGAAAAACGGCGTCGTTCACATTACTTCCGGAGGCGGTGGCGGCGGTCTCGAAGACTTCGGCCCCACACCCACGTTCTTCAAAGCCGAATGCCGCTCCGACTTCCACTTCTGCTACGCGACCGTACACCGCGGAACCTTCCACCTGAAAGCATTCGACCAAGAAGGCCGACTGTTCGATTCGATGACTTTGAAGAAGGATTAATAAACCAGACGGTAAAGAATGCGTATGACACACTGTATTGTACGCATTCCTTTGACACCGCTGGAAGACGCTCATGACGACGAATGGTATACCCAAGTACCAGCAAGTGTCGGACTTGCTCGAAACACTCATTCGCGAAGGGCAACTCGACGGGAACAAGATACCGAGCGTACGCAGCGTCGCGAAACAGTTTTCAATTTCGATCGTGACCGCATCGCGTGCATTGCAGGTGCTTCGCGATAAAGGCGTCGTGCGTTCGGTCGAGCGCTCCGGAACGTTCCTTTTACCCGCAGCCACTGCCGAACGGTGGGCGCTGATTTTGAATGTCACGCATGGCTCGCAAGCGGAACTCGTGACTGCGAAAGTCCGCAGCGGCTTTGAGGCCGTTGCCCATCAGCAATCGATTCACGTACACACCGATGCGTTCCGGATCGAGCGGGATTTGACAGTCGAGCGTGCGACCGAGGCTGTACGACGCGCGCTGGCGAGCGGGATCCTGGGGGTATTCCTACTGCCATCGCGGTCGAACGATGCCGATGCCGAAGCCGAGGCCGTATTCCTCGCGGGTTGCGATGCGGCTGGTATGCCTGTCGTCTTGCTCGAACGATATTTGCGAAAGCAGTTGAACAGCGAAAAATGGGATCTCGTCGCGCAGGACGATTTTCTGGCCGGTGTCGAATGCACGCGGCACCTGATCGAACGGGGCCGAAAACGAATCGCGATGGCGGTCGCATCCCCAACGAGCTCGCACCAGCAACGCCTCGCGGGGTACATGCTCGAACTTCATAACAACCGCACGGCGAAGCCGAAGCGGACGAGCGAATACCCCGTGTTGATCGCGCAATTACCCGACGAATTGCCTTCGCGACAAACCAGCCAATACCTTTGCGACTACATCGCCAAGCACGATGTCGATGCCATCGTCTGCTACCACGACTACGCAGCGATCAGCTTGTTGCTGGAACTCGTCCATCGCGGCGTGACGGTTCCGGACGATGTCGCGATCGTCGGTTTCGAGAACATGCCGTTCGCAGCGATGTCGTCGATCGGACTGACGTCGTACGACTATCCCGGCTCATTTATAGCCGAAGAAGCGTTACGCGCGATGCGCGAACGACGCAAGAATTCCTCGCGGCCGGCGGTGCGAATCGTCGTTCCGAGTCGTTTGATCGTACGCGCGAGCACGGGTGTATAGTACGCACAATACGGAGCGACCATGAAGCGAATCGTCGATGTTGCGATTGTTGGTGCCGGGATCGTTGGACTGGCTTTCGCATGGGAAGCGGCACGACGCGGGAAATCGGTCGTGGTGTTCGACAAATCGCGTAAGGCCGAAGGCGCTTCGATCCGCAACTTCGGCATGGTCTGGCCCATCGGCCAGATGCCCGGTACTGCCTACCAGACGGCAATTCGGAGCCGCGGACGCTGGCTCGAACTCCGCGACGAGGCATCCGTTGCCGTCGCTGAATGCGGTTCGCTTCACGCGGCGTACGAACCCGACGAAAATGCTGTCGTCCAAGAGTTTGCGGCGAAAGCGGCCGCATTCGGTATCGCCTGCGAATACGTCCCGGCTTCCGGTGCCGCACGACGGTTTCCGAATCTCAATCCCGATGGACTACACGGTGTGCTATATAGCCCTACTGAACTCGTCGTCGATCCGCGGCAAGCCATCGATCGCCTCGCGATGTGGCTCGCGGAAACGCACGATGTGCAAATTTTATTTCACACCGTTGCGACCGACATTACGATGCCGCACGTGCGTACCGCCAACGGAGACATCTGGACCGCCGAACGCGTATTCGTCTGTTCCGGGACCGATTTCGAAACGCTCTTCCCGAAGGCATTTGCCGAGTCGGGCATCCGTCGTTGCAAACTCCAGATGATGCGCACCGCAACACAGCCGAACGGCTGGTCGCTCGGCCCTCACCTCGCGGGCGGTCTGACGCTCTGCCATTATCAATCGTTCGAGGTGTGCGATACACTATCGAAACTGAGATCGCGATTCGCTGAGGAGTTACCCGATTACGTGCGGTACGGCATTCACGTGATGGCTTCGCAAAACCATTTCGGCGAAATCGTCATCGGCGATTCGCACGAGTACGACGGCGAGATCTCTCCGTTCGACAACACCCGCATCGACGACCTGATCCTCGCATACTTCAACCGCATGTTGCACCTGCCCGATCCGCGAATCGTCGCGCGGTGGCACGGCATTTATGCCAAGCATCCCACGAAGATTCTGTACGTGAACGAACCGCAACCGAACTGCCATATCGTTAACGCGCCGGGGGGCGCGGGTATGACTATGTCGTTCGGTTTCGCAGCCAATGCGTGGGATACGATCGCGGCAGATCGCCCGTTTCTTTCCGTGGAGCGAAATCATGAATCGTAGTGACCCCGTCGAGTCGATTGTCCGGTTATTCGCCGAACGCGGTGATTCGGAATATCACGGCGAAGCGGTTTCGCAACTCGAACATGCACTGCAATGCGCGGACCTCGCGGAACGAAATGGAGCTATTTCGGAAACGATCGTTGCCGCGTTGTTGCACGATATCGGGCACCTGTTGCAAGGCCACGGCGAAGCAGCTGCCGAACGCGGTGTGGACGACCATCACGAAAATCTCGGCTGGCGATACCTGAAGAACTACTTCGGGCTTGCTGTTTCGGAACCGGTGCGACTGCACGTTCCTGCCAAGCGATACTTATGCGCCATAGATACAGAATACAGGAAGCAGTTATCGCCGGCGTCGACGCTAAGCCTACAACTCCAGGGCGGGCCGATGTCGCCAATCGAAGTCTCGGCGTTCGCTGCGGAACCGTTCCATGCGGCGGCGATTGCCCTTCGTCACTGGGATGATGAGGCGAAGGTTCCGAATCTTCCCACACCGGATTTTGCTCATTTTCGAAACTACCTGGAGGCTGTGCGTGTCTGATATTCAACTTGTGATTTTCGACTGGGCCGGTACCGTCATCGATTTCGGCTCGTGCGCGCCGACGGGGGCGTTCCTGAAAGCGTTTGCCCTGAAAGGCATCGAACCGACGGTGGCGGAAGTCCGCGCACCTATGGGATTGCACAAGAAAGATCACATTCGCGAGATGCTGAAAGGCGAACGACTGCGTCAGCAATGGCGAACCGTTGTCGGTCGCGACTGGGCGGAGGCCGACGTCGAGGAGATTTACCGCATCGTGACGCCGATGCAAGTCGAAGCGGCAAAGGCGTGTAGCACACTCGTTCCAGGTGTACTGGAGTGCGTCGCACACTTGCGATCGCTCGGCATTAAAATCGGTGCATCGACCGGATATTTCCGCGAGGCGGCAGAGGTATGTTACGCGGCGGGGCGCGAGCAAGGCTTCGTGCCGGACTTCACCATCTGCGCGGACGATGTCCCTGCGGGACGCCCCGCGCCGTGGATGATTTACCGCGTGATGGAAGCACTGAATGTGTACCCGCCGACGACGGTCGTGAAGATCGGCGACACGCGGATCGACATCGAAGACGGCGTGAACGCCGCGGCGTGGTCGGTCGGTGTGACCGACAGCAGCAGCGAAATGGGCCTTTCTCCAAAGGAGTTTGCGGCCTTGTCGGAAGCGGATCGCGAGCAGCGCCGCGAAGCGATTCGCGAAATCTTCTTCGCTGCGGGTGCGGACGGCGCAATGGACACACTCGCCGACTTACCCGAGCTGATCGTGGAACTGAACAAGATTTTAGCCGAGACGGAAGAGTGATTTATTGCGGGTCGGCCCAGGGGCAGGCATCGTAGACTTCGTCCATAATGTGCCGCATCACGTCTTGCGTCTTCGCGCGCGTCGACAGGCTCGTGCCGAGTGCGGGCATTGCGACGAGGACTGTCAGCCTGTCGTCACTGCCGCCGGGTCGCTCGCCGTTCGCGCGCTGAATCATCCAGCGGATCGGGAAGAACGGGCTACGCGCCTCGGCTTCGTCGGCATCCGTCCAAAAGTGTCGGCCTTCTTGCGTCCAGTACCCGACGATCTGCGCATCGCTGCCGCGAGTGAATTCGCGGAACGTGACCGGCACCACGCGGCCCGCTGGCGAAGCCACCGACTCCATCCATCGGGTTGCCATTTGGAAGCCGCGGTTCGGCCAGCAGACATCGGGATGGTGGTAGTCGCGCACCGCATTCGCCGACGACCAATACACCACCCAGACATGCGCTTCGTTACCGATTCCATCGGTGTATATACGGTATGCGACGGTATCGCAGCCGAGCGCCGTGGTAACCGCCGGGTCGATCGCTTTCGCCTGCCCCGTCCACCGTTCGACCGGTGGGGGAAGCGTTGCGAGTGGCAAACCATTACCGGCCGAGATCGCGAAGCCCGGCACGAAACTGAGCGCGGCGCCGATTGCGAGTGCCACGCCGAGTACGATGTTCACGAACCGGAGCGAACGCCGTGCGGTTGTTGGACGAAATGCGATCGTGGCCGGCACCGCCTCTACGGGTGCCGGCGCAAGTAACGCGGTTAGCCCGCTGACTAACGCTAGCCCGAGCAGCACCATCGCGATGCCGAGCGTGTCGTGCCAGACGCCATCGATGTAGTCTTTGCCGATCCACTCCTGCGTCAGCCCCGTGCCGATAACGCGGAGACCATTGACGAACACGATGATGGGCACGCTGAGTACAACAGTGAAAAGACTGCGAAAGAAGCCGAATCCGCGTACGTGACTCATGAAAACAGCGATCGCCACCAGTGCGGACACGGAGCGAATGCCGCTGCACGCTTCAACGACACCGAGGACGCCAGCCGGTAACGAGAGCACAAAACCACTTCTGTCGACCGACACGCCACACAGTGACAGCCCATTGGCAGCGAGCCACGTCGTCGCATCTTGCAGCACCAATTGAACCGGTGCCATAATGCGGCCCGGCACGGGCAAGGCAAAGAGTGGAAATAACAACGGGAAGCGGTAGGCCCGAAGTGTCTGTACGCCGTATAGCACGGCAATTGCACCGGAAGTGGCGGTGATGACACTGAGGAGTTCCCACTAGAGCAAAATCTGACGCGGACCGGCTTGTAGTAGCACGAACCAGCCGGGCAGAAAGCCGATTGCGCCGACGAAGACGAGGCCGACGCCGAGAAAGGGGAGCGGTTTATCGCGAGTGGGGCGAACGATGCGATTCGCGGCCCAGATGGCGGTGGCGATGAAAATGAGTCGGCTGAACGCCTCGCCCGTGGTTTCGCGGAGGTCGCCGAGCCAGAAGCGAATGAGGCCGTATAGCACGGCACCAGACGCCACGACGAGCATTGTCCACGCGGGGCGGGCGCTCACGGCTTCTTCTCCAGATCTGCGAGAAGTTTCTCCGCATCCGTTTTGTAAACGAACGGCCCGGTCGCGAGGATTGCGTCTTTCAGTGCGCGTTTGGCATCGGCGCTGTTACCCTTCTCTGCCAGTACTTTGGACAGGTAGTACGCGGTATCGCGCGCGACCGGACCGGCACCGGCGGCGGCACGCAGGGCCTTGTCGGCTTCCTCGATCCGACCGGCCTTGAAGTAGCACCACCCGAGCACGGCGACGCCTTCGGCGGAACGCGAGTTCTGCCGAAATGCGACTTCCGCAATATCGATGGCCCGTTGTCGTTTCTTCGCGTCATCGGATTCTGCGAGCGAGATTGCCAGGTTCCATGCGGCGAAGGCGTCGGCGGGCGCGTTGCGGGACATCTCTTCGAAGATCTTTTCGGCAGCGACGAAGTCCTTCCGGTACCGTGCGGCCAAGCCGAGGAGTGCGGTCGTTTCGCGGCTGTTCGGGTCGAGCTTTGCGGCGGAATCGAGGTACGGTTTTGCATCGTTGATCCGTCCGCGATCCATCAGCCATCGCGCGTATCCGCGCGACACTTTCTCGCTGGTCGTACGCAATTCCGCCGCTTTTTTGAACCACTTCTCGGCTTCGTCGGGCTTCCCCTTCCCATCCCACAACGAGGCGAGGCTGAGTTCGGGCGGGTCGAGCGTTGGGTCGTCCGCGAACGATTCGAGAAACTCCTTGTACGCTTCTTCATGCTGGTCCAGAAAGAAGCGGATCGCGGCGGCCTGCTGGCGGATCGGGCCATTCTTCGGGTCGTCGATCAACACGGCTTGCACGTGCGTTCGCGCACTCTTGTAGTCCTTGCGGGTCTGGTAGCCCGTCGCCAGACCGAGGTGTGCGACACGCGCGAATTTCTTGCGTTGCGCGGCATCCCATCGCGGCGATTGTGCGGCCTGAAGTGCGGCCTGGCAGTTCAGAATCGCGTCGGTCACACGACCTTCGGCCAGCGAGATCTGGCCGTTGAATGCCAGCACGTCTGGGTTCTCCGGGTCTTCGGCGGCCGCTTGTTCGAGTTGAATGCGCGCCTGCGGTCCGTTGCCTGCCTTCAAAAATAAATCGGCCAACATCACTTTTGCGGGCGGCAGTTGTGGGTTCCCCTTCACGGCGAGTTGGAGCTGCGTTAAACACTCGGCGACCTTGCCCGCGCGAAACAATTCGCGGCTTTTCTGCTCGTTTTCGGAGTCTACGGGTGGCGGTGTCTGGCCGCTGCCGGTAGCGACTAGTACAAGTGTGATACACGTCGACAAGAGTGTACGCATCATCGGGGTTTTCCTCGGTGGTCGTTGATCGCGTTGCGATAGTCGGTTCGTTCGCGGGCCGTCTGGGGAATCGCTGCGACGACAGCCAGTGTCGCTTCCGCTTCGGATACCCGACCGAGTATACGATACGCATTCGCTAATTGTACGAGCGCACCCGCGCGGCGTTGCGATCGCTGCGTACCGAGTTCGAGTATGCGCGTCGCGTCTTCGGGTTGGCGGTTGGCAAGCAAAACCGCGCCGACGATTTCAATCTGTTCCACGGTCAATCGATTGGGGTACGCACGCAGCGGCGCGACGATGCGAATCGCGGCGGCGGCATCGTCTTGCCCGCGCAGTTTCAGCCATGCGAGGTGCCCCGTGATGGTCGATTCAATCGGTTCGGCCGCGAGTGCAAACTCGCACGCTTTCACCGCTTCATCGACGACTTTCCGGTCCCACGGTGTCGGCCCGAGTTCGAGTTTCCGCATCAGGACATTCGCGCGAATTTTCGCCGCCTCCGTCGCGGTCGGCCAGCGTTCGAGTATCGCCGATGCGAGTGTTGCCGTGCGATTCAGACGTTCGGCATCGTCGGGTGTATCGGCAAATCCTCGCACGATGGCGAGCGGAAACGTCGGGTCGTTCGTCTCGTTTGCCAGTGTCTGGATCGTCGCGAACTTCGCTTCCTCGCCGAGTTCGATCGCGGCGCGAGTGTAGTAGCGGAGTGCGATCGAGTCGCGGGCCACGTCGGTTTGCGGGTAGACCGAGATGACTTTCCACGCCTCGTTCGGGAAGCCCGCTTCGCACCACATTCGGGTTTCCACCCGTGCGACCAACAGATTGTGCGGTGCGAGGTCGCGGGCGTTGCGGCAGGCGACGAGTGCCTTGTCGCGCAGCCTGGCGGCGAGTGCCGCATCGGCGGCGAGCAACCACATCGCGAGGTCCGAAGGCTTACGGTCGGCAGCGGCGAAACATCGTTCGGCGGCATCGGCGGGGCGATTTTCCGCGATGCACACGCGCAAGAACAACGACAGCAATTGCGGGGCGTCGCCGCAGATTTCGAGGCCGCGTACGATCCGTTCGCGCACCTCTTCGGGCTTGTGACTGCGTGCGGCGGAGAGCGCGAGACCCGCGTAGGCGGATGCCGATTTCGACTGCTTTTCCAGTACGAATCGCCATGCCCGCACGGTGCGATCTTCGTTTTCTGCGGTCAGTTCTTTCTTCTGGTCGTCGACGATTTGCTTCGCGGCACGAAGTCGGTTGAGGCCATCGGCGAGCCGTGGCCCGAGTTCGCCGATTTGTTCGGCGGCTATGCGATCGTCGGTTTCCATCGCTCCGGACAGCGCGCGTTCGGCCAGTCGCGCGGCGGGTGCCCAGTACTCGGCCAGCCCCGGCGAAAGCTCGTCCGCGAGCAATGTTTCCGCATAGCAATGCACGAATTGCGCGAGAGATCTTGGTGGGAGTTTCGCGATATTTTCGCCGCGCATGACGGGCAACACCCGCTTGGCGAGGAACGCACGCACGGGTGAAATATCGCGGCCCGCCATCCGCAAGACTTCGATGCCGTACCGCAGGCCGCCCGGTTCGATGCCGACATCGTGCGCCTCGGGGTTGCCGAGCGCCGTCAGATATCGCATCGAATTTTCGCGATGGCCGTGGATGAGTGCATCGTGCGCGAGTACGCAATTGGCGAACCAGTCGCGCGGCTCGGTGGCATGGCGTTTCGCGGCTTCGCGGGCCGCATCGCCGATTCGCCCCGCGAAGATGTGCCCGCGCATCAGCATGACGACCATCGACTGATCGGAGATTTCCGAGGAACCACAATCGAGCGCATCCCGCCGGGCTAGCGCGTTCGGTTCGGTCGGCCGGATTGCGAGAATCTTCGTGAGGATCGCTTGGAGTTCGCCCGGCTCGGCCCCCTTTTGTGCGGCCACGTCGAACCGCTGCCACTCGGCGATCACGGCCCGGTTGCGCGAACGATCCTCGTACTTCTGGAAAGCGAGATATCCCCCGTAACCGATGGCTGGAAGTAGCACCGCAACGGCCGCCAACCGCACGGCGAGCGGGAGCGAGCGAACGCCGTGATACACACGTACAGGTAGCCAGAGACATGCGAACCAGACGGTACGGATCGCGCCGCGCAATCGCTGTCCGGGGGAACGCCGGGCGAACGGGTTCACGGATTCGACGACGGCCATGGTGCGGTTCACAAATCGGGAAACGAGATCGCCCGGCGGAAGGTTCTCGCCGGGCGTATTCAGGATATCGCTGTTACGAAATCACGCAAGAACCGGTTCGCCCCGGCGACGCCGACGCACCGCACCAACGAGTACCACCGCGGCAGCGGAGATAGCCAGCACCGCGCCCGGCTCGGGCACGGGGGTGAATGCGACACCGAGGAAACCTTCGTTGCCCGTTCCGGTAAGAATCGTGGTAAATGAGCCTGTCAGCGTGCCGCCGAAACCGCTAGTATCAGTAATCGCCTGTATAGTCGACAGTGTGGCAACGGTCGAAGTCTGTGTAGTGACGAACAGATCGACACTTGTGGCGTTCTGGCGGATTGCGATATTGTTCGCACCCACTACACTGATAGTTCCAGCCGCGCTCCAGTTCGTTCCGTTAAAACTCCATTTTTGTACAGTCGAGCCGGTTGCGTTGTCGTTATCAACAGCATAGATCGTGTCGAAACCTGTAGAGTTCCAACTCGTACCAGTACCGAGCCTGGCGAGTGTGAAACTGTTGTATTGGTTCGTAGATCCTTGGTTGCCAAAACTCGCTGTAAGAGCTTGGCTACCCGTCGTGGGTGTGCCTGAACCGATCTGGTGAATCTGCTGACCGGGTGTAGCGGACCCGGATGCAACGAAGAGGTTTCCGTTCGCAACCTGAATGTTACGCAGGTTATTGCTCGTGCTCGTCGTGAGTGCGGTCGTTGTCGCTATGGTGGTCACAGTGGCTGGCAACCCACCCGTAACGGTCGCGATTTGTGCAGAACCGGTAGTACCATTGGCACCAGAAAGATAGAAGGTTTGGCCATCGGAGGTGGCAGCGCTTCGGAAACTCAGCGTGCTGAATGCACCCGTTAAACCGACATTCGTATTGACGATGCCAGTCGCCAGATCGAGCGAACCGATAACGCGATTGACTGTGGCCGAAGTGGCACCATTCGGAGTAGTGTCACCACTGGCGGCACGGTAACCAGCAAATGTGACCGTACCGTTCGGGTTCAGCGACAAGCTCCCGCCAGCCGTCGAGTTGCCAACAATTGTGAACCGGTTGGTGGCCGATGAACTCGATGGAACGGCAACAGTCTGAACGGCAGTCCCGAGGCTCGTTGTGCTTGTTGCATATTCTCGAATTTCCACAGCTCGCGCAATGGCTACTGCGTCCGTCCGATCGGCCACTCGTAACACCACGAGGTTTCCAGTTCCGAATGCAGTCTGCGCCTGTGCGTCGCCGGCCACCACCAAGGCAATCGCTACCGCCAGCATCAGTCCGAATCGTTTGATCATCTGTATCTCCCGCTTCGATGTTGGACGGAATCCCGCCCGCGCTCAAAAACCATCGCTAGATTTACCAAGCAAGTTTAGCTAAGCTGGCGAAACGGCCAACGCTAATTTGGCGAATGTTAGATGAAGAATTTGTGAAGTCGTACCACATAGTCAGTTTGCGCCCGAACAGGCGGAATTTATCAACGCAACAGTGTTCAAAAATACAATCGTTGCCACAATACATACATTTCGCATCAAGCAATTCATGAAGTAATTGGTTCAAGGTTTCCATCCACCAATACCGATCATCCACGGTCGCGATTCCAATAGCTGCAAAATCGACTCTTACACGATTCGCACAGGCAAAAATCGGTGGCGATGTGACGCAAGTCGGAATTCGGTCGTGTCGCGAAAGTGTCTCAAAGTGTCGTGTGTCGATAGCTACGAGAGCGTCAAATGGCACTTACGATGTCGGCAACGGTGGCCATTGCGCCGATGCCAATGTCCCCGCAGGCGAGTTCCTTCGTTATCGGCGGCACGATCCGCAAGCCCTTGCAGCGGTCGTTCATCAGCGGGATCAGTTGGTCCGCATCGAGGTGGCCGGGCAGGTGGCCGCCGCCAAAGTCGGCGGCAATCGAACGCAAGTGCCGCCGCGTGAACGGGTGCTGCCACATCAGGGTGTTCATCGCGGGGGCCAACACGACGGGCTTCGCCAAATCCCACGCGCGCCAGACGCACGTCAAGCAATTGTCTGCCAAACCGACCGCCAGCTTTGCCAGCGTGTTCGCGTCGATCGGCGCGAACAGAAACAGGTCCGCCCACTTGCGCAGTTCGATATGCACGACCGCATCTCCGCGTTCGTAGCGTTCGCCGGGCCATTCGTCGGCATCGCGGTACAGCGGGCAATCGAGCGTTGCGGCATCGAAAAAGTACGTGGCGGCATCGGTCGCGACGATCTTCACATCGTGGCCCGCTGCCCGAATCGCTGCGGAAAGCTCCGGTGTTTTCGTGGCCGCAACGGACCCCGTTACGCCGAGCAAGACGTTAGCCATCGTGCCAACTCCCCTTGCCGGTCTGCCGCATATGTTCAATTGTGAGCAACAATCGTTCGGGTAGTTCACGGCGTGCCACCCGCTCGAAACGGCCATCGACGGGGCCGAGCAACGCCCAATGTTTCGACGACTCCGCCGTATTCGCGGCGATCAAGTCGGCGAAGCTGTTCCCGCGGGCTTCGTCGGCGGCCGCAATCAGTTCGGTATCGTTTCGGCCACTGAGAGTCTTGAACACGACGAGCGTGCCGCGGAACCCCCATTGCGGGCGGAAGCGGTCGATGAGTCGCGGCGCACGCATCAGGCGAACCCAGACTTCGGCTTCGGTGCCATCGAGT
>Ga0105044_10006293_pt1 | contig 16318 bp, 14 predicted proteins | sample MAT01_FD_78092 | JGI IMG/M metagenome (GOLD analysis project Ga0105044, IMG submission 78092) | Freshwater microbial communities from Lake Fryxell liftoff mats and glacier meltwater in Antarctica - MAT-01 | ecosystem: Environmental > Aquatic > Freshwater > Ice > Liftoff microbial mat | place... | reverse complement strand
TGATCGGGTTGCCCGCCGGCCTGATGTTTTCGGCCGTGTTCTACATCTCGCTGCTGTTCACCTTCAACGACAGTTTTGGCGGCACGCCGGTGCAGTTGGAAGACGACGCGTTCACGCGGCCCGATCCGGGCTGATCGGTCACATGCCAGGTCGTGCAGACGCGGCCGGTCGGCGGCGCCAGAGCAGCCAGGCCGACACCGCCAGCAGCAGCGGATGCAACGGGTCAAAGCGCCCGGGGGTCGCTGCGACCGCGCACCCGCTGCTGCCGCTGTCCTGTATGGGAACAGGTGTCGGCGCAGGCGTTGGCGTGGGTTCGGGAACCGGTGAAGGCGCGGGCGGGGACGTAGGTGGCGGCGTGGGCGGCGTGGGTGGCGTTGGTGGCGTTGGCAGCGTGCCAGTGGACACGGCCTCGAGCCGAACCGGGGGCAGGTGGCTCCCGTCGCTGCGCCACTGCAACAACGCGACCTGTTGGCCGCTGGCCGATGGCACGGCATTCACCTGCACCGTGCATGTTTGCCCTGGCAGCAGGAACTGCCCTTGGCCACAGCTGCTGCCGCTCAGGTTGAAGGCCGCACCACCCGGCCCGGTCAGGGCAGCCACACCCAGCGTGAGCCCTGAAACACCTGCATTGACGAGCCTGAAGGATTGGCTCACGGTCTGGCCAGACAAGCCCTCCAGGCGCAACAGCTCACGGCCGGTCTCGGCCACCAGAGCACCCGCAGGCACGGCATCCACTTCGGCCGACACACCCACGGGCAGGAACCGACCGTCACCCCAGTTCCAGCGCAGAACCGCGCCCAGCCGTCGCAACTCCCCCGTGCGGGGCGAAACACGCGCGCTGCACGAGCGGCCCGGTTCCAGAGCGACCGGGCAATCGTGCAAGAAGTCGAAGCCTTCGCCTGCCAAGGTCACGCTGGCTGGCACAGGGGAAGGGCCCAAGTTGATCAGCCGCACGGTCTGCGCAGGCACGGATGCGCCTGCGCCGACGCGACCGAACTCCAGCACGCGGGGCCAGATCAACATGGAAGCCGGATCGAGCGCAGCCACTTGCGTCAGGTAAGCCGACAGGTCCACACGGTCGGCTTCGGTGAGCAGTTCGCGCAGAAAACCCATCGGCGCAGCCTTGTTGATCGCCAGCACGATCGCCGCCTGGCCGGCGGCGGCGTTCAACAGGCGGTTGCGATCGGCCAGAGGATCAGGGCCGTGGCACTCGACACAGCTGGACCCACCTGCCGGCAGCCGCAGGTAAAGGCTGGCACCCCGATCGGCGTCCTGGGCCGCAGCCGGCGCAGCCAAGCCAGCCAGGCACGCCAGCCAGCCCACTGGCAAGGGCCATCGTGCAGAACGGGTGCGGCGGGCGGCGCGGATCGTGGAAGGCGGGTGGTATGCCATGGAACTGCACGCTAGCTGCTGACCGAAGAACCGTCCAACCACCAGTGCGTGGGCACGCAGTGCACACAGGCATTCACACTCCTGTCACGGACCCGGGCGCTGAAGTCTGCGGACTCGACCCAGCAGCGCAGCACCCCAGCAGCGCAGCACCGCAGCACCGCACGCGAGCGTGCGCCAGAGCCCCGTTTCGTTCCTGACGTGCCCTTGCGGCGTCAGCTGTCGACGGGTGTCAGCTTGGCGATGGCCAGCGCAAGCCACTTGCTGCCGTGGCGGCCAAAGTGCACCTGGGCCCTGGCGTCCGGCCCTGCCCCTTCCAGCACCGTGACCACACCTTCACCGAACTTGTTGTGGAACACGGTCTGGCCCACTTGCAGGCCGTGGGATGCCTGGGTGGATACCGCGCTGGGCCGCATGGGTGGGGGTGCATCGACACGGCCGGCACCGACGATGCCGCTCAGGCCACTGCCACGCTGCCAGGCCTGCTGGTATTCACGCGCATAGCCCGACCCGAAGCCCTGGTTGCGCGGCGTGATCCACTTCAGCGCGGCTTCGGGCAACTCGTCGAAGAAGCGGCTCTTCACGTTGTAGCGGGTCTGGCCATGCAGCATGCGCGTCTGGCTGAAGCTTAGGTACAGGCGCTTCCTGGCCCGCGTGATGGCCACGTACATCAGGCGGCGTTCTTCTTCCACGCCGTCGGCGTCGCTCAGGCTCTGTTCGTGCGGGAACAGGCCTTCTTCGATACCGGTGATGAACACGGCGTCGAACTCCAGGCCCTTGGCGCTGTGCACGGTCATGAGCTGGATCGCGTCCTGGCCCGCCTGCGCCTGGTTGTCGCCGGCTTCCAGTGAGGCGTGGGTCAGAAAGGCAGCCAGCGGCGACATGATCTCGCCGGTTTCCACGTCGGGCGTGGCGCCCTGCTGCGTGGACGCGGCCTGCTCGTCCACTGGCAGCGCCACCGCATCCTTGCCGAAGCCTTCCTGCGTGACGAAACTTTCTGCCGCGTTGACCAGCTCTTCCAGGTTCTCGATGCGGTCCTGGCCTTCCTTGTCGGTGCGGTAGAAGTCCAGCAGGCTGCTGGTGTGCAGCATGTATTCGATGATCGCGCGCAGTGTCAGCCCGTGGGTGGCCGCGCGCATGCCGTCCAGCAGCGCCACGAAAGCCTGCAGATTGGCGCCGGCCTTGCCCGCCACCGCGCCCACGCTCTGCGCCAGGCTGCGGCCGCTGCTTCTGGCGGCGTCCTGCAGCTGTTCGACGCTGCGCGCGCCGATGCCGCGGGTGGGAAAGTTCACCACGCGCAAGAAGCTGGTGTCATCGCTCGGGTTCTCCAGCAGGCGCAGGTAGGCCAGTGCGTGTTTGACCTCGGCACGTTCGAAGAAGCGCAGGCCGCCGTACACACGGTAAGGCATGGCGGCGTTGAAGAGCGCGCTCTCCAGCACGCGGCTCTGTGCGTTGCTGCGGTAGAGCAGCGCAATCTGGCTGCGCGCCAGGCCGCTGCGGTGCAACTGCTGCAGTTCTTCCAGCAGCCATTGCGCTTCGGCAAAGTCGCTGGTGCTTTCGAACACGCGGATCGGTTCGCCCGCGCCCACGTCGGTGCGCAGGTTCTTGCCCAGGCGCTGTGTGTTGTGGCTGATCAGGTCGTTGGCAGCGTCCAGGATGTGGCCGCTGCTGCGGTAGTTCTGCTCCAGCTTCACGACCCGCTGCACGCGGTACTCACGCTCGAAGTCGGCCATGTTGCCCACACGGGCACCACGAAAGGCGTAGATGCTCTGGTCGTCATCGCCGACGGCAAATACGCCCTGCCCCCCCCGACCGTCAGGCCTGTCAACCTGATTCCCGGGCGGCGCAAACATCTTCAGCCATGCGTACTGCAGCCGGTTGGTGTCCTGGAACTCGTCCACCAGCACGTGGCCGAAGCGGCGCTGGTAGTGTTCGCGCAGCGCGTCGTTGTCGCGCAGCAGCTCGTAGGTGCGCAGCATCAACTCGGCGAAGTCGACCACCCCTTCGCGCTGGCACTGTTCTTCATAGGCCTGGTAGATCTCCACCATCTTGCGTGTCAACTCGTCGCGCAGTTCCACGTCGCGCGGGCGGCGGCCCTCTTCCTTGTTGCCGGCAATGAACCACGTCACCTGCTTGGGCACAAAACGTTCTTCGTCCAGCTGCATGGCCTTGATGACCCGCTTGACGGCGCTGAGCTGATCGCTGCTGTCCAGGATCTGAAAGCCCTGGCTCAGACCAGCCAGCTTCCAGTGCGCGCGCAAAAAGCGGTTGCACAGGCCGTGGAAGGTGCCGATCCACATGCCGCGCACGGCCACCGGCAGCATGGCGCCCAGCCGCGTGAGCATCTCCTTGGCCGCCTTGTTGGTGAAGGTCACGGCCAGCACACCGCCCGGTGACACCTGGCCGGTCTGCATGAGCCAGGCGATGCGGGTCGTCAGCACCCGCGTCTTGCCCGAACCCGCACCCGCCAGGATCAGCGAAGGCACCGCCGGCAGAGTGACCGCAGCCAATTGTTCGGGGTTCAGGCCCTGGAGCAGGCGGGAGTCGATGGCACCGGGGGCTTCATGCATTCACCGATTCTAGGAGCCGGGGCTTGCCGAGACCGGCCTTGACAGGCCCCGCGCATGCGCTCGGTGGCCTCAAACAGTTTCAGCGATTCCAGGGTCAGCACGGCCATGGGGCCGAAGTTGAGGCCCAGCCCCTGCGGCGTAGAATTTGCCACCGGGCCCAAATTCTGGCTGCGGTCAAGGCGCAAGCTGCGCGCCGTGTTCGCCAGGTCAAGTGCTGCCACAGCCCCTACCGGAGCTTGACCATGGAAATATTCGATTACGACAACATCCTGTTGCTGCCGCGCAAATGCCGCGTCGACAGCCGCAGCGCCTGCGACCCTTCGGTGGAATTCGGCGGCCGGCGCTTCAAGCTGCCGGTGGTGCCGGCCAACATGAAGACGGTGATCGACGAGCCGATCAGCGAGATGCTGGCCGCCAGTGGCCACTTCTACGTCATGCACCGCTTCGACCTGGACAACGTGGCCTACGCAAGGCGCATGCGCGACAAGGGCTTGTTCGTGTCCATCAGCTCAGGCGTGAAACCGGCCGACTTTGCTGTCATCGACCGTCTGGCCGCCGACGGCGTGGGCGCCGACTACATCACGATCGACATTGCCCACGGCCATGCAGAGAGCGTGCGCCTGGCCATCGAACACATCAAGGCCAAGCTGCCCCAGACCTTTGTCATTGCCGGCAACGTGGCCACCCCGGAAGCCGTGATCGACCTGGAAAACTGGGGTGCCGATGCCACCAAGGTGGGCGTGGGCCCGGGCAAGGTGTGCATCACCAAACTGAAGACGGGTTTTGGCACCGGTGGCTGGCAGCTCAGCGCCTTGAAGTGGTGCGCGCGCGTGGCCACCAAACCCATCATTGCCGACGGCGGCATCCGCCACCACGGCGACATCGCCAAGAGCGTGCGCTTCGGCGCGGCCATGGTCATGGTGGGATCGCTGTTCGCGGGTCACGAAGAGTCACCCGGCGCCACCGTGGAAGTCGACGGCAAGCGCTACAAGGAGTACTACGGCAGCGCGTCCGACTTCAACAAGGGCGAGTACAAACACGTTGAAGGCAAACGCATCCTGGAGCCCATCAAGGGCGCCCTGGCCGACACGCTGCGCGAGATGCGCGAAGACGTGCAGAGCAGCATCAGCTACGCCGGCGGCCAGGTGCTGGCCGACCTGAAAAAGGTCAACTACGTGATTCTGGGCGGAGAAAACGCCGGCGAGCACTTGTTCATGTAGCCGGCGATGTGGCTCGAAGCTCAGGCGTCCGCCTCCGACTCAAATCGCGCATCTGATTGGCGAGCTTGAGCAACTTGTTGCGGTCGTTCGACAGCGCAGTCGTGTCACCACCATCAGCGATGCCAGCGAACAGTTGAAGGGTGAGATGATCGTCGGGCGTGTGGCCCGGCGCGCGCCAAGCAGTTGATGTTCCGCCACAACCCCGAAGGCCTTTGGTTCCGCCGGCAGGCGCAGGTGCACGGCTTCAAGTCGGCCGTCGAGTGGCGCGACAGCGGCCGACCCATCCCCGAAGGCGACGAGGCGCGGGCAATGATCTCGGAACTGGAAGCGCGGCTCGCGGCCAAGTCGACGGGCTCCGACTGAGGTCGGCGCGAGGCACGGTTGTTTGTCAACCGCGCACGCCGCCCTGCCGACGCCGCGGCGCGGTCGCCCGTCGGATGAGGGGGGGAGCGCGCCCGTGAGCCGAAGGTGCCTTGCGTGACTCGGGGCCTCCCGCAACAATCGGCGCGTGATACCTATCTCGCACCACGGTCGCTTCGCCGGTTCCAACCGCCTCTGGTTCATGCCGGGGACACCCGCCCACGTCTCCGAAGGAGCGCTGGTCGTCACCGCCGACCGCGTGTCGGTGCGCTGGGCCCACGAAGGGGTGCCGAAGGAGGGCGAACTGGTGCTCCGCGGACCCGCTCCTTCGTGCCGGGGCGACTTCACCGACACGTTCCACGCGGCGGCTGGGCTGGTGCTGCACGGGCACGTCCAAGGGAGCGCCGTCCTCCTGTATGGCACCTACCCGGCCGACGAAGGATCGCCGGACTGGGGGTGGCGCATCGTCCTCGAATGGTACGACCCGGAACACTTCAGCTTTCGCATGTTCAACGTACTCCCCGACGGCATGGAAGCGCTCGCCGTGGACCTGTGCGGCGCACGCGCGGTCTGACGCGACGGTCGGCGCCGCCCCTTCAAGCGGGCGCGCCATGCATGCGGCTGCGGCCGGCCTGCTTCATGCAGAACTCCAGGCGCAGCGGCGGCGCCTGTGGCGGCGCCTGTGGCGGTGCCGGTGTCGGTGCCGGTGTCGGGCGCCCCGGGTCCGGCATCGGCGGTGGGACCAGAGGCGGTATCGGGTCGCCGGGCACAGGACGTGGCGGCCGTTCGGGCGGTTGAGGGGGCCTCGGGGCTGGCATCGGCGGTGGCGTCAGTGGTTCGCGCTCAGGTATGTGGAGTCGAGCCGACAGAATGGTCAGCGTCGATGTCATGGTGCGGGGTCCTGTGCCGGTGCGCAATGGCCAAGCCTCGGCCTGTGCATCGCCCGGGGAGCGGTCGCCGTCGTCGGGCGGCGATGTCGGGTCGGAGTCGGGGTCGGAGTTGGGGTCGGGCTCTTCGACTGGCGGCGGTGGCCGGCCGGGCTCGCGCACCGGCCGGTGCTTGTGTTCGCCCGGCTCCTTCACCGGACCCTTGACCAGGCCAGTGTGCGCTACGCCGTTCGCCAATAGCGCCGACAGCGCCGACAGCGCCAGTGCGGCTGCGGTCGCGATCACCGGGCCTGCTCCGTTGGCAGCCCCTGGAATCAGGCTGACCGAGTCCCAGGCGTGCACTTCCTCTACCGCCCCGATCGTCTCCAGCAGACGGCGACGCGCGGCCAGCCAGGCGGCATGCCGCTCCCCTTCGAGGGCATCTTCCAGGAACTCCGCCGCGACGCCATGGCGATTGGCGCGGTAGCTCTCGGTGACCGTGCCTTGCTCGACGTGCCGGCGCGCGCTCGCTCGCAAGTCAGCGATGTCGATGGCGGCTTGTTGGTTCTTCACGGCGGGTCCTTCATCCAAGGGTTGATTCAAGGGCGATGCTTGACCCCGGGCAATCACCGTGCCTGGGGCCGCAGGCGCCAGGTACGGCCGCGACAAGAATGGCCAGCTACGCTCCCTCGCTCGGGCGCGACCCTTCATGCCAGCCTCAGGCTGTCGTCCTCCCAGAGCCGAAAGCCACCTGCGAAAGCGTCGTCGTTGCTGCCGAGCCGCGCCAGCGCCGGAAGCTGCTTCAGCTTCTTCGACTGGCCACCGCCCAGGACGATCTCGTCCGGCAGCAGTGCGTTGCTGAAGTCCTGAACCACGCGTTGCACCTTGTGCCGCCACTTCTTCTTGCCCAGGCGCGCGTAGCCGGCCTTGCCGACGTAATCCTCGTAGCTGCGCTTTTTCGTCCAGTGCAGGTGGCCGAGTTCCAATCCCAGCACCATGCCGTCGACGATCAGCGCCGAGCCCAGCCCGGTGCCCAGCCCCAAAAACAGCAGCTTGCCCCCTTGGTAGCTGCCCAGCGCCTGCATCGCGGCGTCGTTGATCATGCGCACCGGGCAGCCGAAGGCGGCGCTGAAGTCGAAGCCGACCCAACCACTGCCCAGGTTGTGCGGCTCGCGCACCGGCACACCGTGGCGCACCACACCGGGGTAGCCGAGCGTGATGCGGTCGAAGTGCCAGTCCTTGGCCGCGGTGTGAACGCCCCGCACCAGTCGTGACGGCGTCATCAGCGCGTCTGAATCGAACTTGCGTTTGTCTGCTGCCCCACCGGGCAGTCCGCTGAGCAGACACTTGATGCTGGAGCCGCCGACGTCGACGACCAGGGTGCTCGCCAGCCGACGGCCACGAAGGCGTGGGGCTTGCGCGAACGTGTCTCGTTCTGCGCATGCGGCGGCTGCTGTCTGCTCCATCTCGAGCTCCTCGTTCCGATCGTTCCGATGCCACGTGTGATCGCATCAGGCAGCGAACGTTCACGTCGCGTGGTTCAAGGCCATGCTGCCGAAGGGCCAACGCCCCGAACAAGGCACTCGCGCCTTAGGGCCAGGCGAGCTTCGAGCGTCGCGAGGAGAAAATCCTTGCGAAGCGCCGCGATGCAAACATCGCCCAGAGCACCCCGCGCCAGCCGAAGGTCGCCGACACGGCCGCATGCGCGCGGTCGGCGTAGCTGCCGGTCAGGCGGTCGGCGCCATGACGTTGCGCCAGCTGCAGGTTGATGACGTTGCCGATGAGGCCAAGGTGCGTCAGCGCCTGCGGAAAGTTTCCGAGCATGCGGCCGTCCTCGGGCACGACTTCTTCCGAATACAGGCCGACATCGTTGGCGCAGCCGACGAGCTTTTCGATCATGCCGCGTGCGGTGTCGATGCGGCCGGCCGCCAGCTCGGCATCGATCAGCCAGGAGCTGCAGACCAGGAACGCGCCTTCCTCGCCTTCGAGGCCGTCCTCGCCAACGTAGCGACCGATGAACTCGCCGCGCCCGAGCGTGCGCCGGACTCGTGCGATGGTGGCTTCCAAGGTACCTGGCGGCGAGGCGAATCCGAGCATCGGCGCCAGCAGCACCGCCGCGTCGGTGCCCCCGTCGTAGGCCTGATCCAGAGCGCCGTCTTCTGCCGAGACGCCGCGGGCGCGAACGTCATCGGCGATCTCGTTCGCGGCGGATTGCCAGTGGTCGCCGAGCAACCGGGCCGCACGGTCGAGACCGACCCAGCACATCAGTTTGCCGTGGACATGGTGGCGCGGCGGCCCGCGCATCTCCCAGATGCCCTGATCCGGTTCGGACCAGTGCGCGGCGATGAAGTTGGCGACGGCCTCCAGCAGCCGGCGATATTGCCGGTCGAGCTTGCCGCCGAGAGCCTGGTACATCAGGGCAAGGTCGAGGATCTGCCCGTAGCCGTCGATCTGGCGTTGCAGGTAGGCGCCATTGCCCTGCCGCACCGGGGAGCTCTTGGCGTATCCCTCCAGATGACCCTGCGTCGTCTCGGCCAGGTCGAGCGCGCCATCGATTCCGTACAACGGCCGGACCTCGGGAAGCGATCGGCTGATGGCGCGCAGCAGGAACTCGTGGAAGCAGACGGCCTCGCCGCTGTAGCCGAGCACCGCGAGCGCATACAGCGCGAACGAGGAATCGCGCACCCAGCAGTAGCGGTAGTCCCAGTTGCGCTCGCCGCCGAGGCCTTCGGGCAGGGAAGTCGTGGGCGCGGCCACGATCGCGCCGCTTGGCGCGTACGTCAGGAGCTTGAGCGTGAGTGCACTGCGCCGCACCGCCGCCTCGAAGGGGCCGCGGTAGCGGCAGTAGCCGATCCATTCGGTCCAGAAGGCGCAGGTGGCGGCGAAGAATTCCGCGACGCGGTCGGCGGGCGCCTGCCCGGCGATGGTGTTGCCGGCGAGGACGAGGTCGCGGCTGTCGCCTGTGGTCATCGACCACCTGGCCGTCGCGACATCGGCTTCGAGCTGGCAGTCGAGGTCGCCGAAGAGGCGCGGCATTTCGGCGCCTGCTTCGACGACGCCGGGCTCGGTGGCGAGACTCACGCGATCGCGCGCGAAGGCGCGTGAAGGTCGGTAGGCCGTCTCCATCTCGACCGTGCCGCGCAGGCACTCGACGCGGCGCACGATCCAGGCCGGCGCGTTCAGGCGCACGTAGTCGTTGACCCCGGCGCCGAGCTTGCGACCGACCGGCATGAAGTCGGTGACGGCGACCTCGCCTGCGGCCGTGCTGAACACGGTCCGCAGGATGTTGGTGCCCGGCAGGTAGGCACGGCTCGACGTCCAGGCGCCGCGCGGGTGCAGGGACCAGAACCCGCCGCGGCCGGCATCGAGCAGGCGGCAGAAGACCGGATCGGCGTCGAAGCGGTGCAGGGTGGCCCAGTCGATGCTGCCGTCGGTGGCGACCAGCGCCGCGCCGTGGCAGTCGCCGATGAGCGCGTAGTCGCCGATCGGCCGATAGCCGCGCGCCTGGGCTGCGGCGCCCGCCGCTGCCTCAGCCGTTGTCACGGAATGCGGCGCACAGGCTCATGCCGCCGTCGACGAACAGGGTGGTGCCGGTGACGTAGTCGGATTCGTCAGAGGCCAGCCAGACGGCGGCCTTGCCGATATCTTCGGGCGCGCCGACGCGGCCGTACGGGATCAACTCGAGCAGCTTGTCCAGTTGTTCCGGCGTCGACCACGCGCTTTCGTTGATGGGGGTCTTGATGGCGCCCGGGGCAATGGCGTTGACGCGGATGCCCTTCGCCGCGACCTCTTGCGCCACGCTCTTCATCATCATCAGAATGCCACCCTTGGACGCCGCGTAGTTGACATGCCCGGCCCACGGAATGACCTGGTGCACCGAACTCATGCAGATGATCTTGCCCTTGGCCTTCGAGGCCGGCGCCAGTCCCTGCGCCAGGAAGCGCTTGACGCCTTCGCGCACGCACAGGAACTGGCCGCCGAGGTTGACATCGATCACCGCCTGCCATTGCGCCAGCGTCATGCCGGTGATGGATGCGTCTTTCTGGATGCCGGCGTTCGAGACCACGATGTCGATGCGACCGAAGCGCTCGACCGTCGTGGCGAAGAGCCGCGTCACGTCGGCCTCTTGCGAGACATCGCCGTCGACCGCGAGCGCGCGGCCGCCGGCCTGTTCGATGGTCTGCACGACCTGGTCCGCGTCGTCCGGGTTGTGGTGATGGTTGACCGTGACCTGCGCGCCGGCCTTGGCCAGCGCGCAGGCGATGGCGGAGCCGATGCCCGAACTGGCGCCGGTGACGAGCGCAACCTGGCCTTCGAGCAGACGCTGGGACTCTGACACGGCGCAATCCTTCAGGGCAGGTGGGAGAAAAGGCGCACCACGCGTTTGGCCAGCGGACTGAAGAGCTTGGGTTTGTAGAGCTCGCCAGCCGCTGACTTGCTGGCCTCGCCGAAGGTGGGGTAGGGCGCAATCATGCTGGCGATAGCCTTCAATTTCAGGCCGGAGCGGATGGCCAGGCTCCACAGGTGGGCCATCTCGCCGGCATGCGCGGCCAGAATCGAGACCCCCAGCACCTGGCCGTTCTTGCGCGCCCAGACCTTCACGCTGCCCAGGGTGGCGAGATCGGTCTGCGCGCGGTCGTTGGCCTTGAGCTCGACGCGCAGCAGCTGCACGTCGTCGCCGTGCTGCTTGCGGGCGTCGGCTTCGGACAGGCCCACATGCGCCAGTTCGGGGTCGCAGTAGCTGACCCACGGCAGTGAGCTGTAGTCGGTCTTGGCATACGGCAGCAGCAAGGCGTTCTGCACTGCGATGCCGGCGTGGTAGGCGGCGATGTGCGTGAAGTGCGGCGCCTGGGCCACCACGTCGCCGATGGCGTAGACGCCGTGGACGTTGGTGCGCAGCTTGGCGTCGACGACGATGCCGCCCTTGTCGACGGTCACGCCGGCCTGGTCCAGACCGAGCGCATCGATGCGCGGGCTGCGGCCCGTCGCCACCAACAGGTGCGAGCCTTCGATCTCCGACATCTGGCCGCCTTCGTCCAGGCTCAGCGCGATGCCGTTCGACCCGTGAGGCCCTTGCCTGACGGCCGTCACACCCGTCTTCTGCCGCACCACGACGCCCTCGGCCGCGAGCCGCTGCAGCAGCAGCGTGGCGTGCTCTTCGTCGTCCTTGGACAGGCAGCGGCTGCGCTCGATCACCGTCACCTTGGATCCAAGGCGGCGGTGCGCCTGTGCCATCTCGATGCCGATCGGCCCGCCGCCCAGGATCAGCAGGTGTTCGGGCAAGGTGGCGTTGTCGAACAGGGTCTCGTTGGTGAAGTGGGGCACGCTGGCCAGCCCGTCGATCTTCGGCAGCGTCGGGCTCGACCCGGTGGCAATGATCACCCGCCGGGCGCTTATGAGTTGTTCGCTGGCGCGTTGTTCACCTGCCCCACCCGAGACGAGCAGCTCGCGCGGCCCGACAAAGCGCGCATCGCCGCGCATCACGGTGGCGCCCAGGCCCTCGAAGCGTTCGACCGAATCGTGCGGTGCGATCGCCGCGATGACCCCCTGCACATGCGCGTGCACCGCCGCGAAGTTGACCTGCGGCTCGACCGCGGTGATGCCGAAGGGCGTGGCGTTGCGCATCGCATGCGCCATTTTCGCCGCAGCGAGCAACGCCTTTGAAGGCACACAGCCCATGTTCAGGCACTCGCCGCCCATCTTGCCGCGTTCGACGAGCAGGACTTTCACGCCCAATTGCGCGGCGAAGGCAGCGGCTGAGAGGCCTGCCGAGCCGGCCCCGATCACACACAGGTCGACCTGCAACGGTTTCATCAAGCTGGCCTTTCTGGCTCAGGCGTTTTGCGCCGCGGTGTCGTCGTCATCGCCACCCTGCTCGCCACCCTGCTCGCCACCCTCATTGTCAACCCCGTGCTCCTTCAGTTTGGCTTTGGCCTTCTTCGTCACGAACACTGCAACCACCACCGTGGCAACCAGTCCAACGGCAAGGAAGCCCCACTCCAGCGTGCTTGTGCCCTCGCCAGAGGCCGCCTTGCCGGCCGCGCCCACGTACACGCTGAGCAGCGTGCCGGGCATGATGCCGACGAAGGTGGCCGCCACGTATTCGCGCAGCTTGAGGTCGGTGATGCCGTAGAGGTAGTTCGTCAGGTTGAACGGCAGCACCGGGCTCAGCCGCAGCAGCGCCACCACCTTCCAGCCGCCTTCGCTGACGGCCGACTGGATGGCCTTGAACTTCGGCCGCTTCTGCATCAGCGACTCGACCTTGTCGTGCGCCAGGTAGCGCGCGATCAGGAAGGCCAGGGTGGCGCCGATGGTGGCCGAGACCACCACCAGCGGAAATCCGATGGCCAGGCCGAATGCCAGTCCGACAGCGAACGTCAGCACCGAGCCCGGCACCAGCAGCACCGTGCCGACGATGTAGACCGCCGCGAAGATCAGCCAACCCCACGGCCCCAGGCCCTTGATCCAGGCCTGGAACGCATCGGACCATGCCTCGATCGGCAGCACGAACCAGCCGGCCACCAGCGCCGCAATGACCACGGCGCCCAGTGCCCATTGCCAGGGCGAGGTTGCTGCTGGTGTCGAACTGCTCATGATGGTCCAGCCGGGTTTCAGGAGGGGGAGATGACGCTGTCAAGGTCGACACTGCGCCCCGGCAAAGGCTCAGTTCCAGCGTCCGATGCCGGCTGGGCTTCCGCCTGAGCTTCCGTCTGGGCTTGCCACACCGCCCACGCTCAGCCGCCCCGCCCCAAGCAACGCGATCCCGACGGCGCCGAACAGGTACAGCGCCTGCAGTTCGACGGCCCAACCGCCTTGCTCCCCCAGTGTGAAGACTTCGGCTGCGTGGGCCAACATGAGGGCGACAACCATGTTGAAGGCGATGACCAACGCCGCCGGCCGTGTCCACAGCCCGATGATGACCAGCAACGGGGCCGCGATCTCGCCGACACAGACCAGGTAAGCCAGGGACCCAGGCAGGCCCTGCTGGGACAACATGCCGGCGATGGGATCCACGCCGGTGCGAACCTTGGCAACGCCGTGAAGCAGTATCAGCAGGCCGATGGTCAATCGCAGCACCAACCGCCCAATGTCGTCGGTTGTGGTCGTGACGACGTCCCGGGCGGGCTGGCGGGAAGCGGTTGAATTGTTCATGAGCAAGCCCCTTCAAAGCAGATGGTGGTTGTCCTAGGCAAACCGCGTGCCCGCCTGGCCTGGCGCGACCCGGGACTCGGGACTCGGTATTGCGGCTGCACGGCGTGTTTGGGCCACCAAAAACTCTTGCCGTTCGCGCGACTCCTTTGATGAACACATTCGCCGACACTGTTCGCCATGCAGAACCTTTTCGGCTTCCTGTTGCGGTGGGTGGGGCGCAACCTGCTCAGGCTGCTGTTGATCGTCGTGTTGCTGCTCGGCGTGCGGCTGTTGTGGGGCGAGTGGCGGCAGCTTGAGCAGCAGTCGCAGAGCCTGCGCATGTTGCACGAAGCCAGCGTGTCGCTCGGCCGCGCGCGCGATGAAGCGGCCGCCGACATCGGGCGCCGGGTGCCCGCGGCCGACACGCCGCTGGACGCCGTCACGCGGCAACTCGGCGAACTGGAAGCCGCGTGGGTGCTGAAGCAGGCCGAGCGCGATGCGCTGTGGAGCGCCCACCCCGTCGAGCGCCTGCTGCCGACCACGGCCACGTTTCGGCGGCTGGTCGAGATGGACCTGCAGATCGCGCTCGGCCAGCAGGGGCTGGACCATGCGCGTCGGCTGCACGACTTCCTGTCGGGCCCGATCCAGGCCGAGGGGCGGCTGGTCGATCTGCGTCGGCAATTGGCGCAGGCCGAGTTCGACCTCGCGCAGAACAAACACGACCAGTGGCGGCTGTCGGTGGTGCAGCCCTGGGGCTGGCAGATCCCGTTCACGCAGGCCTGGACGCGCATGAAGTCGCTGGAGGCGGATGAGCGCAGGCTGGCGCCGCTGCGCACGGACACGCAGGCCCGCGTCGCCGCCCAGCAGGCGCTGATCCAAGTCCTGCGCGGCCGCCAGAGTCCGCCGGGCTTCGCGATCGACCGCGCGCCGCTGGACCGCCTGCTGGCGCCCTACGACGAGGAGATCGGCCGCATCGAAACGCTGCTCGAAGGCTCGGCGCTGCGCCGACTGCTGCGCCCCGTGATCGAGGTCTTGCCGCAGGCGCTGGCGATCCTGGTGGTCGTGTTGCTGTCGCCGCTGCTCGTCAAGGGCCTGGCCTATTACGTGGTGGCCCCGCTGGCAACGCGCCGGCCGCCGCTGCAACTGCTGCCCGACGAATCCGGCGCGCTGACGGCAATCACCGTGCAGGGCGGCGGTCCGTCCGGACCCGCGGTCGACGGCGCGCCGCCCAGGGCGGCACGGTTGACACCCGCAGACGACCGCATCTCGGCGCCGTCGCTTTCGCTGCGGCTGGCGCCCGGGCAGCAACTGCTGCTGCGTCCGCAGGTCCTGCATGGCACGCCGCTGGAAGCCGAGAAGGACACGCGCTGGCTGCTCGACTGGCGCATGCCGCTGACGAGCCTGGCCGCCGGCATGGTGGGGCTGCTGCGCGTCAGGGTCGGGCGCGAGCAACTCATCACGGTGTCGTCGACGACCGATCCGCTGGCTGAATTCTCGTGCATCGAGGTGCCGGCCGGCGCGGCACTGGTGCTGCAGCCGCGCTGCCTGGCCGGCGTGGTGCAGCCGGGCCAGTCGCCGGTGCGGATCAGCCGCCACTGGCGTCTCGGTCATCTCAGCGCCTGGCTGACGTTGCAGCTGCGCTACCTCGTCTTCCACGGCCCGGTGCAGTTGATCGTGCAGGGTCCGCGTGGGGTTCGCATGGAGGCCGTGAGCAGCGGCCGCAGCGTCAACCAGGCAGCCACGCTGGGCTTCAGCGCGCGGCTGGCCTACGCGGTGGCGCGCAACGAAACTTTCCCCTCGTACCTGTTCGGCCAGCGCGCACTGTTCCAGGACTGCTGGACCGGCGAGCCCGGCCACTGCGTAACCGCCGAGACTCCAGCGCCGTCGGCACGCGGCGGTCTTTTCGGGCGCGGACTCGAAGGCGCACTCGACACGCTGCTGAAGGCCTTCGGGGTCTGATCCGGGTGTTCGGGCCGCCACGGGGACAGGGTCTGTGCGGCACCGGGGTGACAGTGCGTTGTCGCACAGACGCCAGCCGTGTGTTGGTGGACGCTTTGAGAGCGCATTTCCCCGGGCAAAGTCCGGGGCGCACTCGCACAGTGGAGACTTTCAATGACAGCCCCTACACATCCTTCCCGCCAGGCACTGTGGAACGACATCAAGGACTGCAAGTTCGCGATGTTCACCACCCGCCACGCCAACGGTCATCTGCATTCGCGCCCCATGACGATGCAGAACACGACGCTCGATGCCGACGACAGCCTCTGGTTCTTCATGTCCAGAAAGAGCGACCCCGTTGCCGAACTCGCCGCCGAGCCCTCGGTCAACGTCGCCTATTCGCCCCCCGGCGACGCCTGCTGGATCTCAGTCACCGGGACGGCGCTGGTCGTCGAGGGTGGCGACAAGGCGGAGTCCTTGTGGAACCGCTCAGCCGACGCCTGGTTTTCCGGCGGCCCGACCGATCCTGATCTTGCGGTGGTCCAGGTGCGCATCATCCATGCAAATGAATGGGAGGCCGGCGCCGACCCCGGCTCCCGGCCGGCGCTGCGCAGCGAGGACGTCGGTTTCCGCCCGCCCAATCACTTGCCGAGCCAGACCACGCCGGCGAGTGAGAACGCGGCCTTGCTGTTCGAACGGTCCTGAGCCGCCCACGCCGCGCCGGTCGCCGGCGCGGCAGTCCGGGGTTCTTGAATGGCCCCCTCCGCACTCCGCGCCGGACCGGCGCCCATTCCCGCACTTTGCGTTTGCGCACGCCCCGCCCACGCCCACGCCCACGCCCACG
>Ga0105044_10006291_pt1 | contig 16318 bp, 11 predicted proteins | sample MAT01_FD_78092 | JGI IMG/M metagenome (GOLD analysis project Ga0105044, IMG submission 78092) | Freshwater microbial communities from Lake Fryxell liftoff mats and glacier meltwater in Antarctica - MAT-01 | ecosystem: Environmental > Aquatic > Freshwater > Ice > Liftoff microbial mat | place... | reverse complement strand
TTTTGGGAATCTCTCTTTTGAATAAACATCCACGAAGAAAAATTTCTTCTTCGTTTTGTTGTAGGATCAACTTTTTAATTTCGTTTCTGTATTTGGCTGCATCTTCGTGTAAAATTTTTCCTTCAATGTTATCAAACATTTTTTGTTGTTCGCCAGACGAATTACTGAAACTGTTTTTTGTTTCGGGAAAATATTCATCCAATAAAAATTGTTGCAAGATGCTGTTGCTCTTTTTGTCTTTCATCAGTAAAAGCAAATCATCATTTATCACTGCACAATCAACTGCTGCATTTAAGTTGGAAAAACTTCTGATTCCTGCTTTGAGTTGTAAGATATTTTCAAAGCCAACTTTCGGTATCAAGTTCCAAAACTTATCATTAGTTAAATGATTAAATGGCAAGGCAAAACGGCAATCATGATTTGATGTAACAAGCAAACTCCAATTTGCTTTGAATAAAGCAACCAATTCGGGAGTGATGTAAATTCTTTGGTTGGTGATTAGATTATTTTGAAATGCTTGTAATACAGAAATTAGTAGAATAGGTTTATGTGGAGCAATTCCATGTGCCCTGTCTATTCTTAATCTTTTAAAGATTCGTAGATATTTCTGTAATGTTTCTTGCACACTTGTTAGGTTGTCGTTTGCGTTAGGGATTGAAGCGGAAATCCTTTTTGCTCTTTCGCAAAAAGATTGTAGCGGAAAGCCCGACCCGTAGGGGAACGCCCAATTAATTCATATAAACTGGATTCTTTAATTCTTCAATAAACTGATTCAAGCGATTGTCAATGTCCGACTGTAAACCTCTTTTTCTAATCATCAACGTTTTGGTTTTTTGCAAAGCCAACAGGTCTTGGATAAACTCAACATCCTTAGGTTCTTGCTTGCAAGACTTTTTGAGAAGGTCGGCTTCTTGTTTGTGTTTTTCTTCTTGTTTGCTCATATCAATTTGTGTTTTGAAAATGCGGTTATAAACTTGTGAAACTTTGGTTTTAAAAAAACAATCTCTGAACCAATAGTATTGAATGAGCACCATTTCCTGGTGAGTTATCAATTCAAAACCTTCTGATGCTTCTATCAGTTTTTGTGCTTTAAGGATTCTTCTTAAAATCTCAACTCTTGTTTCAAAAGTATAGGGTCCCCAAAATCTTTCGTGAACTGAACCATCCCTTCTTTCTCTTTGCCTATATTTTTCGGGGTTGTCTCTGGTTTCAATCAAAAAATTTCTGATGTCTGCCAATGGTTGCATCCATTCTTCACCATTGTCAATCAAACCTTCCATTGATTTATCTTTGTTTACAACAGTGCAAGTCCAGCAACCAAAGCGGCTGTTTCCGCAGCTTGGTGTTGTGTCGTCAATTACCAAAGGGCAATCTCCGGCATTTGCATTTCTATATAATGTTACCAATTCTTTGTGTGTTCCGCCCCAAGGTGGCGAAACCTGATTTAGATATTGCCAAACTTCATTGGTTGTAACATCTTTAATAGGTGCATACACAAAAACATTTGGCAATAAATGTTTCCGCAATCTTTGTCCTTTTACCTCATGCTTTTTAATAGAAGCGGCACGGTTTGAACTTTCATCACTTCTTGTTCCTAAAAGAATAATTGCTTCTTCGTTCATTGAAGTAGTTTCCTTAATAAATCGGGTTGTAGGGTCAATTTTTAATCGTTCGGTGCACCATCTATAAAACTTATTCGGGGCTGGGTATCCTAGTCCAATTAATTTAACCCAAAAAGTATTTTCCAAATTCGGCATGGTTTGATGCACAATTATTGGAAAGTCATTAAGATTTGCTTCTTTCTGAATTCTTTTTAAAGTCTTGTTTATGAACTTTACAATTCTCGGATTTTCAACTAAGGTGTCATTACAAACAACATATATCTGTCTTGTAAGCAGAATAGGTTCAATTCTTTTTAGTGCATTCCAAACTACTTGTAAAAGCATGGTGGAATCTTTTCCACCGCTAAAGCCGATTATCCAAGGTCTTGATGGATGTTCGTCATATAGGTATTGGTCAATTATTTCGTTTTCTAAATGCTGTATATTTAATGACATGTGGTATTAACTTTATCGTGGTTAGTTTAGCATTTTGTTTATGAATTTTTTTTCAAATATTAATTCGCAAAGTAACAATTTTAAGTGATATAAGACCGTTTTTAGTTCTTGAAAGTTACTTTTAGCTCTGAACCCTGCACTAAATGGTGTTGGCAAAAATTGCAATTTTTTTATTGCGTTGGCTTACGTGTCTGACCGTCAAGCTGATGTTTCTCGAAGTCGAGTTGTTGTTATGTAATTGTCCATCTGTCAAAATAATTGGTCGTGTTATTAGTTTATGTTCTTAGTCGTCTGTTTAATGATTGCACTATCGTCTAATACGCTTACCGCTAGTTTGATTCATTACGCCTATCCACCCAATTTGGGCGTGTACCCGTAAAAAAATGCCAAAATCGTTTCGGATTATTTTTTAATGTATTGACTATTGAAAATGCTAGTATATTTTTGACTTAATTTGGAATCAGGCATAAATTTCAATAACTAAAATAAACAGTTACTAACAAATCTCCTCAAATATAATAACCCCATTCCTCATTTCAAACCCTTCCCCTTCAAATTCACGGTAAACCGTTAACGCCCAAAATGTCACATAATTTTGGCTGAAAGGCAGTTAATTAGCCTTTTTATACTGTAAATAGGCTCGGTGCCCTGTCACTTAAAACGGTGAAATTTAGGTAATTCAATACGTAATGTTGCACCTCGTAAGGCAATTATTAAGACAAATAAGCGAATATATTTAGCTTTCTTAACTAGGTTGTCTGCTGGCTTAAGCGCTTAATTCGTGAGCGGAGGGTTCGTTTTTTAGGAAACAAATAATTTAATGAAAACGGTAAACGCCCGATTAGCCCGGATCGGAACGAAAACCCCTGCTGCGTTCCGATTGCAATCGGTATGCAGCAGGAGTTGCAGTGGAGAGCCGGCACTACGCTTGTTGGTGTTGAAAGCGTTGCTGCTCCAAATGCTATAGAGGTTGTTTTTCTATGAACTTAGGCTGCAATTACTTTAGCCCGAAACTTAAATCGTTTTAAACCCAGTATACTTCCACAGCACTTCAGGAATGTTTATGCCATCAGGCGTTTGGTTGTTTTCGAGAATTGATGCCAAAATTCTAGGGAGTGCCAGGGCGCTGCCATTGAGGGTGTGCACGAGTTTGTTTTTGCCTTCAGTGCTGGCTTTAAATCGACATTTTAGTCGGTTGGCTTGAAATGTTTCGAAATTGGAAACGGAGCTAACCTCTAACCAACGTTTTTGTGCCGCAGAATAGACCTCGAAATCGTAGGTAATGGCAGAGGCAAATCCCATATCGCCGCCGCAAAGTCGCAAAATGCGGTAGGGTAAGCCGAGTTCGTTTACGAGGTTTTCTACGTGGTTAACCATGGCTTCGTGACGCGCATTTGAGGTATCGGGATGGGCTATTTCAACAATTTCTACCTTTTCGAACTGATGCAAACGGTTTAAACCGCGCACATCTTTACCGTAACTGCCGGCTTCGCGACGAAAACAGGGTGAGTAAGCGGTCATTTTTATAGGCAACTCTTCTTCCTTAACAATTACATCGCGATAAATATTGGTTATCGGAACTTCGGCAGTGGGAATCAAATAATAATCATCTACAACAGCATGGTACATCTGGCCTTCTTTGTCGGGCAGCTGACCAGTGCCGTATGCGGAGTCGGCATTTACCATAAATGGCGGAATGTATTCTATATAACCGGCTTCGCCTGCCTTGTCGAGGAAATAGGCTACTAAGGCGCGTTGTAAGCGGGCACCTTTATTGATATAAACGGGAAAGCCACTTCCAGTTATTTTATTGCCAAGCTCAAAGTTGATGAGATTGTATTTGTCGGTTAATTCCCAATGTGGCAATGGCTCAAAGTCAAACTCAGGAATAGTTCCACCCGATTTTACGGTTTCATTATCTTCGGGTTCTTTACCAACGGGAACAATTTCTTGTGGCAAATTTGGAAGCGTAAGGAGTAAGTTTTTTATAGATTCTGCAATGTTTGCATGTTGAAGTTCAAGTTCTGCTGATTGGGATTTTAAGTCGCCAACCTTTAATTTCATGGCTTCGGCGGCGTCTTTTTGGCCCTGCGCCATAAGTTTACCAATTTCTTTTGAAATGCTGTTGGTTTCGGCTAGTGAGTTATCGAGCAATGTTTGTGTTGCCTTGCGCTCGTCGTCGAGGCGCAAAACGTCGTCAATTAACTGTGTATCGTATTTATTGCGCTTTGTTAAACGCAATTTTGCTAATTCTGTATTTGACCGTAAATAATTTATATCAAGCATCTGCCTATTTTTTGCGCAAAGATACAAGCTACAGCGGCTTACCTGCTGTTTACCACTATCATTTTGAGCGATTTGCGTTAAAAAATTGTCAAAAACGAGCGCATTTTAATTCTTTTGACATACTTATTAATAATTTCTATTTATAAACAGCTAATTATCAACAACTTAAAAAATGTGATAAGTGCTTACTTGGTTGTTTCAATTTTCTGCCTTATTATTGCACTGTAAAGTCCGATTAACCAACTAAAGGACATCTCATCTGAATATTTCATCTTGTTTTATTCAGTCAATTTTTTTCCTGATTTATTTCGTATTTGGATTGAACCCACTTATTTGTCTGTGAAATTTTATTTTTTAACTTATAAAAGTTTGTAATGTATACTGAAGCACAGTTGAACGACATGCTCGTTCCTGAACTGAGAGAGATTGCCGAGGGCTTATCGATAACTAACCATAAAAAAATGGGGAAGAGTGAGTTAGTTTCTGCGATTGCAGGAATTGCTAAAAAGCCGGTTAGCGTTCACAAAACGAGCGACGATAAAAAAAATGATCGTAAGCGGTTATTGCGTCCGCGGAAAAAGAAAGAAATATCCGAAACTGGGCCCGATGAAAAAGTAATAGCTCCACAAATAGCATTTGTTGAAGATGATGATGCAGATGATGAAGTTGAAGCGCCTGTAAAACAGGAGGATACTTTTAATAATCCAAGCAACAATCAGCAAACATCTGAACAAGATGTTCGCCAAGAGCAAATCAACCAACAAGAAACCAATGAACAGCCTGTTGTAAATTTAAAAGAAGAGCAAACGCAACAGCCGCAAGTTCAATATCCAAAAAAGAATCGTGAGCAAAGATTTAATATCGATTTGGATGGTGCAGTGCCAGGCGAAGGGGTGTTAGAAATGATGCCTGATGGTTACGGTTTTTTGCGCAGCGCAGATTATAATTATTTAACTTCTCCGGATGATATTTATGTATCTCCATCACAAATAAAATTATTTGGTCTAAAGACTGGCGACTGGGTTTCAGGCTTTGTGCGCCCTCCGAAAGAAGGGGAAAAATATTTCGCATTATTGCGCGTTGAAACAATTAATGGTCGCGACCCAAAAGAAATTCGCGATCGTGTTCCATTCGATTATTTAACACCGTTATTTCCTGAAGAAAAATTAAATCTTGTTTATAGCGCAACGGATTATTCAACACGTATTATAGATTTATTTACGCCAATAGGAAAAGGGCAGCGCGGTATGATTGTGGCGCAACCAAAAGTTGGAAAAACATTTTTATTAAAATCGATTGCCAACGCTATTGCACAAAATCACCCAGAAATATATTTGATTGTATTATTAATTGATGAGCGGCCGGAAGAGGTTACCGATATGGCCCGCAGTGTAAATGCAGAAGTTATAGCATCAACATTTGATGAGCCTGCAGAAAAACACGTAAAGGTTAGTAGTATTGTTTTACAAAAAGCTAAACGTTTGGTTGAGTGCGGACAAGATGTTGTTATACTTTTAGATTCAATTACGCGATTGGCTCGTGCGCATAATACTGTTGCCCCATCGAGCGGTAAAGTATTATCGGGTGGTGTTGAAGCAAATGCAATGCAAAAGCCAAAACAGTTTTTTGGTGCGGCCAGAAATATAGAGCATGGTGGTTCGTTAACCATTCTTGCAACTGCATTAATAGATACCGGAAGTAAAATGGACGAAGTAATTTTCGAAGAATTTAAAGGTACTGGTAATATGGAATTGCAGTTGGAAAGAAAATTATTCAACAAGCGTATTTTCCCTGCGGTAGATGTTACGGCAAGTTCAACGCGCCGCGATGATTTATTGCATGAAAAAGAAGCGCTTCAACGTATGTGGGTGTTGCGCAACCATCTTGCGGATATGAATACAGAAGAAGCAATGCAATTTATTTTACAAAACATGCGCGGAACCAAAAGCAATGAAGAGTTTTTGTCAACCATGAGTAGATAATGTAAATAAAAATATAAATGTAAAATCCGCCAAGGCGGATTTTTTTTATGCAATTAAATCAAAAAAGGAGCGTGGTATAAATTTTATGCTGACTAGTTTAAACCCAGAATAGCCAAAAAGCGTAACATCTTATAATTTGTAACAAAATCAGATGTTTCCTTCCAATAAAATGAGCCTATTAAATTGTTTGTTACTTAGGTTAAACCTTACTAAATCAATAGTTTAATTGTTGTGCTAATGTCTATGGCTTAATTTGGATCAAACCCAACAAAATATATAGCGCATTTAATTTGCGATGAAGTGAAATTACAGGGCTGATTTTAAAATTTACCAAGTGCCCAAATTGGCATAAATGGAGATATGTGTTGTAGTATATTTTATTCTTGGAATATCTCCTGTATTAGTTTGATAATATGTTTGATAGCCTTTAAATCTGCTACTTATTTGTATACCGCCTACATCTCTAATAATGGCTGCCGCCGTAAATGCTGGGGTAAAAACGCCTCTTGAATCGTAGGCGCTTGTGCCACTAAGGCCCATCATAGAATACATCGCGCCAGCGCCAAAACTTGCACCAATATTACTATTGCTATTTTCGTTTGCTGTGTAGCCAAATCTTACGCAGGCAAAAACAGGAAGATCTAACCCATAAACGAACCTATCGGAAATGTTATTTTCTTTGCCAACATATGTAATCCATTGATATAAAAAACCAGTTGAAAATTCTGGTGTTTTGTTAAGTAAACTAAAATACATGCCTAAATTTAAATTAAGGGTTGGCATTACTCCTTTATAAACGGTGTTTGCGTAGTTGGTTGACGGTCCAGAATCTCCACCATCGAATGAATGAATTTCTATTCCTTCATAAACAATGGGCGTATACCCTATGCCAAGTTCGATTGATTGTCCGTTCACATTTTTTAAACCGAAACAAACACAAAGCAGGAAAATTATTATTTTATACATATTGTGTGTTTTAAAAAGCGGTGAGGCGGTAAATGGTTGAATCGTAAATACCAACAAATACATCTTCATTTACAAATGCAGCATCATACATTTCAAAATTATTACCATCTGGATCAAAATATTCTGTCCAATTATTTCCACCATCGTTTGAACCAGCAAAAATAAAAGAACCGCAAGCCGAAAAATTCAATCCATCATACGTATTTATCCGATTAATCCAATGGTGATTATAGGCAATAAATCCTTCATTATTAAATCGGTCGATGGTATTTCCAAAATCAGTAGTGTAAAACATGCCCGATAAATAAGTATCATACCCATAGCCCCAGTAAGAGAGACTATCATATTTTCTATGCTTTTGAGTGCCGCCAATTATATCGTCTTCTACTTCGTACGTCCACGAACTACCACCATTATAAGTATAGGAAACTTGGTTAAAATAATCGTCGACAACTATACCTCGTGATTCCGAAAAAAAGAATATTCTTTGCGGGTCATAAATGCCCGATGTGTATGAAAAATTTGTTGCTGTCCAGGTGTTACCACCATTTGTTGTCTTATGAATTTCATCGGCATAACCATTAATGGCATATCCAACATCTTCACTCGGAAAAACAGCATAGAAGTAATTTTCATCTTCGGCAATTTGAAACCACGTTATACCTCCGTTGGTAGTTTTCATAATTGTGCGCGGCGCTCCCGAAACATATCCAACTAATTTAGAAGGAAAGCTGATGCAATTAAAATCGGTTGTTGAATCAGGAACGAGAACAGCATTCCAGGTAAGTCCGCCATCGGTAGTATTTAAAAAAACACCATTATCGCCAATAACAATTCCTTTATTAGCATCGGTAAAATACACTTCATTAAGTTTTGCGCCTGCTTTATAAACATCATGCTGGCGCAAAGTTGGGATAAGCAATTCTTCGGTGTTACAAGAAATAAGCAATACGCAAAAAAGGGTTAGCAGTGCAAGGGGTCTTATGTTTTGCATGGTATCACAAAAATAAATAAAAAATTGTCAAATCATTGCAATCAAAGTTGCAAAACACCCATTAAATAAAGGGTATTAATGGGAGGATTATGCCAAAACAACTCAAATTCAGTTAATCCCGCTTCCTGATAACTCTTTTTTATATCACTTATTAACAAGACTTGTTCGTTGTAAACATTTGCTTTCGAAAAAATATTATCAAGCCAAATACCTTGCTCGCGATTTAACTTAATATTTTGTTGACCAGTTTTATTGTTAAAAACAAGCTCGGCCATTTGGTAGGTGTTACCTTTTTTAGTTTTATTAAATAAATGCAATAGCGGTTTATTTCCAATGAAAATAACGCGAGTATTGTCCGTCGTAATTATAATGGGTTGATGAAAAACGATGTTGCTAATATAATTTCTGGGAATTGTTGTCGCAGGAATTTTTTCTTCGAACCAATCTTGCAATGGAAGTTCGAAACCAGCTCCTTGCATATAATTAAAAAGCGACACTTTTAACCCTTTGCTATAAATACCATGATCTGCGCCAGTTGGGTCTATATGCTCAATATCGTTGTTGGCAAAGGTGCCAATTTTATCCTCTTTCTTTTCAACCATAAACTGTTCAGGATACATACCAACGGGGCTATGGGCGGTCATTGCAAATTGATGCCAAAATCCAGATTGCAACACACCTGTTTCAAATAGTTGGCGCACCATTTCTAAAGAATCAATAGTTTCTTGTGCCGTTTGCGTTGGAAATCCATACATTAAATAAGCGTGCACCATAATGCCAGCATCTGTAAAATTTTTGTTTACACGCGCCACTTGTTCAACAGTAACACCTTTTTGAATAAGCGCCAGCAACCGATCCGACGCAACTTCAAGTCCACCGCTAACACCAATACAACCACTTTCTTTCAACAATAAACACGAATCGCGGGTAAAACTTTTTTCGAAACGAATATTTGTCCACCAGCTTACAATTAATTTCCTTTTAATAATTTCTAACGCAACAGCGCGCATTAATCCTGGAGGTGCGGCTTCATCGACAAAATGAAATCCGGTTTCTCCTGTTTGCGCAATAAGCTGCTCCATGCGGTCACAAATTGTTGCAGCGTTTAATGGTTCGTAAGCTTGAATATAATTGAGTGAAACATCACAAAAGGTGCATTTGCCCCAATAACATCCATGTGCCATAGTGAGTTTATTCCAACGGCCATTGCTCCATAAACTATGCATTGGATTTATAATTTCGATTGCCGTAATGTATTTATCAAGTGGCAAATCGCTATAGTCGGGTGTGCCAACGGCAGATTGTTTATAATCTTTACAATTGGCGTTGTTAAAATATACAACAGCATTATTAACTATTGTGAAGGTTCGTTTCAGCGAATTGATATCTTGTTTATTTTCAACAAATTGTATAAGCTGTTCAATTGGTGCTTCGCCATCGTCGAGTGTAATAAAATCGAAAAACTCAAAAACGCGCGTGTCTGAAACCGAGCGCAGTTCGGTATTTGCGAAGCCTCCACCCATTGCTGTTTTAATATGGGGATGGTTTGTTTTTAACCATTGTGCACAACGGAAACCAGCGTACAAATTTCCTGGAAAGGGAATAGAAATGGCGACTAATTTCGGATTTGATTTTGTAATAATTGCTTGTAATATTTCAATTAATAAAATATCGATAAACGTTGGAGGCGCATTTAATGCTGCATATAATTCATCAAATGAATTAGCGGAGCGGCCTAGTTTTTCTGCATACCTGCTAAATCCAAAATGTACATCAATATGTGTAGCAATTATATCTGAAATATCTTCGAGATACATGGTAGCAAAATATTTTGCTTTATCCTGCACACCCATTATACCAAATGCCCATTCAGGGTCTTCAATTTGCTTAAAGCGATTGCCTTCTGGTAAAAAACCGCCGTTAGCAATGCGATATGCAAGTGTGGGCGATTTTCCTTGCAAAAACGAAATTACGGCATCAATTGTTTGTATATAATTATTGCGGAGTGATAAAAGCATTTCAACGTCGTCGCTCTTTTCCGTTTTTGCAAGCTCATTAAATAATACGGTTAATCCCGATTTTGAAAACAATCGAATAATTACTTCAATACCCAAATCTGCTTGAAAAGAACTTACACCTTTTGTGTTAAGAAACCCTTTCAGATAGGCGGTTGCAGGATACGGCGTATTTAACTGCGTAAAAGGTGGTGTAATTAATAAAATGGAAGCGTTCAATAGTTGATATTATTTTGTGAATTTATTCTAAGGCTTTTAATTCTTTTTTGAAATCAAATTGCAAATCTTCATGCATACCCTCGATTGTTTTATTTATTTTTTTTAGTTGAGCTAAATAAATATTATTGAGCGACACACTTTTTTCTAAATGTATGCCTGTAGCTTTTAATTTTTGGCAAAAGTAAATTAATAACTCTGCTTGTGTAGCTGCAATACCAGAATAACGAATGTTTTTATTTACATGGCGTAACGCTTTGCGAATTCCCTTTTTCGCATAATATAAATTGCTGTAATTAATTTCTTCAAATAATAAATCTGTTTCTGATTTAACACCTAAAATAAAATTGTTTTCATCCGATAATTCAAACAATAAATAAGACAACAGCTCCTTATTTTCTTTTTTATATTTAGCAATTCGCAAACAAAGCGCAGCAAGCTCACCAGGGTCTAAATGGGCAATTTCTTTCTTAATGTCGCTTAGCGAGGCCGGTTTCATGCAGTAAAGTTAGGCAATGTTGCTGGCACAATAGGGAACTTAGCCAGCCATTACTCAACAAGCAACTGTTGTATTTGATTGCGCGCACGGAGCAGAAATTTAAATGCAGTATCTTTATCATATTGAAACGATGACCCGTCAGGTACTTTTCATTATTGCTTTGGCGGCTCATCAACTAGGAAAAGGATTTTAAATGATGAATAATTGATTAGTAGCGAAGAGGCGATAAAACACACCGAAGCATGGATTAAAAAAGTAGTTATCGACTGCCGTTTTTGTCCGTTTGCCGCCGCGCCTGTAAAGCAAAACACTGTTCGCTATGTTGCTACTAACTTGGTTGATACAGCGAGCCTTTTAAAATTTATTTTGGAAGAATGTGCTTATTTAGATGCACATGAAAATACGGAAACAACATTTGTAATTTTTCCCGAAGCATTTCCCTTTTTTTATGATTACCTCGAATTTTTAGCATTAGCCGAAAAAGACGCTCGAAAGCTTGGATACGAAGGGGTTTATCAACTTGCGGGCTTTCATCCAAGCTATTTATTTGCTGGTTCCGATGAAAATGATGCAGCAAATTATACCAATCGCTCAATTTACCCAATGATACACTTGTTACGAGAGGCTAGCATTGATGAAGCACTAAAAAATTACGCAGAACCAGAATCTATACCAGATAGAAACATCGCCTTTGCTCAGGAAAAAGGCGTTGTATACATGAAAATGTTACGCGATTCGATTGCAAATAAATAATATTAAATTTTGTGAATACCCTCGTCCGACAAGCGAATTAAACGCTGCTTATACAATGCGCCAACTGCCTTTTTAAACGTCTTTTTACTCATCGAAAAATAGGCGTAAATATCTGCGGCATCACTTTTGTCGTGGAAGGGTAAAAAACCATTTCCCTCATCAAGTAAACGCATTATTTTTTGTAGTTCATCTTCAACGCGTAGGTAGCCATGTTTGCCTTCGGCGATGTCTAATTTGTTTTCAGGCAAAATTCTTTTTACATGGCCAATAAATTTATCGCCGGGAGCAACATGACGAAAAACATCGCTATAGTGCAAAAGGCCAAGGTGTTTGTTATTTACTAAAACATTATATCCAATATTTGTTTCTCGTAAAATCACAACGTCAACCATTTCTTTTTCTGTAACGGTAAGATTTGTATTATCGGCTGCCGCTTCTACAAATTCGCTTGCTGCAAGTCGCCCCTGTTGATCAAGAACCAATTGAACTAATCTTACATCGCCTGGCTCTGCAATGTTGCGCATATGCGTGCGATGCAAAAAAACATCTTTAGGAATACCTAGTTGAAGATAGGCACCAGCATGATTTACATTTACAACTTCTAATTCAACAATATCCCCTAATACACCCTTGGGCGTCATGGTTGTGGCCAATGTAATGCCATCGCCATCGGTAAACACAAATACCGAGACTTCGTCGTTTTCACGCAATCCCGCTGGCACTTGCTTGCGCGGTAATAAAATACCATCAGTTCCCTCATCCTCAAGATATACACCTTCGGGAGTAAAACGTATTGCTTTTAACACCTGCATTTTACCAATTGCTGCCATTTTGTTTTAAGATTTATGTAAATGTAACTTAAAAAATTGGCTGCATTAGCAATTATGGTTTAAAATGCATGGAAACAATTTTGATTAAAAAGTAAGTAACTTTGCAGCGGTATAATTCAAAGAAATATATTTACATGCAAAAATCTTGGTACGCATCCGCAATTGGTCGATTTAGAACAGTAGCAATATTTGAAGGTATTTCTTTTTTATTATTGTTATTTATTGCCATGCCATTAAAATATATGGCAAATATTCCCTTAGCAGTTGATATTATGGGTTGGATACATGGCATGCTATTTATTTTGTACATGTTTACGGGATTAAATTTAAAAATTGCTCACGATTGGCCAATAAAAAAAACAGCGCTTGCCGTTGTTGCTTCAATAATTCCTTTCGGCCCATTTATTCTTGATAAAAGAATATTGCAGAAAGAAAATGAATCAAAATAATAATAAACCGAAACGAAAAAAATGGTAGCGCACGGAAGTTTTACGACGACAATAAATACCATTTATTTTGTTTAAGGTTTAGCCCCACAAACTACATAATCGCAGTGTTTTTTTCTTGTATATCGTAATAACATTTGCCGTATATTCAAATTACCTTATTAATTAACAAAGTTTTTGGTTTGTACATAGTATTTTTACCTTATGTTCAGACGATATACTCAAATAGTAACCTTGATATTTTTCGCGCAAGTGGCTTATGCTCAGGTTGTTACAACAATACCTTTGTTTCCAACGGTTGACGAACCAGTAACGGTAATTTTTGATGCCACACAAGGAAATGCCGCATTGGCAGGTGTTCTTGGGCCAATTTACGCCCATACAGGCCTAATTACAACTGAAAGTGTGTCACCAACCGACTGGCAATATACACAAGGCATCTGGGGAACAGCCGATCTAGAAGTGCTTATGACTGAAATTGGTGACGATTTATATCAAATTGAATTTACTAGTATAACAGATTTTTACAGCGTTACCGGAACAGATACCGTTTTGCAAATGGCGTTTGTTTTTCGCACCGCTGCTGGCGATATTGTCGGTCGCGACACCGATGGCTCAGATATTTTTGTTAATGTATATGAAGACGGATTAAATGTTGCCATTTCATCTCCATCGGTTGACCCTTTAATTGTAAATCTTGGCGATAATGTGTACATCACTGCAGAGGCTGTTTTTGTTGATAGCATGTATTTATATATTGATGGTGTTGAAGCCGTTGCAACAGATTTAGCATCAATTGCCTATAATTTAACAGCATCAACTTATGGCTTATCCGAAATTAGAGTGGTTGCAAAAGGTGCAGGTGATATAAAAGAAGATTCAACTTATTTTTATGTAATTGCACCACCAACAATTGCGTCACTTCCAGCAGGTGTGCAACAAGGCATTAATTATATAGACGACAATACGGTTACATTAGTTTTATATGCGCCATTCAAAGAATATGTTTTTGCTGTAGGTGAACATAGCAATTGGTTACTCGAAGAAACGAGCTTCATGAATTTAGATACCGATAATGCAACTTGGTGGGTTACACTTACTGGCTTAGAATCGGGAAAAGAATATCCTTATCAATATTTTATTGATGGCGAACTTTGGGTTGCTGATCCACTTGCAGAAAAAATTTTAGACCCTTGGAGCGATTCCTACATTCCTGAAGCAACGTATCCCGATTTATTAGATTATCCAGTTGGCAAAGCCTCGGGAATAGTTTCGGTTTTTCAAACAGCAATGCCAACTTACACTTGGGCAATTCCTGATTTTACACCGCCAGCGAATGAAGACCTCGTTGTATATGAATTGTTGGTGCGCGATTTTGTGGCAGCGAGAAATTATGAAACATTACTCGATACATTATCCTATTTAAAAACACTCGGTGTTAATGCTATCGAATTTATGCCAATTATGGAATTTGAAAACAACGAAAGTTGGGGATATAATCCAAGTTTTTTCATTGCATTAGATAAATATTATGGCACACGCGAAGCATTTAAAATATTTGTAGACTCTTGTCACGCAAATGGCATTGCTGTGTTACTTGATATAGCCATGAATCACGCTTTTGGCCAAAGCCCCTTGGCGCAGATGTGGTGGAATCCGATATTAAATCAGCCTGCTGATAATTCACCATATTTTAATACAGTTCCTACGCATGATTATAATGTTGGTTACGATTTTAATCACGAATCTGATGCAACTAGAAACATGCGTAATATTATTTTCGCATATTGGTTAAATGAATATAATGTAGATGGATATAGATTTGATTTATCTAAAGGATATACACAAACAAATACTTTAGGCGATGTAGGTTTGTGGGGACAATATGATGCATCGCGTATTGTAATTTGGAAAGATATTGCAGATGAAATTTACACACACGAAGCAGACGCCATATTAATTCTGGAACATTTTGCGACAAACACTGAAGAAGAAGAATTAAGCGACTACGGATTTTTATTATGGGGCAATTCTAATTACAACTATGCTCAGGGCACTATGGGTTACACAGGGTCAGACATTGGTTGGATGAGTTATATAGCCCGCGGATGGAGCGATCCACACGTGCTAGGATATATGGAAAGCCACGATGAGGAGCGATTAATGTTTAAAAATCTTTCTTTTGGCAATACAATAAACCCCGACCATAATGTAAAAAACCTTGGTGTTGCATTATCAAGAATGGAGTTAGCTGGTGCTTTTTTCTTTACTATTCCTGGGCCTAAAATGGTTTGGCAATTTGGTGAATTAGGCTACGATATTAGTATTGATTTTGGCTGCCGTGTTTGTAATAAACCTATTTTATGGGATTATTATGATGTTGCTTCTCGACTCCGCGTGTATCAAATTTGGAGTGAACTCATTCATCTTAAAACTACTTATCCTGCGTTTAGAACACCAACATTTAGTTTAAATGTTGGTGGATTTGGTAAGCGAATTAATTTAAATAATGCCGAAATGAATGTTACTGTTGTTGGTAATTTTGATGTGTTTAGCGGCAGCGTTGCACCTAATTTCCAGCACACCGGATTTTGGTTTGATTATTTTTCTGGTGACACCTTAAACGTTGCTGATATTAATGCAACTATTGCATTACAACCTGGAGAATATCGCTTGTATACTGATGTAAAATTAAATACACCTGAAATTGTAATAAGTATCGAAGAACTGGAATCTGCAATGCAACACGAATTAATTGTATCACCAAATCCATCAAATTCAACATTTAATTTATCTACTACATTCGAGCTGCCAACCAAAGTGCAGATTGATATATATAACCTTACCGGTGAATTGGTTTATTCAGATAGTCAATCGCAAATGCCTGCGGGACAATTTAACTATACCTGGTCAGGAAAGAATAATCAAGGAGAAATTGTGCAATCAGGAGTTTATCTATGTAAAATAAATACCGCAAACGGCACCTACCTTGCCAAACTAATAAAAGCAAAATAATTAAATCAGTAATTCATTTATAAAATCCCGACAATTGTTGGGATTTTTTTATTTCGCATCATAAAAAATAATTTATCCAATTTTTCCCTAGTTATTGTTTAACACGCATTTTATTAAAACACCTGCTGAGACAGTACAACCACCTACTTAAATTCCAGTGATGTCACACCTTACTCAAAGACGGACCTCATCAGATTGTTTTAATGTGACTTAAGTGCAGCAACACTAAAATAAAACACCATTGTTAGCAGTATTAAAG
>Ga0105044_10006290_pt1 | contig 16319 bp, 11 predicted proteins | sample MAT01_FD_78092 | JGI IMG/M metagenome (GOLD analysis project Ga0105044, IMG submission 78092) | Freshwater microbial communities from Lake Fryxell liftoff mats and glacier meltwater in Antarctica - MAT-01 | ecosystem: Environmental > Aquatic > Freshwater > Ice > Liftoff microbial mat | place... | reverse complement strand
GTTTTCAATGCTCATTTTGATCATGTGGGGAACGAGGCACGGGAGATGTCGGCCCGGCTGATTTTGAGCAAAATCGAAGAGTTTGGTTTAAGGGATGAGCGTATTGTGGTGATGGGTGATTTCAACGCGGCACCTGGTTCTGATCCGATCAACGTTTTCCAGAAAGAATTGGATTACGGATACGAAATTTCTCAAAGTAAATTCCAGGGTTCTGCCGGAACATATAATGCTTTTGACAAGTATAAGTTGCTCACAGAACCTATTGACTTTATTTTCACGAAACATCTGGAAGTATTTACTTACCGCCACATAGAAGATAGGAGAGAAAATGACCTGTTTATCTCAGATCATTTTCCTGTAATGATTGAAGTAAAATTCTGATCTGATAATTATGTCTTACAAAAGAGAAAAGTTTATTCATCCAATGCTTATGAATCTTTTAGATTTCCCAAAGGTACTTCGCACTCCAGCCTGCGTGTTTTTGACATTTTTATCATTGGTTTCTTCGGCTCAAAATCCCGGTTGGTTTTCCACCGGCACATCGTATACTTATGTTCATCAGGAACTCATGGGTCCGGAAACTTTTGAAACTACCGTAGAAATTTCGGAACAAACAACTTTAAACGGACAGGCTTGCGCGAAAATGGAATTGGTGGACAATGAACTTCCCGATTTGTTCTTCTGTATGCCCAAGTCACCGCCGATTTATCTCTATGAACAAAACGACTCGGTATTTTTTGCCACAGAGCAAGACCCCGATTTCGGACTCCTCTACAATTTCAATGCGGAAGTCGGCGATGTATGGTATATTGTTGGAACACATCCTTTCGGTTTGGACTCTATGAAGGTTCAGGTGCTCGAAACCGAAATGGTCAACGTCGAGGGAAATTCACTAAAACAACTTACAGTATCAATCGTTCCCGCCGATATTGAAACTCAGGTTTTTGAAATTCAGAGTCCGGTTCGGATTCTCGAATTTATTGGCACATTGGATTTCGTTCTCATTCCGCTGGGGAAATATGTAGGGTGTGATGCGACAACCGCCGAGTCATTGCAATGTTTCATTTCAGACAATCTCAATTACGCTTCCAACGAATTCGCACCGTGTATTATAAGCAGTGCATCATCTGGTTCGAAACTTGAATCTCTCACGTTGTTTCCCAATCCTGCAAATGACATCGTTCGTTTTAGATTGCCAGCCACAGCGGGAAGTGTGCAATCCATTGCTGTGTATGACGTATCCGGAAAGCAATTGATTGTAGCTGCTGGCGAGCTGGAATTTCTGTCCGTCAGTGCGTTCAAGCCAGGAATGTATTTCTTCCGTGCCCAAACGATCAAAGGATTTATCTTTTCAGGAAAACTGGCCGTTCAGCACTGAAATATATCTTCTTGCACCTTCATCGGGGGCGGTAGAGAATCATAGAAACAATTGCGTTTGGCATCACACCGACTTCATTCCATGCAGGTCTGGTTTTTTTCAGGTGAAGTCTTGTACCTCTTTCTTTATTTTACTTCCTTATTTTGTTGCCGGTGAAGTGTTTTCTCGAACATCAACTTAAGCCATCCGATTGAAATCAGACGCCCAGGACATGTAATAATTCGGATATAATTCATGCTATGAAATGGTTAATTTTAAAAATATTCTTTAAATTGGCATCTGATAATTTTATTTTCATTTGCCAACCTACTACTTCGCTATGAAAAACAGACGATTCATTGCCATCTTTTCAGCCCTTTCGATTCTAATTTTGGGCTCCGCAATTTCATGTTCCAAATCGAATGAAATGCCCGCCGCCAATCATACAAACCTGGAGTTGGGTATTACTCCGTATAACTATGCAATGGCATCACCCGCAGTTGGGCAGTTGGGCCGCGTTTTGTTTTATGACAAACAACTTTCTGTAAACAACGGTGTATCCTGTGGCTCATGTCATAAACAAGCGCTGGCATTTTCGGACAACCATCAATTCAGCACAGGTTTTGAAAATCGTGTTACTACGCGAAATACCCAACCCATTCAAAATCTTGGATTAGGGATATCCAATGACTTTGCCCCGAATGGACAGGCTTTGTTTTGGGATGGTCGTCAGCGATTTTTGAATGATATGGTTTTGGAACCCGTTGGCAATCACATCGAGATGGGTATGCGTTCCAATACAGATCTTCTGGATAAATTAAGTTCGAGTCCGATGTATGCACAACTGTTTCAGTCCGCATACGGAGATTCAGAATTGACTTTGGAAAGGATATCTGAAGCGCTTGCTGGTTTTGTAGGAAGTATGATTTCACATAATTCAAAATTTGAGCAGGGTTTCTTTTCAGGAGGAGGTCTTGGCTCTACACTAAATGGACTGGAGCGTCTGGGACTCGACCTTTTCGTTCAGAAATACGACTGCATGACTTGCCACGACGTTATCTCAACGCAGGGATACAGTGAAACATTCGGGGAAGAACTTGTGAATATTGGCCTTGATGCCGACTATGCAGACAATGGTGCGGGAGCTCTCAATGGAATAACATCCCAGAATGGAAAATTCAAAATTCCAAATCTCAGAAATGTCGCACTGACAGCTCCCTATATGCACGACGGAAGATTTGCATCTCTCGAAGAAGTCATCGATCATTACAGCACGTCAGTTGCAGCGCATCCGAATCTGGACGATCGGTTAAAAGATCCGAATACTGGAATGCCTCTGGTGTTAAATATTACTTCAAACGAAAAAACAGCGCTGATCGCTTTCCTTCACAGTCTGACTGATCAGACATTTATTTCCGATCCTAAATTTTCCGATCCTTTCGTTAAATGAAGTTTATAAAGCGATACGCGTATCTGCGCCTGGCACTGTCATGCCTTTTATTTCTGACTGGATCTCTGCTTTTTTGCCAGCAAGGAGATACCATTTATATTAAAAACTTTGACCACTTTGTTGGTGTGCAGGTGAATCCGCTCCTGCGGCAAATCATCAATTTTAGCGAAAGCGATCCCGTGAACAATCCATATCTCATAAAATATACCCTGCGCCATAACAAAAGCGGGTTGACTTTTAATGTCGGGGGTGGGTTGAACACTGCTTCTACGGAAAATGAAGACGGCTTAAAAACCGATAATGATTCGTATGCAATTCGTGGAGGTTTTGGTTATCAACAGCGTTTTTCCAAAAGGTTTGAAGCGGGTGTAGGAGTGGATTTTATTTATGGAAATACCAGTCGGGAAACTTTTTCAGTACAGGTTTTTGATTTTGGCCAACAAACGGATTCCACCATTTCCAGGGTGCGCAATGCATCCACACGTATTGGTGGCGGGATTCAGTTAAACCTGAACTATTATATTTCAGAGCGGATTCTGATCGGTACAGAATGCACCCTGTATTACACCAAATTGAATGACCGCTTTAATGTGGAAATAGACAACTATTTAGTTCCCAACTCAAATGATACGAATTTTACAAGAATACGCGATATCAATGTCATAAACGAAAAAGATACGGGCAAATCCTTTGCTTTTCTGCTGCCAGTGGCGCTATACTTATCGTTCAAGTTTTAAGATATGACCAGATTATATTTATTTGTTCTTTTTTTATTAAGCGCACTTCTGTTGGGAAGCTGCGCAAAAGAAGGCTGCACTGACGAGGCGGCAGCGAACTACAATATCACGGCTGATAAAGACGACGGCTCTTGTGTTTATTGTTCAGTAAGCACTGAACAAATTTTGCAAACCAGGTCAAGCAACATCATTGACACCCGATTCTCGTCGGAATATGCAAACCAAGTAGTTCTCAATATTACACTCCAGGTAAAATCAATTTCCTTCCCTTTGAGAAATTGCGGGGAGGAAGGCTGTTTTTTAATAGTGACGGCTACCAATACAACGAGTTCAGTGATAACAAATTTACATTTTGACCTGCCGGTTAGCATCATTAATTTTGGCACGAATAGTTTTGATTTTTCGTTTCCCGTAATTTTGAACCCGGGAGAATCATACACCTATGCTGATGTCACATTCCCGTCAGAAGTATCTGGTTGCGGCTCTCTTGGCCAAAATCAATTCTCTGGTTTTATTGTGAACGCAAATTATGACTGAAATTCCCTCTAAGAAAAATATGGGTGTTTTATAGGCAGATTGTGTCTTTGACCTCTTTCTTTATTTTACTTCCTTATTTTTGCGGCAGGTGAAGCGTTTTCGCCTAAAAATATTTTTGCAGAATGTCAAAAAAAGCAATGCTGATCATTTTGGATGGCTGGGGCCTCAATCCCGATCCCGAAAGATCGGCCGTGGAACGCGCGAACACCCCCTTCATCGATGAAATGATGAAAACCAGACCCAACAGTACCCTCCATACATTTGGCGAATTCGTTGGTTTGCCGGAAGGGCAAATGGGAAACTCAGAAGTTGGACACATGAATATTGGTGCTGGCAGGGTGATATATCAGGACTTGCTAAAAATCAACAGGGCCTGCGATCGAAAAGAACTCAACAACAATCCTGTTTTGGTCGAAGCGATTGCTTATGCAAAACGCAATTATAAAAAAATTCATCTCATTGGACTTGTATCTGATGGTGGCGTGCACAGCCATATCAGGCATACCCTTGCGCTCACGGATGTTTTTAAGGACTTTGATTTTTCGAATGTGGCTGTGCATATGTTTACCGACGGAAGGGATACTGATCCAAAAAGTGGATTGACCTTTTTGAAAGTGCTCCAGGAACATTTGAAAAATTCATTGGGGCAAATAGCTTCCGTCACCGGCCGCTACTATGCCATGGACCGCGATACACGCTGGGAGCGGACAGCTCTCGCCTATCACGCGCTTGTAAATGGTCGGGGTGAATCTTCCCGCGATTTGGAAAGCACACTCAAAAAACGTTATGAAGCCGGTGAAACCGACGAGTTTATCAAGCCCATTATACACGTTGATGAAAAAGGAGTGCCTCTCGCTACGATACAGAAAGGGGATGTGGTGATTTATACAAACTTTCGCGGTGATCGCGGCCGTCAGCTTACAGAGGCGCTTACGCAAAAAAACCATCCCGAAGTTGACATTCAGACAATCCCTTTGCATTACATCACCTTCAAATCATACGACAGGGAATTTCAAAATATCTTTGAAGTTTTTGACAGCAGTGGTGCCAAAAATACCATGGGAGAAGTACTGGCCAACAGCGGTTTGCGGCAGCTTCGCATCGCCGAAACGGAGAAATATCCCCACGTCACTTATTTCTTTAACAATGGGCGCGAAGAAGCTTTCGAAGGTGAAGACCGCATCGTGGTGCCTTCGCCGCGCGATGTTGCGACCTATGACTTAAAACCCGAAATGAGTGCTTTCAAGGTGAAGGATCAATTGGTGGCTTATTTGGATACACATGAGGTTGACTTTGTGTGTCTCAACTTTGCCAATGCCGATATGGTGGCGCATACTGGAGACTTTAAAGCCGCGATGCGCGCCTGTGAGGTGGTCGACCAATGTGCCCGGGAGGTGGTAGAAAAAGCCCTGGAAAAAGATTTCAGTGTGATCATTATCGCCGACCACGGCAACGCTGATTATATGGTCAACGATGATGGATCTCCCAATACGAATCACAGCATGTATCCCGTTCCATGCATTCTGATACAGAAGGAAATAAGAGGAAAAATAATCAATGGCAGCCTCTGCGATGTGGCACCGACGCTTTTATCCCTGATGGAAATCGAAATTCCAAAAGAAATGGAAGGAAAAGTGCTGGTGCATTAAAGATTCCCGATAAGAAATTCATACAAAAAAAAGCCACTTTTCGATTTCCCGAAAAGTGGCTTTTCTGCAAAAAATAAACGCATTAGCTCGCTTTTACCAGCTTTTCGCGAAATTGATTTCCATCTGTATCGATCCATTCCAGAATATAAACGCCTGTGGCAATTCCAGACAGATCCAGATTTACCAATGTGTTGTTTACTGTCTGTGATTGTATCATCACACCTGCGGCGGAAAACAATCTGACAGATTCAACTGACACCGTTCCCAATGCGCGAATTTGTACCTCAGTTGTAGCTGGATTTGGGAATACAGCAAAATTGTCGCGATGGGTGTTTTGCACCAATTCGGCGGAAGCCAAAGCCACATTTCCGCTTATTTGACACGCTCCATTTTCGTATACTTTCACATCTTTATAATAACTGTTTCCCGCAGCAGCACCCACAGCATTCCCGGTTACAAAGAATAATTTTGACAGGTTGCTGCCGGAATAATAGGCACCTACTTCTATCACGAAGGTGAGATAACTGCTTCCAAAATAGAAATCGTAGTCATCAATAATCTGATTGTTGTTGAGGGTTCCGTGTACTTTGAAGATTTTGTTCAAAACCAGATTGCTGTTGCTATTGAAACCAATGCCGTGCACTTGCGCCTGACTGGTGCTTCTGAATTTGAATTCCAACACCGTATTCGGAGTTATCGTGTAGTTGAGGTTTATCGATTTTAAGGCGTTGTTTTGCAAAAAGATTGTTGCACCACCATCCAAAATCTGAAAGGTGCCGATATCCCGATTCCCACCATATGTGTTGATAGAAAAACTATTGAAATCGATGATATCACAAACAGATGGCGTGATTTCTCCCGCGCAAAAGGCAGTGGTTACCGATGACAAGAAGGCGCCACCCGAAACAAGTGTAATTCCTCCAGATGTGAGATTGTAACTGCCATTGCCAAAAGCGCAGCAAATTCCATCGCCATAACTGTCGTACATCGTGAAAGTGTAACAGCCTGCTGTGACACAAATGTATTCTGTGATCGATGCACCGGAGCCTGCACCCTGATAATTGCCGCCTGAAGCCATCACATTGTTTTGCTCATCACGTACGTCCCAAGTAGTTTCCCCGGGATAATTATCCGTAATGATGTTCAACACCAATTCTTCCTCATCACATACGGGGGCCGTAATCCCTGAGCAATTGGTGCCCAGGCAAGTTCTTGAGTTGATGTAGTTGGTCATGCGTGTTGTGGGTTGTGGTCCAAATCCAAGGTTGAAATTCATACCTGTTCCTAATAGGTGGCAATAACTCATTACGGTTCCACCTCCTGAAGGTACTGAGGCGCTGCATCCTTCAGAATAGCCGGCCGCTGGTCCGCATCCGTCTATGGCCGTGTTGTTCCCATTCCAGGCACAGGCGTGGGTGTGTGGAGAAGAAAGGTTATGCCCAATTTCATGTGCACATACGTTTACGTCCCAGGAGTAAGAGGGCACGTTATTAAAAAATCCGAAGATGCCTGATACACTTACTCCAAAATTTGACGAGCAAAGGCCAGATAGATATGCGATGCCTCCAAAGCTTGCGTTGGTGAGCAGGGTAGTAAGATCAGCGCCGGGAGTATTGTTCGACAGCTGATTCAAACGGTTGCCCAATGATCCGGTATATGGGCTGGTAACCACCCATGCAAATACGTCAGACAGGACAACATCAATGTCGTCATTTGCATACAGCGTCGTCACTTCATTCCAAAGAGCCAACGTGTAATTGACAGCATTGATGCTTCCTCCGAGGGAACTTACAAGTCCGTTGTCCAGTTCGGCTCGAATTCGAACACATTTTATGGTTTTGGCGGCAGCCTGAATATCTGATTCGGGGATGACATAATCATCTGATTCGATGGCCGAGCACTCAAAACCACCTTCGATGCCCAGCATGTTGTCGACATACAATACATGCGCGTTGTTTTTCGCCTCTTTGAGTTTCCCCAATACGAGGGTTACCTCACCATAAGAGATAATGGCTCTGATTTCATTTCCTATGACGCTGAGAGCGACCAAGGACTTTTCTTTTCCCGCTACGACTCCACGGTAAAATGCATGTGATTCCACCAGCCCTGAAAAATCTGAGCCTTCACTGTCATTGATCACGTAATCTTCGCTTAAGAATGCACTTTTGTAAAGGTGAAGTGTCAAATTTTCAGTGTCGAATCCCGGAATGTCCAAGGAAATGAATTCGGGTTGATTTGCTTTGAGCAAGTCAGATTCTGTGACAGCGGGCAAAAGCACAATGGCTTCGGCAAGTGTGCCGGGCGCTACATCATAGGCAGAAAGCGCCGTGGCCGATTTATCGACATCATTCAGAAAGGGTGTAAAGGAAGAAAAATGCACACCGGAATTTCGGAGCGTCTCTATATTTTTCCGCACCGCATCCTGGGCTTTTAAACCAAAAGGGAGGGTGAAAACAAAAAGTACAAATAGGAAAAAACGGTGATGTTGAGAACATCGAATTTGTGAAAAGCACTTCATTTGATTTGGTTAAAGGATTGATAATACTATGATTTTGATCAACTGCACAATTTCATTTCCGAGCGACCTTCGAAACTTAAAAACGCAGTAAGGTAAGACTTTCTTTCAAAACTCTCACATAAATTGTTGATATCAACAACATAAAAAAAGCCCTGCATCAATCGTGCAAGGCTTTTCCTTCGACTGAAGACTTCTCCAAAGTTGATTGAAGTTAGTTCACTTTAACAAGTTTTTCTCTTATTCTGTTTCCTTCGCTATCTGCGATTTCAAGAATGTAAACACCAGCTGGTTTGTCAGCCATATTCAAAAGATGAGATTGGGCATTCACCGGATGAGATTCCAGAAGTTTTCCTGTGGAAGAATAAAGATGAATAACTTCGATTTTCGATTCTACTGTAGACATGATGGTCACATCATGTTGCGCAGGGTTGGGGTAAATTCTGAATTGATCGGGATTCACCGAAACGTCTTCAATCCCCATTGCCTGATTGGCCGGCGTGCAATCTCCATTTTCATACACCCGCACATCCTTATAAAAACTTGTTCCTCCTGATGCGCCGTTGACGTTGCCCGTAGCAAAAAACAATTTATTCAGATTGGCACCAGCATAGTATTGTCCAACCGGAATAACATATGATTTATAGCTGCTTCCGGTATAGTTGTCAAAAGCGTTGATGACCTGACCCGTATTTAAGGTGCCGTGAAGTTTGAAAATGCGGTCGAAGGAAAGAATCGCGTCGTTGTCAAAACCGATACCGTGAATCTGAGCCTCGCTTGAACTTCGAAATTTAAACTCGAGTATCGTATTTGCAGTCACAAGGTAGTTCAGTTCGATGCATTTCGCGGCATTGTTTTGCAGTCGGAGGATGTCTCCATTTAATTGTACATCAGCGGAGCCGACATCGCGGTTTCCAGCATAAGTGAACAATTCATAATCAGAAAAATTAATAGTCTCACAGCTCGATGGCTCCGCAGGACCGCCAGTGGCACAACCTGTTCCAAGGCAGGTTCGTGAATTGATATAATTGGTCATGCGTTCCGTGGGTTGCGCGCCGAAACCATTGTTGAAGTTTACACCAGTGCCTCCGAGGAGGTGACAGTAACTCATGATGGTGCCTCCACCACTTGAAGGGATGGGCGCTGTGCATCCTTCCGAATACCCAGCAGTAGGTCCACAGCCATCTATTGCGGTGTTGTTGCCATTCCAGGCGCAGGCGTGGGTATGGGCAGACGATAGGTTGTGCCCGATCTCATGTGCACATACATTTACGTCCCATGAATATGTTGGTACGTTGTTAAAATAACCATAAATACCGGACACACTCACGCCAAAGGTCGTGGAGCAAAGTCCGGATAAAAATGCAATTCCACCCGCACTGGTATTCGTGAGCAACGCAGTCAAATCAATATCAGGAGTGGCATTGCTCAGCTGAAAAAGTTTATCGGTTAGCGTTCCTATATAAGGACTCACCGCTGTCCATGCATAAACTTGACCAACTACAACATCGATATTGTCATTGGCATAAAGTGTTGTTACAGCATTCCACAAGCTGAGACTGTAGTTTACCGCTGCTGTGCCGCCACCGAGGTTATTTACAAAACCATTGTCTATTTCAATTTTCACACGAACACATTTTTCGGATTTCGGAGCCGGCTCGTCAACCATATCGGGTATTTCGTAATCATCACTTTCTATGGCATTGCATTCAAAGGTCTGCTCCAGATTCAGGTTTTCCTGCGCGTACAAAACGTGCATATTGTTTTTTGCCGATTGGATTTTGCCCAATACCAGGGTTTCGCTGTCTCTTGAAATGATCCCTGTTATCTCATCATCTATAAAACTGAGGGAGACGAGCGACTCTTTGCTTCCTTCCACTATGCCACGGTAAAACAAATGATTGCGCGCCCCGGATTGTAAATCCTCCTTGCCACTGGCTTCAATCACCACATCATCTGTCAGAAAATTGTACGCATACAGTTGCAACGTCATCATCTTTCCATCTCTCCCCGGAAGTTCCAATGAGATGTACTGGGGCTTATTGGATTTGATCAAATCCTGCTGAAAAGTCTTCGGATTTAAGAAAATTGCCTCGGACAATGTACCGGGCTCAACGCCATAAATTGCCATTTCATCTGAAGATTTGGCAGATTCAGGGGTAAAAAGCTCGAATTTTGTGAACTCTTTTTTCGCTAAATTAATTTTATTTATTTGTTCCTTTATGGCCCCTTGAGCCATCATAATCATTGGAGCGAGAAACAACATTATAAAGCTAAAAGTAAACTTTGAAAAGAATGAGACTGGTACAATTCTGAGTTTAATCATTATAGTATTTAACGGTTTAGAGGGTTTGTGAAAATTTGGTCTATCGTGCAGTACAAAATGGGCGAATCCATATCCTTGAATTCCTACCTGCCTGAATCTCGTAACAACGGCGCAAAGTAGCAGGATAATTCTTGTTGGAAAAGCCAAATTTTTTTTATTTTTTTTGCAAATTCTCGTTGTACATTTTTATCAAAACTTGTCAGAAATTTTGCTTTTCAATTTCCCTTGATTCATCACGCTCCCTATTTTCAATGCTTTGTTTTATTTTTACCCGAAAGGGCTTTCAAAATAATCACATGAATTATCGCGAAATTTTTAAACAAAATGAAAATCTTGCGCGTGTTCCTGATCAAGATTTGAATTGGCTTTTGGCGAGCGGGAAGATTGTTCAGGTAAAAAAGGTCGATTTTATCTTTCGGCCCAATCAGCCCGCAGACCACTTCATGTTTATTTTTTCCGGTGGGTTTCGCATTTATATGGAGCAGCAGGATTGGCGGCGGGAAATGACGCGCATCATGCCGGGAGAAATCACAGGCGTGCTGCCGTATTCGCGTCTCAAAACCTCTACTTCATTTGGTCAGGCGCTGGAAGCCAGTAGTTTTCTTCAACTTCACAGGTATCACTTTCGTGAAATGATTACGGATCACCATACGCACACGGAAGCACTGGTGCACCACATGCCGGGCAGGATGGTCAACCTCACCAAAATGTCCGCGCAAAATGAAAAACTGATGTCTTTGGGCAAGCTGTCGGCAGGTCTTGCGTACGAATCGAAAAATTCTATGAGTCAATTCCCACCGTGATGGGCTTTCTGGGAGAGCTCAGCCAGGTTTGGACCAATTTAATCGACAATGCCTGGGATACTATGGAATGAATGGCAATACAACTGCATATGAGAACAACCTTTTGTGATCCTTTCGTGGACGTTTATATTTCTGATACAGGCTCGGGCATTTTAGATAAGATCAAGTCAAAAATATTTGATTCTTTTTTTACAACCAAGGCCCTGACTCATTTACATATTTCCGATTAACCTGCATTGTAAGAAAAGTTTTTTTGGCCAAATCCTGGCTTGTCATTTAAATTGATCCCCGGGAATTATTTAATATTGTGATCGCAAGGTAAAATGATCCTCAAAACAATAATGAAGAATGATAGAAATTAAAAAAGCTTTTCAGAATATAACAGCTGATGAATTCAATGATCTGCTGGATGTTCCGGTTTGGTTATCCCTTCTGGCGGCCTATGAAGGCGATGGCATCATCAGTGAAAATGAAAAAGCCGACGCTGTGAAATTGGCTCATATGCGGACTTACACGGCTCCCAAATCGCTTCAGGAATTTTACCGGCTCGTCGATGGCAGGTTCGCGCAACGTTTTGAGCAACTCGATCACCGTCTTCCGACTGATATCGAAAACAAAAAGGTTTATATCAGGGCCCAGGTTCACCACGCCAATGACCTGCTTAATAAACTCGATCTGGATATTGCATCAGGACTTCAAAAGAGCCTGGCGAGTTTCTACAAGCACGTTTTTAACTCAGACAAAAGTTTCTTCCAGTATTTTGCCCTTCCCGTTTTTTCCAACAGATTGGATAAACACTCCGGTAAAATTAACCTTGGAAGCAAAAAATAAAAAGTCCGGCTTACATCCCGGGAGTTCTTGTGCTGATTTTATCGAGCTGAATTGTTGCTGCATTTATTTGTGAAACGCAGTTCCCATCGGAATTTCATTTACAAAACAATTCGGTGTAATTCGAAATAATTTCCCGCGCGACCTCGACCAACCTCTTCTACGTGGATATGGCAAACGAAGACCTTGACACGGTATTAGCGAAGAGCCTCGACTGGCAGCTTTCGTTGCAAAGGGTTGCTACACCTTTCGGTGTCATTGGAAATCAGCAAGCACTTTTGGTTTTAGATCAAATCCAACTCAAAGGAAAAGTCTAATATAAATACCCGCGGTAGACGCGAAAGTATCACGCTACGTGGGTGTTATCGCTGGACTGCATATTATAACGTTCTTTCATGGAACCACAAAAGTCAGACTCGAATACCGTTTCGGTCTTGGTGTCTAATTCCAGATTAAATGTTTTTAAATCAATATTTTAACTTCTGTGAATGAATTGATGGCGGATAAATTCAAGCTTACCAATGCAGCTTAATGCTAAATTTCTGCGAAGGGCCTTTTCGATGACTTGAAATGGCCCTTTTTATTTATTCTACGTACAAATTGCACCAAAAAAAGGCTGCCTCTTTGAAGGCAGCCTCTTTTCCAAAATTCAGCAGAAAGTGGATCGACTTCCTATCGGGCAATCATGAATTTTTCAATTTTAATTTCGGATTCGGTGGTCAATCGATAGATATAAATGCCATTTGGTAAAGCTGAGCCATCGAAATTGATACGATAAGGGGTTCCAGCAAGAGCTATTGTATTATACAACTGATCGATACGTCGACCATTCAGGTCATAAATTTCCAGAACAGTATGACCGGAATTCGGCACTTCGAAACTAACCACTGACGGTCCTGCTGTTGGATTTGGCTGGCTGATGAGTGATGGATTTTGAGCACAACTGGTCACAGTCACAGTAATCAGATTTGAACGGCGAATGCAGGCCGGTAGATTCTGTGGGTTGACCGTAGATGGATTAATTCCTGAAAAGACTGCGCGCGTAACTCTGTATACACCAGGACCAAACGTGTCGAAATCGAAACTTCCAGTGGAATTATTTACCAGAACCGTATTGGCAGATTCATCGAGTATAGCCCAGCGGAAGGATGGCCCTGTAGCACCGGTAGATGTGAAACTGATGATAGAAGGAGAACCATCTGTTCCACAAACGGTCGTGGAGCTATTGGCCGAAATCGTTCCTGGAATAAGCAATGTTGGGCTAACAGTTATAAGATTCGAGAGATCAAAACATCCTGAAAGTTGATTCACATTAGTAATCCCCTGGAGCAAAGATAAACTCGGAGTGCCTAAGTGCCCAATTCGATAATTTCCTTCCGGGTAACTTTGCATATTAAATGTTCCTGAAGCACTCAAGGCCACGATATCTTGTGCAGGAAAAGTCACGAGTCCAAATGTTCCTTGTCCAAATTTGCCGGAAACGGCGACATGGATAATATCGTCAAAACTATCGCCAAGACATGGGGCGGTATTTCCTGACACCAGAGAAATCAGTCCACCATTGGCCAGACAGCTGTCGCTGGCATCACATACATTGTCTTTGTCAAGATCCACATCTCCGGCGCATGGCGCACCAAAGCTGAAGGAACCGCAACCCGACACGTGAAGAATCTGTAGGTAGTAAAACCCAGGATTGACAATGTTAAAAGACATATTGGATGCCACGTTGGGAGCGGTAGTGGGACTGGCTCCAAGAAAGCTGGTCTGTGCGTTGAACAGGCGAACCTGTCCATTTAGCGATCCCGTGAAAAGGTATGGCACATTCAGCGTAAATCCTGGCTGCGTAATTTTAAGAACATAAATATCGCTGCCATCGATCGTTCCAACCGCATTCGCAAACCCCAATTGCCCAAAATTATTTTGGGTAACTGCAGTCAGTTTTGCTTCCGCGAAAACATTGTTGGATTCAACATCGTTGGCAAAGGTCTGGCTGGAAGTGCTAAAGGAAGCGGAGTAACTCCCACATCCCGAGGCTGAAATAATCCGGCAAACAAATGTATCCGCTGCCTGGCAATTCAGCGTAAATTGTTGGGTCCCTGTTCCGTTAGCGGATTCTCCCAGAAATGTACCGTTTTGACGGAATACACCTATTCGAAAAATTAATCCATTCAGACTTGTAGCGCTCAGCGTAATATTGCCGTTGCGAGGATTTATAATACGAAAATAATCCGTAAAATCGCTGGTGCCTGCGCCATCAACATAGCCAAGATGCCCGGTGAATATTTCATTTTCCACAACTGTTCTTTGGATGAGAGCAATCGTATTGTTGCTCTCGGAATCATTGGCATTTGCCTGGGTGGAAGTGGAAAAAGTTGCTGCATAACTACCGCATCCTCCGCTTGAAAAAATACGCCCAACAATTGTATCCTGCGCTAAACAATCCAGGGTAAATGAAATTGTGCCTGTACCAATTGCACTTTCACCGAGAAAGGTGCCATTCTTTCTAAATAGTCCGATTCGGTATGAAACAGCATTGTCGGAGTTGGCTGAAAAAGTGACAGCGCCGTTCCGGGGACTCGCGTATCTGAAATAATCAATAAAATCGAGGACTCCCAAGATACTGGTGTAACCGATTTGACCCGTTATAATTTGGTTTTCAACAACTGTTAATTGAGTCTGGGACTGAATATTATTTGGCTCCGCGTCATTTGCGTAGGTCAGATTGCTGGTGCTAAAACTTCCGGTATAAGCGCCACAATTTGAAGATTGAATCACTCTTGCGAAGATTGCCCCAGCTTCCTGGCAATTAATTGTGAAAGTTCGGGTGCCACTTCCATTGGTACTTTCTCCGAGAAAAGTACCATTCGACCTAAAAAAACCGACACGGTATATCAGATTATCTGAAGAATTTACGGTAATAGTTACGTCCCCATTTCTCGGGTTGGTATATTGAAAATAATCGATGGCATCAGTAATACCATTGTTTTCGTAACCAAGGTGTCCGGAAAAAACCTGATTTTCTGTAAATATCTGGTTGGCTTGCGCCTGTGTATTGTTAGGTTCGACATCTCCAGGGAGAACTGGATTTGGCTGGGTTACGGTTAAACTATAAGACCCATTGCCAGAAATGCGGGCTACGCGCACAATAATTTGTGGGGAGCCTATACAATCCAAAGAAAAAGAAATCGGGCCACTTGAGATTGCGCTCTGACCGAGAAAAGTACCGTTCGTTCTGAAATATTGAAGCAGGCCGACCAACCCGGTGCTCAAAGTGGCGCTCGCAGTCACGGTGCCGTCGCCTGGAAGATTTAAGAGGTAGAAGTCTTCTATGTCGGTCGCGGGCGATCCCAGGGTTCCATTGTTTGGAACTCCAATACCAATTAAAGAAGCGGTAGCGATGCTGTTGTTCGGCTCAGTATCTGTGGCGGTGACTGGGCCGATTGAAAGCGTCAGCCCGAACAAAAGAGCAAAAAGGATTTTAGAGAAAATGTGTGTCATGACAAAAAAGTTAGGTTAGAATGAATGTTGTAAATGTCATGCCTCTATCGAGAGTTTTCAGAAAAGTGAACAACAATCCAAAAAATAAATTCGATGTAGTCGATTAATTATTCTGCACACAAAAAGAATTTGAAGACCAATTAATTAAAAACAACAGTAAGTATTACAAAGTACGAGCGCGGCATGTATTGAAGCTACTCTCCGGCGCAAACTGACTTTTTGCTTATTTCATAGGTCTGTCTGGCCGTGCGTATTTTTTCCTAAGAAATAGTTAATATCACTGGCTTTTCGGATTTCAAAAATGGCAGTTATAGAATTCTTATTCAGAATTCAATTGGCTATTTAACCAACTGAAACCTCTGTGATTATTTCCGGACGAATTTGGGAAATGTCCTTACAGGTCACCACCATTCTGAGAGGCGGAAGAATATTTGAGGTTTCAGCCATTTTTTTAATCGACTTTGGGCGGGCAAAAAAAGTGTATTTGATGATCTACTTTCGATTAAAAGATTTCTAAAAAAAATAAATGTCCAAGGGCTTTACCAACATGCCATTCAATATTTTTTCACAGGAGGTGATTATCTGCGAATCAAGGAGCTGTGCCTTCTGTTTTTGGCAG
>Ga0105044_10006288_pt1 | contig 16320 bp, 12 predicted proteins | sample MAT01_FD_78092 | JGI IMG/M metagenome (GOLD analysis project Ga0105044, IMG submission 78092) | Freshwater microbial communities from Lake Fryxell liftoff mats and glacier meltwater in Antarctica - MAT-01 | ecosystem: Environmental > Aquatic > Freshwater > Ice > Liftoff microbial mat | place... | reverse complement strand
GGTCTATTGCTTTTCTATGTAGCTTCACTGCCGGCGGCAGAATGGCGCTATGAGGCGCGATTCGATGTGCAAACCGAAACCTTGCAGGTTGACGTGTGTGCGCCCGCAGGTGAGCCGCTTAATCTGGTCGCGCTGGACGCTGCGGCCTTCGACTATTTGCTGGATCAACCCGAATGGTCGCTTGATCGACAACGATCCAGGATGCAATGGCAGGGCAAGGGCTGTGGCCGCTATTCGGTGGCGCTTGGACAAGCCGCCGATGCGGGCATGAGCGAGCGCGGCTATCGAATCGGCCCGGACTTGATGGTGTGGCCCACGAGTTGGCTGTGGTGGCCGCCCGAGCGCGATGCGCGCCTGCGTCTTCTGGTGCAGCTCCCGCCCGGCTGGAGCTTTAGCAGCCCCTGGCCACAGCCAGATCCTGCGCGCTTGGAGTTCACCCTGGGCACTTGGCCGCGCTATTGGTCCGCGCTGACGGTGTTCGGCAAGTCGCCGATCGAGCGCATTGCGCAAACCGGCGGCGAGCTGCAATTGTCCATCCTCGGCGACCTGAGCACTGCACAGCGCCAAAAATTGCATGATTGGGTGGTGCAAATCAGCAAGCTGCCGCAACTGGTGATTGGCCGTTTGCCTTCGCGCCGAGCGCAAATTCTGGTGGTGCCGATGCGCGCGCGTGGAGGCGGTCCGGTGCCTTGGGCGCAGGTCTATCGGGGCGGATTTGGGGCAGCCCATTTCTTCGTTGATCCGGCGGCCTCGGTGCAAGAATTTCGTGAGGATTGGACCGGTGCACACGAAATCAGCCATCTGCTGCACCCTTATCTCGGCCCCGGTGGCAGTTGGATGGGCGAGGGATTGGCCTCGTATATGCAGAATGTCTTGCGCGCGCGCGCCGGGATCCTTTCGCCCGAGGACGCGTGGGAACGATTAATCGCCGGGTTCGAACGCGGGCGCAAAGATGCGGCACGTGATCGCTCCTTAGCTCAAGTGTCTGAGGGCATGCATCGCTCGCGCGCCTTTATGCGCGTGTACTGGTCGGGCGCTGCCTATTGGCTGGCCGCCGACGTGGAATTGCGCCGCCGTAGCGCCAGAAAGCTGTCTCTCGACGACGCATTGTCGCGCTTTGCGCGTTGTTGTCTGCCGGCCAACGAGGCTTGGTCACCCGCAAGATTCGCGCGCGCGCTCGACCGTGAAATCGGCTTGGCACACTTCGAAGCCGCCGCCGTCACTGCTGCCGCTGCCACCAATTTCCCGGACCTAGACGCACTTTATCGAGATCTCGGCATTCAACTCAACGAACGCCGTCAAGTCATAGGATTCAGCGACGACGCGCCGTTGGCCGTCATCCGGCGCCAGATCCTCGAAAAAAGATGATGCGCAATCAATCGCCACGGCGGACAGGTGGCAGGCCCGACTCGTCTCGAATCGGAAAAGCTGATGCCGCTACACATGTGGCAAGGTTATGCTCAGGCCTGTTAAAGACGATCTGGGGTAAAGGGTATGTGGCAATCGGCGGAAACTTCATTGCAAGGCTTGCCGGCCTTTCTCGCCTATTTCGGCGTGTCTATGGGATTGGTTTTCCTGTTTTTGTTGGTCTACACGCTGCTGACGCCGCAGCGCGAATTCGCGCTGATCCGGCTCAATAACAATGCCGCGGCGACTGCGCTCGGCGGTTCTTTGCTGGGTTTCGCACTGCCCTTGCACGGTGCGATCACCAACGCCATTAGCTTGCTCGACTGCGTACTTTGGGGTTTGGTCGCGGTGTTGATTCAGGCGCTGACGTTTCTGGCATTGCGGCTGGTCTTGAGTGGCTTGCCCGATCGAATCGCCCGTGATGAGCAGGCCGCAGGCACCTTTGTCGCCGCGGCGTCGATTAGCGTCGGCCTGTTGAATGCGGCCTCGATGACGTACTACTGAGGCGCAGACACCGATGGGGTGAACTGCGGTGACTCCGGGTGCGCGCCGGGTCAGCCGAAGCGCAACTCCAGCGTGGCCCAATGCTCTAGTTCACAACTGACCAGATCGCTGGGAAGCAGCGGCCCGACGCCTGCGGGTGTGCCGGTGAAGATCAAATCCCCGGCCTGAAGCTCATACAGGCGCGACAGCTCGACGATGATTTCTGGCACGCTCCACAACATGTCGGCCACGCTGGTGAACTGCTTGACTTCACCATTGACGCTCAGGCGCAGGCTTTCCGATTGCGGATGTCGGCCCGCACTCGGCACGATCGCCGAGATCGGTGCGCTGTCATCAAATCCTTTCGCCGTATCCCACGGCGCCCCGCGATTTTTCGCCGCAGTTTGCAAATCGCGGCGCGTGAGATCGATCCCCACGGCGTAGCCATAGACCAGATCGAGTGCTGACTCGATCGGCACGTCGCGACCGCCATCGCCGAGTGCAACTACCAACTCGACCTCGAAATGCAGATTGCCGGTCGCTGATGCAAAGCGAGCGGCACGCCCGTCGGTGACGACTGCATCCGCCGGTTTCATAAAGAAGATTGGATCGCCCTTATCGGGCGCGTGACCCATTTCCTTGGCGTGCTCGGCGTAATTGCGGCCGATGCAGTAGATTCGATGTACCGGGAAACGCGCACTAGAACCCACCACTGGCACGCTGGCCTGCGCTGGCGCTTGCAGCACAAATGCACTCATCGACGTAACCCCGCAGCGCTAACTTTAGAAATTGGAATGATCAAAGAAGCCGTCGGGATTGTCGCCGCCACCCTCCGACAGCCGGATCTTCAGCGCCAAACCGTCGCGCGAATCCGCCTTGCGCAGGGCTTCTTCCAATTCCACCTTGCCGTCCTTGTACAAGCGAAACAGCGCCTGATCAAAGGTTTGCATACCCTCAGCCAATGAACGATCCATCGCTTCTTTCAGTTCGTGCACCTGGCCACGACGAATCATGTCTCGGATCAGCGGCGTATTCAGCAGGATCTCGACTGCGGGAAGGCGTCTGCCATCTTTGCCGATGATCAAACGCTGCGACACGATCGCGCGCAGATTCAGCGATAGATTCATCAGCACGTTCTTGTGCGCACTCTCAGGGAAGAAATTGAGAATGCGCTCCATCGTTTGATCGGCGTTGTTCGAGTGCAAGGTCGACAGACACAGATGACCAGTTTCTGAAAAGGCAATCGCCGCCTCCATGGTCTCGGTGTCCAGAATCTCGCCGATCATGATCACGTCCGGCGCCTCGCGCATCGCGTTCTTGAGCGCGTTGTGATAATTGCGCGTATCCAAGCCTACTTCGCGCTGATTGACGATGGATTTTTTGTGCCGATGCAGGAATTCGATCGGGTCCTCAATGGTGAGGATGTGCCCGGCGGTTGTGCTATTGCGGTAGTCGATCATCGACGCCAGTGTCGAGCTCTTGCCAGAGCCAGTCGCGCCGACCATCAATATCAAACCGCGCGGTTCGACGATCAGATCGCATAGGATCGGCGGCAGCTTGAGTTGCTCAAAGCTCGGAATCTCACTTTTGATCGCGCGGATGACCATGCCGATCTCGCCGCGCTGCTTGAATACATTGATGCGGAAGCGCCCGGCGTCTTTGACTGCGATGGCCAAATTGGATTCCAGATCGCGCTCAAATGCTGGAACTTGGCCCTCATCCATCAATGAGTAAGCGATCTTTTTGACCATACCCGGCGGCAGCCCGGTATTGCCAAGTGGGTATAGCTTGCCCTCAACCTTGATGTTGACCGGCGCGCCCGTGGTCAGAAACATGTCTGACGCATTCTTCTCGGTCATCAGTTTCAGGAAGTAACCGATATCCATACGCGGGTCCTTAAGTGATTCGCTGGTTGCGGGTGACGCCTGCGCTGCCCACAATACCCAGCTAGTCCCTAACTTAGTGCAAGTGCGATGCCAGATGCTACGCCTGTTTACGACACTGTCTCGCGCTCGACACTGAGCGCCTTACTAATCTTGACGCTCGTGGGCTGCGCGAGCACGCCGGTGCCAAGCGTGGAACTGACGCGCGCGCGCGAAGCCGTTGAACGCGCGCAGTCCGAGGGAGCCGCCGATTTCGCGCCGGTCGACTATCGCATGGCGCGCGATGCGCTAGATCGAGGCCGGGCGCAAATCGAGTCTCGCGATAACTCTGCGGCGCAAGAAAGCTTGCAGTTGGCGCAGGCGCGCGGAGAACTGGCGGCGGCCAAAAGCGTTGGCGCGCGCTTGCGGGCCGACGTGGCGACTAAGGAAGCAGAAAACCAGCGGCTGCGCCGTGAGTTATTGAGCGAAGGGCAGGTGCCGTGATGCGTCCCTATTGGCTCAGTTTTGGCTTGCTTATTGCGCTTGGCGCGTGCGCTTCGGCGCCTAAGCGAGATTTGGATTTTGAACGCCTGCAAGCCGACTGGCGGGTGCTCGACTCACGCGAGGATCGGGCGCGTGCGCCGCTGGAGGCCGCGCGTGTCGATGACACGCTGGCGAGCATTCAGGCGATGCCGAAGAGCGAGCGCGAGCAGCGTAAGCATCTGGCCGATCTGGTCGAACTGCGGATTGCCAATTTCAGCGCCTCCGTTGCTGCCGCGATGGATCGCGAACGCATGCTTGCGCTGGAAAACGAGCACAAGGCAATTTTGCTTGAAGCCAGCCGGCGAGATGCGGAGTTATCGCGTTTGGACGCCGAGAAGCTACGCGTTCAATCACTCGCACGTGCCGAGGAGGCCGAGCGCTTGGCCGAGCAGGCGCTTGTTGAGCGCGAGCGCACTGCCGCCGTAGAAGTGGACGCCGACCTCGCGCGTCAAGAAGCGGACGCTGCAAGGCGATTGGCCGCCGCACGCGGACGCGAGGCCGATCTTGCACGCCAGGAGGCACAGTTGGCGTCGGCACAGGCAAATAGCTTGCAGCAGCAAATGGCCGCCTTGCGTCCTGTGCGCACCGAGCGCGGCCAAGTGCTGACCTTGGGCGACGTGTTCTTCGCCGGTGGTCAGGCGGATCTCAAAGCCGAGGCGCGCGGAAATTTGAAGCCGGTATTGGACTTCATCGACCGCTATCCCGGACAGAAAGTTTTCATTGAAGGCCATACCGATGACCGTGGCGCCGATGCGAATAATCTGGCGCTATCGGAGCGTCGGGCTTCATCGGTACGCGACGCACTGGTTGCGCTCGGCGCCGATAACGGTCGCCTGCAAGCGCGCGGGCGCGGTGAAGCGGTGCCAATTGCCGATAACGCGACGGCAGACGGCCGTGCGCGCAATCGGCGCGTCGAAGTCATTGTCGACACTGCAAACTGACAACCCAACTGTCAACCGCGGCACTAGGTCGTTGTGAAAGAAGATTGCCGTCCTCTGCTGAGGGCGGCTGCGCAGTGTTCTTGGCCGTGTGAATACCGCGATCTACATGGTTGCCGGTAGGCGGGAAGGGGAGTAATGTAATTCCGCGCCCCTCGGCTCCGAAGGCCCCCATGGCCACAGCACTTTGCTTCGGTATTTCCGCCTCGCCGGTTGAAAAATCATATCGGCCGCGCGCGTGTAGGGTGCCTACTGCCGTTTCTTGTTCTCAAGAGTCTCGCTGCGCGGCGTCGCCCGCAGCGCAAGGCTGGCGCGTGTCCGACTACGCACAAAGGAGGGTTGGTAATGTTTGAAAACCAAAGCGCCGATGATGTTCAGGCGATGCTGGAACGAAATGATGAGTTCAAGCGTTTGTTCCAGCGGCATCGAGAGTTGGATAAGCAAGTCTTGGATGCGGAACTCGGCGTTAGACCGATGGACGATATGACGCTGCACTCTTTGAAGAAAGAAAAGCTTCGAGCCAAAGATCGTTTGACATTCCTGTGGGAGCGCCGCGCTTAGGCGCCGACCGAGCCTCGGGGCGCGGCGCGCAGCGATGTGGCGACCCAGTAAGCTTTGCGCGGCAGGCGAGAGAGCGAACAGCCATTTCAAAAAAGGTCACTGGATTGCTACGCGCGATTAGAACGCACGCCCCGAGGCCGGAGGGTTTCGCGGCGCGTCGCAATTCAGTGACTCCATTTGGACTCGCTCCTCGCTTCGCTGTACCGCGACCAGCAAGCTCGGGTCGACTGATCTTCAGGCTGCGCAATTCGTAAGAGATTCGCCCTAGCGATAGCCCGAGCTGATCGGGAAGCGCCGGTCACGACCGAAGGAGCGTGCGGTAACGCGTGGACCGGGAGCCGATTGTCGGCGTTTGTATTCATTGCGCAGCACCAAGGCCGAAATGCGCTCTACTGTCGCGTGATCATGCCCCGCGGCGACGATGGCCGAGCGCGGTTCGTCGAGTTCAATGAAGCGGCGCAGGATGTCATCAAGCACAGGATATGGCGGCAGTGAGTCTTGATCGGTTTGGTTGTCACGCAGCTCGGCCGATGGCGCGCGCGTAATCACCACCTCCGGGATCACTGGCGATTGTTCGTTTCGCCAGCGCGCAATGGCATAGACCTCGGTCTTGTAAACATCTTTCAGCGGCGCAAAGCCTCCGCACATATCGCCATAGATGGTTGCATAGCCCACCGCCATTTCGCTCTTATTCCCGGTCGTCAGCAACAGGCTGCCGAATTTATTGCTCAATGCCATGAGCATGGCACCACGACACCGTGCCTGCAGATTCTCCTCGGTCGCGTCTGCGGCTTTGCCGGCGAAAACCGGTGCCAACGTCTCGATGAAAGCATTGAACGGCGCTTCAATAGACAGCATTTGCGCGTGCACGCCTTGCGCCTGCGCTTGAGCGATCGCTTCGCGATTGCTCAACTCCGAGGTGTAACGCGAGGGCAGCAAGACTGCCGTGACGCGATCCGCACCGAGCGCATCGACCGCAATCGCCTGCGTAAGCGCCGAATCAATCCCGCCAGAGAGACCCAGTAGCACATCTCGAAACCCATTCTTTCGGACGTAGTCGGCGGTTGCGCGCACTAGCGCCCGATAGACCTCGCCCTCGGGATCGGCAGGCAATCGCGACGGCCAGTCAACCGGCTGCACGCGCGCCCGATCTTGCGCATCTACGCTGACGTCGACCAGGAGCAGGTGTTCCTCGAAGGCTGGTGCGACGGCACGAACCTTGCCGTCGGCATCGATCAACAGGCTTTGCCCATCGAACAATAAATCGTCTTGGCCACCGATCAGGTTGCAGTAGATCAGCGGCAAATGCAGCTCGCGCGCGCGCAGCGCGAGCACCGCCTCCCGATCAGCCGCCTTCCCTTGGTGATAGGGAGATGCGTTCAACACCAGCAGCAATTGGGCGCCCTGCGCGTGTGCTGCAGCGGCGGGCTCGGGAAACCATGCGTCTTCGCAGATCAGCACGCCGATGCGCACACCATTGCGCTCAATCACACTGCTGCCTTGCGATTCGGTGAAATAGCGCTTTTCGTCGAATACCGTGTAATTCGGCAAACGTTGCTTGCGAACGCGCATCAATTGCGCGCCGGCGCTCAACCAGCTCGCGCTGTTAAATCGCTGAGCGTCCCGTTTCTCCGGATGACCGACCAGAAGATCAACTGCCGCGTCGGATCGCGTCAACTCGCCCAAGGCCTCGTCTAGCCGATTCTGAAATCCGGGTCTGAACAGTAAATCCTCCGGCGGATAGCCTGAAAGCGCGAGTTCCGGGCTCACCACGACGTGCGCGCCGAGTGAATGCGCTTGCTGGCGCAAGGACATCAAGCGGTCACGATTGCCCGGCACTGCGCCGACTGGGAAATCGTACTGAGCCAGCGCGATTCGATAGACCACTGGTGCGCGTCCGCCTCAAAAATAAAATGGGGCGACGTCGCCGCCGCCCCTGAAGGATGCCGTTAGCGCCGCGCAGGGCGGCGCCGGATCCGTCACTTACTTCTTCTTCTTTGGTGCCGGCTTTGCTGCAGCGGGCTTCGCTGCTGGCGCCTTTACCGCGGGTGCCTTGGCCTGCGCCGCAGCTTTGGCCGGAGCGGCCTTGGCGGGTGCAGCAGCTTTGGCTGGAGCGGCCTTGGCGGGTGCGGCTTTGGCAGGCGCAGCCTTGGCTGCTGGTGCCTTTGCCGCTGGCGCCTTCGCCGCTGGCGCCTTCGCCGCAGGTGCCTTTACGGCAGGTGCCTTCGCCGGTGCAGCTTTGGCTTTAGCCGCCGGTGCAGCCTTGGCAGGCGGAGCAGCCTTGGCCGGTGCCGCTTTAGCGGCTGGCGCGGACTTCGCTGGCGCCGCTTTCGCAGGAGCGCCAGCTTTCGCCGGTGCAGCCTTGGCCGGTGCTGCAGCCTTAGCCGGCGCGGCTTTGGCGGCCGGAGCTGGCTTAGTCGGCGCAGCTTTCTTTGCCGCTGCCGGCTTGGCCGCAGCCAATGCCGGTGCCTTCTTACCGGCTGGTTTCTTCTTGTCACTAGCCGTCGGCGATGCCGCCGCGGATGACGCCGTGCTTTCTGTCTTCACTATGGCACTCCCCTTCGATGATGACGATCGTGGTTTGGCACCCGAAAGGCGCTTTTGGACAGCGTCTCCCAGTTCCGTTGGGGACCGTACCGTCGTCACTCCGGCACGCTCCAGCGCTTCGAACTTAGCTTCTGCCGTGCCCTTGCCGCCGGCGATGATGGCGCCTGCATGCCCCATGCGCTTACCGACAGGCGCTGCCACGCCCGCAATATAAGCAACCACAGGTTTGGTCACGTATTCCGCGATGAACTCCGCGGCTTCTTCCTCAGCACTACCGCCGATCTCGCCCACCATGATGATGGCTTCGGTCTGCGGGTCATCCTGAAACAGGCGCAGACAATCGACGAAGTTCATACCCTGGATCGGATCACCACCGATACCGATACAGGTACTCTGGCCCAAGCCGACTTTCGTCGTCTGGTAAACTGCTTCATATGTCAGCGTGCCCGAACGCGACACTATGCCCACCTTGCCGGCTTTGTGGATGAAGCCCGGCATGATCCCGATCTTGCATTCACCCGGCGTGATGATGCCGGGGCAATTAGGCCCGATCAGATAAGTTTGCGGGTAATAGCTCATGAGCACGTGTTTGACGCGCAGCATGTCCAGCATCGGGATGCCTTCGGTGATGGCAACGATGATTTTGATGCCAGCATCGGCTGCTTCGAGGATCGCGTCGGCCGCGAATGGCGGTGGCACGAAAATCATGCTGGCTTCGGCACCAGTCTCTTCAACCGCATCTTGCACCGTGTTGAACACCGGCAAGCCGATGTGATCTTTTCCTGCCTTGCCGGGGGTCACGCCGCCGACCAGCTTGGTGCCGTAGTCGAGTGCCTGTTCCGAGTGGAAGGTACCTTGAGTGCCGGTGAATCCTTGACAGATCACCCGAGTTTTCTTGTTAACCAGAACCGCCATATCCGTTGTGCTCCAAATTCGTCCGAGTGATCAAGCTTTGGCCGCAGCCGCAACTGCCTTTTGCGCACCATCGGCCAAATCACTGGCTGGGATGATGGACAGGTTGCTGGACTTCAGAAGATCGCGGCCTCGTTCGACATTGGTACCTTCCAGACGAACCACAACCGGGATGTTGATACCCACCTCTTTGACTGCCGCAATGATGCCTTCGGCAATCAGATCGCAGCGCACGATGCCGCCGAAGATATTGACCAGAATCGCATTCACCTTGTCGTTGCCGAGAATCAGCTTAAACGCCTCGGTCACACGCTCGGTGGTGGCACCGCCGCCGACGTCGAGGAAGTTCGCGGGCTCGCCGCCGTAGAGCTTAATCACGTCCATTGTAGCCATGGCTAGACCCGCACCGTTGACCATGCAAGCGATATTGCCGTCGAGTGCGACGTAATTCAGATCATGCTTGGCGGCCTGCGCTTCGAGCGGATCGTCCTGTGAGATATCCCGCATCGCTTCTAGCTTGGGCTGGCGGAAGGTCGCGTTGTCATCTGAATTGAGCTTGCCATCGAGTGCCATCAGATCGCCGGCGCTGTTGATGACCAGCGGATTGAGTTCGATCAGACTCATATCGTAGAAATTGAACAATTGATACATCGCCAGCATGATCTTCGCGAGCTGTGCTGTCTGCTTGGCACCCAAGCCCATCGCGAAGCCAAGTTTGCGGCATTCGAACGCTTGTAGGCCCTGCATGAAATTCACCTCGACGGTGAAGATCTTTTCTGGGTGATCGCGTGCAACCTGCTCGATATCCACGCCGCCCATGGGCGATGCGATAAAGGTGACCGCCCGACTGGTACGATCGATGAGCATGCTCAAATACAGCTCTTTAGAGATCTCGGTCGCTTCCGTCACCAGAACTTGGTTAACCGGCAGACCGCGGCCCGCGCTCTGATAGGTGACCATCTTGGTGCCGAGCATTTTTAGTGCGGCGTCGCGCACGGCAGTCAGCGTCTTGCAAACCTTGACACCGCCAGCCTTGCCACGGCCACCCGCATGAATCATCGCCTTGACCACCCATTGATCGCCGCCAATCTGGCGCGCGGCCTCAACCGCAGCATCGGGTGTAACGACGACCAGGCCCTGGGGCACTGGAATGCCGAACTGTATGAACAGTTCTTTCGCTTGGTACTCGTGAAAGTTCATCCTGTCTCCTGATCGACGCTCGCGTTCGGCGATGCCGAATGAATGTGCGCGGGCTTACGCAAATTGGCGCGTATTGTGATGAAACACCTGCTCGCCGCCAAGTGTTTCCGCTCATGGATGGGGCTCTTCGATGGAGCCATGTCCGTTCGTTACAAGATCTGGGCCACTCACTGGCGCAAAGCTGGCGAAAACTGCCCTGTGGCGCAGCCGAAACTGGCCGCGGAAAGCCCGATGTTATAGTGATTCTCGACTCAAGCGGGATCGCGTCCTTCATGCGCATTTCCAGCATCGGTAGCAACGCGCGATCGTGGGCGCCCGACGCCGTGCGCTGGTATGAATTGCGGCTGTTCAATCTGTACCGAATTCTGGTCGCGCTGGTGTTTGGCTTCCTACTACTGTCAACAATCACCGCACGCCATTTCGGCTTGTCCGGTTCGATCTTTGCGGCTGGACAAATGGGCGTGATCGTCTACGCGCTGCTAGCTACCGCGATTTTCGCGATCAGCGAGAGCCAGCGGTTCACGGTGACCACGCTGACCTTGATCGGCGTCGGCTGCGACTTGGTTATGGGCGCGCTGTTGCTTTTCGTGTTTGGTGGACTCAGCAGCGGCGTTGGCGTGCTGCTGTTGATTACCGTTGCCATGTCGGCGCTGTTGCTCCCGGGACGGCTCGCATTGCTGACCGCCGCCTTCGCCACCTTCGCCTTGTTGTCTGAGTCGTTCCACTCACTGGCCATGCTGCGCGCGACTGAACGCAATCTGGCGCAGGCTGCGCTGCTCGGTACGGCCTTCTTTGCCACGGTAGCAATCTTCTACTGGCTGGCGCGATTGACGCGAGAGAGCCAGGAATTGGTCGAGCGCCAGGGCGTCGATATTGCCAACTTGGCGCAAATCAATGAGCTGATCATCCAGCGTATGCGCACCGGTATCCTGGTGCTTGACGGTCAGGGTGAGGTGCGCAGATTCAACGAATCCGGCTGGTATCTGCTGGGCACGCCGCCAACACAAGAAACCAGCATTCGCAAGCTATCGCCCGATTTGTATGACCGTTGGCGTTATTGGATCACCACCGGCAAGCACAATAATGTGCCGATCCAAGTCGTCCAAGGCGTGCCCGCCGTGGTGCCGCGATTCACGCGACTCTCGGGACAAGATGACGCCGCCACGCTGTGCTTTCTTGAAGATGAAAGCATGGTCTACCGACGTGCCGGAGAACTTACGCTGGCCTCGCTCGGTCGCCTGTCGGCCAGCATTGCGCATGAAGTGCGCAATCCGCTGGCGGCGATCAGCCACGCCGCGCAACTACTCGCCGAGTCGGAAGAGATGCCGGATGCCGATCGGCGCTTGATCGAGATCATTCTGAATCACTGCGGCCGCGTGAACGGTATTGTCGAGAATGTCTTGCAACTCTCGCGGCGTGAGCGCTCGCGACCAGAATGCATTCAACTCGCTACTTGGGCCTACGGTTTCGTCAACGATTTTCGCCAGGCGCAACCGCTCGGTAACGACCAATTGCGCTGCGTGGTAGATCAGCGTGAGGCGCGCGCGCTGGTCGACCCCTCGCAACTCACGCAAGCGGTATGGAATCTGGTGCGCAACGCGATTCGCTACGGGCGACAACCGAATCAGCACGCCGATATCTCGATACGCGTGCGCCAGACCAATCCATCGCAGGGCGCCTTTGTCGAGGTGATCGACCGTGGTCCTGGAATTCCGCAAAGTTTGCAGCGGCAACTGTTCGAACCCTTCTTTACCACGCACTCCGACGGCACGGGCTTGGGCCTGTACATCTGTAAGCAGTTACTCGGTGCCAATCAGGCCAGTATCGAATACGTGACCGTCCCCGGCGGCGGCAGTTGTTTCCGAATCCAACTCGCAGTGCCACAACGCGACCAACTCGCGCTACTGCGCGCAGATGAGCGAGCGCAGTCTTCATTTGCGTCAGGTAAGTAGGTCATGAGCGCCGCAATGCCGCCAACGGACGTGGATGTAATTATTCAGCGCGGCAATGCGCTGGAGGATCAGGGACACGCAGAGGCGGCGTTGTCGGTGTATCGCAGCGCTTTACACGCAGCGCCCGGCTCGCAGCGCGCCCTGCTCAACATCGGCAATGCGCTGCTGTTGTTGCATCGCGTCGATGAGGCCGAATCGAGTTTTGTCGCCGCCAATCAAATGGGCGCTTTCGCGCCGGCACTGTTGAATCTTGGCAATCTATGCGCTTCGCGCGCCGATTGGTCTGGCGCTATGCAGCGATATCGCGGCGCACTGGAATTGCGTCCAGGCTGGGATCAGGCGCATTTGGGATTGTGCAATGCGCTATTCCAGGCGCGTCAACCGGAGGCCGAAGCGCAATTGCGGGCCTTGCTAGCGCTGCATCCGCGCTTGGCAAAGGCGCGTTTAATGCTAGCCGAGATCCTCGCGCTGACTCAGTCCCATGAGGCCCTCGCGCTGCTGCACTCATTGGCCGGAAATGCCGAAGCACATGAGCGCGCAGCGAAGATCCATCTGAATCACCTTAATCAACCCGCTGCCGTGCAGGAGTTCCAGCGCGCTTTGGAGCTCGATCCCGCAAATGATCGAATTGCCAGTGCCTATGCTTTTTATTCCCTCTATTGCGAGGAGCAAGCGGCGGCCGAGTTTCGTCAGGTCATGGATTTTCACGTTGGTAGGCGCTACGGCAATGCCACGCAAAGCCTGCCGCGCCGGTCCGCCACGCGTATCCGTGTGGGCTACATTTCTGGAGATTTCGTCGCGCATGCGTTGATGCACTACGCTTTTACGCTGTTCGAACATCACGATCGGTCGCGTTTCGAGGTCTATGCGATTTCCGGCGCGAGCAATCCAGACCACATCACGCAACAATTGCGGGATCGCGTGGATGGCTGGTTGGATATCGCCGGGCTCTCCGATGCCGCTGCGTGCGCACTGATCCGCGAACACCAGATTGACATCTTGATCGACTTGTCCGGACGCAGTAGTGCCAATCGGCTCGGCGTCATGGCGCTGCGCGCCGCACCCTTACAGATGACCGCAATGGGCGTGCTGTCAAGCACGCTAACCCCGAATGTCGACATGCGCATCGCCGACGAGCACACGGATCCGGTGGGGCAGACCGAGGCATGGCACAGCGAAAGCTTGCTGCGAATGCGCAACTTTCATGCCTGCTACACGCAGTTGCGCGACTTCCCGGCGCAGCCAGATCTACCGGCGCTTGACAATGGATACCTAACATTTGGCTATTTCAATAACGCCCTCAAGATCACGCGGCCCGCGCTTCGCGACTGGGCGCAAGTGATGAGCAAAATCCCCAGCAGCCGTCTGCTAGTGCTTGGCGTACAAAATGCCTTAATCGGTCACAGCATCGAAGACTGCCTGATCCGCGAACATGGCATAGACGCGAAGCGCATTCAGATTCGCGCCCGCTTGAACCTGCCGGAAGTGACCGCCGCGATGAGCAGCATCGACATCGCCTTTGATCCCTATCCTTATTCCGGCGGTATCACCTCAATCGAATCCTTGCTCGCCGGCGTGCCGTTCGTAAGCATTGCGGGCAATCGGTCATCCAGTCGCAATGGTTTGGCCATTCTGCGCAATGTCGGCATGCACGACTGGATCGCCTCCTCGCATGCAGACTTTATCGACGTTGTGTGCGTACACGCGCAAGACTTGTCATCCCTGCAGTCTCTGCGGCAATCCTTGCCGGAACGCTGCCGAGCCAGCGCTTTGATGAATCCTGAGGCTTTCATAGGCGAGTGGGAAGCACTTCTGCTGCAAAGTTGGCAATCGATTCCAGCCAGATAACGATTTGCGAGATCGCGGAGCCCAATCTTGGTTCAACTTCCAGTTCCCGACCGACGACACCCGAACAGACTGCAACCCATTGCCTTATTGACTATTTGGGGCCCGAAGACGGCGAGCAGTTTCCGGGTTGTCAGAATACTCTTAAATAATAGTCGACTCGATCCGGTCAGCGAGCGCCGAGTGACTGAAGGGCCTAATTGAACAATTCAAATATACTTTTCGCGCGCGAGACTGATGATCGAACAGCGATCGCTGTTTATCGCGCTACCCTGTTATTGGTCGGAGTCTGGCTGGCATGGAGCCTCGCCCGAGTCAATATAGAGACCGGAGACGGCTATAGCACCATAGCGAACGCACAGCATTTTCTCGGGGATCCATACCCGTATTTCTGGCAACGCGGACCGATGATGGCGTGGTTACTCGTGCCGGCGGAATGGGTAGCCCAACGTCTTGGTCTGCACCCACTCGACGTGCGCTTGCATCATCTTTCTGCCGTGGTCATGCATTTTTTTTATCTCATGGGCGTATGGCATTTGCTGCGGAAATTCTACGCGGGCGCACTGTCCTGTGCGCTGTCCTTCGTCGCCGCAATTCCCACAGTGGTCTATTTCAGCTATGCACCATTTGTCAGCCACGATATCTTGCCCGGGCTTGGTTTATTATATTTGCTTTGGCTATCGAACGAATTTCAGATCCGCCCTTCGAAATTAGCCTGGCTGCAATTTCTTTGTGTGACACTTGTTTTGGTTCTCATTAAACAGACCTACTGCATAATCCCGATTTGCTTAGTTGTAGCAAGATGGATTGTGGTTCTAACGCAGCGCACATCGATCAAAGTCGAGTCGCGCAGATTGTTGGCGCTGAGCCTCGCCGCATTGCTGGCAGGGATGTTGAGTTGGCTAGTCTACGCATCGGTGGTCGGCGATTCTTTCGCCGGTGAAGTTTTTTTGATGCGCCCCTGGTCGGTAATCCAGCAGATTGCGACGGGTTACGGACCAAATATACAAGTTAGCGATTTGTTCTACTCGTGGGTCTACCTGCGTAACGCAGCCGCCTATGGCATCGTCGCTATGACGCTGGTCTTACTCAGCCTGGGATTCTCGCTTTGGCGCGGCGGCAGCCTACATCGACAGGCCGCACTATGCTGGATATTACTCGTTGTTGCAATCCAATGCACTCCATTCAAGGAAGTGCGTTATTTGGCTTTTCTCGCGCCGCTGACCGCATTTTTGATCGTTCCATTGGTGCGCCACGTTTTATCGGGACCGCGGCCATACTTGTGGCTGCTGATCTCGGTGATGATATTTGATACCGCCCGCGCGTCGCATGAAGCAATGCGAATTAATGATCCGTATTACCGGACGGGAATTACTGATTTCTTCAAACCATTGGATTCCATTGCCGATGCTAAGTTCCCCAAATTCTTTGGCATCGGATGGCTAAACTTTGTGTCGGCAGATCGCGATGCGTTTTTCGGTGATAATTTCCACCGGATAACTGAGGTGCAGATAGATCAATTGCGCGCGCTATATGGTTGGGAACCGAATAGCGTTTTTCGGATTCGGTTGCAGTCGGTCTCATCAGCGATTGCAAGTTCACCCGGCGCGATTTTCTTCATTCAAAATCTTATGCTCTCGCGCGGCCCGCCATACAGGTCCGGTAATTTGCCAGGGCTTTCCAATAATTTCGTTCAGATACTCGGTCGCGTGGAGACTGCCGAATTCTTGCGCATAGGCGATGATTACCGAGTGCTTGATCGGCCTGGAGTGCCAATGGCTATAATAGACGCGGCGGGCACCATTACAGTCCGACACGGATCAATCGAGGAAGATTTGGCACATAGAAATTTCGCCATTGAAGGCGCGCCGGAGCGACTCTCACTTCAAATTCTGCGCGTGTTAAGCCTTTGTGACCTAAATGGCTGTAAGGCATTTAAGGACTGAACGGACAAATTTAGTCCTTAATCGTCTGTTTTATTTACTGGCGAACTGGATCTCGCAGCTTACGCTAACCGCAGGACAGGAATGCAAAAATCCGTATTCGAAAGATGGCCAGACGACAGACGTG
>Ga0105044_10006286_pt1 | contig 16320 bp, 14 predicted proteins | sample MAT01_FD_78092 | JGI IMG/M metagenome (GOLD analysis project Ga0105044, IMG submission 78092) | Freshwater microbial communities from Lake Fryxell liftoff mats and glacier meltwater in Antarctica - MAT-01 | ecosystem: Environmental > Aquatic > Freshwater > Ice > Liftoff microbial mat | place... | reverse complement strand
TGGAAAAGATGACCTCTGGTTTTTGTATTTCACCCTTCCAGAACAGTGCAAATCCGTGCAGGGTTCTGGAAGTAATTTCTATCAGCCCATACCATCGTTCCTGTTTCCATTGGTCAAGCTGCCGCTGCCAGGATTCATCACTGCCTATCAAATATTTATTTTTCACATGAGATTCAAGAGCCAGCCACGCCATCCGCCCGGCGGCATCGGGAAGTTTTATGGCGCGCAAATGACTGATCCCTTCATTCAAGGAGGAGAACTCTGCCAGCGAAATAGACTTGCAAATGTCATTGTCCAAAGCGTAGGCGCTGCATGGCAGCCCGCCGCCTACAATGAGAATAGCGGTTCGGTCGGCATTAATTTGCTTTTCAACCAAGCCGCTGACTTTCTGGTCGCTAAAATAATTCTCCGCATTTAAGAGAGAGTTATTTACCGGCAGATCTTCAACCTGGCTGAAAAAATGTTTCATAATAGTTTTCAGATTTTACTTGATTTCACGTATTTAGTTTAGTGACTGTAGAATACAGGGTGTGCTCAAAGTTTGTAGATGAGTTTTTTCATTCTGGGTTCCCCGTTATAAATGGGGCAAGAAAAGCCTTCAGGCTAACAGATTTTGAGCGCTCCCTGGAATACATCATTGCAGGTATTATGGGTATGCTTCTCAGAGAGCAGGTATAAACAGTGACTGAGAGTGGTTTTTCAAGTACACTACGTGAACTATAATTCTGGAAAAGGAACCTTATACATGACCACTCTTGCCCCAACCCTTTCAACGCGTTATTTTCCGCGCGCGGCCTCATGGCTGCGGGATGTTTTCCTGATCGTTCTTGGCTCGCTTTTTGTAGCGGCTTTGGCGCAGGTTGAAATTCCACTGCTCTTTACACCTGTGCCGATCACAGGACAAACATTTGGCGTGTTACTCGTCGGCGCGGCGTTGGGATCAAAACGCGGCGCGGCGTCGCTAATTTTATATCTTGCAGAAGGCGCAATTGGACTCCCCTTCTTCGCTGGCGGCGCACACGGCCTCACCGTGTTAACTGGAGCAACGGCTGGTTATCTGGTGGGATTCATCGGCGCAGCCTATGTCACAGGTTGGCTGGCAGAACGAGGGTTGGAAAGAAGCGTGCGCACTTCCTTCATCCCATTCCTGATTGGCACGGTCATCATCTATGCCTGCGGAGTCGCCTGGCTGACCGTCCTGGTGGGCAGTTTTGGGGAGGCGGTTAAATTGGGTTTGGTTCCTTTCATTATTGGTGATATTATCAAGTGGATCGCAGCTGCGCTGGCTCTGCCTGCAGCATGGAATTTGAGCAAATAATCGTTTAGCAAATCAAAGATTATCAAGGCTTCGGATATCAGGAATGATCTCCGAAGCTTTATTTTTTAAACAGAATGATTCGTCCATGAAGCGGCTATAATTGAAATGAAGTGCGAAACCAGATAAAGAAATGATGAGAAAAATATGTTTATAGATCATGTAAATATCCACGTAAAATCAGGCAAAGGCGGCGACGGCATGGTACATTTTCGCCGCGAAAAATTTGTGCCGCTTGGCGGACCCGATGGCGGCGACGGCGGCCGGGGCGGCAATGTTATCTTTGAAGTGAAAGCCACGCTCAATACACTTTCAGCTTTTCGACAGAATGAAAAATTTTCCGCCGACCCGGGCAAAAATGGCGGTGGCTCGGAAAAGACAGGACGCGGCGGGAAAGACCTTATTATTCATGTCCCCCCAGGCACAGTAATTTATGATGCAGAAACAGGCGCACTCCTTGGCGATCTCACGTCCGCGGGTCAGCAGCTTTTGGTATGCAAAGGCGGGCGCGGCGGACTGGGCAATCAGCATTATGCGACTTCACGGAATCAAGCGCCTCGGACTGCTGAACGCGGTGCGCCGCATGAAGAGAAATTGCTGCGCCTCGAACTTAAGCTGATAGCTGATATCGGCATCATCGGCTTGCCCAACGCTGGGAAATCCACTCTGCTAGCCGCGCTGACAAATGCCAAGCCGAAGATCGGCGATTATCCATTCACCACCCTTGAACCAAATCTTGGCGTGGCAAACATTGATGATGATACAACTGTCGTGATGGCCGATATCCCAGGGTTAATCGAGGGCGCGGCAGAGGGCGCAGGTTTGGGTCATGATTTCCTGCGTCACATTCAACGAACACGCGTGCTGATTCACATGCTGGATGGTCTGTCTGAAGATCCGCTCGCTGATTACAGCCAGATCAACAGCGAACTCGCTCTCTTCGACCCCAAACTTGCCACCAAACCTCAGATCGTGGCGCTCAATAAAATTGACCAGCCTGATGTGCAGGAAAGACTCAAAGCCATCAAAGCAAGTTTCAAAAAGAAAAAAATAGAATTGTTCACACTCTCTGCCATGGCGCGCACAAACACACGCGATATTCTGATCGCCGCTCACAGAAAACTCGCTGACATGCCCGTGGAAGAAGTGGAAGAAACCCTGCCCATCTACAAACCTGATGTGGACCCGAATCTATTTGAAGTCACCCGCGAAGATGACGGCAATTGGCGCGTTTCAGGTGTGGCGATCGAACGCTCTGCCAAGATGACCTATTTCGAACACGATGGCTCGCTGCGCAGGTTTCAAAAACTGCTGGAAAAACTCGGCGTGGATAAAGCCTTGCGCGAAGCAGGCATTGAAGAAGGCGATACCGTTTTTATCGGCGACTTTGAATTGGAATGGAAGGATTAACTCCAGAGGAAATCCATGTCTTCAAAAACACGCCCTCAACAACGCGCACGGGTCATTGGGCTGATCGTTATTGGAATCCTGTTTACAGCATTTTTCGGGATGCGCGTCATGCACGCCTTCAGAAAATTCAACGGACACCGCCCGCCTCCCGCGGGCAAGATCGAAACAGATGTTGAATTGATTCGCGACTGGATGACCGTCCCGTTCATCGCGCGAATGTATCACGTGCATGAAGAAATTATCTTTGAATCACTTGAAATTTCGCCAAATGAAAATCGCGATAAAAGTCTGGAAGATTTGAATCAGGCATATTTTCCTCAAGCCGATGGACTCGTTTTGGAGAAAGTCAAGGCGGCGATTCTTGCGAATCAACCTCCACGGGCACCTGTACCGCCAGATACAGCAATTCCGCCGGTTCCGCCAGTTATTCCATAATCTTTATTTATGTCTGATTTCCTTCTCACACAGGTCATTAATTTTGGCACGCCTCTTGTCGGGGTGATCTTATTCCTGGGAGCGCTTGGCTTGCCTATTGGAGCATCTGCGGTCCTCATTGCGGCAGGGGCATTTTGTCAACAAGGTATTTTGAACTGGCCGATCGCGGCAGCAACTGGATTAATCGGCGTGCTCATTGGGGATATGCTCAGTTTTGGCATGGGGTATTACGCAAAGGATTGGGTTCAAAAACGGTTTGGAAAATCTCAAATATGGAGAAATGCGCGCGCCTCTTTTCAACAACGCGCGGGACTGGCTGTCTTTCTGACGCGCTGGCTGGTTACAGCCGTAGCCATTCCTACAAACTTGATCGCGGGCGGCAGTGGATATAAGTTCTCACGTTTCATGGCGTATGACATTGCGGGTGAGATCATGTGGATCGGTTTATACGGCGGGCTGGGTTATTTATTCGGCAGTCAATGGGAATTGGTTAGTGATTTCATCAGCAACTTTGGCGGGTTGATTTTGGGTCTGGTGATATTCGGTTTTGGGATCAAGCAGGCATGGAACTGGCAAAAACAAAATAAAGCCAAATCATACAAAAAGGCCGAAGTTTGAGCTTCAGCCTTTTTGTGTTTAGTGATTTGCCGTGGATGCGGTTGCGCGAAACATGCACCCGCCAGTAGCGCAACTGCTGTCGAACGAAGAGTGACTAAAGGTTTACATCATTTACACCTTATCTCATTGGACATTTTAGCAAATCCCGTTTTTATTAATCGCCAAAAATTATGTTGTATTTAAAACTTTGGCGCGTTAGCAGTGGTATCTTTTTTAGCCATTGTTTTGGTTGGCGGCAAGGTTGCCCACCGATTAACAGCAGGGTCAATGGATGAGCAAGAAAAAGGCTAAAAAGAAAGCATCCAATCTGAAACTGCTCGAGTTGTGAAAGGTTTTTGTCCCTTTGCCAGACTGTATTCTTTTCGTTAAAGCGTTTGCCCCTGGGATGACTAAGGTGATGACGATGCGCCACACTATGCATGCGGTTCACGATCTGGGTATGGGTTTCCACCATCTGCCGCCGTTGTGACAACGATTGTCGAAGTTGGCGAACATGTTGCGGTGGTACCCATTTCCAGACTATCCATTTGACTCAGCTACTATGCTACATCCACACTGACGGAGGCCGCAGCGAAAAACTTCATATAATGGAACATGCAAACGATTGGATCATCCAACGTCACAGCATAAGGAACAGGATATTTTTTTGGGGGAGACATTGGAATTTATTAAACATATAAAAAACGTCGTTGGAGAAAATCATGATCACATACCGCGAATACCAAGACCCGGATTGGACAGCCATCTGCCAGATCCATGACCGCGCGCGGCCCGATGAATTGATTGGCTCATGTGACCCGCGTGGATTCATCCCAATCGAACAGGATAAGGAAGTTGAAGACTTAAAACACAGCCGCAAATTCGTTGCCTGCATTGATGAACAAGTGGTTGGCTTTGTGGGCGTGGACGAGGATTATCTCGCCTGGTTATATGTTGACCCGAGTCATTATGGTAAAAGCATTGGCCGCGAGTTATTAAGAATTGGCATCCGCGAGATCGGCGAGAGTGCATGGACTATTGTTTTGGATGGTAATCACAAAGCGATCTCTCTTTATGAAAGCGAAGGGTTTCGAGAAGCAAATCGCTTTGCAGGAGATAACAATGGCTATCCCTGCACGTGTTTGAGGATGGAACGAAGAGAGTCTTCGTCCTCCCGAAAGAACATCGGGACGATGTGAGCGGAGCCGCACGCGCTTGTGCCTGTGCGGCGCAGTCGAAGGACAGGATTGGGCGTTCGTTTATAATACTCTCATGAAAATCTCTCGCTGGCTGGCATTCCCGTTGACATTCCTCTTAATTTCATGTCAGCCAAATACACCTTCTTCCATCACGATCATAGATGGCGAAAAATTTCAGATTATCGAGTCTAGCGAACGCGTGCCACTAACCTTGCTTATCCAAAACGGATTCGCGCCGCAGCCGAATGACCGTGTTCTATTAAATGGTAACCCCATCCCCATCGATCAGCCAATTAATGAATCTTCTACAATTACACTTCAAATACGCCGCGCAGTGGGTTTGACCCTCAACACGCCACAGGGACAGCAAACGATTCAAACATCTGCGCTCACCGTGGGACAAGCGCTGAATGAAGCAGGTTATTCATTGAACAAAAATGACTTGATCGATCCGCCTGCTGAAACTCTCATCACGCAGTCTTTGACAGTTATATATACGCCTGCGCGAGATTTAACTATTTATATCGGTGAAAACATATTGAATATCCGCTCTGCCGCAGGGACAGTTGGCGAGGCTCTGGCTGAGGCTGGGATTCCGCTCATTGGTTTGGACACCAGCTCCCCGCTTGCGAACGAAACGCTGCCTCCCGATGGGCAGATCCGCGTGGTGCGAGTCCGCGAAACGATTGAAGTCGCATTGGAACCGATCCCATTCATCGAAGAAGTAACCTACTCTGCCGACCTGCCATTCGGTCAAAAGGAAACAATCCAACCTGGCGTGGATGGCATTACGATGGTGCGCTCGCGTATTCGATACGAAAATGGAAAAGAAGTGAGCCGCGTAACTGAAGATAAAACGGTCATGCGTGAACCGCAGGTGCGCATTGTCCAAAGCGGAGAAAAGATCGTGCTTGCACCTGCGGGAGGTGATATCCCTTATGAGTATTGGTTTGCAACAGAAATGTACGCGACAGTTTATTCACCATGCGCATCAGGCACAGGCGGATGTTCTTATAGCACCGCAAGCGGCGCAACTGCGGGTCAGGGCATTGTGGCTGTGGATTATTCGATCTATAGTTATCTGGCCGGTATGAAAGTGTATATCCCCGCTTATGGGGTTGCGACCATCGGCGATACAGGCGGCGGCCCGATTATTGAAACGGCATTCGGCGTGCCGCGCACAAAATGGATCGACCTTGGATTCAACGAAGGCGAAATGAGAGACATGACAGGCTGGGTCACCGTTTATTTCCTGGCACCCGCGCCTGCTGAGATACCTTATTTTTTGAAATAGATACATTCATCCTCCCGAAAGAACATCGGGACGATGTGAGCGGAGCCGCATGTATTTCGCGGCGTAGTCGAAGGACAACGATTCAAGATATATGTCTCCCACGTATCAACATATCCTTCGACTACGTTCCTCGAAAATCGCTCGTCACTCCGTACAGGAAGAATAAATGACTCAAGTACAAAAGATCATTCTTTCCATTCTTTCAATTATTATCATCGCCCTGCTTGGCGCGATAAGTTACACCGCGTATCAGACCTATCAACAATTCGCGTTCCAGCCATTAGGACCCGCATTGCCGTTTACGCCGCAAGCCCTGCCGCCCACATGGACACCTTCGTCCAATGATCAACTTGCCTCATCGGGCATGGTAACCCTTGTGCCCACGATCTCGTTCCCCACCGCCACATCTTCCGCGCCGATATGTAGTGGACCAAACATCATGAACATCGTCATGGTCGGCGCCGACTCTCGCGCAGATAGTTATTTATACGGATTGGGAGATGCCATTCGCCTCGTGCGCGTGGATTTTGTCACACCCAAAGTAAGCGTGCTTGAATTCCCGCGCGATCTGTGGGTCGAAATTCCTCATATCGAGGATAATCTTGACGGGCAGGATCATGAAAAATTAAATCAGGCTTATTTATACGGCCAACCCGGCTTTGGATATTGGGATGATCCCAGCGCAGGCCCCGGTTTGCTTACCCTCACACTCAACTTGAATTTTGGCGTGCAGGCTGATCACTATGTAACGGTCAATATGCGAACCTTCGAAAAAGTTGTGGATGCAGTCGGTGGAATAGACATCAATATTCCTGATGGAGAAACCGCCAAAAGCACAGACCTGCCCATTGGAGAAAATCACCTGAACGGCCCGCAAGCGCTCAAGGTTGCGCGCAATCGTCACGATGGAACCTTTGCGCGTGCAGATAATCAAAATATTGTGCTTTGCGCATTACGAAAAAAACTCGCCGATCCCAAAGTGGTCACACAGATACCAGAGCTTATCGATTCATTCAAGGATAATATCATCACAGATTTCACGCCCGCACAGATCGGTCAACTGGCATGTCTCGGCACAAAACTGCCGCCGCAAAATATCGTCTTCGCAACCTTTCCTCATGAACTGTTTTCACAAACGCGAGTTTATGATCCCGTCTTCAAGAAAAGAGTTTCCATTTGGGACGTGGATTTCGGCATCCTAAGCGATTACGTCGACCGCTTTCAGGCAGGCACCTGGCCCGAGCCACGGATCATCGTCCCATCCACAACAGAGGAAGAAAGCGAGGTGATTTGCGAATGAAAAACTACGCTTCCATTCCCCTGCTCGATACAACCGCCGTTCTCAAACGATTTCACCTGCGCGCCGATAAAAGTTTGGGGCAAAATTTTTTACAGGACTCTTCCATATTGGAAAAGATCGCTGATACGGCGGAGATTCAGAATGATGACTGTGTTTTGGAAATTGGTCCCGGCCTCGGCAGTTTGACTCGTTATTTAGCCGTCTCTGCCAAACAGGTCACAGCGGTCGAACTGGACCCTGACCTGCTTGCCCCACTACGGGCAGTTCTCACGCCTTATCAGAACGTGCGGGTGATTCACGGTGATATTCTTGAGCTTAATATTTCAGAGATCATTGACCAGCCCAATTATCTTGTCGTTGCAAATATTCCTTACAACATAACATCTGCGATCATTCGTCACTTACTGGAGAGTAATCCCAAGCCTCGCAGGGTTGTGCTCACCGTTCAAAAAGAAGTTGCCGAACGCATTTGCGCCAAACCCGGCGACTTAAGTTTATTGGCCTTAAGTGTGCAAGTTTATGGGCAGCCCAGCATCGCCGAAAAAATCCCCGCCGCAGCCTTTCACCCCGCTCCCAAAGTAGACTCGGCCATCCTGCGAATTGATGTTTACGAAGAACCTCTTGTCTCAACTGAAATGCTCAAAACTTTCTTCAAATTCATCAAAGCGGGCTTCGGCCAGAAACGCAAAACGCTTCGCAACTCATTGTCTTCGGGTTTGCATATTTCACCGAAAGAAGCCGAGACGCTGCTCGCCTCCGCGGGTATAGATTTCATGCGCAGAGCGGAGACTTTGTCCATTGAAGAATGGAAGGGGTTGTGTGAAGTCAACGTTGTTGAATATGGCGGCGTGCGAAAAATTTACCCTGCGATAAAAGACCCAATCAAACAAGGGCGTGGAATGCTGCAAGGCGGACCATCTTTACTTGAATCCTTGAAAGAGGATCGAGGGAAGGAAAAAGAAAAAGACAGGAGGTTTCTTGATAAAAAAGGCGACAATCACCTTTAGCTTTCGCAAACTTTACTTCCCTTCCACCATTCCAGTCTCCTATTCCGTCAACCTATAAAGTGGAAGGGGTTGTGTGGAAAAGAAGACAGTCACCGTATGGTTTTCTCAAAGTAGCTTGACAAAACAAAAATGTGTCTCCCTGAGCGAAGCGAAGGGTCTCTCCGATGGCAAATAGACTCTTCGGTCGCGGCGAACACGCTCCCTCAGAGCGACAAAATTGTACTTTGAGAAAGCCATAACAGTCACCGTTGAGTGGTTGTTCAAAGTGTAAAGTAAGATAAAATCAGGTGGAAATATACTTTTGAGATTGGCTTTAGTGTTATACGAGGAGGAACCATGAAGAAAATAGCAAAGCGTATCGGAAACTTCCTGGCAATCCTCATGATCGTGTTTTTCGCTGCCCCAGATAATACGCAAGTAGCAAAAGAATTGGGTGTGTTTCAAATGAGCTGACAAAAAGAACGTCCCGAAGGTTTTGTCGAGAAAATTTGGTCGTTTGCGCCAACCTTCGGGACGGTTTCAACTGAAATGAAACACACCCAAAAAGAGTTTATCCTGGATTTCATCTCACGATTACAATGAATTTTCGAGACGTCATACTGTAATAACAAAAAAGCCCCGCGGACTTTCATCCACGAGGCTCAATCTCTAGTTCTCTAATCTCCTCCCTCAATTACCAATCACCACTTACCACTACGTTCCTTCTTCCCAGGAATTCAAATACTTCAACTGCTCATCCGTGAGGATGTCAATTCTCACGCCCATGGCTTCGAGCTTGAGGCGGGCGATCTCGTTGTCGATATCGGTTGGGACGGAGTAAACCTTCTTCTCCAGAGTCTTCGCATTCTTCGCCATGTATTCAGCAGATAATGCCTGGTTGGCGAAAGACATGTCCATAACGGAAGCAGGATGCCCTTCGGCAGAAGCGAGGTTGATCAAACGTCCCTCGCCGAGGATGTTGATCTTGCGTCCGTCCTTGGTGGTGTACTGTTCAACGAACGGGCGGACAAGATTTGGTTCGCCCACGCTCATTGCGGCGAGCGAAGGAATATTGATCTCGACATTAAAGTGACCCGAGTTGGCGACGATCGCGCCGTCTTTCATCACTTCAAAATGTTTCTTATCCAATACATTGATATCACCGGTAACGGTGCAAAGGATGTCGCCGATTCGTGAAGCATCAGCCATTGGCATCACCTGGAAACCATCCATCACCGCTTCGAGCGCCTTCATCGGATCGATCTCGGTCACAATGACCTGGGCGCCCATGCCGCGCGCACGCGAGGCGAGACCGCGTCCGCACCAGCCGTAGCCAGCAACGACAAAATTCTTGCCAGCCAGCAATACATTGGTTGCACGGATGATACCGTCAATTGTGGATTGACCCGTGCCGTAGCGATTGTCAAAGAGATGCTTGGTCAATGCGTCGTTCACAGCGATAACGGGGAACTTCAAAATATTATCAGCTTCCATGGCCTTCAAACGAATCACACCCGTGGTGGTTTCTTCCGTACCGCCGATGATATTCGCCAGCATTTGTTTGCGTTCTTCGTCAGTTAAGCTCTTCGCCCATGCAGCAAGAGAAGGCTCGAGTTTTTCAAAGCGTCCCATTTGAATGAAGAAGAGAGATGAGACCAAATCTGCGCCATCGTCCATGGTCATGTGAGGCATGTGTTCGAGCGCGGCTCGAATGTGCTTGAAGTAGGTGACCTTGTCTTCGCCTTTGATCGCAAAGGTGGGGATTTCAAATTGATTCACCAAAGCGGCAGCCACATCGTCCTGCGTGGAAAGCGGATTGGATGCCGTCAAAACAATGTCCGCACCGCCATCTTGAAGCGTAACCATTAAATTGGCAGTTTCGGTGGTCACATGCAAACAGGCAGAAACACGCAAACCTTTGAGAGGCTTCTCTTTCTTGAAGCGTTCACGAATGGAACGCAGGACGGGCATTTCACGCTCGGCCCAGTCCATGCGGCGGCGGCCGCCTTCAGCCTGATTCAGATCTTTTACATCGTAGTTACTCATTATTGCTCCTTTATTTATGCTAGGTGATCGAGCGATTCTTCGTGTTCGCGGAAGAATGTTTCAAACCACAAATTTCATGATTATTTCGTTAGAGTTGGTCTCAACAGTTTCACTACTCCAAAGCAGTGGTATGTACGGCTCCACACAGGGCGAACACTGCCAGCTTAACCAACGAATCTAAATAGATTTTACTTAAATAAAGCGTCCAGTTCCCCGGCATCGTCAAAGTGTTTTCGGAAGCGTCCAACAAAATCTTTTTTGGTATAAGCGTGGCTTTGCGGACCGCGTTGTTCCAGGCAATACACCGCTGCTAGCGAACCAATTTCACCGCACAACTTCCAATCAAAGCCCTGTGAATATCCCACAAGGAATCCTCCGCGGAAGGCATCCCCCACTCCTGTTGGGTCCACGATCTGATCTTCAGGGACAGTTGGGATATGGACTGAATCCCCGCCTACATACAGATCAGCGCCATCTTTTCCACGTGTAATGACCAACACTTTTACGTGCTCGAGGATCTGATCCAAACTCCAGCCTGTTTTCTTTGAGATCAAGCCAAATTCATAATCATTACAGAACAGGAAGTATGCGCCTTCCATGTCACGCGCCAACTCGCTGCCTTCGAGGCGAAGCACCTGCTGGCCCGGATCATATAGATATGGAATATCCAGTTCGCGGCTTTCGGCTGAAAATTTCATCATGGCATCGGGCGCATTTGGCGAAATGACAACAAGCTGCGGTTTGCTCGACAAATCCTTGAGGGATTGAGTCGCTGCCACATCCATTGCCCCGGGGTAAAAAGATGCAATTTGAGCAGAAGCCTGATCGGTCGTTGCAAAGAACGAGGCGGTAAAAAGCCCGGGGACAACTTTCATCAGGGATGTATCCACACCTTTTGAATCAAGCCATGCGCGGTAATCCCCAAAGTCTTCGCCAACTGTTGCCATCACGCGCGGTTTCTCACCGAGCAAGGCCATGCCGTAGGCAATATTCGGCGCAACACCGCCGCGCTGTTTGGACATGGAGTCCACCAGAAATGAAAGGCTGATGGAACCTAATCGTTCGGGAAGGATCTGTTCCTTGAACAAACCCGGAAAGGTCATCAAATAATCGTATGCAACAGAGCCAGTAAGAAGTATGTCCATTTATCAACTCGCAGAAAAAGGCGCACTCTCACGAGTGCGCTGGATTTGTTTACAAGCGTGAGTTTATCACGGCACAATGGGATTGTCTAGAAATTTTGTTTGCAACTTTTATTCGAATTAAAACCTGTTTGTATAAGCTTGCAAGGATTGATAGCTTTGAAATGCAAGAAACCCAAACAGGACCGCCATATATACACTGCCCAGGAAGAAAAAGCCTGCAAGCGCAACAAGGCCGCCTGCGATAACCGAAAGCCAAAGGGATTTGCGAACACCGTCCCGTGGATCGGCCTGGAGAAGCAGATATCGGGCAACGTTGCCTCCATCAAGAGGGTACACGGGCATGAGGTTTATCAATCCCCAAAAAATATTGATCCAAAGCATTGTCGTTACCAGTGAACTCAGGATGCCTCCGCCAAATGGCAGCGTCGCCGACACAGGCAACGGGATGAAACCCAGCAAATAAGTTGTAATGATCGACCCGCCTGAAATAACAACCCCCACCGCTATCAAACCAGCCATTAGAAAACCCGCAAAAGGGCCGGCAAGAGAGATAAAAATATTTTGGTTCGGTGAAAACCCGACATTCGCAGACATGCCCCCCCATGACAACGATTCGGGTACGGTCAGCCCGCCCGAAAAATGAAGCACGATATACGAAGGCTGTCCATACCGTCGAAACGCGAGCGCGTGACCCAGCTCATGAATCAAGATGGAAACAAAAACAGCCAAAATCCAGATCAGGATCAAAACAATACTTCGGGATGAAGAGCCCAGCAAAAGAGCCACCAACCAGAATAAGGGATGCACTCGAACGGGAATCCCGAGCAGATTGAAGCGAAGATCATAACGAGTTGAAGGAGGAGGTTGAAAAAGAAGCATGGGACCAGACTTTCTATTTGATTTGAATTACACCGTATAATACTCTTAACGATGTCGTTGCGAGCATTTCTTGCGACACTTGCGCCGCGCTGCGTCTGTTGCAGTGCAGGTGAGCAATCTCCAGTTTAATGGGTAGCTCCTATTGAGTAATTCGCTCTGCTTAAGAGGAGATTGCTTCGGGCAGGAGCGCCCTCGCAACGACATTTATAAGGTAGCGAATTATTTGACAAAACTCTTCAAATTCACATCAAAAGGAGGATACACCACCCCATTCTCTGTGACAATACCACTGAGCAAACGGTTCGGTGTGACGTCGAAAGCTGGGTTGCGCGCTTTGGCATTTTTCGGCGCGATCGGTTCGCCGTGAAATTGAATCCCAAGGACTTCGTCTGTGTCCCGCTCTTCAATGGGAATCAAATCTCCGTGTGCGAGAGACAGGTCAATGGTTGAGGTTGGCACCACTGAATAGACAGGCACGTTGTTATCATGCGCGGCGAGTGCGAGCATGTAGGAGCCGATCTTATTGGCTACATCGCCATTGGCGGCAACACGGTCCGCGCCGAAGAAAACTTTTTGCGCCTTGCCCGCTTTCAGGAAATAACCAGACATATTATCGCTGATGATCTCATAGGGAATTCCATATTGTTCCAATTCCCAGGCGGTGAGACGCGCTCCCTGCAAGCGCGGACGAGTTTCATCCACCAGCACATGGATCTTTTTTCCTTGTTCATGCGCCGTGCGGATAACTCCCAGGGCAGTTCCCCAATCCACTGTGGCGAGGGCGCCCGTGTTGCAGTGGTGGATGATCGTGTCACCGTCGTCAATTAAGGCGGCGCCGTGTTCTGCCATGCGCTTGTTGATTTCCACATCCTCATTCGCGATCTTTTGTGCTTCGGCTAATACATATCCGCGCAGATCATCGGCAGAAAGAGAATCTTTAACGATCTCAGCATTATGCATTACCCGATCCAAAGCCCATGCCAAATTTACAGCAGTAGGCCGCGCAGACTTCAAAACGGCGGCGGCTTTCTGTAGATCGGCAAACAGCTTCTCGGTCGAGCGTGAAGCGGATTCATATCCCGCAAGAGCCAGCCCAAATGCGGCAGCGGCTCCAATCGCAGGGGCGCCGCGCACCACCATATCGGTGATGGCGTGGGCTACATCTTTATGTTTGCGAATGGCCACGAGTTCGAGGCGCGCGGGCAAAATGCGCTGGTCGATCATCTTGAGTTCGTTATTTTCCCAAAAGACAGTCCGCATATTTTTAACCTTTAAAATATTTTTCCCGCAGTTCAACCAGGCGGGACTGCGCCTCGGGTGGGACCCGTTTTACATTGCCCAACATCTTCGCGCGCCAGTAAATTTCGGAAACATGTTCGATGCGTTCCAAATGAATTAATGCTTCGTCAAGGTTTTTTCCGTACGTGAGGCTGCCATGCTGACAGAGCAGGAGCGCATTATGGTCTTTCACAAACGGGCGGATCGCATCTGCATCTTCCTGCGACGAAGGTGTTGCGTAAGCAGTGACGGGGACATTACCTAATGTAAGCAAAACTTCGGGGAGCACATCCACAGGAAATTCCATGCCTGAAACCGTAAGTGTGGTCGCAAAGATGGGGTGCGCATGAATTACAGCGCGCACATCCTCCCGTTGTGTATAAACTTCAAGATGCATGGGCGTTTCGGAGGATGGCCTGCGATCTGTCATTGCGGAAATGATGCTGCCTTCGAGATCAACCACCAGCAAATCCTCTGTGCGCAAACGGCCTTTTGAAATTCCTGAAGGTGTAATCAGAATCAAGCCGTCATCCATGCGGACAGAGATATTGCCGTCATTAGATGTCATTAAATGACGCTCATAGGCAATACGGCCGCATTCTACAATGGCAAGGCGCAAATCTCTTTCGCCTGCGGAGGGAGAAAAATTCAACATAGTCTTATGATCCGAATGCGGCTATTCCTTTATTTCTGTCCAGATCTGATCGTATAACGAAAGCGCATTGCCGAGATCCTCCACTTCATGCCCTACCCGAAAAACTGCAAGGGGCTTGGTTCAGGGCAGAGAAATCCGCTGGAGGTTACCTGCGTTGCGGATGCTTCCGGTTTGGCTCCGCAAGCCACAACGTTAAATAACATAAAAGCAACCAAAATCAACCGGCCGAGATGATAAATTTTGTGCTGTCTGTTCACATTATTTTCCTCTTCAGCAATCGAATACTTACAGGAACTCTATCGCCTGGGCGATACTCTGTAATATATCACACACAATCCAGATTTTCAGAGAGCCGCATAAATGACCAAATCAGAATTAAGAACTATTCATAAACCCAGCCAATAATTTCTGTAATCTACGAGACCAGCGGTAACCTTGCTTGACTTCTCTCTCTTTTGCCAGTATAAAAATGGGATGAAGTACATCCGTCTCTTTTCTGGACTTTTGCTTGCTGCTGCGATAGCGGCCTGTTCCATCCTCCCGAACATTCCCGCCATCCCCCCAGGCTGGACACTGACCCCCAGCGTCACATCCACTCCCGAAGCGACCTTCACCCCAACCATCACCCCCACGCCGCTTCCTGTCGCCCGGGTGGGCGTGGGCGACCATGCCTTCTTTAATGGCGATTACGAAAATGCCTTACTTCATTATCAAATTGCGCTTCAAGACTCACCCGATCCGTCGATACGCGCTGCCGCCAAATGGGGCGAGGCGCGCGTCTTCTTTATGGAAGAGCGTTATGAAGACACACTCGCTGCCCTGCAAATATTGATCACAGAATATCCCGAGTCTGCGCACATTGCGCAGGCTTATTTCCTGCAAGGTTTCGCAAATTACCGCCTGGAAAATTATCAAGCCGCCGCCGACTCATGGCAAACCTACCTCTCCCTGCGTCCTGACATCCTGGATGCGTATACGCAGGAATTGCGCGGTGACGCGCTCTTTGAGGCGCAAAACTATGCGGACGCGCTCGCCGCATACACCGCCGCCATTCAGGCCCCATCCATTGGCGATGATATTGGGCTTGATATAAAGGTTGCATCCACACAAACCGAACTTGGGAATTATGAAGCCGCGCTGGCATTATATGATGGCATTGCCGCGCGCGCGCCTAATGACTACATCAAGGCCCAGGTGGCGTATGAGTCTGGGCTGGCGTATCAGGCTCTCGGTCGAAACGATGAGGCGTTGGGAAAATTCCGCCTGGCAGTGGAAAATTATCCCTTATCTAATTACGCGTATCTAAGCCTGGTTGCGCTTCTGGATGCGGGCGGAGAAGTAAACGATCTTGATCGCGGCATCGTGGATTACTATGCGGGTCAATACGATGTTGCCATTCAACGCTTTGATATTTATATTGCCGCAAATCCGGGAAATGACGGCACGGTCTATTTTTATCGGGCGCTCGCCAGGCGCGATCTTGATTTCTACGATGAAGCATTACAGGATTTTTCAACATTCATTGCGAACTATCCAACCCATCCGCGCTGGGGAGGCGCCTGGGAGGAGAAATATCTGGTTGAGTTATACAACCTGGGCTTATCTGATGTTGCCGCGCAAACACTTTTGGATTTCGTCGCGGCCGTGCCAGGCAGCGAGATCTCTGCGGATTTTTTAATGAGAGCGGCGCGTATTTATGAAAGTAATGGACAATGCGATCAGGCTTTGCAGGTGTGGGCGCGCGTTGCAAATGAATATCCCGGCGCGGCGGAAGCGGTAAC
>Ga0105044_10006285_pt1 | contig 16329 bp, 16 predicted proteins | sample MAT01_FD_78092 | JGI IMG/M metagenome (GOLD analysis project Ga0105044, IMG submission 78092) | Freshwater microbial communities from Lake Fryxell liftoff mats and glacier meltwater in Antarctica - MAT-01 | ecosystem: Environmental > Aquatic > Freshwater > Ice > Liftoff microbial mat | place... | reverse complement strand
GGCTATGGACTTATAATAACGACCGCCCGAACATGAGCATCGGCGGCATCACACCCGCCCAAAAACTGAAAATGGCCGCGTAAGTTCTACGAATGCACCCCGTTAAAAATGGGGGGATTACCCCTCGCGTTCCAGCATCTGCGGCAAGGCAAACTCCATCGGTTCGCGGTGCAGCGGCGAGATGATGCCGCCGGAATAGATCAGCACCCGGCGGTGGCGGTCGGGCGACAACGGCAGCAGGGCCTGCACATCCTTGACCAGCGTTGGCGCTCGCGCCGTCACAGTGCGGGCAGCCGCGCGGTTGGCATCGGTGCCCAGTGCCGCTTTGCGGGCGGCAACCGGGCCAGCGCTCTGGCGATGCAGCCCAAGGGCGGCTTTCAGGCCCAGCACCCGGGTCAGCGCCTCGGTCACCCGGGCCTGAGGCAACTCCCCGCTGACAACGGCGGCAGCCACCACTGCCATATCCGCCTCTGGCGCGCGGCTGAACAGGATCATGTCGCAGCCATTGGCGATGATCCGGGGTTTGCTGTCTTCAGCCCGGCACCAGCTTGTCAGCCCTGCCATTTCCGACGCATCCGACACGATCACCCCGTTGAACCCCAGCCGCTTGCGCAGCAGTTCCACATTCAGCACGGCGCTGAGCGAGGCGGGGCGAAAGGCCTGCAGCCCGGCACTGGGATCAAGTGAGCGTACAAAGGCGGGAAAGGCGATATGGGCCGACATCACGCTGAGCACCCCGGCCCTGATCGCGGCACGCTACAGCGCACCGTGGCTGGCCTCCCATTCCTCCACGCTCAAAGGGATGATGGTGGTGACCAGATGCTGGTCGCGGTCATCATGCCCCTCGCCGGGAAAATGCTTGACGGTGGCGGCGATCCCATGGGCCTGAAATACCTCTGCCTGCGCCAGCGCGTGGCGGGCGATGGTGGCGGGGTCGGAACCAAAGCCGCGGGTGGCGACGATGGCGCTGCGGAAAGCGGCGTTGATGTCCAGCACCGGGGTGAACGACCAGTTCGGCCCCAGCGCCACCGCCTCCTCTGCCATGATCCGGGCGGCGTGGCGCGATGCCGCCTCGTCGTCAATCGCGGCCAAAGCCAGCGGGTTCGGCACTTCGGTGCCAAACGACAGGCTCATCCGGCTGCCTTCCAGATCGGCCGACAGCAGCGGCGGAACCCTGGCGCCGGCACGGACGGCATCCAGAAACGCCAGTTCATGATCAGCGTCGGGGCCAAAGAGCCGCGTAGCGCCCCCCGGCTGCAATGCGGCCAGCCGCGCCAGTTCGGCGGGGTCATTGCCCCATGAGCCAAGGTTGAACAATTGCCCGACACGTTCTGCCGGGGTCAGGTTGGCAAGGGTGGTTTCCACCCAGCGCACATCGTCAGGGGGCAGGTTGAACGGGGCGGCAGACAGGATCGGGTGCATGGGCTTTTCCGCCAGATCGGGCTGTTCGATCATGAAGGCGGGTATTTCAAAGGGATTGGTGGCGGGACAGCGGGTCGGTTTGGGCCGGGGTCAGCGACGGGGCTGTCGATTTTCCTTGATCCGGAGAGCGGGAGAGAATCCCCGCCACCCGGTGCCGGGATGGTCCTTCTGCTTTCTGCCGAATGGGGACCGCCCGGATTGAACCAACCGCGCGTTCCCTGCGCTTGCGCTCCGGGAAATCGGAGCGATCAATCTGCCACTGGCAGATTGATCAGGCGGTCCTGCGGTTTCAGTTTTTCGAGGTCGGGCTGGGTATCGTCACTGGATGGATCGGCTTGTATGCCCCCCAGCCGCGCCACGGGGGCGGCGCTCATCGCCCCTTCAACTCCGCCGACAGCCTGATCTCCACCGGCCCTCCGGCCAGCCGGGCGCGGTAGATCAGCATCGATTCCGCCACCCGCATCACATAGGTCCGGGTTTCGGCAAAGGGGATCGCCTCGATCCAGTCCACCGGATCAACACCTGGATCACGGGGATCGCCAAAATCCTTAATCCACTTGCGAGGCCGCCCCGGCCCGGCATTGTACCCCGCCGCCACCAAGAGCGGCGACGACCCGAATTCAGACCGCAGTTGCGCCAGATAAGTGGCACCCAACCGGGCATTGTAGGTGGCATCAGAGCCAAGCAGTTCGGGCAGATATTGCAGCCCGGCGCGCGGGGCGATCAGCTTGGCGGTGGCGGGCATCACCTGCATCAACCCGCGAGCCCCGGCGGCAGACACCGCCGCCGGATCAAACTCGCTTTCCCGCCTTGCAATCGCCAGCGCCAGTTCGGTGGGCACCGGCAATTCCATGTCAGCCAGGCCGGTCACCGGGTAATAGGCCCGGTTCAGGATCACCCCCTGTTCCGCCGCCTGCTTGGCCAGTTTCAGCGCGATATAAGGCTCTCCCAGCGACAGGGCGAGGTCGGCCATCTGCCCCAGTTCGACCGGCCCCTGCGTCTCGGCCAGATGCAGGAAGAACCGTGCTGCCAGGGAACGCGACCCGGCCTTTTGCAGCAAAAGTGCTGCTTGCAGAACCGATGATTGCATGAAACCGGCCCCGGCCCAGTCGGGATAGCGGTCGCCGCCAGCCAAGGCAGGGTTCATCGCCACCCCGGCCTTTTCGGCGGCCAGCAGGCCATAGAACCCGGTCTGATGCCGCGCGGCATAGCTATAGGCGGCGCGGGCGGCATCAGGGCGGCCCAAAGCCTCATTGGCACGGCCCTCCCAATATCCGGCGCGGCCGATGGTGATTTCAGACCGCGCGGCCAGGCGCAGGTTCTGAAAATGCCCAAGCGCCCGCTCGCCGTCACCCAGCCGCCGCAGGGCAACATAACCCGCCAGCCACTCCAGATCGGCATAATCGGCATTGCCGGCAACGGGATCAAGGCGGTGGCCCGCTGCCAGCCGGTAAGCCCGCGTGTCATTGCCGTCGCGCAGGTCCCGGCGCACCAGCGTGGCGCGCGCATCGGCCCATGCGCCCGGTTGGCCCAACGCCTTGGCCGATGCCGACCGCTCCACCATCAGATCGGCGGCATCGTCCGTCAGGCCACGATCCATCCGCCAGACCATGCGGGCATAGGCCAGCCCCGCGCCCCCGGCGAATTCGGCGGGAACAGCGGCAACCAGCGCGTCAACCCCGTCCTGCCCCGCCAGCAACGCCAGCCGCGCGGCGGCCGAGGCGCGCCAGCCCGGCGGCACCAGATCCAGCATCCGCGCCGCATCGGCGCTGTGGCCCGCCCAGATCATCGCATCCAGCCGGCGGGTATGAAGCGGAGCCAGCACTACCCCGAATTCGGCGACAAGACCCGCCTGATCGGCAGCCGCCATCGGCAGATCCAGCCATGCCCGCTCTGCCTCTGCCTCGGCCAGCGCAGTTTGCCCGGTGGCGCGGTAGGCCCGCGCCAGGGCCAGGGCACCAACCCCGGTTTGGGGGGCATGGCCGGCGAAATAGGCGATGATGGCATCAACCCCTGCCGCCGCCACGGCGTATTCGCCCTTTTCCAGCAAGAGCGGCAACCCCGGCCAATCCGGACGGCGGGCGTCAAAGGCGGCATAGTCGCGCGCCGCGCCATCACCCGCCCGCAAACGGTGCCATTCCACCAGATCGGCGGCAACCGGCCCGGCAACCTGCGCCGCCACAGCGGCCCCCGGCCAATCCTGCCGGGCCACCGCCTTCAAAGCGCCCGCCAGCGCCGATGCGGCATCGGCGCGGGCGACGCCGGGCAGTACCAGAAGCAAAATCAGCAGCAGTGCGGCAATCAGGCGGATCACGATAGCCCCTTTGGCGTCGGTTTCGGTACAGGCAAACCTGGTGGCTTCCACCCCTGACTGCAACACACAAACTTGGCAATATCCGCTGGCCCGGCTATAGCCCGCCTGCACAGGCGATTCCGCCACAGCCAACATAAAGGAGCGTGTCATGTTCAAAGGGTCATTTCCAGCCCTGGTGACGCCGTTCAAGAACGGCGCTGTGGATTTCGAAACGCTGAAACGGCTGGTCGATTGGCATGTGGCCGAGGGATCGCATGGGCTGGTACCGGTTGGCACCACCGGCGAAAGCCCGACGCTGAGCCATGCCGAACATGGCGCGGTGATCGCGGCGGTGGTGAAAGCTGCCGCTGGCCGCATTCCGGTGATTGCCGGGGCGGGGTCGAACAACACCGCCGAAGGGATCGACCTGATCCGCCACGCAGAAAAGGTCGGTGCGACTGCGGCGCTGGTGGTGACACCCTATTACAACAAGCCGACCCAGCGCGGGCTGATCGCGCATTACACCACACTGCATGATTGCTGCAGCCTGCCGATCATCATCTATAATATCCCAAGCCGGTCGGTGGTGGATATGTCACCAGAAACCATGGGTGAACTGGCCAAACTGCCGCGCATCATCGGCGTCAAGGATGCCACCGGCAAGGTCGAACGGGTCAGCCAGCAGCGCGCCTCCTGCGGCAAGGCTTTCATCCAGTTGTCGGGCGAGGACGCCACCGCGCTTGGCTTCAACGCCCAGGGCGGGGTTGGCTGCATCTCGGTCACCGCCAACGTCGCCCCGCGCCTGTGTGCGGAGTTCCAGATGGCGACGCTGCAGGGCGACTATGCCAAGGCGCTGGAGTATCAGGACCGCCTGATGCCGCTGCACGAGGCGATCTTTGTCGAACCGGGGCTGATCGGGGCGAAATATGGCCTGTCGCGGCTTGGCCTTTGTGCCGACGCGGTGCGGTTGCCGCTGACCGGTCTGCTGGACAGCACCAAGGGGCAGATCGACGCGGCGATGCGCCACGCCGGATTGCTGAACTGACAGCCTGAACCACGCCCACATCTGGGGCAGTGGCCCAGCGCAGAATGCGCTGAGGCGGAATCGCCGGCCCGGTCGCTTCCCCGACCGATTTCTTTGCAGAAATCGAACCGAAGCCTGCACAGGCTTCGTTCCGGAATTTGTGCAAATTCCGCTCTGACCGCCTGAGGGTTCCATCAATGCTCACACCGCACTACCGCTTCGCCACTGTCCGCACCATCGCGGCCGAGGCGACAAAGCCGAACAAGTGTCGCAGCAAGCCCAGCCGCGCCACAGCGACGGTGCGAAAGCCGTGGCGTTCATACAGCTTTTTGGCCCGGGGATTGCTGTCCACCACATCCAGCCGCACCTCGGCGTAGCCGCGTTGCGCAGCCTCGGCGCAGATCGCCTCCAGCAGGGCGCTGCCAACGCCCAGCCCGCGCTGGTCATCCCGGACAAACAGGCCATCCATCAGAAACCGCACATTTTCCAAATCGCGCGACAGAAGGTTCAGCAGCGCCGCCCGCCACTGCCCGCCAAACCAGCCATAGATGGCCTGCAGATCGCCGGGTTTGCCACCGACAAAGGCGCCATCCGCGCTTTTGAACCCGGCAACTCCCAGCACCTGACCCTGCTCGTCATAGGCCACCAGTGCGTGGTCGGCGCGCATCACCCGCCCGATGAAGGCCAGCGCGCTGCCGTCGGGCTGCAGAACCCGGCCCAGCTTGGGGCCGAACGCCTGCCAGTAAAGCCGCGCCACCTCGGCCCGGTCGGCTTCGGCAAAGCCGTGGCGGATCTCGATCTTCATCCCTGCGCTGCGGCGATCAGGGCTGCCTGATGCCCAGCCCCCAGCATCCAGCCCTCGTCCAGCGCTTCCGGCCCCGGCTCTGCCATCAGCGCCGCCAGACCGCCATTCTGTGCCAGCCGCCAATAGGCCAGTGCCAGCAGCCGCACCTGCTCGCGGTCCTTCACCATCCCCGGCCCGCGCGGCACCAACGGGTCGATCAGCCCGGTATAGGTTTCCGCCAGCACCAGCGGCCCCACAGCAGGCTGAAACGGCCAGACTGCGGCCCCCATCCGCCGCAGCCGCGCCAGCATCGGCAGGCCCAGCATGATCTGGCTGCCAACCGACCCGGTGGTGTAGAGTTTCCACACCGATTGCGCCCGTGGTACCACCTGCTCTGCCGCGCGATTGTCGGGCAGGCCGTGGCCATGGCGGGCGCTGCCTTTTTCCGGCAGATCGGGGTGGTCGAGGTGCCTGGGGCGACCCCAGAACGGGCCGATGCCGGGAAACCGGCGGTTCAGGCTTTCGGCCAGCGCAAAGCGGTTGTTGGCGTTGGTTGGGCTATCCTGCACATGGGCTTCGAACCAGTCCCACAATACCAAAGGGTCAGCGCTGCCGGTGATCGCTTTGGCAAAGCCCGCCGGATAGCCAAAGGCCAGATCAAAGACCGCCAGCACCCGCCGCCCCGCTGCCCGTTCGGCATGAAACAGTGCCACCAGCGTCGTCTCGGCGTCAACCCGGCTGCGGTGATAGGTTTCGCACGTGAAACCGGCGCGATGCACCCCGATCCAGATCGCATCGGTGGTTGGTTTCTGTGGTGACAGGGCAGAGCGCGCCGACCAATCCACCGCAACGACCGTATCGAACCCCGCCCCGGCCAAGCCGCAATCGCGCAACAGGAAATCGGCGATGGCCACGGTATCATCCAGATCGAAATGCGGCACCGTCAGCCCCTGCTGCGCCGCATTGCTGGCGACGGCGCGCACCGTCGCATCGCCCGGCTGCATCAGCGGTTGCCCGGTCTCATGGCGCAGCACCTCGATCTTGGGGTGGCTGTCGCGCTTGTAGCCCTCGACCAGCACCAGATCGACCGGTGCCAGCCGCGCCAGCAGATCGGCCAGCGCCGGTTCCGCCCCGCCGCGCAGTTCGTGCAGCACGGCATAGCGGTGGGGCGAAGCCATCAGCACCTCGTGCGCCCCCGCCTGCCGGTGCCGCCAGGTATCCTTGCCCGGCTGATCCAGATCGACCGCGTGATGGGCATGTTTCACCGTGGAAACCGCCAGGCCGCGCCCGGTGATCTCGGCCACCAGCCGCTCGACCAGCCCGGTCTTGCCAGAGTTTTTCCAGCCGAGGACACCATAGACCTTCATCCGGGTGCCCCCAGCCGCAACCGGGCGACTTCCAGATCGGCGAACGCGTTGATGTTGAAGAACGGATCCTGGTCAGCCTTGCCGAACGCCACCCGGTCCAGCCCCTGCGCTTCGGCAAACCGGGCCACCCGCCGCTCGCCCGCCGACAGCGCCGCAACCAGCGACGCCTGCACCCCGACCGGCCACAGCGCGCAGGTCGGATGCAGCCTGCCAGCGCTTTGCGCCATCGCAACCCTGCCGTCCGGCCGGGCTTCGGCCAGCCGCGCCACCATGTCCAATGGAAAGAAAGGCGTGTCGACAGCCACTGTTGCCAGAGCCCCGGCCCCCTGATGCAGTGCCCAGTCCAGCCCCGCCAGCACCCCGGCAAGTGGCCCGGCAAACCCGGGCTCCCTGTCAGGCAGCACGGCGCAGCCAAAGACGGCGAACCGCGCGGGATCGCCATTGGCACTGATCGCCACGGCGTCAACCTGCGGTGCGAACCGGGCCAGAACCTGTGCGATCAGCGGGCGCGTGACCAGCGGCAGAAAGGCCTTGTCGGCCCCGCCCATCCGGCGGCCCTGCCCGCCCGCCAGCACCAGACCCACAATCTTCATCACACCCTCAACGCCTGTTGCGCCCGGGCAGTCTCACCGGAAGTGCCCGGGTGCGGCAAGGGCCGAATGGCGGTATCAGTTGACCGGGGCGACTGCCGCCCCACCTGCGGCTGCAGCGGCTGCTGCGTCAGCCGCTGCTTCGGCGAGCTTGTACTTGTTGTTGTCGGGATCGTCGTCATACTGGGTCACGGTGACGACACCGGGATAGGTGGCAAGCCGCTTCATCAGTTGTGCCGGGAACATCGTGCCTTTCAGCCCCTCGAACCCCGGCAACCCGCGCAACACCCTGCTGGTGGAATTGGCGCAATAGGCCTGAGGAACCGCACCATAGGCCTGCACATCGCGCAGCGCCTGTTCGGCCACTGCGGATGACACCGGGATGGTCTGGATCACCAGATGAAAGGTCTCGCGCGCATGGTAATCACGATAATAGCGCTCCATCACCGGGGTCATGCCGAACAGCACATCGTTGCGTTCCGGCACCGTCGGGTGATGCCATGACCCGGCGGGGTCAAACAGCACCCGCTGCGCGCCATTGACCATCAGCGCCGAATGACCGCCTTCGCCGTTGCGGTTGTTGATCATGGTATAAAGCGTCAGCGACGGCGGGCTGTCGTCGCGGTAGATGGCGCGCTGCACTTCGGCCTCCGGCGCAAAGACAGATTTGGCACCACAGGCCGCCAGTGGCAGCACCAGCGCCAGCATCAGGGCACGCAACAGGGCTCGGGGCATCGGAAATTCCGGTTGGTGAGCGGCGCAGGTCAGGCGTTGACCAGCGCCATGAAGATCAGAACCAGTATCGAGAGGATCGCACCCCGGGAGACGAACCACATGAACCCGTCAAAGGTCTTTTGCTGGCCGCTGATATCCATGCTGCCATGCTTGTATTCGGCCATGTGCCTGCTCCTGTTGCGCTGTTGGGTTTTCGATAGCCCAAAACGGCACGGCTGTCACGGGGTTGATATGGGCAATTGTGCCGCAGTCTTGCACCTGTGCCGGTGCCTGCTGCCAAAGCCATGCACCATCGGCGCGGCGCTGGCGGGTGATGCGGCCGACCTGATGCAGATGGTTCAGATGCGCCACCGCCTCGACCAGCGCCAGACCATGTTCGCCGTCGCCGATCTGCCTGCGGAACAGCGGTACGAAGCAATCGACCGCCACCTGTGGCGTGGCCAGATGGGTGTAAAGCCGGGCCAGCGCGGCATGGTGGTTTTCGATCATCTGGCCAAGGCGGAACGGCAATCCGGCAAAGGGCAGCTTGTGCCCCGGCAGCACCAGTTGATCGGCGTGCGCCGGCACCGCCAGACGGGTGCAGCTTTCCAGCCAGTCGGCCACCGGATCGGCGTCAGGCTCGGTGGCATAGGTGCCCAGGTTGGCCGATATGCCGGGCAACAACTGGTCGCCGCCGATCACCAGCGCATCATCGCGGCTCCAGAAGGTGGCGTGATCCGGCGCATGGCCATGGCCGATATGCACATCCCAGCGCCGCCCGCCCATCTCGACCACATCACCCTGCGACAGGCGGCGAAAGCCGAGCGGCAGCGGCGCAACGCAATCGGCAAAGTTGAACGGCCGCTCGATGGCTTTCACGGCAAGCCGCGCCGCATCCATCCCGGCTGACCGCCAGAAGGCGATGGTTTCCGCCGAAGGCAGCGGCTGTTCATCCAGCACCAGCATCCGCGCCATCAGCCAGGCGGTGCGGGTGGCCCACAGTTCGGCCCCCTGGGCCTGAAACCAGCCGGCCAGGCCGATGTGATCGGGGTGGTGATGGGTGGCAATCACCCGCCACACCTTCTTGCCCTGAAGCGGCCCGGCCAGCACCTGTTGCCACGCCGCCCGGCTTTTGCGGCTGTCCAGCCCGGTGTCGATCACCGTCAGACCCTGCGCACCATCATTCAGCACATAGGCATTCACATGATCGAGCGCCATTGGCAGCGGCAGGCGCAGCCACCACAGGCCCGGCGCCACCTCGCGGGCTTCGCCATATCCCGGCGGCTCGGGGAAAGGATGCGAAATGGCGGCAATTGTCTGATCCATCAGGATAAAAGCGCGGCATCCGGAATGGCGTAAAGCCCCCCGGCCCCTTCCACCGCCACGCCAAGCAGGCCGACATGCTCGGGCAACATCCGCCGGATGTAAAACGCCGCCAGCGCTTCGCGCGACGACCCGGACCCCGCTGCCACGGCGGCTTTCAGATGGAAGTGCCCGCCCAGCACCCGGGCAAAGGCGCGCAGATAGGCCACGGCACCGGCGTTGCGGTCATTGGCATCCATCAGGGTCAGAGCGTCGGTGGCGTCGCGCAGCGCCTCGGCGCTGGCCCAGATCAGCCCGGCAAGGTCGGGCAACTGGCTGCGCGCCGCTTCGGCACCCTGCTGCACCTCATCCAGCAGGCGGAACACCGCGTCACCACCATCGGCAAGCTTGCGCCCCACCAGATCCATCGCCTGAATGCCGTTGGTGCCCTCATAGATCGCCGTCACCCGCACATCGCGCAGATATTGCGCGGCCCCGGTTTCCTCGATGAACCCCATGCCGCCGTGCACCTGTATGCCCATGTCGGCCACGGCAATCCCAGTATCGGTGCCAAAAGCCTTGGCGATCGGGGTCAACAGCGCGGCGCGGGCCTGCCAGTCCGGCTCATCGCCGGCGCGTGCCATGTCGATGGCAAAGGCGCAGCTCAGCGCGATGGCGCGGGCGGCGAACACCTCGGCCCGCATGGTGGCCAGCATGCGGCGCACATCGGCATGGCCAAGGATGGCCTGACTGTGGTTGGTCTGGCCCTGCGGCGGCGTGCCTTGCCGACGATCCGCCGCGAAAGCCGCCGCCTGCTGGGTGGCGGCTTCGGCAACGCCGATGCCCTGACCGCCGACCCCGAGCCGGGCGTTGTTCATCATGGTGAACATCGCCTGCATCCCCAGATGCGGCGCACCGACCAGCCAGCCCTGCGCGCCGTCATACTGCATCACCGCTGTGGGCGAGCCATGCAGCCCCAGCTTGTGTTCCAGACTTACAACACCAAGCCGGTTGGCCTGACCCGGTGCGCCGCCCGCATCGGGAATGAATTTCGGCACCATGAACAGGCTGATGCCCTTGGTTCCGGGCGCGGCATCAGGCAGCCGCGCCAGCACCAGATGGCAGATATTGGCAGCCAGATCGCTGTCACCCCAGGTGATGTAGATCTTTTGCCCGGTAATCGCATAGCTGCCATCGGCCAAAGGCTCTGCCTTGCAGCGCAGGGCACCCACGTCACTTCCCGCCTGCGGCTCGGTCAGGTTCATCGTGCCACACCAGTCGCCACTGATCAGCCGCGGCAGATAGACCGCCTTGAGTTCGGCGCTGGCATGGTGTTCCAAAGCCTCGATCTGGCCCTGTGTCATCAGGGGGCACAGTTGCAGCGACAGACAGGCCCCGGCCATCATTTCATTGACGGCATAGGCAAGAACCATCGGCAAGCCCATGCCGCCGGCGTCGGGCGATGCCGCCATTCCGACCCAGCCACCGTCGGCAATCGCACTGTAGGCCTGGGCAAATCCCGGGCTGGTGCGGACAATGCCGTTTTCCAGCCGCGCCGGATGCTTGTCGCCAACCCGTTGCAACGGGGCCATCACTTCATCACACAGCCGCGCCGCTTCGGTCAGGATCGCGTCGGTGACATCGGCAGTGATATCGGCAAATCGCGGGGTGGCGCGCAGCGGGCCAAGCCCGATGACATGGTCGAACAGAAAGCGAAATTCGTCAGCCGGGGCGCGGTATGGCATCTTGTCCTCATGCCGGTCCATCAAGGTTGCGCGCCCATTTGGCTTGGCTTGCACCAAACCGGCGCGTATGTGGGGCCGGATCGGGCCAAGGTTAGCCCAAGAAACTTGATGCTCAACTAAAACCCGACGTCACACCATGATGATTGCAACCCAGCTTCTGTCCGCAGACCCGCCGGGCATCGCCCGCGCCGCTGCGCTGCTTCTGGCAGGGCAGACTGTCGCTTTTGCCACCGAAACCGTCTATGGCCTCGGGGCAGACGCCACCAATGATCGTGCGGTTGCGGAAATCTTTGCCGCCAAGGCGCGCCCGGTGTTCAACCCGCTGATCGTGCATCTGCCCGATCTGGCAGCGGCCGAGGCAATTGCCGTTTTCACCCCGCAGGCCCGCCTGCTGGCCGAATTCTTCTGGCCGGGGCCGCTGACGATGGTTCTGCCGCTGCGCCAGGGGGCCGGGATTGCACCGCTGGTGACTGCCGGGCTGGATACCGTGGCGATCCGGGTACCGGCCCACCCGCTGGCGCAGCGGCTGCTGCGCGCCTTTGGCGGCCCGGTTGCCGCCCCTTCGGCCAATCCATCAGGTCGGATCAGCCCGACCCGGGCGGATCATGTGATCGCGGGGCTGGGCGGGCGGATCGCGGCGGTGCTGGATGGCGGTGCCTGCCCGGTCGGTGTCGAATCGACGATTGTGGGGTTTGATCCCGCGCCGTGCCTGCTGCGCCCGGGCGGCCTTGTGGCAGAGCGGATCGCACAGTTTCTTGGCGCCGCACTGCTCCCCCCGCCCGACATGCTTGTGACCCCGAATGCGCCCGGCCAGCTTGCCTCGCACTATGCGCCAGCCGCCCGGCTGCGGCTGGGCATCACCGACCCGTCACCCGACGAGGTTCACATCGCTTTTGGTGCCGCACCCGGCGCGCTGAACCTGTCGGCAGCCGGTGATCTGACCGAGGCTGCGGCCGCTCTGTTTCACCTTTTGCGCCGCGCCGACGCGCTGGCCGGGGCGCAGGGCAGGATCTCGGTTGCGCCGATCCCGGCGCACGGCCTTGGCCACGCGATCAACGACCGCCTGACCCGCGCCGCCGCCCCGCGCCCGAAAACCTGATCGCGCCCATCTGCCTTGGGCGATCTGCTCCCCTCTCCCGCCAATTCCCGCCATCCATTGACCGCAACCCCCTCATTTTCTGTTCGAAAATATCCCGGGGCCCCCGGTTTGCCGGAAAGGCGCGGGCAGAGACCCCGGTTTGCCTGAAGGGCGCGGGCGGAGCCCCCGGCTTGCTTCAAGGGCGCGGGCGGAGCCGCCGGTTGTGCCGAAATCGACGCTGCCGTCAGGCCCGCCCGGCCACAGCCGAAAGCGTCAGCGGATCGATGCCCAGAAGCTTCAGCGCCCGGCCCCATTTGCTGCCATCTGCATCGGAAAAGACGATCTCGGGGCTGGCGTCGCAGGTCAGCCAGCCGTTGCGGCCCAGCTCTCCCTCCAGTTGGCCCGGCCCCCAACCGGCATAACCCAGCGCCAGCAAAGACTTTTCCGGCCCGTCGCCCCGGCTGATGTCTTCCAGCACATCCAGCGTAGAGGTCAGACCAAAGCTGCCGTCGACCCGCAGGGTAGAGCGGTTGCGGGAATAATCGGCGGTATGCAGCACAAACCCCCGGCCATGTTCGACCGGGCCGCCAAAATGCACCCCGATGTCGTGCCCGCCCGGCCCACCGGCCATCCTGAGCTGCACAAGAAGGTCGGAAAAGGTCAGTTCCGGCCGGGGCTTGTTGATGATCAGCCCCATCGCGCCGTCACCGGAATGGGCACACAGAAACACCACAGACCGGTCAAAGCGCGGATCGCCCATTCCCGGCATGGCAATCAGCAGTTTGCCGCTCAGATGCTGCGCGTCGTGTTCCGGTTGCATGGCGGCAGAATGGCGGGGTTCTGCGGGAAAAGACAAGGTGGCACCCACGGCACAATCACGATCCATGGCCGGAAAGTGATTTCACATCGGCAGTGCACCGCCTATTGTCGCATCCATGAGCAATTGCCCGCCATTCATCGCCCTGATCGTCGTCGGCATGTTCCCGGCACTTAGCGCTGACGCGCAGGATTTCGACGTCGACCAGATCGTGATGGCCGAGATCTTGCCGGGATGGCGCGCTGCCGACGGCACCCATATCGCTGCATTGCATCTGACCCTTGCTCCGGGGTGGAAAACTTATTGGCGCCACCCCGGCGAAGCCGGGATACCGCCGGAATTCAACTGGCAGGGTTCGGCCAATCTGGCGTCGGTTTCCGTCCGCTGGCCGGTGCCGGAGGTTTTTGAGATCAACGACCTGCGCTCGATAGGCTATGCGGGTGATCTGGTGTTGCCGCTGGAAGTGACCCCATCCGCCCCCGGTCAGACCGTCGATCTGGCGCTGACGGCGGACCTTGGCATCTGCAAGGATATCTGCGTACCGCTTACCTTGTCGCTCAACGCCGCGCTGCTGCCGGGACCGGGGACGAAAGACCCTGCGATCCGCGCGGCGCTGGCCAACCAGCCGGGGGATGGCGGGGATGGCGGTATTTCCGCCCTGACCTGCCAAGTCGAGCCGATTGCCGATGGCCTGCGAATCACCGCTCAGATGACCCTGCCAGCCACCGGCGCGGAAGAGACCGGGGTGATTGAACTGGAAGGTGCGGCGGTCTGGGCCTCGCCGCCCGACCTGACGCGCAACGGGCACACCTTGCGTCTGGCATCGGACCTGGTGCCGCCAGAGGGTGCGCCGTTCCTGCTCGACCGCTCGCAGTTGCGCATCACCGTTCTGGGCACCGACCGCGCCGTCGAGGTTCGCGGCTGCCCGGCAGGGTAGCCAGCCCGCTACACCGGAATCGCCGTGGTCTTGAACACGGTCCGCAGGGCAAAGGACGAATGCATCTGCGCCACCCCGGGCAGCCGCGCCAGATGCTGGCGGTGGATGCGGGCGAAATCTTCGGTATCCTGCGCCACCACTTTCAGCAGATAATCTGCCGTGCCCGCCATCAGATGGCATTCCAGAATGTCGGGCACCCGCTTGACCGCAAGTTCAAACGCTTCCAGCACCTCATCGGCCTGACCCTGCAGGGTGATTTCCACGAATACCGTGGTCGGTCGCGCCATCTTGCGGGCGTCGAGCAGGGCGACATAGCCGCTGATGATCCCGTCGGCCTCCAGCCGCTGCACCCGGCGGTGGCAGGCCGATGGCGACAGGTTCACCTGCTCCGACAGCTCGGCATTGGTGATGCGGCCCTCGCGTTGCAGCACTGTCAGGATGCGGCGGTCTGTCGCGTCAATATCCATGGATGCGGTGATTTCTTCGACAAATGGTAACCATGTTCGAAGATATTGCGCAACTACCCGGGGTTCGCCACCCTTCTTTTCAAAGCAATTGCGCGGCAAGGGGCGATAATGGCCGGATCAAGCGGAGGAACCACCATGAAGATCGGCTGCCCGAGGGAAATCAAGAACCAGGAATATCGTGTCGGCATCACGCCGCATGCGGCGCGCGAAGCAATCGGTCATGGCCATGTGGTCCTGATCGAGGCCGGTGCCGGTGCCGGATCCGGGTTCCCCGACGCCGATTACATCGCGGTTGGTGCCCGGATCGTCGCCACGGCGGAAGAGTTGTTTGCCGAGGCTGACATGGTGGTCAAGGTCAAGGAACCCCAGCCGCTGGAGCGCAAGCGTCTGCGCGAAGGGCAGATATTGTTCACCTATCTGCATCTCGCCCCCGACCCGGAACAGACCCGCGACCTGCTGGCCTCTGGCGTCACCGCGATTGCCTATGAAACCGTGACCGATGGTGCAGGCGGCCTGCCGCTGCTGGCCCCGATGTCGGAAGTGGCCGGGCGACTCGCACCGCAGGTCGGGGCCTGGACGCTGCAAAAGGCCAATGGCGGGCGCGGGGTGCTGCTGGGCGGGGTGCCGGGCGTCATGCCGGGCAAGGTCGTGGTGATCGGTGGCGGCGTGGTCGGCACCCACGCCGGCAAGATTGCGGCCGGGATGGGGGCTGATGTCACCGTGCTGGACCGGTCACTGGCGCGGATGCGCTATCTGGACGATGTCTTTGGCCGCGATTTCAAGACCGTCTATGCCTCGGCGGGCAATACGGCGGAACTGGTGGCGCAAGCCGATCTGGTGATCGGTGCCGTGCTGATCCCCGGGGCGGCTGCGCCCAAGCTGGTTTCGCGCGCACAGCTTTCGACGATGAAACCCGGTGCTGCCATTGTTGATGTGGCGATTGACCAGGGCGGCTGCTTTGAGACCAGCCACGCCACGACCCATGAAGACCCGATCTATGAGGTTGACGGCATCATGCATTATTGCGTGGCCAACATGCCGGGCGCGGTTGCCCGCACCTCGACCCTTGCCCTTGGCAATGCCACGCTGCCGTTCATGCTGGCCCTGGCCAACAAGGGCTGGCGCAAAGCCTGCGAGGATGACCAGCACCTGCTGAACGGGCTGAACACCCACGCTGGCCACCTGACCTATTATGCCGTCGGCAAGGCGCTGGGGATCGATGTGCTGGCCCCGTCATTGGCGCTGAAGAAATAGCAGGCCTTGCGGCTGGAAATGGAAAAGCCCGCCGGGTCGGCGGGCCTTTCCGAAAACGGGCTTCACCTACCCGCTCAGGCGCGGGCTTTCAGCGCATCGCGAATCTCGGCCAGCAGTTGAACTTCGGTCGGGCCGGCCGGGGCCGCCGGGGCCGCAGCCTCTTTCTTGGTGGCGCGGTCCTTGATGCCGTTGACGACCTTGACCAGCATGAACACCACGAGGGCGATGATCAGGAAGTTGATGATGGCAGAGATGAAAGACCCGATGGCAAACACGTTTGCCCCGGCTTCCCGCGCCGCAGCGAGCGAGGTGCCCGGCGCGACTTCGCCTTTCAGCACCACGAACATGTTGGTGAAATCGATGCCGCCAAGGATCAGGCCGATAATCGGGTTTATCAGATCGCCGACCAGCGACGACACGATGGCGGTAAAGGCCGCACCGATGATGATGCCAACTGCAAGGTCCATGACATTGCCCTTGGCAATGAAGTCTCTGAATTCTGCAAGCATGGAGTGTCCCCACTGGTCGAGCCTTG
>Ga0105044_10006284_pt1 | contig 16332 bp, 11 predicted proteins | sample MAT01_FD_78092 | JGI IMG/M metagenome (GOLD analysis project Ga0105044, IMG submission 78092) | Freshwater microbial communities from Lake Fryxell liftoff mats and glacier meltwater in Antarctica - MAT-01 | ecosystem: Environmental > Aquatic > Freshwater > Ice > Liftoff microbial mat | place... | reverse complement strand
GGCCGATAAGACGGCCACCAGCATCGTCGGCGTCCGGCAAGCTGGCCAGGTCATCATCCAGAAATCTCACTTCGACTCCAACCTGCGCGGGATGGTCGTGAGCACCGGATCGAGAGCGCAAATCGAAGACTGCACCTTCACCAAAAACGGCATCGCCGGCCCACAAAAGCAGGGTCTTTACTTCAGCCATACCCTCGGCATCTGGGACGAGGGCACCAAGGTCCTCCTCTTTCGGACCACCATCGATCAATCCATCCTGAACGGGATCAACATCATCGATGGAGCGAATCTCGAGCTGGAGGAGGTGCGGATCACCGGGAGCGGTCTGAGCGGTCTCGCCGCAGGATCGAATGACCAGCATCGCACCGAGGTCGCCGCCGTCGGCTGCCATTTCACCGGCAGTAAAAACGACGGCATCAATGTCTTTGGCGATACCGTCGTGAAAGTCACCTCCTCCACCATCGCGCAAAACGGCCGCCACGGGGCGCTGGCCAATGGCGGCCAAGTCGCCTTCATCGCGGAGGAATGCGACATCACCGACAACCGCGAGGCCGGGGTGCTGTCCGACAAGGGCACGTTCACGGTCCTCTCGCAAAGCAGTATCCTCCGCAACAAATACGGGGCCCAGTCCGGGGGGACCGAGGGCGGAAACAAGGACTCCATCACGCTGAACCACTGCACCGTTTCCGGTAACACCGCTTACGGCGTCATCGCCAACTCCACTTGCAACGTCATCCTCGACAACAGCCTGGTAACCAAAAACAAACAAAACCAGTACCAGGCGAAAGGCGCCGTCATTCTCGAAACCAGCAACGGCTCGAAACCCGGCCGGCTAACCGAAGACACGAAACCCAAGACCGGCGGAATGACCGGCATGGAAGCCACTCCACCCGCGCCCAATCCGCAAGACGCGGAGCCAGAGAGTAAGAGCCCCCAGAAAAAGGAACGCCCCTCCTCAACGTCAAACGCGAAGCGCCCGCCATCCGGGAAAAAGCCCACTCCCTCTCCGAGCGACAAAGCCCAGGAAATTCTCCGCAAAGTCCTCAGATTCGTCCCTCGTTAGTTGGATGGCGGGCCAAAAGCGGACATCCCCCTCGTTCTCAGGCGCAGCCGGGAAACGAGGGCATTGAAATAAGGTGACTCTTGGGGTTTCGATCTTAAACCCAGGGCGTTGCCCCGGGGCTGGCATGGGTTGGGCACTTCCACTTGCGCGGGCCCTGCGCAAGGTGCAGGAAACGCTCTAACGCGCTTCGAGTTGGAAGAAGGCCGCGTTATCCCCGGTGGCGAATTCAAATTCTAGGTCGCCTTGCGGGTTGATGACGGTGGTGGCCTGCGGCGCGTTCAGGGGAAAGGGATTGAAGGGTGCGAGCAGGCTGGTCGATCGCCGGATGCGCAGGGTCAACTTGAAGCGACCGGTGGCGGCGTTGCGGGTCAGGAACGGCGTCCCGGCGTTGAGCGCTTGCACCTGTTGCGTGGTGTAGAGCCCGGCAGCGTTGGCGTTGGCATAATAGGTCTGGACTAGCGCCGACTGATTGGCCTGCCAGTCAAAGCCCAACGCGGCCATCTGAGCCTCCACGCCATCGTTCAGGCCATCGCTGTCGGAGTCCTCGGTGAAGGTGAGTCCCTTGCCCGAGAGTTGGATCACAAAGGGGTTCTCATCCGGATCGTTGTTGGCGATCTGGAGGGTGGCCGTCCGATTCCCCGCCGTGGTGGGGGAAAAGCGGACCATGAAGGCGGTGCTCCCACTGGGGGCGACGAGCGTCGTGGGTGGCTGGGTGACGATGCCAAAGAAAGAGGCGTCCGGTCCGGATAAGGTGACATTCAAACCCGTGAGATCCGCCGACCCGACATTGCGGATGCCATAAGTGCGACTGACGGTGGCTCCGGGCAGCGCGCCGACCATTTCGGTGCCGCCGCTGGTGAGGTTGTTATTGGTGGGTGCCCGGACCACGGCGATCTCCGGATAGTCGCGGGTATCCACGGTGATCGGGCTGGAGATCACGGTGATCGTGCCCGCCCCGGCGGTGAGAAGTGGCGTGAAGAGCAGCGCCGCCCGCATCCACCCCAGCCATTTTCCCGATTGGCAGAAGTTCGGGCTCATGGTGCGGTCCTCACGGTGCGAAAGCCGATGATCCAATCGCGGCTCTCCGGTCCGATCTGATTATTGCGAAAGGGACAGCGGCCGAAGGAAGAGCCGTGGTCCCATCCGCCGCCGCGCAGGACGCGGCCGGTGCCGGTGGCCGGGCCGCGGGTGTCGGGACCGGGCGTGGTGGGATAAGCTCCCAGCCAATCCCAGCACCATTCAAAGACGTTGCCGCACATATCCACGAGACCGTAACCATTGGGAGGAAAGGAGCCGACCGGACTGGTATAGGGGAAGCCGCCGGTTTGGAAGTTGGGGTGAAAGCCCCGGGTGGGACTCGGGTCGTAAGGATAGCCCACGACGCTGTAGTAGTTTGCCCAAGTGTGGGTGCTGAATTCGCCCCACGGAAAACGCTGGCCAGTGAGCCCGCCGCGCGCGGCCTTTTCCCACTCTGCCTCCGTCGGCAGGCGATAGCCATTGGCCGCCCATTTCACCATGGCGTTGGTCAGGTTCACCTGTCCCGTCCGATGAATCTGCGTCTGGGCAGTGTCCGTGTAGTAACACGGCACGAGTCCCTCCATCTCGCTCCGCGCGTTGCACCACTTCACCATGTCGTACCAGGTGATGTTCTGCACGGGATGATTGGCGGCTTTGGCGTTCCCGGGATTGTCGATGACGTACCCATTGCCCGTTCCCCAGGCATAAACGGGGTCCCACTGCGCTTTGGTGGTCTCGGTCACCTGGGCGTAAAAAGCGGCGACATTTACCATCCGCACCGGCGCGATGGTGAGGGAGTCGAGCGCGTCTCCCATTTGAAAATCCCCGGCCGGGATGAGCACGAATCCCGGAGGCGCGGTGAGCCCGTCGTCCGCCGTCAATCGAAAGCGCACCTGCGTGGAAAACTGCTGGTTCCAATCCGCGCCTGCATTCCAGGTCAGGAGCCGTCCCGGACCCGGCGGCACTCCGGCGCCGACGTGGCCGGAGAGACTGGCCGGGGGCACGTCGAAGGTGGCTCCGCCGTTGCTCGAGATCTGCAAGGTGATCAAGACCGCCGAGGCCCCGGGTGCCGCAAGGTCGTAAGTGACATCGACGAGCTTGGTGCCGGCACGCTGCGTGGGGACGAGGTTGGCGATCGTCGGCTCGGCGGACACGGTGCCGGTACTCCAGAGGAGCGCCCCAGCCCAGGCGAGGAGGCGATGGGAAAAGAAGGGGCGCTGAGGCATGGCTGCGTCGGTCTGGAAATGGATGGTGGGCATCGTTGCGCGGCGATTTCTTGTCGCCAATCGGTGATCGTCGAGTTTTTGAGGGTACCCATCTGCACGGCGAATGCCGCCTTCCGGGAAAATCTCTCGATAACGCGCGGACGGTAGCCGAGACTCCGCTCCGTTGTCCAGTCGGGAAACGCGGGTGGGAATCTGCCGGCCATCGACAAGTGCTCGCGCCCGGTGTGTGATGCGGCATTCTTCCTGTCCCGATGCGCGCCACTTTACCGACCTCTTTTTTTGCGACCGCCTTCTGGTGTTGTTTCACGTTTTTTTTCGCGCGGGCGGAGGATGCGAAACCGCCGGCGCCGCTCTACGAGATGCGCGCCGAACATGATCGGAATGGGATCGGCAAGTTCTTCCGCGGACGTGAGATCGCGCATGTCATGGGGCACCAGGCAGCGGACTGGCTGGAGCGACCGGAGCGCGAGGAGGAGGAGAAGACGGAGGTGATGATCGAGGCGCTGAAGTTTCGCGAAGGGGAAGTGGTGGCGGATATCGGGTGCGGGTCGGGCTATGTGAGCCGGAAGATCGCGAAGAAGGTCGGCGCGACGGGCCTCGTCTATGGCGTGGATATTCAACAGGAGATGCTCGATCTGCTCGCAAAGCGCATGGCCATGTTTCGCATCGCGAATGTGCGGCCGGTGATGGGCACGACGACCGATCCAAAGGTGCCGCCAGCGTCGTGCGACACGATGATCATGGTCGATGTGTACCACGAGTTCGACCAGCCCTACGAAATGGTGCGCGGGATGATCGCGGGTCTGAAGCCGGGCGGGCGGATCGTGTTTGTGGAGTTTCGCAAAGAGGATCCGGCGGTGCCGATCAAGGAAGTCCACAAAATGAGCGAGGCCCAGGTGCGCCTGGAGATGGCGCTCCATCCGGAGCTGGAGTTTGTCGAAAACATCGGGGCGCTGCCCCGGCAGCATCTGCTCGTCTTTCGCAAAAAATGAAGGTGCCGGGTGTGGCGCGGACCGGCTATGCGTGGCGCAAGCTGAGTGCGGCGAAGTGGGAGGATGTGTGGTGGGATCGGCTCAGTGAGTTTCGCGACCGGCTGGCGATCGTGGCCCTGGCCGGCGCGCGGTCGATCCGGGTGGAGGTGTATGCGATCACGGCGGCGGAAGCGGTGCGGCTGGTGGGAAATTTTGGCGGGCAGGCGCGTGCGGTGAAACAAACGCGGCGGGCGGCGCCGCCGGCGGATCGTCCGCCGATCAAGGTGCGCGGCCGGCTCGTGGTGGTGGCGACGGAACGTGAACGGACGCTGGCGACCCAGGGTAACGAGGGTCGGTCGCTTTTGCTCATTCCCGCTGGCATGGCCTTTGGCACCGGGGATCACGCGACCACGGCGACGTGTCTGCGACTGCTCGCGGATGTGAGTGCGGGGCTGGCCGGGGAGCCGTGGGAGATGGTCGATCTCGGTTGCGGGAGCGGCATCCTCGCGCTCGCGGCCCGGAGGCTCGGGGCGCGCCGCAGTCTGGCGGGTGATTTCGACCGCGACGCGGTGCGCACGACGAAGGAGAACGCGCAACTCAATGGGATCGACCGCGTGACGGTGCAAAAGCTCGATGTGCTCCGCTGGGAGCCGCGCCGGACCTGGCAGGTGGTGGCGGCGAATATGTACAGTGGCATCCTCGTGGAGATCGCGCCGAAGCTGGCCGCGGTGACGGCGCCGGGCGGGCGGTTGATCTTCTCCGGCATCCTGCGGGCGCAGGAACGCGAGGTGGTGGGGGCGCTGAAGGCGCAGGGATTCCGCGTCGAGCGGCTGGTGCGAAAGGGGAAGTGGGTGACGGGGCTGGCGGGTCAAGCGTGAAAGTCCGAACCGTCAGCCACCGCCGAATCGCACGACCGCGGCGCCGGGTGGCGGACGGTTCATCCCGCGCAACGGCTTCGAATTTTCTCCAGTCTTTCCCGCGGCCCGCGAACGCGAGAACAGCGCGGATTTGCGGTGCGGTTCTGTTCTGAAAATTCCCTCTGACAGGACGAATATCACCCGTTGACAAAGGTCAGCTGACTGCCAAGCTCCCGCTCCGTTTTTTCCGCCGTGATCGCTCCTGCTATGACCAGTTCCCTACTCGATGAGGCCTTTAAGGTGATCCCCAGTCAACAAACGCTGGTGAATGTCGTCTCCAAGCGCGTCCGGCAGTTGAGCCAGGGACACCGCCCGATGGTCGAGACGACTTTACGGATGGGCTTTTCGGACGTCGCTTTAAAGGAAATCGTCGAGGGCAAGTTGAAGTACGAAGTGGTCGTGCTCCCGGATCCGAAAGCGGCCTAACTCCCGCCGGAGCCCACCCGGACGCCCGGGCGCTGCGCCGGGTCTCTCTCGCCATGGCAGCGGAAATTTCGGTCAATCGGAAAGCCCTCCGGGACTACTTCATCATCGAGCGGCTGGAGGCCGGGATCGAGTTGAAGGGTACGGAAGTGAAGTCGATCCGCGGCGGGCTGGCGAACGTGAACAATGCGTTTGCCCGCGTCGAGGGCCGCGAGATTTTCCTCTACGATGTGGATATCCAGCCGTACATCCGGGCGAGCCACGAGCAGCACGAGCCGAAGCGGCGCCGCCGGCTGCTCCTGCATCGCAAGGAGATCGACCGGCTCCTGGGGCTGACCCAGATCGAAGGCCGGACCATCGTCGCGTTGCGGATGTACTGGAAGGATGCGCGGGTGAAGGTCGAGATCGGGGTCGGCAAAGGCAAGGAGCAGCGCGACCAGCGCGCCGACATCAAGGCCCGCGTGACCAAACGCGAGATGGATCGCGAAGCGGCGGCTTTTAACAAGAAGCGCAAATAGTCCGCGGTCGGCTCCGCAGGGGAGGCCGCGGGGGAGGCCGCGGGGGTGGGTGACGCGGCTCAGGACTCGGGCTCGACTCCTGCTGAAGGATCGGCTCTCAGCATTGTGCCTACATCTTTAGCGAGCAAAATCCTACCTCCGCTGACCGCTGCACTGGCGGTCCTTGGGGCGGGCGGCTGGCTGGCCTTCGATGCGCTGCAGCACTCCAGCGAAGCGCGCCGTATGACGGACGCCTCGGTCGGAGCGCTGCGCGTGCTGGGCAGCACGGAAGGGGCGATCGTGGGACTCGATTCGAGTGTGCAGAGCCTGCTCCTCGTGGGCGATGACGCCAGTCGCGTCCACTTTCAGGGGGCTTCGGCCGAGGTGAAGCAGCGCCTGGAGCTGCTCGCGGAGACGAGTCGCGGGCGGTCGGATCTGGCGGCGGCGCTGGACCGGCTGGGCGCAGCGGTGGAGGGGGAATACACGGCGCTGGTCGGCGTCGCGGCGGAACGGCAGAGCCGCGGCCAGGCGGGTGCGCTCGAGCTGCTGTCGAGCCATGTGCGTCAGGCGGGCCTCACTCTTGTGCGGCCGCAGATCGAGGATTTGCAGGAGGGCGAGACCCGGCGGCTTTTCGATGCGGAGCGGGAAGCGGAACGACACCTGCGCCGGGCCATCCTTTTCGGCAGCTCGGGTGCCGGACTCGCGGTGCTCATCCTGGCGGGTGCGTGTTTCGTTTTCTGCCGGGCGCGGCCGGCCACGGAGGCACCGGCCAAGGCGGGACAACTCGACGTCGCCCATCTCAGCCGCCGGGTCATTGAGGCGGCGGGCGATTGGGTAAGTGTGCTCGGGCTCGATGGGACGCTCCTTTCGATCAATGCCGAGGGCTGCCGCGGCATGGAACTCGACGATGCCCGTTCCCTGGTCGGGAAATCGTGGCTCAGCCTCTGGCGGGCCGACGATGCCGAGCCGGCGAAGTCCGCCCTGGCCGCCGCGCGCGCGGGCGAGATCGGGCGCTTCACGGCGTTTTGCCCCACCGCGAATGAGGCGCCGCGCTGGTGGAGCGTGCTGGTGAAGCCCGTGCTCGGGGGCACGGGCACCTGCGAAAAGCTCCTCGCCGTGGCGCGCGACATCACCACCGGGCGCCAGGCCGAGGAGAAATTTCGCGCGCTCTTCCAGCGCTCCATCGACCCGCACTGCATCCTGGACGATCGCGGCATCTTTGAGTGCAACGAAGTCGCCGTGCGCGGCCTCGGCTTTACCCAGGAGGCGGAGGTGCTCGGGCTGCGCCTCGAGCAGGCTTCGCCCGAGACGCAACCCGACGGCAAACGCTCCGGGCAGAAGATCGCCGAAGCCATCCAGCTCTCCCGCCGCGCCGGACACTGCCGGTTTGCCTGGACCTTCCGCCGTCCCGATGGCCGCGCCGTGCCGGCCGAGGTGAGCCTCACGCCGATCGAGCTCGACGGACGCAAGGCGCTCTTTGCCGTGTGGCGCGATCTTTCCGAGCGCCAGCAGGCGGAGACGGCGCTGCGCGAGAGCGAGAGCCGGTTTCACCAGTTCATGGAGCACAGCCCTTTTGCCGCCTTCATCAAGGACGATCAGGGGCGCCTGGTGTATGTGAACCGCAAATTTGAGCAGGGTTTCGGACGCAAGTCCGCCGAGGTCGTCGGCAGACCCGCCTTTGACTGGCTGCCGCAGGAGGCCGCACGCCGGCTCGCGGAGAGCGACCAGGCGGTGCTGGCCAGCGGGCAGCCCGGGGAGGTGATCGAGCCCGTGCCGCTGGCCGATGGCCGGACGCGGGAGTGGCGGCTCATGAAATTTCCGATCAAGTCCGAATCCGGCCGCCCCCTGCTGGGCGGCGTCGGCATGGACGTGACCGACCAGCGCGGCGCCGAGCGGCAGCTTCAGCAGAGCGAATCGCAGTTCCGCGATCTCTTCGACGACGCGCCCGTCGCCTACCATGAGCTGGACCTGAAGAACCGGATCACCCGCGTGAACAAGACCGAGCTGACCCTGCTCGGCTACACGGCGGAAGAGATGGTCGGCCGGCTGGTGTGGGATTTCATCGTCGAAGGGAAAAACGCCGACGGCGAATCGAGTGCGGGCGACACCGCGCTCGACGCCTACCAGCGCACCTTCCGGCGGAAGGATGGCAAGACCATCCCGGTGCTCATGCGGCACAAGCTCATCAAGGACAGCCACGGGATGATCTGCGGCATGCGCTCCACGCTGCACGACATCAGCGCCCTGAAGCGCAAGGAGGAGCAACTGCTCGAAGCGGAGGAGAAGTACCGCAGCATCTTTGAAAACGCCATCGAAGGCTTCTTCCAGAGCACCGGCGAGGGCGCCTACATCAATGCCAATCCGGCGCTCGCGCAGATCTACGGCTACGCCTCGCCGGATGAAGTCATGTGCTCGGTCACGAACGTGGGCCGCCAGCTCTACGTCGATCCGCAGCGCCGGGCGGCCTTCGTCGCGGCGATGAACGAAAAGGGCGCCGTGACCGACTTTGAATCGGAGATCCGGCGCAAGGATGGCTCGAGGATCTGGATCAGCGAACGGGCGCGGGCGGTCCGCGACCAGGATGGCAAGCTGCTCTACTACGAGGGCACGGTGGAAGACGTGACCGCGCGGCGCGAAGCCGGTGCGGCGATCACCCAGGCGCGCGACGCGGCGCTCGAGTCCGCGCGGTTGAAGACGGAGTTCCTGGCCAACATGAGTCACGAGATCCGCACGCCGATGAATGGCGTGATCGGCATGACCGGCCTGCTCCTCGACACGGATCTGCAGCCAAAGCAGCGCGAGTTTGCCGAGACCATCACCTCGAGCGCGGAGTCGCTGGTCGCGATCATCAATGACATCCTCGACTTCTCGAAGATCGAGGCCGGGATGCTGACCTTTGAGGAGATCGACTTTCAGCTCGCGCCGGCGGTGGAAGGCGGCGTCGAGCTGCTCGCCGAACGCGCCGCGGCCAAGGAGCTCGAACTCGCCTGCCTGATCCACAGCGATGTGCCCGGCGCGCTGCGCGGCGATCCCGGCCGGCTGCGCCAGGTGATCACGAATCTCGTCGGCAATGCGGTGAAGTTCACCGACCGCGGCGAGGTCTTGGTGCAGGCGCAAAAGGCCGACGAGACCGCGGAGTCGGTGCTCGTGCGCTTCACGGTGAAGGACACCGGAGTGGGCATCTCGCGCGAAGCCCAGGGCAAACTCTTTCAGGCCTTCGTCCAGGCCGATGGCTCGACCACGCGGAAGTATGGCGGCACCGGCCTCGGTCTCGCGATCTGCAAGCAGCTCGTGCGACAGATGGACGGCGAGATCGGGGTGGAAAGTGTGGCCGGAAAAGGCGCGACGTTCTGGTTCACCGCCCGTTTTTCCAAGCAGCCGCACGCTCGCCCGGTGCCCATCCCACAGATCGAAGTGCTGCGCCGGGCGCGCATCCTCGTGGTGGACGATCATGCGACGAGCCGGAGCGTCATCCACCATCTGCTGCACGCCGCCGGCGTGCGCGGGGAGTTTGCCGTGAGCGGCGCGGAAGCCCTCGTGGCGGTGCGCTCCGCGGCGGTCAAGGGCCAGCCCTTTTCCGCGGTGCTCGCGGACCGGCAGATGCCGGAGATGGACGGCCTGGCGCTGGCCCGCGCGATGAAGCAGGACTCCCGCGTCGCCCAGATCCCGATCGTGATGATGACCTGCCGCGATCGCCGCGACGACCCCGAGGAGATGCGCGACATCGGGATCGACGCCTACGTGACCAAGCCGCTGAAGCGCGCGGCGCTCTTTGACAGCCTGCGCAGCGTGCTCACCGACGACGATGCCGGCGTCGGCATGGACGCGAGTCTCGTGGCCCTGAAACGCGCGCCCGCGCCCGAGGCGGCGGTGGCGGGGCTCGCCCTGCGCATCCTCGTGGCCGAGGACAACGAGGTGAACCAGAAGGTGGCCCTGCACCAGCTCAAGAAGCTCGGCTTTTCCGCCGTGGCCGTGCCCCACGGGCAGGCCGTGCTCGACGCCCTGCGCGGGCAGGATTTCGACATCATCTTCATGGACTGCCAGATGCCGGAGCTGGACGGCTATGGCGCCACGACGGAGATCCGCCGGCGCGAGGCTGGTCAGCGGCACACCTGGGTGATCGCGATGACGGCGAACACGCTGGAGGGCGACCGCGAGAAATGCCTCGCCGCGGGCATGGACGACTACGTGGCCAAGCCGGTGAAGACGAACGACATGCTGGCCGCGCTGAATCGCTACGTGAAGGCCACGGATCGCAGCGGTGCGCCCGTGGAATCGCCCGGCGCGACGGCCCACGCGGCGTCGGAAGTCGCGGACGGTGCGGTGCTGGATGCCGGTACCCTGGCCGCATTCCGCGAGATGGATGACGGTGCAGGGCGCGTGCTGGAGCAACTGGTGAACGCCTTTCTCGACAATACGCCCAAGGTGCTGAACGAAGGCCGGCACGCGCTCGGGCTGGGAGCGGCCCTCCAGTTGGTACGATGCGCGCACTCGCTCAAGGGGAGCTGCAGCAACTTCGGCGCGGCGGCCATGCGCGACGCGTGTGGGCGGCTCGAGGAACTCGCCAAAACGGGAGATCTCCGCGGAGCATCAGACTTGCTTTCCCAAATCCAATCCGAGTTTGAGCGCGTGCGCATCGCCCTCGAGCGCGAATGCCATTTACTCGCTGTATGAAAATCCTGATCGCCGAAGATGAACCCGTATCGAGCCGCATCCTGCAACTGACGCTGGAGCATTTCGGCCATGAAGTCGTCGCCACGGCCGATGGGCTTGAGGCTTGGGAGAGATTCGACGCCGAGCCCGTGCGCGTCATCGTGAGCGACTGGATGATGCCCGACGTCGATGGCATCGAACTCTGCCGCCGGGTGCGCGCGCGACCGAAGACGGAGTACACCTACTTCATCCTCCTGACCGCGATCCACACCGGACGCGAGAATCTGCAAAAGGCGATGGCTGCGGGCGTGGACGACTTTCTCACCAAGCCGCTCGACCGGGAGGCGATCATCATGCGGCTGCGCGTGGCCGAGCGCATCCTCGACTTCACTTCGCAGATCCGCATGCTCAAGGAGCTGCTCCCCATCTGCATGTACTGCAAGCGCGTGCGCGACGATCAGGACTACTGGCAGCAGGTCGAGACCTACATTCACACCTGCACGGGCACGAATTTCAGCCACGGCATCTGCCCCGAATGTCTCGACGAGCAGATGGCGAAGATGACGCGCAGCGGGCTGACGGTGACGCCGCTCTAGCCGCGGGCGCGCTCGCGGCTACGGCGCGACCAGCTTCATCACCACACCGCCGGTGCCAATCGGGCCGGGCTGCGCACTACCGCAGAGATACAGCTCGCCCCCGGCATCCTCCCCGAAGCCTTTGAGCAGAAAGCCCATCTCCGCTTCCGCCGGGCCGATCCGCAGTTCGCGGATTTCGCCGTTTGGGATCTGGGCGTAAAAGAGGCGGCCGGAAAAAGTTTTCCCATTCCGGTAATCGCCGAAGACGTACTGGCCGCGCAGCGCGGGCAAAGCGCGGCCGCGGTACAGGTAGCCGCCGATCACCGAGGTGCCTTCGTCGCGGTCGTACTGCAGCACCGGCGCGGTGAGTCCCGGCGGCAGGCCGGTGAGGTCGTCGTCGATCGCGCCGGTGACGTTGAACTTGAAGGTGCCTTCCCGGAGTCGCCAGCCGTAGTTCCTGCCCTTCTCGACGAGGTGGATCATCTCCAGCTTGTTTTGACCGACGTCGCCGACGATGAGCTTTTTGCCGCTGAAGCCAAAGCGCCACGGGTTGCGCAGGCCGAGGGCGAAGATCTCGGGCAGGCCGCCGCCTTGCGCGAATGGATTGTCCCGCGGGATGCCGTAGGCGCCGTTGGCGGCATCGCGGCCCTGCACATCGATGCGCAGCATTTTCCCGAGCACGACGTTCGGGTCCTGGCCGTTGCCGGTCGTGGGGTTGTGTCCCGGACCGAGGTCGTTGGCGGACCCGCCATCGCCAAAGCCGGCGTAGAGGAATCCGTCGGGGCCGAAGGCGATCATGCCGCCGTTGTGATTGAACTGCGGCTCGGCGACGCGCATCAGCTCCCGGCGGGTCGCGGGATCGACCTGCAGCCCATCCTCGCGCACCTTCCACGAGGCGATGACGGCGTGGTGATCGGGCGGCGCGTCGGCGCTGTGGAGAAAGGGGAAGGTCGCTTCGCCGGCGACCGGTTCGCTGAGGTAGGCGAAGACGCGCCGGTGGCCGGGACTCTGCGGATCGCGGTAGCCGGGATCGAAGGCGATCGAGAGCAGCCCGCGCTCGTCGAAGCCGGGCTTGAGCGGGACGAGGCGCCCGGTGGCGTCGAGGAATGGCGCGTCCCGCAGGACGCCCGCTTCGAGGACGCGCACGGTGCCGGCTTGATCGACGATGAAGAGCCGATCCGCGCGATCGGGGGCAGCCACGAGCTGCACCGGCGAGGCCAGGCCCGAGGCCACGGGCTGCAGCGCCACCCGCACGTCGCTCTTGGTGATCTTCTTCGGAAAAGGATCGTCGATCGGCACGGCCTGGGTAGCGACGGAGCAGGCGACGAGGAGGGCGGCAGCACGGGAGAGGATCATGGTGGGAAAGGTTGCGCTTGCTCTGTAGCAGCGGTCCGCGCGCGGGCGAAGGAGAGTTTTGCGAACGCCCGCGGTGGCCGCTTGTCGCCCGGGCGCGGCGCGGCGAGAGTCCGCGATCCGCCATGCCTGCACGCCTCTTCCGCCGTCTCGGGGTCCTTCTTTTTCTCGCGCAAGCTGTGGCTGTGGCCGCGCCCGATTTTCCGAAGCACTGGGGCGAGCCGCCCCGGATCCAGACGCGCGATTATCGCCCGCTGCCCGCCGGTTACGGGTTTGGCAGTTCCACGCTCGGGCGTTGGATTCAGCAGAATCTCGATCGCGACGCGGCCGGCGGCGCCGGCGGGGCTCGACCGCCCGGGATCGCCCTCGGCGAGGGCGCGACCCTCAGCGGTGCGGCCACCGTGGGCCGGCCCGTGACCTTGACGCTCGAAGGCCCGCCGGCCGACGGTGCGCGGCACGACTACCGGGTCGCGGTGCGATTTGTGCATCGCTCGGGCGCGCCGGAGCGCCAGGTCGCGGCCACGCGGGTGGCGGGCGGGGAGGATGGGAAAGCTGCGCCGAAGGGCGAGACCCAGTGGCGGGTGGCGTTCACGGCGGAGAAGCCCGGCGAATGGATCTATCGGGTGAGCTTTCGCGAGCGGAAGCCGGATGCGACCGATGAGGCCGGAGCGCCGGTTCCGCCTTTCCACGGGCGGGCAGGCCGGCTCACGGTCGCCGCGGAAGGCGCGCCGGAAAAGTAACGCACCCGCCGGGGCGGGTGTGGTTCAGGCAAAGACGCCCATCGCCGGCTGGCCGTGATTGCCCACGGTCATCGGGCGTCCGCTCGGGGTTATGAATTCATCTTCGATCTTCAGGCCGGCCGCCCAGGCGATCGTGGCGTGGAGGTCACCGACCTTCATCGGATCCGCTGCGGGCCCGTAACCCTTCGGATCGGTGCTGCCGTGGACGTAGCCGCGCTTCACGCCGCCGCCGGCGAGGACGGTCGAGAAACCGATGGGATGATGGCCCCGGCCAGAGCCGTCGAAGCTCGGCTTGCGTCCGAACTCGGTCGTCACGGCCACGAGCGTCGAGTCGAGCAGTCCGCGCGAATCGAGATCACTGATGAGCGCGGCAAAGCAGTGATCGAAGTCCGCCCCTTTATCCTCCATGCCGTCTTCGAGTTGCTTGTGCATGTCCCAGCCGCCGCTCTGCACTTCCACGAAACGCACGCCGCTCTCGACCAGTCGTCGCGCGAGCAGGCAGCCCTGGCCGAGTTTGCTGCGGCCATATTTCTCGCGCATTGCCGCAGGCTCGGCATTGAGGTCAAAGGCTTTCAGGTCGCTGCTCTTCATGAGCTGGAGCGTGGTGTCGTAGAAATCGTGGTAGGCGCGCACGTTTTCGTCGGCGAGATCCTTACTGAAAGTTGCGTCGAGTTGCTGCAGCAGAGCGATGCGCTTTTCCTGGATGTCGGGCGAGACGCGGGTGGAGGAATTCGCGAGACCCTCCTCGGGATCGAGGATCGGCAGCGGCGAGAAGGCGGCCGGAAAGTAACCGTTGCCGTGATTTGCCGGACGCCCGACGCAGACCGTGGCAGGCAGGGTGGGATGGCTCGGCCCGAGGTAATGCCGCGCCCACGCGCCGAGCATCGGATGCACGATGGTGCCACGTTTCTCAAAGCCCGTGCGCATGAGGTATTGCGCATTGGCGTGGACGCCGACCTTTGCGGTCATGGAGCGGACGACGGTGATCTTGTCGGCGATCTTCGCGGTCTCCGGCAGGAAGTGGGTGACTTGGAAATCCGCGCTCGTGGAGATCGGGTTACCAGGGCCTTTGGCGTCGCCGGTTTTCGGATCGAAGGTGTCGATGTGGCTGAGGCCGCCTTGTAACTCGAGGAAGATGACGCGCTTCGCTTTGCCGAAGCCCGCGGCGCGCGAGATCGTCGCCACTGACTTATCCGCGGCGAAGGCGGATGGCAGCACGGTAAGGCCGAAGGCCAGTTGCGCGCAGCGTTGGACGAAAGTGCGGCGATCGTGCGGGTCGCGGAGGGAGTTCGGATTCATGGCGGGGGGCGGTTGAGAACTTAGCGGACAAAGAGGAACTCGCGGGTATTGGCGAGCGTCCAGGCGAGGTCATTGAGTTGGAGTCCGGCTGCGAGCGAGCCTTGTGCGGTGGTCCTTTCGGAAGCGGTGGGTTGGCGCGCAAAGAAGGTGAGATAGAGCGCGTTCACTTTCGCTTCGGGACTGGCGGCCGCGCTGGCCGCGACGACGGCGGCGCAGTGGGCATCGCTCACGAGCTGGCCGATGCCTCCATTCATGAGCATGAGCGCCTGCGGCACGCTGCCATCCGTGGTGCTGGTGTCGGTGATGAGCCGATCGCTCTGGCCGAAGACGCGCAGGAAATGCGTCTCCGCGGCCGGCTGCGGCAGCTCGCTGGCCCGGGCGAGCAGCATTCCAAAACGCTCCTGCGGCCTTCCTCCCTCGAAATGCTCGGCGAGCCCTTTCTCCGCTCCGCCGCCCTTCTTTCTCCCTTTCTTCCCAGCCGCCGCGACCTCCGGTTCGCGGTTTTCGCGCAGCTTCTCGATCGCCGCGTACACACTTTCCTCAGTGAGCGCGCCGGGGATCGACATCAGCTTCATGTCATCCCCGCGGCGGAGCAGGCAGTTGTCCACTTCCGGCCCGACGCTGGCGACCAGGAGGCTGTCCCAGATCTGCTCGGCCGTCATCCGGCGGAGGAGCGGGCCGGGGAAAAGATACGGACCCTTCTCCAGGTCGGGCGTGACGCTGGCCGCGCGTTGATAAGTCTGTGAGTTGAAAAGCACGCGCTGAAACTCCCGCAGATCGAAGCGTCCGTATTTGATGATCGTCGCGAGATGCGCGAGCAGCGCCGGGTTGCTGCCTTTCTTCGGGTCGTCGAGGTCCGACACCGGCTCCTGCAGCGCGAGGCCGAAGACTTTCTTCCACACCCGGTTGGCGATGTTTGCGGCGAAACGCGGGTTGTCCGGACTCGTCATCCACTGGGCAAATTCGTCGCGCAGGTTCTGCGGGGTGCGCGTGTCGATGCGGTAAGCGGGGTTCCGCTTGTCCGCCGCGCTCCAGGTAATGAGCGTCGGCGTCACTGGCGAACCGGGTTTTACGTCGCTGTAGTTGTAATCGTTCGGAAACTTCAAATCCTGCGTGGGCTTATCGGTCATGCGGAACGCATTCGCACTCGCGATGGTCTGCGCGACCTTCCCGAGTTTCGCGGAGTTCTTTTTTCCCTTGGCCAGCGCGTAACCGGTCTTGAGTTCCTTTTCATCGAGCCCATCGCTGGCGCCGAAGAAGGCGGCCATCTGGTAAAAGTCGCGCTGCGACCAGTCCGCGAGCGGATGATCGTGACACTGCGCGCAGGCCACATTGGCGCCGAGGAAAGTCGTCAGTAGATTCGACACGCCATCGAGCGGCATCTGCGCGTCGTAGGCGAGGAAGCCGACGGCGCCGTTGTCGCAGAGCTTGCCATCCGCCGTGAGCATCGTGCGCACCAGCGCATCCCATGGGCGATCGGCCGTAAGTTGATCTTTCAGCCAATCCTCAAAGGTAAAGGTCGGCACGCCTTTGCCAAAGGTGTCCTTCACCCGCAGCATGTCACCGAGCCAATTGTACATGTGCATCGTGTAACCGGG
>Ga0105044_10006283_pt1 | contig 16332 bp, 10 predicted proteins | sample MAT01_FD_78092 | JGI IMG/M metagenome (GOLD analysis project Ga0105044, IMG submission 78092) | Freshwater microbial communities from Lake Fryxell liftoff mats and glacier meltwater in Antarctica - MAT-01 | ecosystem: Environmental > Aquatic > Freshwater > Ice > Liftoff microbial mat | place... | reverse complement strand
TGCCGAGCCTTGCGCCGGTTCACGCAGTGGCCGCTCGGCTGTTGGTTCTGTCCAGCGGCTAAAGTTGGAATTTCGTACAGGCGCACTTGAGCACCCCGCCATTGCCAGCACGACGGTGAGCGCTACTGCGGGTGCAAAAGGGTGGGGCGGTTTCATCGAGCAATCGGTATTGAGGCGTAGCCTTCGCGATGGCTGGGATATTCGCAAGTAAATCCTAGCTGACGCAGGCGTGTGTTAGCGACGCGTTTACCGCTAACCGGTGTGTCCACTGGTGGCACGGGCAAAAGGCCAGCGGCGATTCTTTGCGAATCGTAAAGAGCTTGCTGGGTACAAGGCTCGTTATCAACGACATTCAATTTCAGTGGCCTCGAATGCAAGTTAAGCGCGAATACAATGGCGCGCGCGGCATCAGCCGTATGGATGCGGTTGGTCCAATGGTGTGCCAACGGCGCTGCCCCAGACAGCGCTTGGCGACGCGCAAAATCGCGCACTGAAATTTCGCCTGCGGAGGGCGAAAAACGCGGCCCGTAAATTCCGCCTAAGCGCAGCGCAGTATCGCCAGCGCGTAGCAAATTTTCCGCCTCCACTAAAATTCGACCGTTAAAAGCGCTGGGCTGAGTCGCTGTAGACTCGTCAACCCAGGCACCGTTATTTTCGCCATAAACTGCGGTACTTGAGCAAAACAATATCGGTTGCGCGTTGCGCGCGTGCAGAATGTTTTGTAGACCATCGATATAAAGTGCGCGATAAGCTTGTTCACTTCGATCGCTAGGCGCTGCGGTAAAAATAATGGCGTCTGCACGTGCAACGAGTGGGGCGATATCGTGCGCACTTGATAGATCAGCAGCGCTTTGGCCTTCGCCACCTGAACGGTTGATCGCGGTAACCAAGGCACCTCCGGCATGCAGCAAATGCGCGACGCGCGAGCCTAAATCACCGGCCCCAGCGATCAAAACGTGCATTTTTAAGGGGTCGCCGGTGTTGCTTCACGCGGGTTGCTTAACTGCAGTGAATTTCGCTTCGGCTTGTTTTTATTAATCCAGCGCAGCCAAAGCAGCCAAACCACCAGGGCGTCTAGAATAATCAACATTTGCCAGACATACAGATGGAACCATTCAAACCAAGTCATGCTGTACATTGCGAGGTAATACAGGCTGACAATGCGCACGATATTGAGCAAATGAATCGCAAGAAAACCGGCAACAAAGCCCAAGATTTTTTGTCCAAATGTTGCTGGAAACGCGAAGACGGCCGCAAACAAAATGATCACGGCTTCCATGCCGTTACAGCCTGCAACGACTTGAATGCCCTGGCCGGTAACACGGTCGTGAATTGTTATGCCCTGTGAAACAACGTTTTCATCGAACAGCATCATCACAGTAACCGACACCTTCGCCACCGCACTTGTGATCGGTGTGGACATGTAGTCCTGGCCCCACGGCAAAAGGTAAAACACAAATACACTGACAAGCAAGGTAATAAAGATCAGTACGAAACGCAGCATAGCCAAACCAACTAGAAGGTGATCGCTAAGCTTAGCGCATCATGTTGTCAATGGAACGCTGATAAGTCGCGGCGAAGTAGCATTTGTTTGGCTGCGTGATATTTTTTTTAGCGCAACACCGAGCTGGGGCAAAACGCCCTCGGCCTGCTAGCATTCACGCATGAATCCCTCTTCCAACCTAATTCTGATCGGCCCCATGGGCGCTGGTAAAAGCACCGTCGGGCGTAAGCTCGCCGCGCGTTTTGGCCTGCGTTTCATTGATTTGGATCATGAAATTGAGCGCGCCACGGGAGCTAGCGTGAATTTGATTTTCGAAATTGAAGGCGAGCCCAACTTTCGCGATCGGGAAGCAAAACTTCTTGACGCAGTAACGCGCAATAGCGGCGTGCTGCTGGCAACCGGCGGTGGCGCGGTCTTGCGCGCGGAAAATCGCGTAAGACTGATGGAGCGCGGCTTCGTAGTTTATTTAGAAACAGACGTCGACACACAACTTGAGCGCTTAAAGCGTGATCGTGCCCGGCCGTTATTGCGAACCCCCGATCCGCGCGCAAAATTGCTGGAACTTGCCGCTGCGCGCAACGATTTGTATCGCCAAACGGCTGATTTAATTTGGGTCAGTGGGCCTAATACCGCACGGAGCGCAGCGGAGAGCCTAGTGTATAACCTAAGACATCGCTGGCAGCAGCTTCCGGAGGCAACTTAATGGCAACACTGAATCCAAATTTTGCGCCCAGTAATCGTGGCGTTACCTGTGTGCATGTGCCTTTGGGCAAGCGCGCCTACACAGTCGAAATTGGTGAGCAGCTACTGCGGGGTGCCGCAATTTCCGACGCATGCCCAGGAAAACAGGTGCTAGTCGTTAGTAATGACACCATTGCGCCGCTGCATTTAGACCGTGTTCTGGTGCAGCTTGCGGACAAAAAAGTGGAGTGCTGTGTTTTGCCGGACGGCGAAGAATTCAAAAGTTTTGCGAGTGCAGAGCGTATTTTTCATCGCCTAGCCGCCATGCATGCCAGCCGAGACGTTACATTAGTGGCCTTGGGCGGCGGTGTGATCGGTGATTTAACCGGTTTTGCCGCTTCGCTTTGGATGCGCGGTGTGCCGTTCGTTCAGATTCCAACCAGTCTTTTGGCGATGGTTGATTCCTCAGTCGGTGGCAAAACTGCGGTTAATTTACCTTCCGGTAAAAATTTAATCGGCAGCTTTTGGCAGCCCAATGCCGTGTTCGCTGATGTGTCCTTAATGCGGACGCTGCCGCAGCGCGAACTTTGCGCGGGTTTCGCCGAAGTGATTAAGTATGGTGCGATCGTCGACCCAGTTTTTTTTAGCTGGCTAGAAGAGCACGCGACTGAGCTCTTAGAGCGGGATATGGACTTGCTTTTGGAAGCGGTTGCGCGCTCGGTGCAGCACAAGGCCAACATTGTCGTGCGCGACGAGCGGGAAACTGGTGATCGAATGCTGCTTAATTTTGGCCATACCTTCGGCCATGCATTGGAGGTTGCGCATGCCTATCGCGGCATTTTGCATGGCGAAGCGGTCGCAATCGGCATGGCCTGCGCCGCGCAGCTATCCGCTGAGCTATATGGCGGCGATTTAGCGCGAGATTCTGCACGCCTGGACGCCTTGCTGACGCGCTTTGGCCTGCCCATAACGAGCCCGCTGCGCGCACGGCCCGAGGATATGGCTGCAATCATGCGACTCGATAAGAAGGTCTTGGATGGTCAGCTGCGGCTGATTCTATGGCGCGGCGTGGGTCAGGCGCGGGTGGATACTGCGCCAACCGTCAGCATCGAAAATGTTTGGCGTAGCCGTATGCCGAATTTAATAGCATGACTAGAAAGTTGTTGAAATTAGAGAATGATCGAGGCTAGAGAATGATCGAGGCTAGAGCATGAGTAAAAGCAAACGTAAAATTGACGAAGACACCGCCCTTTTGCTCAAGGATCCGGCGCTGTATTTGAATCGGGAGCTTAGTCAGCTTGAATTTAACTCTCGCGTGTTGGCGCAAGCAACGGATCTGCGTGTGCCACTGCTTGAGCGCCTGCGCTATCTTTGTATTACCAGTTCCAATTTGGATGAATTCTTTGAAGTTCGCGTTGCAACTTTACGGGCGCAGGTGCGTATTGGCGCAAATAAACCAGGCCCAGATGGCATCGCAGCATTTGACCTACTAGGCCAAATCCGTACGCGGGTGCAAACCTTGGTTAAGGCGCAATACGCGTGTTGGAATCAGGAGCTGCTGCCAGCGCTGGAGCGCGAAGGCATCCGGTTTTTGCCGCGCGATGTTTGGAACGCCAAGCAACGTAAATGGCTACACCATTATTTTATGCATGAGCTTTTACCGGTGCTCAACCCGCATGGCTTAGATCCGGCGCACCCATTTCCGCGTATTTTGAATAAAGCCTTGAATTTCATTGTCCTGTTGAAAGGCACGGACGCCTTTGGGCGCGAAGGCAACATGGCGTTGGTGCGCGCGCCGCGATCGTTACCGCGCATCATTCGCTTGCCGAAAGAAGTCAGTGACGGCCCGTATGACTTTCTATTTCTAGGCTCGGTATTGCAGGCTTTTTTAGACGAGCTATTTCCGGGCATGACGGTTAAAGGCGGCTATCCCTTTCGCGTCACCCGTGACGCAGAATTGGACGTTGACGAAGACGATATGGAGAATTTGGCGAGTGCGCTGCGCGAGGAGTTGCTCGAGCGGCGTTTTGCTGAAGCGGTGCGCCTTGAGATTACTGATGCCTGTCCAAAAACCACAGCACAGTTTTTAGCAAGCGAATTTAAGCTGACTGAAAATGAGATCTTTCGCGCCAACGGCCCGGTCAATCTCAACCGGGTCATTGCGGTTTATGAGCAAATTGATCGCCCAGATTTGAAATTCCCACCTTTCTTACCAAAAACGCCCGCCGTCATTTTGCAATCGAGCACCATCTTTGACGCGATTAGCAAAGGCGATGTCTTGCTGCATCACCCGTTTGAATCGTTCAATCCGGTGCAGGAATTGGTGCGGCAGGCGAGTCTGGATCCAGATGTTCTAGCGATCAAACAGACGCTGTATCGCACCGGACGTACCTCGCCGATGGTGAACCATTTAGTTGCCGCAGCGCGTGCGGGCAAGGATGTGATGGTGGTAATCGAGCTGCGTGCGCGTTTTGACGAGGAAGCGAATTTATCCTTGGCCGACCGGCTGCAAGAAGCAGGGGTGCAAGTCGTGCACGGTGTCGTCGGCTACAAAACGCACGCCAAAATGTTGCTGGTAGTGCGCCGAGAAAATGGCAAGCTCAAGCGCTATGTGCATCTTTCAACCGGCAACTACCACGTCGGCACGGCAAGTGTTTACACCGATTTTGGCTTGATGAGCTGCGATAAAGATCTCGGCGAAGATATGCATAAGCTGTTCCAGCAGCTTTCCGGTTTGGGCCCGGTAATTCGCCTAAAGCAGCTATTGCAATCGCCATTTAGCCTACATGATGGTGTCATTGAGCGGATCGAAAATGAGGCAGAGTTCGCTCGTCAAGGCAAGCCTGGCCGGATTATCGCGAAAATGAATGCGCTGCAAGAAGTTGGCGTGATCCAATCGCTTTACGAAGCATCCATGGCCGGCGTGCAAATTGATTTAATTATTCGCGGGCAGTGTTTACTGCGGCCCGGATTGCCCGGAATCAGTGAAAATATTCGCGTGCGCTCTATTGTCGGGCGCTTTTTAGAGCATTCGCGTATTTATTACTTTGGCAATGATGGCAATCCCGAAACTTATCTTTCTAGCGCCGATTGGATGGACCGTAATCTGCTGCGCCGGATTGAGGTCGCGTTTCCAGTGTTAAATGTCGATTTGGCAAAGCGCGTATTCAATGAAGGCTTGGAAAGTTATTTGGTTGATAACACCTTTGCCTGGGTGCTCAGTAGCAACGGTAGCTACGCCCGCGTCGATGTAGAAGGCCAAATGCCGCATTCGGCTCAGGCTAATTTGTTGGCTAGACTGTGCTTTTAATGGTTCTGGAATGATCGCGCTTAAGCTGGAACAAGTAGGCGGGCCGCTGTTAAGTGCGCAAAGCATTACTTTGACGGACAAGGTGCTTTTAGGGCGCGGCACGGATTGTCAGATATCGCTGCCTGATTCCGCGATTTCCCGGCGTCATGCACTGATTGAGCGGCGCGGTGAGCAGTACTGGCTGACCGACTTAGACAGCCGGGGCGGTACTTTTATCAACGATTTGCGCTTAGATGCGAAATTGGCGGTTCCGCTTGGCGAACACGACCGAATTCGAATCGGCGCCTGGCGCTTTCGGGTGCGTTCAAACGCGAGCGTGGCGCGCACCAACGCTAGCACGGGTATCGGCATGGGGACCAGCGCTGGACTGACACAAATGGGTGCGCCGGTGTTAGCCGCACAAGCGCGGTTAGAGTTATTAGTGGAATTTGTTGCCGCCAGTGCTGACAAGACCGGCCTGCAAGAACTGGCGCTAACGCTCATGGACTTTGCTAGCCGGGCAACATTGTCAGTGCGGATGAGCATTTGGGCTGCTGATGAAGCCAGTCCGCTATGTTTTAGGCCAGATAATTTTCGTGCGGCGGCCTTGATTGACGCGTTCGAGGCGTGCGCTCGCGGTGGCGTGGTGGTGGCCGATTTGCCGAGCACCAGCGTTAATAAGTTGCAGCCCCAATGCGCCGCCGTGGTTGCAATTCGTATTGACGGCGAAGCCATTGCGTTTGTGCAGGCGGAATTTGCGCAGGCGAAGCCCACCGATGAAGCGCTGGAATCTTTGCATGCGCTGGCGCGTTTAGCCGGGTTTAGCGCGGGTAATATTGAGCGACGCTCGGTGGAAAAACGCATTGAGCGGCTCAGCGCAGATTTGGCGCAAGCCCACCTTGTGCAACAGGCGATTTTGCCGCCCAGCATTGGCACTGTGAGCGGCGTGAATTACGCCCTGCATGTGCACCCTGGGCGCGTTGTTGCCGGTGACTTGGTCGATATTTTTGCCATTAATGACGAACTTTGCGCCTTTGTTTTAGGCGATGTCAGCGGCGCAGGCTTCGGCGCTGCGGTACAGATGGCCGCCGCCCAGGCGTATTTGCACGCAGAACTGATGGAAACGCACGACCCGGCTGTAGCCGCAACGCGCTGCAATGCTTTTTTGGCGCGTTTTGGTGGTGGCCGATTCGTTACCGCATGGATTGGCGTGTTAAATGCGAAAACCGGCGCGATGCGCGTCGTCGATGCCGGGCATGGGCATGCGCGGTTGGTACGAAATTTCAGTGCTAACGCTAGCGCCTCGGCACCAAAACTAAATGGCGCGATCCCGCTTGGCATTGATACGCACGCCGAATACATCAGCGAAACCTTAACTTTGGAGCTTGGCACACGCTTGGTGCTCTACAGCGACGGTATTGCCGAACATCGCAGCCTAGACGGCACCGATTTTTCCATCCAGCTCGACGCCATCCTGAAATTCAGCAGCGATTGCGCCAGCGATGTCAGCGCAGTCATGGCAGCGCTTGCGGTGCATGGTGGCCGTTTGCCCGATGATGATGCGACGATTTTGTCAGTGGCGCGGTAATCAAGTTGCGCGCATTAATGAGTCGGCTGCGTCACCTGCGCTTATTCAGTTTCAAAGGCTTGTTATTCCTCAAAGCAACTCGAACTGAGTTGTTTTCCGGTATCCTCGCCGGATGATGTTATCGACAGCCAAAAAATCATTGCTCAATAAACTGCGCAGCGCGCGGTCGATTTGTTTTGTGATGGTTTTGCTTACTTTGAGCAACGTTTTTTTTGCAACCTTGTGCAGTGCGCATGATGTCAGTCATGCGATCCATCCCGATGTCGTCCATGTTTCTGCGATCGATCTGATTCAGCCAAGCACCGATTTAGGTCACGCCTTCGGCATGCAAGAAAGCCACTGCATGCACAGCACTTGCGTTCACGCGCCTTGTATCACTTGCGCCGATTCCGTGCCAGTCATGTTAACTGCACGCCATGACTGCATCGCGGGTGCATGTTTAGCGCCGCCTAGTCGACCAAACGACAATTTGATGCGGCCGCCAAGTTTTAACTAATTGCTTTTAATTTTTGGTCGGCATGCTGACCGCTTTATTAAATAGTTTGGTCAATTAGTTAGGAATTTTATGAATTTAAGACCCTTCGCGGCATTGGCCGTGTGGCTGTGTGTGGTGTCCGCGCACGCCAAAGATTCGCCGATGCGTTTCGAGCAAGCTGCGCAAAAAACCTTGCTAGCGCGCCCGGAATTTGCCCGCTTTGCCTTAGCGCTTGCAGCGCTGGACGCCCGGCGCGATCAGGCGGCACTGAAACCTAGTCTTGAGCTGGGTGTGGATTTGGAAAATGCGCTCGGCACCGGCGCTAGCTCAGCTTTGAAAGGCGCGGAACTGAGCTTGAGCATTGGCTCGGTGTTTGAACGCGGCAATAAGCGCGTCGCGCGTGTTGGTCTAGCGGATGCGACGCAGGAACAGTTGCGTGTCGAGCAAAAAGTTGTGGCGTTAGATTTGCTAGCGGAAACCGGCCGGCGTTTTGTAGCACTTGCGGTGGCGCAGGAATCGCTGCGTTTTGCCCTTGCCGCGCGGGCTCAGGCTGCGCAAACGCTGGCCGCGATTAAGCCGCGTGTCGCCATTGCGCAGTCGCCTAAAACCGAGCAGCTTAATAGCGAAATTGCGCTTGCGGATGCCACGCTTGCGGCGAATAACGCCGAACTAGCGCTGCGCTTGACGCGTGCGCAGCTGGGCGCGCTGTGGCAAGCGGGTGCCGATGAGCAGTCAGCTTTGACGGCGAATCTAGCCCTTTATGAACTGGCGCAAGCCGGCGACACCGCAACGCTGGATCAGCAACTGGAAATGCTGCCAGACCTGACGCGTTTCGCCTCTCAGCAGCGTGTGGCCGACGCGGAATTAGCACTGGCAAAGTCGCAAGCCAGCAGCGATTGGCGCTGGTCAGTAGGCTTACGCAGGCTGGAAGATACCAATGATCAAGCTTTAGTCGGCAGTATTTCCATTCCGCTTGGCAGCGCAAAACGCAGCATCGCATTCGTGCGCGAAGCGCAAATCAACGCGCAGCTAGCGCCTTTGGATGCCAAAGCCGAGCGCCAACGCTTGAAAGCGCTGCGCAATGCCCAGATCGCTGAGCTTAGCAGTGCGCGCTTGGAAGTCAGCGCAGTCATGACCGATCAGTTGCCACAGGCCAACGAGGTATTGGCATTAACCCGCCACGGCTGGGAAATTGGCCGCTACAGCTACCGTGATTTAGCCGCCGCACAAGCGCAGCTGCTGGCCATTGAGCGCCGCCGTCTAGTCGCAGCTGAGCGCTATCACTTAACCCGTATTGAATTGGAGCGTTTGACCGGCGCTGCACTACCGCTTTTGGAGTTGACACCATGAAAACCATGCAAATTTTGACGGCGGTTTTGCTTGCCGCCGCGTTAGTCGCCTGCAACGCACCCGCACCGGTCGCAATGCCACAAGACGCGCATGAGCACCAAGATGCACACGATGACCACGATAACCACGATAACCACGATAACCACGATGACCACGATAACCACGATGACCACGATGACCACGATAAAGGCGCCGAAGAACTTGAAAAAGGCGCACACGGCGGGCGCTTGTTGCGCAGCCGCACCACGCAATTAGAGCTAAAGATTTTTGAGGATGGCACGGCACCGGAATATCGGGCGTGGATTACCGACGCTGGCAACGCGATCGCACCCGAGCAAGTCCAGTTACAGATCACACTGGCGCGTCTGGGCGGCGTCACCGACAGCCTCGTTTTTGTCGCAGCAAGCGATGCGCAAGGGGCGTTTTTGCGCAGCACCAGCGAAGTACGCGAACCGCATTCCTTTGATGTCAACATCGACTTGACAGTCAACGGCGCGCAACACAGTTGGCAATACGAAAGCTACGAAGGCCGCACGCGCATATCCCGCGAAGCGGCGGCACAAGCGGGCGTTACGACCGCACTGGTGGGCACCGTAGCGCTGCGTCCGGCACAAACGCTGTATGGAACCGTAGGCATTGACCCTGCGCGCCGCGCCCTGGTGCGTGCGCGCTTTCCTGGCCCGGTCAAACGGCTGAGCGTGCGCGAGGGCGATACCGTGCAAGCAGGGACGCAGTTGGCAATCGTGGAAAGCAACGACAGCTTGAGCAGCTACGCAATTACCGCACCAATCAGCGGCACCGTGACCCAGCTATTCACCAGTTTGGGCAATGTTGCTGGCAGCGATCCGCTGTTGGAGCTGACCGATCTGAGCGCGCTCAGTGTCCAGGTTCAGGCTTTTGGTAGTGATGTTGCGCTGCTCAAGGCAGGGCTTGCCGTAAGCATCAGCGACGCGCAAAACCCAGCGCTTAGCGCGATGGGTCAAATCGAGCGTGTTTTACCGGTAGCCGATAGCCATACCGGTGGCACCGTCGCGCGCATTGAGCTGAAAAATCCACAGGGAATTTGGCGGCCGGGCATGGCGGTCAATGTGCAATTGCAAGCGGATGCCGGTGCGGACGTGGTTGCGGTTGATCAGCGTGCGCTACAGCGCTTTCGCGACTGGGATGTCGTATTCATTCAAGTTGGCGACGCCTATGAAATACGGCCGCTGACGCTGGGACGTCGTGATGCGCAATTTGTCGAGGTAATCGATGGAATTAGCTTGGGTGACACTTACGTCGTCGAGCAAAGCTTTTTAATCAAGGCGGATATCGAAAAATCGGGTGCCAGCCATGACCACTGAGCCCGTCAATACTGACCGTATGACCACTGAACCGCATCCGCGCGGCGTGCTGGAGCGCATTATTTTGGCTGCCATTGCACACCGTTGGTTGGTGCTGCTGCTGACCGTGATTTTGTGCGCGTTCGGCTTATATAGCGCTACGCAATTGCCAGTTGATGCGGTGCCCGACATCACCAATGTGCAGGTGCAAGTCAACACCGAAGCGGCCGGCATGACGCCACTGGAAGTTGAGCAGCGCATAACCTACCCACTAGAAACGGCATTGGCTGGGCTGCCAAAGCTTGAGCAAACGCGATCCTTGTCACGCTATGGGCTATCGCAGATCACGGTGGTTTTTGCGGACGGCACAGATATCTATTTTGCCCGCCAATTAGTGAGCGAACGCCTGAATGGCGCAGCGCCCGATTTACCGCCCGGCGTGCGGCCAAAAATGGGGCCGATCGCGACCGGATTAGGCGAAATATTTTTATATGTGGTTGAGCCCGCAAAAGACTCGCAGGGTAAGCCCGCACGTCAGGCGGACGGCAGTGCTTGGACGCCAATGCAGCTGCGTACAGTGCACGATTGGGTGGTGCGCCCACAGCTGCGCACGATTCCTGGCGTGATTGAAGTCAACACCATCGGCGGCGAGGTAAGGCAGGTGCACATTTTGCCTGAGCTAGCCCGCATGGCGGCACGCGGCGTTACTTTAAGCGATATTTCAGCGGCGCTAGCGAACGGCAATGCCAATGTTGGCGCTGGCTACATTGAGCGCGCGGGCGAGCAGTATTTGGTGCGCCTGCCCGGGCTGCTAAAGGACTTTAGCGAGCTTGAACAGCTGGTGATCGCAGCACCCGGTGGTATTCCGGTGCGCATCATCGATATCGCGCAGGTGCGCGAGGGCACCGAATTACGCACCGGTGCCGCGACCATGGATGGCAACGAAGTGGTTTTGGGCACCGTGTTTATGCTGATGGGCGCAAACAGCCGTGAAGTTGCGCAAGCGGTTGCCTTAAAACTGCCGATCATTCAAAAAAGTCTGCCCGCTGGCGTTAGCGTGCACACGGTGTATGACCGCACCGGGCTGGTGGATCGCACGATTGCTACGGTTCGAAACAATCTAATTGAAGGCGCGGTGCTGGTGGTGGCAGTGTTGGTTTTAATGCTCGGCAACCTGCGCGGCGCGCTCATTGTGGCGGCCGTTATTCCCTGCGCCATGCTGATGACCGCGATGGGCATGCTGCAGACGCGAACTTCGGCCAACTTGATGAGTTTGGGCGCGCTGGATTTTGGCTTGATCGTCGATGGCGCGGTGATTGTGGTGGAAAATTGTCTGCTGCAATTGGGTATACAGCAGCGCATTTTAGGCCGACGGCTGCTGCGCGACGAGCGCTTTGCGGTATGCGCGCGCGCCGCTAGCGAAGTCATACGCCCCAGCCTGTTTGGCGTCGGCATTATCACCGCAGTCTATCTGCCAATCCTCAGCCTCAGCGGCGTGGAAGGCAAAATGTTTGTGCCGATGGCGGCGGTGGTGGTGATGGCGCTGAGCGCCTCAATGCTGCTGTGTTTGACGCTAGTGCCCGCAGCGGCCGCCCTGTTGCTGAGCGGTCATATTGCGGAGCACGAAAATCGCCTGCTGAGTTTCTTAAAGCGCATATATCGCCCCTGTTTGCGCGTCAGCACACGCTATCGAATTCCTACTATAGGCGCCGCATTGGCGCTAATTCTCGGCACTATTGTGCTGCTGCCGCGTTTGGGCAGCGAATTTTTGCCGAGTTTGGAGGAAGGCGATTTAGCGATGCACGCCTTGCGTATACCTGGCACGTCGCTAACCCAAGCGATTGGCATGCAAACCGCCCTCGAAGCGCGCATCCGTCAGTTCCCAGAGGTCAAAACCGTATTTAGCAAAATCGGCACGGCGGACGTGGCAACCGACCCGATGCCGCCCTCGGTTGCCGATACATTTCTGATTTTAAAGGCGCGTGCGGACTGGCCCAACCCGCGCAAAAGCAGCGACGCGCTTGTTGCCGAAATCGCCGCTGCCGTGCAACAAATTCCCGGCAACAACTATGAGTTCACCCAGCCGATTCAGATGCGCTTTAACGAATTGATCTCCGGCGTGCGCACCGATGTGGCGGTGAAAGTGATGGGTGATGATATGGACGTGCTGCTGACGCAGGCGAAAAAAGTGGCAGCTGCGATGCAGACCGTGCCGGGCGCGGTGTCCGTTGAAGTCGAACAAGTTACAGGTTTACCAGTGCTGAGCATCACGCCCAAGCGCGCCGAGCTGGCGCGCTTAGGACTGAGCAACGCTGACGTGCAGCAGCTGGTTGCCACGGCGATTGGTGGCAGCACAGTCGGCCAATTGATCGAGGGTGATCGCCGCTTTGATATTGTGATTCGCTTGCCCGAAGCGCAGCGCAGCGACTTTGATGCACTGGCACGATTAGCCGTACCGTTGCCGATGCGCACGGGCAGCGTCGATGCTGATTTAGCAGGTGCGCCCGCCTATATTCCGCTGTCGCAGATCGCCGATATTTCACTCGGCACTGGCCCAAATCAAATCAACCGCGAACAGGGCAAACGCCGCGTCGTAGTGACCGCGAACGTCGATGGCCGCGACTTGGGTTCGTTCGTTAGCGATCTAAAACAAGTGGTCGCACGCGAAGTGCAGCCTATACCCGGCTATTGGTTGGAATACGGCGGCACCTTCAAACAGCTGGAATCAGCCAGCAAACGTTTGGGCATCGTGGTGCCAGCGACGCTGCTGCTTATTTTTGTGCTGCTATGGCTAGCGCTTGGCTCCGCACGCGATGCGGCGGTGGTGTATTCCGGCGTGCCGTTAGCGTTAACCGGTGGTGTCTTAGCGCTGTTGCTGCGCGGCCTGCCATTTTCGATCAGCGCCGCCGTTGGTTTTATTGCGCTATCTGGAATCGCCGTGCTCAATGGCTTGGTCATGGTTAGCCTAATGAAGTCGCTATTGGCCGAAGGCAAGTCCATCGAAGTCGCAGTCGAACAAGGCGCACTCGGCCGCTTTCGCGCCGTGATCGTGACCGCGCTAGTCGCGGGCTTGGGTTTCGTGCCAATGGCGCTGAATGTGGGTGCTGGCTCAGAAGTGCAGCGGCCGCTGGCCACGGTGGTGATTGGCGGCGTTATTTCGGCCACGTTGCTCACTTTATTAGTGCTGCCCGCGCTGTATCGCTTGGTCTATAGGGCGCCGTTGCCCGTTGCGGGAGCCACACCATGAGCGTTGAAAACCAAGCCGAACATCAACATTCTTCGATGCCCAAGGCCGCCAGATTGGCTGTAGCCAGGAAGAGCTTATCTATCGGAATGCAAATGCAGCCGAGCTATTGCAAGGCGCAGCTTCAGGCGCAAACCTGGATGACCACGAGCACGATCATGCTGACGGGCGCGCAATTTCGCTCTGGCGGCCGTACCTGCCGGCGGTTTTTAGTTTGCTCGCACTGTCGGTGGGTATTGCGCTCGATAGCTATTTCAAACGAGCGGTTTTTAACGGCTATCTGCGATTCGCTTGGTACCTCGCGGCCTATCTGCCGGTTGGCTATCCGGTGCTAAAGCAGGCGCTGATTGCGTTTCGCAAGGGCGAATATTTCACCGAATTTTTGCTGATGGGTGAATATCATGAGGCCGTCGCGGTTATGCTGTTTTATACGGTGGGCGAGCTGTTTGAGAGTGCTGCAGTCAATCGTGCCAAAGGCAGCGGCCATCATAATGTTGTTGCGTATGCCTAATTCTTGCTGAAGTCGATCACGCCCGCACAACCCTCACCTAGAACCAATTTCCGGCCCCAAATCCGCCCCCGACTCGTAAGTCATATTAAATACGGTGTCCGTTAGCCAACCGCGAAACGATTCGTTGTCTTGGAACTGCTTGAAAAGTTGGGCATCGTCGGCGAAGAGCGCAGTAATGACGCGCTTAAGCGCTTTGTCGTGCTCAATCTTGGCATTCTGGCGGTCGGAGTTCTTACGCGCATTCTGGTAAGCGAGATCGGCGGAGACTTTGGTGGGAATTTCACCGGTGATGCGTTGTTCCATACGCTTTGCATCGCTGAAGAGTCCGCCGAACTGATCGTTGAACGCTTTTACAATGTTCGAGAGCTTATCGAGTTCGGCCTCACCCTTGCGCCCGCCGCTTGAGGTAGGCACAGGTTCAATCTCGGCATTGGCGTCGGGTAGGGCGATGGCGATCAGCGCCTTTTTCTCGGCGCGATAGCTGTCCATATCGATGGCGTCCAGAATGCCTTTCGCAAGGTCTTGTTCAATCGGCGCAGGCAGCTTGCGGATCAGGAAGTTTAGGAAGATCGATAGTTTTTCCCAGTCCTGCACACCGTAAGGAAGGATCGTGGCTAGGAAGTCGTAGGTGCGCGTGAACGCCTTGGCCTTGCCTTTGAAATCGACCTGCTTTTCCTCGTCAAGATCGTCCGTATACACGGCCACACACGCATCAAGGATCGGATCCAGCTTTTCGCGGTCTGCGCCGTCTAGGTAAAGCGTCACCAGCGCGTTGATTTGCTCGGGCGTATAGACCTGATGCGCGTCCAGCTCGCCCTTGAGGGTATGGAGTTTGTTGGGGTCGGTTTCGCGGCTTAAAATGGTCGTGCGGTAGTAATTGGCAAAGGCTTCCTCGATGATCTTGGTGTCATTCTGGAAATCGAGCACGAACACATCGTGCTTCTTCGGGTGCGCTCGATTCAAGCGCGACAGCGTCTGCACGGCTTTGATATTGCTCAATGCCTTGTCGACATACATTGTATGCAGCAGCGGCTCGTCATAGCCGGTCTGGAATTTGTCGGCACAAATCAGAAAACGATACGGGTCTTCCTGGATCTTGTCGGCGATGTCGTTGCTGGGAAAACCGTTCAACTTCGCCTCGCTGACCTTTACGCCCTGAAATTCCGGCTCACCGGAAAAGGCAACAATAGCCTTGATCGGGCTGTTGATTTCTGCGAGGTAGGCGGTAAAAGCGTGAAAATACTGGATCGCGCGCTGGATGCTGCCGGTCACGACCATCGCGCGCGCCTGCCCGCCAATCTTGTTCTGGCCGATCACCTGCTCTATAAAGTGGTCGATCATAATTTCGGCCTTATCGCGAATGGCCTTGCTGTGGCTCTCGACATAGATGCGAAGCTTTTTGCGCGCCTTCTTGACATCAAACTCCGGGTCGCCCTCTACCGTCTTGGCGAGGCGATAGTAGCTAGCCACCGGCGTGTAGTTTTTCAGCACGTCCAGAATAAAGCCTTCCTGGATCGCTTGCTTCATTGTGTAGTTGTGAAAAGGCCGGTGCTTGACCTCGTCGCCTTCTGGATATGCGATGCCGAAAATTTCGAGCGTCTTGTTTTTCGGGGTGGCGGTGAAAGCAAAGTAACTGGCGTTGGTCACTAGCTTGCGGCCTTCAATAATTCGGTTGATCTTGTCTTCGGTGGTTTCTTCTTGCGCCTCAGCGCCGCCCTCGGAAAGCGCCATGTTCATGGCAGCCGCCGTGCGCCCGCCCTGGCTGGAGTGCGCTTCGTCGATGATGATGGCGAACTTTTTACCTAGATGCTCATCGCCGATACGGTCGAGCACAAAAGGAAAGGTCTGCACCGTGGAAATGATGATCTTCTTGCCGTCTTTGAGAAACTTCGCAAGCTGCTCGGTCTTGGAATTGCCTGCGCCTTCCTTCACCGCGCCGATAATGGTGCCAACCTGGGCAAAGCCTTTGATCGTCTCGCGGATTTGTTTGTCGAGCAGGCGTCGGTCGGTAATGACAATGACCGAGTCAAACACATCCGCGTCTGCCTTGCGTAACCCGACCAGCTGATGCGCCAGCCAAGCGATGGAGTTGGACTTGCCGCTGCCCGCTGAGTGCTGGATCAGGTAGCGCTTGCCTGCACCATGCGCCTGCGCATCTGCCAGTAGGCGGCGCACTACGTCGAGCTGATGGTAGCGCGGGAAAATCTGCACTTGCTTTTTCTTGCCCGTCTTTGGGTGCTCTTCCTCGACGATTTGGGCATAGTTCTCCAAAATGTCGGTCAACCCAGCTGGGGTCAGAATGCGCTTCCAAAGGTAATCGGTCTTGATGCCGCTTGGGTTGGGTGGATTGCCTGCGCCGTCGTTCCAG